>Ga0209317_1000294_pt1 | contig 63402 bp, 69 predicted proteins | sample RifGroB2_FD_183994 | JGI IMG/M metagenome (GOLD analysis project Ga0209317, IMG submission 183994) | Soil microbial communities from Rifle, Colorado, USA - Groundwater B2 (SPAdes) (version 2) | ecosystem: Environmental > Terrestrial > Soil > Unclassified | place: Rifle, Colorado | collected...
GGATGTGAGGCGTGCTGAAAAAGCCTTTACTCATATGAAATGTCATAACAACATTCTCTTTCTCGTGAGCTACAACATTGCTTTCTTATTGGATGATACAAATGTAATCTTCGGATTGCACCGGCAACTACACTTAGTAAAGGCTTTTGAAGGATGCCTCACATGCAATCAATACTTTTTGGCTTTGAAGACGTGTCCAAACATTTTTATTGATTTTCGGCTGATGCGTGATATAATTTGCATATCTTCTTCGTAAGGGCGGTAGGGTAGGACATGCAAAGAGTGAGCATTGATGAAGTGAGGCCGGCCATGGTGCTTGCCGTGACCATAAAAGATAATAACGGCAATATCCTGTTCCTCAAGGGTGTCGAGTTGACGGATAGGCATACAGTTCTCCTGAATAATAGGGACATACGAAAAGTGGTCGTTGAAGGCCGTCCAGTGAAAAGGGAAGAAAACGAAATTGAAAAGCTGCACAAGGAGATAGACGAGAGGTTTGTTACAGCAAGCCCGAACTCCATCGTCCTGAAAATAAGGGACATAATCAAGGATCTATTGACGTGACACCGGTTGCCGCCGACATCAAAGAAAGACTCTTCAACATAAGGGAATTGCCTACAATCCCGGTACTCCATAACCGCATACTTAAGTTGATGGACGGGGGCAATTATTCTCTGGACGACTTAAGCAACCTGATAGAAAGGGATCAGGTGTTATCCGGTAAGGTATTGAAACTCGTCAATTCGCCTTTTTACGGCCTTTACAGCAGGGTGGCATCCGTAGGCAAGGCAATAGTCCTTATAGGCTCCAATCCGGTCAGGGGCATAATACTGAGCACATCCCTCTTCGACATCGCCGATGAAAAACTTCCGGGGCTGTGGGACCACTCATACTGTTGTTCGGTAGTATCGGGTTTTCTGGCGAACAGATTTAACATGAAAGACATCGGGGAAATAATGACCGCCGCGCTGCTTCATGATATAGGGAAGGTGCTTATAAGAAAGCAGCTGCCGGAAGAATCGGCGGAGATCGACAAGACCGTTCAATCCCGCGGGATAAGCGTTATGGATGCGGAAAAGATGATAATAAATGTTACACACGATGCTGTGGGGTCATGGATCGCCGGGCAATGGAACTTTCCTCCGATAATAAACGATATTATCGCTTATCATCATAAGCCCGGCCTTTGCGGCACGTACCCGAAAGAAGCAGCTATAGTACACCTGTCCGATATTATAGTGAAGGGCATCGGCGTCTCTGCTTCTATGGATCGGGCGGTTCCCCTGTTTGATGAACAGGGCTGGAAAAACCTCGCCTTGCCGGAAGACGAGCTTATGGATATTCTGTCGGAAGTGCTCGATATAATAGAAGCCGAACCCGCCTTTTCGCAGTATTTGTCGAAAGAAAAAAGATGAAAGATAAAGAGATCCAAAATTTCTTTCAGAGGCTTTCCCTGATTATAAGCGTATTTAAGGATGCCGAAAACATGTGCACGGAGGTGGTGAATTTAATCGCCCCGTCCTCGGATTTCAAGAGGGCCGTAATTATTATGAAGGGGTGGCACGGCGAATTCCATACAATGGCCGTATCCGGCGGTGCAAGGGGAGAGAGGATCGAGCTTAAACATATCAGATGTCATGATGATATAACTAAATTCATAATGGACGGCATGAAGGATAAAAATACGATAGTAGTAGATTTCCTGCCTAAAGAGCTGTGTTCGTCTGAAATAACTGCGGATGCCATTGTAAGCCCAATAACCAGCAAAGGGAAAGAGATGGGAGTTCTGATAGCAGAGACGGATGAAGCGGATGAAATGAAGGTGCAATTAATAGATTCTGCCGCCAGATATGTATCTATGGGGCTTGAAAACCATACCATTTATACGGAATGGATGGAAAACCGCATAGAGATGACCCATGAGATCGAGACCCTTCAACTCATGTATGAAATAGGGAAAGAGATACTATCAAACCTTAATGCGGAAGAGATAATAGAGACCGTCGTGCTGATGATAAGGAGGATAATCCCCTGCGACGGCGTTTCGATGGCGGTAGTCGCGGATGACGACGGGAATGCGCTTAAGGTGACCGCTTCGTGGGGCACCGGCATGGATAAAGGCGAAAAAATGGGGAACGACGTCCCGTTTTTTGCAATTCTTAATAAGGGAAAATCGTTTTATCAAAACGACATCACCCTCGATTTCAAAAAATCTCCGGCATTGTTGAAATGGGCCGAGGGAAAGCATGTCTATTCTTATTTCTGCGCGCCGTTGATGATTAAGGACAAACTATTCGGGGCATTTATTCTGTCGAGTGTCCGGCCCGCGTGGTTGACGAATATACATATAGCGATAATAGAAAAGGTAGCGACTCAGGTCGGCATCGCCCTTGAAAACGCGAAACTTATGGAAGACCTTGAAGAGGTATTCATGGGAACAATCAAGTCCCTTATAGCCGCCATTGACGCGAAATCTCAGTGGACTAAAGGACATTCGGACAGAGTGGTGAATTACTCATATAAAATAGGCGAAAAACTCAGGCTCAATAAGGATACTATGGAGAGACTCCAGTTAGCGGCTATTCTCCATGATGTAGGGAAGATCGGGACGTACGAGGCGGTGCTGGACAAGGCAGGGAAACTGACGCCGGAAGAGATGGAAATGATAAGGAAACATCCGGCGCAGGGCGCGGAGATACTCATGCCTCTCAAGGGTCTCAGGAATATCATCCCTATCATGAAACACCATCACGAAAGATACGACGGCACGGGATACCCCGACGGCCTTGCCGGCGATGATATACCTCTTGAGGCGCGGATTTTGGCGCTTGCCGATGTATATGACGCAATGAAATCGGACAGGCCTTACAGGGAAGGGCTTACCAAAGAGGCGGCTATGGAAGAGTTGAAAAACGGGGCAGGCACACAGTTCGACCCCGCCCTCGTAAGAGTGTTTACGGATATATTAAATCAGGGATAAATGTGTTATACTTTTTGAGAAAGGAGGCAGGATGGCTGATCAATCATGGGTAGTAATTTTGAGCGTCGGTTTTTTTATAACGGCGCTCGGTTTTTCCGCCGCCGTATTTTTTCTTATTTACGCGTCGCTGGAAATAAGAAGGGCTGCTGCCGCTTTTAAGGAATTCACGAAGAACACGGAAGAGAGGATGGAGCCGGTTCTGAAAGAAGCGGAACAGACACTGAAAAGCCTGCGCAAGGTGAGCGACGACGTGGGAACCGCAACCGGCAATGTCAGGGAGCTTTCCGATGCGGCTTATGAAATAGTAGAAAATGTGAAGGCATTAAGCGGTATTGTTCATGGTGTAAGGGAAGGGATATCATTGAGGGCTTTCGGCATAAAGGCCGGAGTTAAGGCGGCCCTTAATGTTTTGTTAAAAGAGTTGAGGAATTAGTATTAATTATAGAAAGGAGGTTATGACTATGAGACACGAAGAAGACGGCTTTAGCGCGGGTTCGGTACTGCTTTCATTTCTTTTGGGCGGCATGGTAGGCGCCGGCGTTGCCCTCCTTATGGCGCCTCAATCCGGAGCCGATACGAGGAGAAAGATACGCGAGATGGCGGATGAAGCGAAGGAAAAGGCAACGGATTATGTAAGCCACGCCAAGGATATGGTCTCATCGACCGTTGAAAAAGGGAAAGGCATATACGAAGAGAGAAAGTCGGCTATCACCGCGGCTCTTGAGGCGGGCAAGGACGCTTACGAGAAAGAAGTGCATAAGTAAGACATGCATGAAGTTTTCATTGCCGAGAGTCTCCTCGAAACGGCTATTTGGAAATGTAAAGACAGCGGGTTTAGTCTGATAAAAAACATAGAAGTAAAGATTGGAAAGGCCTCGGCGGTATCAGCCGAGGCCTTGATTTTTAACTTCGATGCCCTGAAGGCAGGGAGCATTGCAAGCGATGCGTCCCTTACGATTGTCGAAACGCCTACAAGCGGCCGCTGTAAAAGCTGCGGCGGAGAATTCTGCGTGGATAAAGATTTTGTCTTCGAATGTCCGGATTGCGGGAGCGATTCGGTTGTAATAGAATCCGGAAACGGAGTGGAATTAACGGGATTGGAAGTAGAGAACATTTGATAAAATGACCCCGGATATAGATTTCATGAGGCTTGCCCTTAAAGAGGCTGAAGCCGCCTTCAATGAGGGCGAAGTTCCGGTAGGGGCCGTCCTTGTTATAAATAATGAAATAGCAGCGAGCGCCCATAATTGCAGGGAATCGACCTTTGATCCCACGGCGCACGCGGAAGTTCTTGCGCTGAAGGAAGGAGCGCGCAAGGTCGAAAACTGGCGGCTTACAGATGCTGTCCTTTATGTGACCAAAGAACCGTGCATAATGTGCGCGGGCGCGATGGTGAATGCCCGGCTGGGAAGGCTTGTGTACGGATGCGGCGATATCAAGGCGGGCGCGGTTCAAAACCTTTATAGGATACTTTCGGATAAAAGGTTGAACCATCAAGTTGAAGTTGTTTCGGGCGTGTTGGAAGAGGAGTGCGCGGCGCTGCTGAAAAGATTTTTTCAAGAGAGGAGATGATTTCCGTAAAGGCATATGGCTCAATTTCTTTGCAAAAAAACTACTCTTATGCAAGCGCGTATTATTATTTGACCATAATGTAAGGATGTAAGGCATACTTCAAAAGCCTTTACTAAGTGTAATTGCCGGTGCAATCCGAAGATTACCTTTGTTCCATTCAATAAGAAAGCAATGTTGTAGCTGACGGGAGAGAGAATGCAGTTGCCACATCTTGGCAGTAAAGGCTTTTTCAGCACGCCTCACATCCTGTTAAAATGTCTGATGTGCTATTCCTTAATTATATCGTTTTGGTTTAAACTAATATTCGTTTCATGGAGAGGTGGCAGAGCGGTTGAATGCGGCGGTCTCGAAAACCGTTGTGGGGGCGACTCCACCGGGGGTTCGAATCCCCCCCTCTCCGTTTTGTGCTATAGTTTTATGTAAGAATTCCGATAAAAATAATAGCTATGAAAAAAGTGCGCATTCTAACTACTATTGTTCTCTGTGCATTTCTGCTGTCCGCAGCATACGCTGCGGATAAGCCTCCCGCTGAAAAGAAAGAACCCGCTAACCCTCAACAACAGGTCGAACAAAAGCAGCCCGACAAAGGCGGTTTTGATATTATTATTCTGATGGACAGTTCGGGAAGCATGAAAAAGACCGATCCTCAGAGCTACAGAAAACCCGCGGCGCGGCTTTTTATATCCCTTTTAGGCGCGGATGATAATGTCGGAGTTATAAGTTTCGGAGATTCCGCGAAGGTGCTGGCGCATCTTACACAGAACACAAAGAAAAATCAGGGAAGGCTTTTCAATGCCGTTAACAGCGTAACCTCAAAGGAGTTTTCCACTAACATTACCGATGCCGTGAAAAAAGGGGTTGAAGAGATTAAATCTTCAAGTAGAAACAAGGTGCTTATTCTGATGTCGGACGGCAAGCTTGCGCTCGGCTCAAAAGAGAAGGACGACGCGGCATTCGCAGAGTTGTCGGGGCTTTTGCCCGGACTGGCCAAGGCCGGCATAAAGCTATATTCCATAGCCTTTACCGAGTTGTCCGATGCAAAGCTCCTCGAGGATATGGCAAAGGCCACAGGAGGCTTTTTCAGGCTCGCAAAGGAGGATAAAGACCTTCATATTATATTCGCTTCTATCTTTGAAAAGATGAAATCACCGGATACAGTGCCTATTGAAGGTGATTCCTTCACTATCGACAAGGATATAAACGAAGCTATACTTCTTATCAGCAAGACGCCCGGAACTTCCACTACACTTATCGATCCCTCTAAAAAGAAACACGGCCCGGCAAAATACGGGAAAAACATGCAGTGGTACGAAACAAAGACATTCGATATGATTACCATCAAAGAGCCGGCAACCGGGGCATGGAGAGTGAAGCTCAGCACTAAAGAGGGGAACAAGGTCTTTGTAATAACTAATCTCAGCCTTAAAAGCTCTTTTGACAAGGGTTTCGTCAATAAGGGAGACTCCATAAAAATTGATGCGTGGCTTGAAAAAGAAGGGGGCGTATTGGCGGAGAAAGCAGTCCTCGATCAGGTCTCTTTTGCCGCCGAGATCACGACCCCTGACGGCAAAAGCACAAAACTCGAACTTAAGAACGGAGCTAAGGACGGAAGGTATTCCGTTGTTTTTGCGGTCGGCAGCGCCGGTGAACACGCGCTTAAAATAGCCGCGGAAAGCAAGACGTTCAAGCGCGAGAAGGTGATTCAATTCAAATCGGTCGAACCTCCGCCTCAAAAGGCTGCGCAGCCTGCCGTGAAGACAAAAGGTAAAAAGGATGATGCGTCGTGGAATAGGGTGCTTATTGAATTCGGCATTATAAACCTTTCGATTTTAATTGCCGCAGGCATATTTTTGTTTGCGAGGAAGGCGCGTATTATGAGAAAATTAAAAACCAAAAAGAGGAAGGAAAAGAAATGATAATAGCTATAGATGCCCTTTATTTCCTGCTGCTTGTCGAGTTTGCGCTGATAATGCTGCCGTTGACGATATATTTCTTTTTGAAAAACAGAAAACACTCTATGCTTTACCGGAAGACCCTGAAGGAACTCGTCGACGTAAAGAATACAGCCGAAGGACAGACCGGCGGGGAAGCAGCACAGGTTTCAGAGAGGGTAGAGGCGAGACAGCCTGAAGAGGCGGCAGAAGCAGCCGGTGAAGGCTCTTTGGCAGTCAAGGTCAATAAGATGCATAGAATAATCGATTTTCAGAAGGGCAAGATACTGGATTTGATGTGTTACAAGGATATATTCGACGGCGCGCAAAAGAAGCTGTCGTCGATTCAGGACGGCTATAATAGCCTGAAGAGCAGGCTTGTTACTATGTTCGGAGAGTCGCCTGAAAATAAGGGTGTTACGGAAATGATGGAGACGTTTGACGGCAATAACAAGGATCTCGAATCGTATATTGAAATACTCTCGAAAGAAAACGAAAACCTCAGCGAAAAGTTCAGGGCATGGGAAGACGAATTGAAGAAGATATGGGAAGAGGCCGAAGATATAGAGGGCGTAAGCGCGGGTATGGATGAAAGCAAATATGGTGAGTTGATGCAGGAAAGGGAAAAGTTGAGGCAGACATTGGCGGAATTCGAGGCCAAGCTTCAGGAAAAGGGCAAGATGTTCGATGATATGCAGAAGCAGTATGAGGATATGGAAAAGGAATACATGATTTTATACAAGCAGCAACAAGAGCAACAGCAACAGCAGCAGCCTGAGTAATAAAGCTCAATTATTGCCGGTCCGATTTTTTCGTGAAAGGATTGAAAAAATATCCCGCCTTGGGTTATTTTAAATGCTGTTTGCGTCATAATAAAAATATGAAGGTATCAGGCTATAAAATACTTATCGTGGACGATGAAAATACGGTAAAGCTGCTCCTTACCGAACTTTTGTCGTCTGAAGGTCATAGGTGCGAAACGGCGTCGGACGGAGTCGAGGCGCTCGAAAAGGTAGCCGACGACAAATTCGACGCGGTTGTTACGGATATCGCAATGCCCGAAATGGACGGCATTGCCCTGACCGGGGAGATTTCGAAATCATATCCGGATATTCCCATAATGGTAATGACCGCCTTTACCGGCAAATATTCCGCAAAAGAGGCAGTGGAGGCCGGCGCAAGCGACTTTATAGGCAAGCCGTTTTCTCCGGAGGAATTCCTTCTGAGATTCCATAAGATGATGAGCGTCAATGAGATTATTTTCCTTTCCAAAATGGATCACCTGACCGGCGTATTCAACAGGAAAAAATTCGTCGATGAACTCAGGCGGGAGATAGGGAGGACGGCGAGATACGGACAGAAGCTGTCCATAGTAATGTTCGATATAGACCGTTTCAAGGACGTCAACGATACTTACGGCCATCAGGTAGGGGATTACGTCCTTAAAGAGATAGCTAAGGTAGCCGGGCGCAATATGCGTAAAATCGACATCTTTGCGCGCTACGGCGGCGAGGAGTTCATTATACTTATGCCGTCTACCGATATCGAAGGTGCGCGAAGCCTCGCCGAAAAATTGCGTATGAAGATAGAGGCGCATAAATTCGGGCAGTTGAACAGGATAACCTGCAGTTTCGGAGTCTCCGAATACGCAATGCACGAGGATGAAGAAAATTTTATCAGGAGGGCCGACGTGGCCTTATATTCCGCTAAAAACAAGGGGAGGAACAGGGTGGAAATATTGGCCCCGGATGCCGCTTAGCCCAGCAGGTCTTTTTACGTCGTCGGCAGATATACCGTAAACGTCGTGCCTTTTTCAGCTTCGCCGTTAGTGTCCACAGAGATATAGCCGTTGTGCTCTTTAATAATGCTGTGCGCTATGGAAAGGCCGAGCCCCGTGTGGTGAAGCAGCCCCTTTGTGGTAAAGAACGGTTCGAATATCCTTCGCTTTGTTTCTTCATCCATGCCCGGTCCTGTATCGCTTATCTTGATAATCGCATACGTGCCGAACCTCTGGAGCATATTCTCGGGCCGCGTGATATCTCTGATGAGGGCTTCTACCTTAAGCCTTCCGCCTTCGGGCATGGCGTCTTTCGCGTTGATGCATATATTTATAAGGGCCTGCTGCAGCCTGCCCTTGTCGGCCTTGATCTTACAAGAATCACCATCGAGTTTTGATTCCATTAGAATATTTTTGGGGAACGAGGATTTGATTATATCCAGCACGTCGCCTACCAGTTCGTCGAGACTTAGATCTTTTTTCATGTATTCGGTCTTTTTTGAGAACATCATGAGGTGTTTGATAAACTCGGACGCTTTTTTTACGGAATTTTCGATGGTATCTATGTATTTCAACATTTCGTCGGCATCTTGAAGGGTATCCCGGGTCTCGGATGCGGAAAGCTTTATCCTTAACAGGCCGGCGTATCCGAGGATGCCCACGAGGATGTTGTTAAAATTATGCGATAGGCCTGTAACCAGCGTTGCTATGGACTGCAATCTCTGCGCCTCCATCAGATGTTCTTCCATCATTTCTTTCTCCGTAACATCGATGCCCGTAGCTATAATGTATTTGACATCTCCGTTTTCATCTTCAATAACCGCGTTGTTCGCTAAAACCGTTCTTTCCCTGCCGTCTTTTGTTAATACGGCTATTTTGAATGTGGTTGTAATTTTATTTACGAGCATCTCCTCAAGGGTCATTCTTGCCAGATGGACGGACCTTTCGGGCATGAAGTCCCATACGTATTTTCCCTTTACGTCTCCTTCGCCGAATCCTCTCAGAGTTTCCCATGCCTTGTTTACCCTTACGATCCGCCCCTCGCAATCGAGAACCGCTATCGTAGCGCCTATGGCGGATAAAAGCTTATCGGAAAAATCCTTTTGCTGCTGCAGTTCCTTTAATGCATTATTCAGGCGCTCGGTCCTGAGGGTTATGACATGTTCGAGGTTTTTTGCATAGTTTTCCATCTCTGTTTTTCGGTTAGCCTGCTCCTGCGCCTCCCTAAATTCTTCTTCGTTTTTCCGTAATTGTTTGATAAAGTAAATAAGCATAGCGACAACGACTGCTGAAACTACCAAGGCAGTAACAAAGCCGGTAATCATAAGGTCGGCGGTAATTCTTCCGTGGAATAAGATGCTCATAAGCGATACTATTGCAGAGGTAAGAATTTCGGAGGCGAGGACGCCCATCCATACAAGGTGCCATAGGTTTCCTGCTTTGATTTTTTTTATCAAATTACCGAACATAGCTTGATGGGAAATAACGCCTTTAAATTTCGATGCCGGCAGTCATGCGGCTTGCCCGGCCTTCAAGTTTTTTTTCAGAGATTCTATCTCTTTTTTCAGCGCCGTCACCCTTTGTGTCGAATCATGCTGAACGCCTGCTATCATTTCCGCGCCGATCCTTTCTATCTCTTTTTCCCGCGCCTTTATCTCGTTGATAATTTCACGGTCGCGCATCATTTTCTGGAACCGCGCTAAAAGCTCGGCGATGGAAAACGGCTTGTTTATAAAGTCCGAGGCGCCCGCATTGACAGAATCTTCATAGTAATGCTCGTCGCTGAATCCCGTTATTACCATAACCGGGAGTTCGGGATTGATTTTCAAAAGCTCTCTGGTAAGGGCAATGCCGTCCATTCCGGGCATGACTATATCGGTAATAACGGCGTCGAATCCATTCTCAAGAGCCATATCGAGGGCCTGTGCTCCGTTTATGGCTATTTCGCATTTATGCCCTTTGGAAGACAGCACCGAGGATACGAGATCCCTCGTCATAGCCTCGTCGTCCGCGATCAGTATTTTATAGGTTTGAATCGTCATGTATTTAATAATATCCGTAAAAGCTTTTTTTTTCAAGTAATTCGAGTAAATTGACAAAATATTTACGAGGCAATTATAATTCTAAATCTTTTTACCGAACGGATTTAAGGAGGACTTTATGGCGGAAGGCATTGTCGAGCTTACGAGCGCTACATGGGACAGCGAGGTGTTGAAGGCCGGCGTCGTGGTTATGGTTGATTTCTGGGCCGTATGGTGCGGGCCGTGCAGGATGATCGCTCCGACTGTCGAAGAACTGGCAAAAGAGTATGCCGGCAAGATAAAGGTCGGAAAACTGAATACGGATGAAAATTCGGATATTGCGAGCAGATATAAGATAATGGGCATTCCTACAATAATGTTTTTCAAAGACGGCGAGAAGGTAGACCAGATCGTAGGCGCGGTTCCGAAGCCGCAGCTTAAGGCTAAGATAGACGCGCTTGTCGGTTAATTGTTTTCATGTTCGAAAATCTCAGTGAAAAACTTGACGGCATATTCAAAAAGTTAAAGGGTCGCGGACTCCTCAAGGAGGAAGACGTAGACGTTGCCCTTAAAGAAATACGCCTTGCCCTGCTCGAGGCGGACGTAAATTTCAAGGTAGTAAAAGACTTTGTGCAGCACGTAAGAGACCGGGCCGTCGGCAAGGAGGTTCTGGAGAGCCTTTCTCCCGGACAGCAGGTAGTCAAGATAGTCAACGACGAGCTTTGCGCGCTGCTGGGAACGGTCAATACACGGATACAGCTTGCGCCCAACCCGCCTACGATAATAATGATGATCGGCCTTCATGGCTCCGGCAAGACCACCACGTCTTCTAAACTGGCTCGTTTTTTCAAAAAAGAAGGCAGGAGGCCCATGCTCGTGGCCGTCGACCTGAAGCGGCCTGCCGCAATCGACCAATTAATAACCCTCGGAAAACAGATAGACATACCCGTGTTTTATTCCAAGGAGACGCAAGATCCCGTAGTCCTTTGCGAGAATGCGGTAAGACAGGCGAAGACGGAGGGCAGGGATATCGTAATATTGGATACCGCCGGAAGACTTCACATTGACGAAGAATTGATGAAGGAATTGACCGAAATAAAAATGAAGGTCAATCCCAAGGAGGTTTTACTCGTTGCCGACGCCATGACCGGTCAGGACGCGGTCAATATGTCGAAGATCTTTAACGAAAAGATAGGCATAGACGGAATTATCCTTACAAAAATGGACGGAGACGCGAGGGGAGGCGCAGCGCTTTCCATAAGGCACGTAACAGGCAAGCCTATAAAATTCATAGGCGCGGGCGAAAAGATAGACATGCTCGAGCCGTTTTATCCCGACAGGATAGCGGGCAGGATACTCGGTATGGGCGACGTGCTTACATTGATCGAGCAGGCCCAACAGTCCTTCGACCAGAAAGAGGCGGAAAAACTCCATAAGAGGATCATGGAGGAGAGTTTCACCTTCGAGGATTTGAGGGATCAGTTAAAAAAACTCAGGAGCATGGGGCCGATCGAAAACCTCTTAGGCATGATACCGGGCATGAATAAGGCCATGAAGGATGTAAAGGTGGACGATAAGCAATTCGTAAAGATAGAGGCCATTATCAACTCGATGACCGGGGAGGAAAGGCGTAACTACAACGTAATCAACGGCAGCAGGAGAAAGAGGATCGCCGGCGGAAGCGGCACGACCGTAACTGACGTCAACAGGCTGCTGAAGCAATATCTGGAAATGAAAAAGATGATGAAGATGTTCAAAGGCGGCGGCAAAAAAGGCTTCCGTCTGCCCAAGATACCTTTTTGAAATGATTGCATTATTTATTGCAAATATATTACAATTTTAACTCGTCAGGAATTTATCGCAGGAGGTGATTGTTTGGTAAAGATCAGATTGACAAGACTGGGCGCCCACAAGAAACCCTTTTACAGGATAATAGTGTCGGACTCCCGCACGCGAAGGGACGGGCCGTTTATAGAGATTATCGGCACGTATGACCCGATGAAAGAGCCGTCGGAGATAAAGGTAAATGCGGAACGGGCAAAATATTGGATCGGGCAGGGCGCGCAGCCGACGGATACAGTCAAGAGGCTTTTGAATAAAGCTGCAGTGCAGTGATCCCTGGTCTTAATTTTCTAAACCCTACGGAGGTGGAAGGATGAAGACATTGCTCGAGATGATGGCTAAGGCACTCGTTGATAAGCCCGACGAGGTTAAGATTGCCGAGGTTGAAGGCGAAAAAACTACGGTTTTTGAACTCAGGGTGTCTCAGGGAGACCTCGGAAAGGTTATAGGGAAACAGGGGAAGACGGCCCGCGCAATGAGGACCATCCTCGGCGCGGCAGGCACAAAGATCGGCAAGCGCTGCGTGATCGAGATATTGGAATAAAAGCGGTTCGATAAATGAAATTTTAAAGGGGCGTTTGACGTAAACGCCCCTTCTTGTTGTTCGGCGCATGGAAAACGAAGAACTTATTACCATAGGAAGGGTATCGAGGGCGCACGGCCTTAAGGGCGAATTGGCGGTAATGCCGCTGATTTCCGACACCGAAATATTTCTCCATCTCGGCGAGGTATCCGTTCGGACGCGCGGCGCGACGGAACGGAAGAAGATAAAATCGGTAAGGAGGCATAAAAAATCCTTATTGATCCGTTTTGAAAACTGCGAAACTCCGGAGGATGCCCGGCTGTACCTTGGCGCGGAGATACTGGTAAAGAAGTCCGTGATCCCTGATCTCCCGGAAGGCGTTTATTACCGGCATCAGATAATCGGGATGAAGGTTTATACGGGTAATGACGAATATTTAGGAGATGTTACGGCTATAATAGAGACGGGCAGCAACGATGTGTATGCAATAAAGGGCGCGGACAGGGAATACCTTATCCCCGCGATAAGGGATGTAGTTAAAGAGATAGATGTGGAGTCGAACAGGATGATAGTTGAACTTATGGAAGCCGTATAGGAATGATGGGCGCCGGATTCGACATAATTACCATTTTCCCCGAAATTTTTCATGCGTATCTCGGAGAGAGCATCCTGAACAGGGCGATCCAAAAAGGATTGCTCGACGTGAATGTCCGCAACCCGAGGGATTTTACGACGGACAAACACAGAACCGTGGACGATTATCCTTACGGCGGCGGCTCCGGCATGGTCATGAAGATAGAGCCGATACATCGTGCTGTGAATACCGTAAAATCGGACGGCATAGAGCGGTTGACGGTTCTCCTGACGCCGCAGGGCGTTACGTATAATCAGGAAAAGGCCGAGGCGCTGTCGGCGTATCTCTCGGCGGAAAAGCGGCGTCTGCTTCTCATATGCGGCAGGTATGAAGGCATCGACGAAAGAGTGCGCGACTCCCTCGTCGATGAGGAGATTTCCATAGGCGATTACGTTTTGACTGGAGGAGAACTGGCCGCTTTGGTTATAATAGACAGCATTGCCCGGCTTATACCCGGTGTGCTGGGAGACGAGGAGTCGATAAAGGAAGAATCTTTTACATGGGGGATCCTCGATTATCCTCACTATACAAGGCCGCCCGAGTTCAAGGGCATGAAGGTTCCCGACGTCCTGCTTTCAGGGAATCACGGCGAGGTATCGAAATGGAGGAGAAGGGAAGCGATAAGAAGGACATTGAAAAGAAGACCAGACCTTCTTAAAAAAGCAAAATTAACCGAAGAAGATAATGCTATAATAAACGAGCTTTGCTCGAACGAAAAATAACGAAAATCCAATATCCGGAGGAGAAAGATGAATCTTATACAGCCTATAGAAGAGAGCTATAAGAAGGATGTCCCGAAGTTTAACATAGGGGATACCGTAAGGGTGTACGTCAAGGTCGTGGAGGGAGACAAAGAAAGGCTCCAGCCCTATGAAGGCGTTGTTATTTCACGCAAGGGAGGCAGTATACGCGAGACCTTCATGGTGAGAAAGATATCATTCGGCGTAGGCGTTGAGAGGATATTCCCGGTGCATTCGCCTTCCGTAGACAGGATAGAGGTGATAAAGCGGGGCGACGTCAGAAGGGCGAAACTTTATTATCTTAGAGACAAGAAGGGCAAGGAAGCAAAGGTTAAAGAGAAGGCAAGAGAAATAGCGGTAAAAGCATAAAAAACGGACGTGCCGCATGAACCCTTACGAATATGACGAATCCATAAGAAAGAACGGGTTCGGCTCGGTAGCCGGAGTGGACGAGGCAGGACGGGGGCCGCTCGCAGGCCCCGTTGTAGCCGCCGCGGTAATCCTTCCCGAAGATTTCAGGGTAGAGGGAGTAAGGGACTCAAAAAAGATACCGCGAAAGGAAAGGGAAGAGCTTTTCTGGGCTATAGTGTTGAACGCCCGGTCTATCGGCATCGGCATAATCGATCAGGTAGAGATAGACAGGCTGAACATTCTCAGAGCTACAAAACTGGCAATGCACAATGCCTTGACGGATCTGACAACCAAGCCGGATATGATCCTTATAGACGCCCTTACCATTCCATCGATACCGATAAAACAGATGCCGATTATTAAAGGCGACGCGAAGAGCGCCTCGATAGCCGCCGCATCCATCATTGCAAAGGTGGTCAGGGACGGAATAATGATAAAGTATCACTCCATATACCCTTCCTATGAATTCGACAAGCATAAGGGCTATGCAACTAAAGCGCATCTTGATAAAATAGAAAAACACGGGCCTTGCCCGATTCACAGGAAGACGTTTCATAAAGTGAAGGATTTATTACTGCCCTTTTAGAGGTGAGCATGGAAAAAGAACGGATAGACGAGGCATTGGAACTTTTGTGGGAATTGAACGAAGATGGACATTCCGACATAAAGCGTTTTAAATTGAACTCCGACGATGCGGATACGGACGGGCTGATCGAAGTGTTGCTTAAAGAAGGGCTTGCCGTAATCGAGAACGACATTATAAAGCCAATAGGCCGCGGGCATGATCTCGCAAGGGGGCTTATACGAAGGCACAGGCTTGCGGAGCGGCTGTTTACAGACGTCTTTGACCTCGCGAAAGACGCCGTCGAGGAAGACGCATGTAAAATGGAACATATACTGAGCGAAGAACTCACCGACAGCGTATGCACGTTTCTGGGGCATCCTACAACATGCCCTCACGACAAGCCGATACCGAGAGGAGAATGCTGTAAAAAATACAGGGTGGACGTTCAGCCTGTAGTTGTAAGGCTTACCGATTTCGAAGTAGGCCTGAGCGCCAAGATATTGTTCATAACGCCTTCGGAGGCTTCGGGCATAGGCCGTCTGAGTTCAATAGGCATTATTCCCGGAACAGAGATAAAGCTGGTGCAGAAGAGGCCGTCTATCGTTCTGCAGGTGGACGAGACGACCATCGCCATCGATCCCGAACTCGCAAAGGAGATATTCGTAAAGAAGGGCGCGTAGCGCCGCCGCAACGGCCTAGATCACGGGCGGGTTATCTCCCGTCCCGTGGATTGAATTGTTAAGCCCTCTTTTTTTCTAATAAATATCCCGAGACATATTTATGAATAACACTGGATATTAGTGTCTGATAAGGAATTCCCTCTTGCGCAGCAATCACTTGAACCTGATCCAAATCCTTTGACGACATCCGAATATTTATTCTTTTGTCTTTTTGCAGTGTATTCCTCGCATATTCACGGAGTCTTCTTATTTCGTGTTTTGGATTCTTAACAGGTCTCCATTCGCCACGCTCGTATGACTCTAAAATATCTTTTTCTTCAGCATCTAAAACTGTCTTTTTCATTTTTGTTCCCTCACATATTTATTTGTAGCTTTTCTGCTGGGGATAATTGTTTTTAAGAATATATCCTCACTTTCCTGTACATAAGGAACGAGATAAGCATAATCACCAATCTTGACCGTTGCAATTTTCTGCCCAGGATATTTATCTTGATTTGGGTGTTCAATTGTTTCGAGAACATCTCCCCTTTCCATCAAGATAACAACCTGTTCAAAACTGACTCCTCTGTTTTTCTTCAACAATTCATTCTTCTCATTATCCCACCGGAAAACCTTCATAATATATATTTACGACATTGTCTGCCTTTTGTCAATATTAATTTTAGGCCTAACACGAAGTTAAGCGGGTTCCCGCTAAGGGTTCTCTCTTTCTTCAGATATTGCAACCTTAAATAAGGCAGATTTACCAGTCCCTTTATGACCAACTAATACTCTAATTGGTAAGTCGGCAAGAACTCTATCATACGTCTCTCTTTTTAAATAATATTCCTTTAAACGACTTATTGGTTCACTTTCGGCATCTTCAAAACCAAATAGCTTTTGTATATTTTCATCCGTAAAATCTACTCCGTTACGTACGTTCATGTAAGCCTCCTCTTGTCATGTTCAACATATAATATACCAATAATATACCAACTTGGCATTTTCTCCTTTTAGGAAGACAATATTATCACATCCGATAAATTTTTCAAAGGAAAAATCTTGTGAAATCAATTACCGTATTCGAAGATTAGCAAATTTTTTCTTAATATGATACCGTAGTTTTCATGAAGCGCCTTCACATACGGATCAAAGGCATTGTTCAGGGCGTGGGTTTCAGGCCTTTTATCTACAATCTTGCAAAAAGTTTAGGCATTAGCGGCAATGTGACCAATACATCCGGCGGGGTAATTATTGATGCGGAAGGCGAGCGCCTTGACGAGTTCCTCGAATCTATTCGAACCCAATGTCCCCCTCTCGCGAAAATAGATAACATCGAAATTCATGAGATGCCTGCAAAGGGCTATGAAGGTTTTTCGATAGTCGAGAGCATTGATCAGGGAAGCTTTACCCTTGTCTCTCCCGATATGGCGATATGCGGCGACTGTTTGAGGGAAATGCTCGATCCGTCGGACAGGAGATATCTCTATCCATTCATAAACTGCACCAACTGCGGGCCGAGATATTCGATTACAAAAAAAGTCCCTTATGACAGGCCGAATACGACAATGTCCGTTTTTAATATGTGCCCGCAATGCCTTGCGGAATATAATGATCCTTCAAACCGCAGGTTTCACGCCCAGCCGAATGCGTGCCGTGAGTGCGGGCCGCAACTTGAATCTCAAATTTCAAATTTCAAATTTCAAATCAACGAAACCGCAGATCCGATGGAAAAGACAATAGAACTATTAAAACATGGCGCGATAGTCGCTATTAAAGGCATCGGCGGTTTTCATCTCTGCTGCGATGCTGAAAATGAAAAGGCCGTCAAGAGATTGAGGGAGCATAAGAGGCGGAGCAATAAACCTTTTGGCCTTATGTCCTATGATGTCGAAACAGTGAAAAAATTCTGCGATGTCTCGCCCACGGAAGAATCGCTGCTCAAGGACATGCGGAGGCCGATTGTGCTTCTTAAAAAGATAGGCGAAAGGCTTACTGATGAGATCGCTCCGAGGAATAAGTATTTAGGCTTCATGTTGCCGTATGCGCCTTTGCATTACCTTTTGTTCCACTATCCTATTGCCAATAGCCAATCGCCTATGGCCTCTCATTTTTCTGCTTTGGTCATGACGAGCGGTAATCTCTCGGAGGAGCCTATTGTTATCGACAATGAAGAAGCAATATCGAGGCTTTCATTTGCTGACGCCTTTCTTTTGCATAACAGGGATATTTTTATGAGGGTCGATGATTCGGTAATTAAGGATAGGTCTTTTATCCGCCGCGCCCGAGGCTATGTGCCGGAGCCGATCAGGTTGAGCGATGACGGTCCTGACGTTCTGGGCTGCGGAGCTGATATTAAAAATACATTTACCGTTACCAGAGGCAATTACGCGGTAGTAAGCCAGCACATAGGAGATATGGAAAATATAGAGACATTACGTTTCTTTGAAGAAAGCCTGAATAATCTGAAACAGGTTTACAGGGCAAATCCCGTGGCCGTTGCTTACGACCTTCATCCTAATTATCTTTCTACGCAGTGGGCATTAAATCTCAAATCTCAAATTGTACACTTCGGCATTCAGCATCATTACGCCCACATCGCTTCTGTAATGGCCGAACACGGCATTAAAGAAAAGGTTATAGGGGTTGCTTTTGACGGTACCGGATACGGCACGGACGGGAATATATGGGGCAGCGAATTCCTTGTATGCGATTTTAACGGTTTCGGGAGGGCTGCACATTTTAAATATATTCCGCTGCCCGGCAGCGCCAGAGCAGTAAAAGAATGCTGGAGAACGGCTGTAAGTTATATTGCTGCTTGCGGATTGCAGGATGCCGATTTGTGGAATTGCATAGACAATATAGGATTTATAGAAAAATACGGCAGGGACAAGATTGAAAACATCATGAAGATTCTCGGCAATAGGCAGTTTTCTCCACTCTCGTCCGGAGCCGGCAGGCTTTTTGACGCAGTCTCGGCATTATGCGGTATATGCGATAAAAACACCTTTGAAGGCGAGGCCGCGATAGCACTGGAAAATGAAATTAGAAATTCTAAATTACAGGATGCATATCCTTTTGAAATCTCGGAAGGCGGACCGTTTGTTGTAGATTTCTCAAGAATGATCTTATGCCTCATCGAAGATGTGAGTCGAGATGAAGACAGAGGCCTGATCGCCGTCCGCTTCCATAACACCGTAATCAATGCGATAACGGAAGTCGTCAGCCGGATAAGCGCGATGCATGGAATTAAAACAGTCGCACTCAGCGGCGGCGTTTTCCAGAACGAGTATCTCCTCGAGGGCGTATTCGAGCGTTTATTATCGCTCGGATTTAATGTATATACCAATGAGAAAGTTCCCTGCAACGACGCCGGCATATCGCTCGGTCAGGCGCATATAGCAAGGGAAAGACTGAAAAAGCAGACGGGAATTTCTTAGATTATAATATTTTCTTATACCTCTAAAAAAAAATATTGACAATTTGATTGTTTTGTCCTAATCTTATGCATATCAGAATCTTAACAGGGGGTATTTTTATGAAAGAAGACAGCCTCTTTGACAAGCTTTCGAAACGGGGAGTGTCGCGAAGGGATTTCATGAAGTTCTGTTCGGCAATGGCGGCAACTCTGGCCCTGCCGTCGAGCTTCGCGGTCCAGATCGCGGAAGCCCTCGAAAAAAAGCAAAAGCCGTATGCTGTATGGCTTGAATTTCAGGACTGCGCCGGAGACAGCGAATCTATGCTCAGGGCGACCAAACCTACCATAGCGGAAATACTATTGGATGTTATTTCTCTCGAATATCATGAAACAATTATGGCGGCTTCCGGCAAGCAGGCGGAAAAATCCCTTATGGATGTCGTAAAGAACCATAAGGGCAAATACTTTGCAATCGTGGAAGGAGCCATTCCCAAGAAAGACGGCGGGGTTTACTGTACGATAGGCGGCAGGACAGCCCTCGATATAGCAACGGAAGTATGCGGCAATGCCCTCGTTACCCTCGCTGTAGGGTCATGTTCGAGCTGGGGAGGACTTCCTTCCGCAAAGCCTAATCCGACCGGCGCCGTAAGCGTGAAAGAAGCCGTTCCGGGCATCACTGTCGTAAACCTTCCGGGATGCCCGATGAACGTTGAAAATGTTACCGCTACTATTGTTCATTATCTCACATTCGGCACTCTGCCTCCATTGGACAGCCGCAATCGGCCATACTTTGCGTATGGCAAGAGAATACATGATAATTGTGAAAGAAGGTCGCATTATGACGCCGGTCAGTTTGTAAGGCAATGGGGCGATGAAGGGCACAGAAAGGGATGGTGCCTGTATGAGATGGGATGCAAAGGCCCTGAGGCGCATATGAACTGCCCTACTATAAAATGGAACGAAGGCACAAGCTGGCCTGTTCAGGGCGGACACGGCTGCATCGCATGCGCGGCGGACCATAACTGGGATTTGATGACGCCGTTTTATAAGAGACTTCCGAAGGTTCCGGGCTTCGGCGTTGAAAAGACCGCCGACAAGATAGGAGTAGGCATAGCGGCAGCGGCAGCGGCAGGCGTAGCGGCTCACGCTATCGCCGGGGCATCGAAGAAAAAAGAATCCAAAGAGCAGGAAAAAGGATAAAAATAAAGGAGGGTTTTTATGGCAAAAATAGCGATTGACCCTATTACAAGGATCGAAGGTCATCTCAGGATCGAGGCGCAGGTTGAGGGTGGTAAGGTAGTTGATGCGTGGTCGTCCAGCACCATGTTCAGGGGTATAGAGATAATTCTTCAAGGCAGGGATCCGCGCGACGCGTGGGCGTTTACCCAGCGAATATGAGGCGTCTGAACAACGGTTCACGCCACCAGCTCCGTGAGAGCGGTAGAAAATGCCTTAGGAATAACAATCCCGGATAACGCGAGGATAATCAGGAACCTTATAACCGGAATACAGTATGTTCAGGATCACGTGATCCATTTTTATCATTTGCACGCCCTCGATTGGGTGGATATAGTAAGCGCCTTAAAGGCCGATCCCGCAAAGACCTCGTCGCTTGCCCAATCGATTTCCGACTGGCCTAAATCATCCGCCTCGTATTTCAAGGGCGTTCAGAGCAAGGTGAAAGCCCTTGTGGACAGCGGACAGTTAGGGATATTCTCTAATGCTTACTGGGGGCATCCCGCATATAAACTGCCTCCTGAAGCGAACCTGATGGCGGTTGCCCATTACCTCGAAGCCCTCGACTGGCAGAGGGATGTAATAAAGATTCAGGCATTGCTGGGCGCAAAGAATCCCCATGCCCAGACGTATCTTGTGGGCGGCATGTCGATACCCGTAGATCCCAACAGCCAGAACGCCCTTAATGCCGGAAGCATAGCCTTTATTTCAGGGCTGTCTAAAAAGGCTCATGAGTTCGTAGAAAAAGTCTATATTCCCGACCTGCTTGCCGTCGCTTCATTTTATAAGGAATGGGCAGGTTATGGCGGAGGCGTGGGTAATTTTCTGGCGTGCGGCGAATTCCCTAACGACAACGAGACCAACACGGCCAATCTCTGGCTGCCGCGCGGGATAATCAAAAATAAGGATTTAAGCAAAGTCCATCCGGTCGACCACACAAAGATCATGGAATATGTCACGCATTCGTGGTACGAATACAAGGAAGGCGACGCAAAGGCAAAGCACCCGTGGGACGGAGAGACGAACTACAAATATTCCGGCCCTAAGCCTCCCTACGAGTTCCTCGACACCGATAAAAAATACAGTTGGCTGAAGGCGCCGAGATATGAAGAGATGCCTATGGAAGTCGGCCCGCTCGCCCGGATGCTTGTCGCTTACGGTTCGGGACATAAGCGCATTAAAGAAGTCGTAGACAGCGTTCTTAAGAAACTCGGCGTCGGTCCCGAGGCGTTATTCTCGACTCTCGGCCGTGTTGCCGCGAGGGGAATAGAGACCCTCGTTACCGCGGAGATGCTTCCCGTCTGGTTAGACCAGCTTGCCGCAGGCATGAAGAAGGGAGACCTCCGCATTCACAACGGCAGCAAGTGGGAGCCTTCAACATGGCCGAAAGAGGCGAAGGGGTTCGGTTTTCATGAGGCTCCTCGCGGAGCATTGGGGCACTGGATATTAATAAAAGATAAAAAGATAGCCAACTACCAATGCGTAGTGCCGAGCACATGGAACGGCTCGCCGAGGGACGCGAAGGGCCAAAAAGGGCCTTACGAGGCCGCGCTTATCGGTACTCCTGTAGCGGATATAAACAAGCCGGTGGAAATACTGAGGACGGTTCATTCATTCGATCCCTGTATGGCTTGCGCGGTTCATGTAGTGGACGCAGCAGGTAAAGAAATCACAAAGATAAAAGTAGTTTAGGAGGGGCCATGTTAAAGAGGGTTTATATATGGGAGTTCCCGGTTAGGATGACCCACTGGATAAATGTCCTCTGCATAGCGGTATTGTCCGTTACCGGCTATTACATCGGAAACCCGTTTATCTACGCTACTTCCACGGATCAGTATATAATGGGCTGGATGAGGTTCATACACTTTGTCGCGGCGTATCTCTTTACGGTGAGTTTTCTGATAAGGATCTACTGGTCTTTAGCCGGAAATCAGTATGCAAGCTGGAAGGCGTTCAATCCGTTTGCGCCGGGAAGGTTTAAAGAGCTGATGGATATAACAAAGTTTTATCTCTTTATCAAAAAAGAGCCTCCCAAGGCGACATTGGGGCATACCGCCTGCGCGACGTACGTTTATCTCGGATTGTTCGTGTTGTTCGTTGTGGAGATACTTACGGGTTTTGCCCTCTATTCCCAGAGCCATGTCGGTTTGCTCTGGAATGTTATGGGGGGCTGGATGCTGATGATCTTCAGCGCTCCGACGCTCAGGCTGTATCACCATCTGATAATGTGGTTCCTTATCGCGTTTGCGATAGCCCATGTTTATATCTCATGGTTCTATGACAAGGTCGAAAAGGCCGATGTCATGAATTCTATATTCAGCGGATATAAGACATTGGAGGAAAAATAAGACTAATGTCTCAAGAGGATTGCACAGGGGGGACTGTGTCCCCCTTGTGCGTCATAGGTCTCGGCAATATTCTTTTGAAGGATGAAGGTATCGGGGTTCACGCGGCAAATGCCGTTAAGGAAAGATATGCCTTTTCTCCCGATGTGGATATAATAGACGGCGGAACCATCGGCCTCGACCTCCTGCCTATCATTGAAGGCCGCGACAGGGTTATGATCGTCGATGCCGTGGATTTCGGCAAAGAACCCGGCCATATCGGAATAATAAAAGATAAAGACATCCCTTCCGTTCTTAATTCAAAACTTTCAGTCCATCATATAGGACTTTCGGACGTGCTGTTTACAGCGGCCTTTATGGATATAACGCCTTCCGAGATATGTCTTGTCGGGATACAGCCTAAGTCTCTCGACGTAGGGCTTGACATGACGCCGGAGATAGATGGAAAAATGGAAGATATGATTAATCTTATCATTAAAACTTTGCAAAGTTGGGGTGTGGAATGTGCCTTGCGGTCCCGTCAAGAATCGTTGAAATAGACAATCTCCTTGCCGTAGTCGATGTTTACGGCGCGAGAAAGGAGATAAGCCTTTTGCTGATGCCTGAAGAAACGCGCATCGGAGATTATGTGCTTGTCCATGCCGGGTTTGCGATACAGAAGGTGGATGAAGACGCCGCTCAGGACGCGCTCAATCTTATAAGAGAGATCGCAGAGGCGATGGAGCAGGAAGAGTTCAGGGGTTAGGACAAAATTCCCCCCTACTCATGTTTCCTTTCTTTGTGACTGCGGAGTGCTGGCGAGCAAGCAGATCGAGCTGTCCCGCAGGGCAGCGCATACGAAGGCACGTTGGCTAACTTAAGAACAAAGAAGATGACTCGTGCTATTATTGCTTGCAGTAGGAAGGTGGAAAGCGTGTACAAATCTGAGCACTCAAAAGCTCGAAATCTCTATCACAAGAGCGAGGCTAAATTCAATAGCCTGAAAAAGACAGGCCAATTCGCAGAGGCGCGTAAGACGCTTGACGAAATAAGTGAATTAATTAGAGAGAATTCTGATGAATTTGACGAGCTGTCTGATCGCTTGAGTATTTTGGAGGCCCGTAAAGTAAATCTGAGGATTGAAGCAGAAAGAATAAGAGGGCGCACACAACAGGACTTATTTCGCGAGCTGGCCAACCTCAGTATACCATCCATTTGCATGAAACAGCCTTGCCCGCCTGCAGATGACGGTAGCTCCTGCTTATCTCAAACAGCACTCTTATCACCCCGCCAATCAAAGATGTGTTTCATACGACTCAAAGCCCTTGCTGACGCTTTAAAGTGTGAAGCAGGTCATGCTGCTCAAGTGTTCAACTATGATGACACATTAGCAAAACGAGAGTTGGCAAGCAAGATTCACCGTTCTGCCCTCAAACTCAATAGTAGTAAGCCACACGTTCAGCATCAAGCTTATTTAGACTACTGGTTACAAATAACCAAGGGTTACGTCTACCTGTTAAAGGGGCAATTTGAAGAATCTCGTAAAGCATTCGCACAGGCGCTTGAGACTTCTCGGATACCGAAAATAAGGATGTTCCCAAACTATTTTAGAAGTCGTGCTGAGATAGCTGCGCATGAATATTATATCGATGGGGTGGAGCGTGTATCATTGAGTGATTTCCTTGGTGCAAAATCCAAATTCAGTACTTGGCTGGACGCTAATACTGACGGGAAACCAAGTCTTCGTACTGAGAATATCGCGATATTTGTTGCGATATGTGACATCCTCTCACGTATCCCAGTCAATAATCTTCAACCACATGATTGGAGGAAGCTGGAGCAGCTTCTAAAACGCCGATACACAGCCAAAACAACTTGGGCGCTTTGGCGGCGATTGGAATGGTTAAAGGAACTCTCTATTAAGACTAAATCTACGCGGAGCGTATTCACTGGGGAGACGCTCAAGGAGGAGGTAAATAATTTTGCCAAAGAGTGGAAGCTCTTTGTTCTGGATGCTGTATTACCAGAAGAGGATCAGGAGGCCAGTTTAGAGCGAAAGGTAAGTTATTCGTCGTTAATTGATATTCTTAATGACATTGACCCCTACAAACACGATTGGCGGGGTTTACTTGTTCAGAATTTGAGACATATGCTTTTGTTAATGGCAGATTACGAATACCTCCGCTATTTAGACCCTCCTGCCGATGACGCTAAACACACGATGACGAACCCCTTAAAGTACACAGAAAATATGTCATGTAAGAAACTTTATAAAATTGTAATGTATTATCTACGGATACGTTCGGAGGCTCACGCAATGACCTTCGCGCATGCGGAGGAAGATTTCGACCGCTTTCACGCTGCAATTGATAATGGTGAGTTTCCAGCTGCAATAGATGCTCAAAGATCATTTTTTGATGCGATACGGTTCTGGCCCCATGTAATCGTTGTAAATGAGCAGTCAAATTTGCCACACCATGTATATATGAATGAAGATGCTCCAGAGTTATTCACATATATTACGCGCGCGCGGCGACTCTGGCGAGAGATCCCCAATACGATTGAGTTCGAAGGGCTACAACGTTTAAACATTGGCAGCTATTACTATTTACGACCTTGATGGAATGCTCGCAAAGGAGAGCGCTACCGCATCCGTCAAGAACAATTTTATGAAAGCAATTTGCCTCGCTGGATTTCTATTTTCGTTGATAATCTTTTAGGATGCGGGAAAGTGTCCGCAGCAAGGTTTCACGATTGGATTCTGCAATTCCCTGAGGGCGAACGCCTCTTGGCATGTCGACTACTTTCTGCCTTGAAAATTTATGATGAGGAAGATGTACGAAGTCTATGGGCATCGGTTTTTAAGCAGTTGCCTCTTCCAGTAAAGCGAGATGCGGTATTCATCGGTTTGGGTCATGGAGCTAAGAGCGGCCGGCATAATCCATACCCATTCCGGCAGGGAATCAGCCGGCTTCCTGAGTACGAGTCATTATATAGTGAAAGAGAGGCGAAGATTTTTCCTGATATAGCAGAATTCAACGAGACGAGTCAATACGAAAAACCAAGTATCATTGTATTCTTGGATGATATTGTCGGTGGTGGTTCACAAGCTGTAAAATATATCAATAATTACTTTAGTAACTATGATTGGTTAAATAATGTTGATGTTTACCTTGGTGTTATGGTCGCATTTAGAACTGGTATTGAGAAAGTGGAGAAAGCATTAAAAGGAAAAGTTACAAAAGTGATTGCTGCACAAATTTTTGAAGAGAGTGACCGGGCATTTTCCCCGAACAATCCAATCTGGTCGACAAGTGAAGAAGCAAATGCGGCAGCAGAGTGGGCGAAACGAATTGGCCATGAAGTTTTGATGGGTAAAGAACAGTACACTCCCGATCAAGATGCTTTGGGTTGGGAAGGTTGTCAGGCTCTAGTGGCGTTCTATTATAATGTGCCCAACAATACACTGCCCCTTTTTTGGTCGGATGGTAAATGCAATGGTAATGAGGCTTGGAAACCACTGATAGAAAGATTTGAATGATGGAAAAGATGCAGCGGCGACGGCCAACAAGCGGATCGAGCCGTCCCGCAGGGCACCTCATTCGCAGGCACGTTGGGGGCAAAGTAAAATAAATGCATTACCGAGGTGGATATGCCAAGAGCCGTAAAGTGTCTTGTGGGTAGGAGAATCGTGTTAATTGATGATGCGATCCGGGACAGGAATGCTGCACGATCGACTGGAAAATCTGATCCAGATTGGAGGTGCACTGAATGTAATAGTCCTGTCCGTCCTCACCGCGCCGGTGGCCATGCTGAGGGACATTTTGAGCACTTGGAGCGAAACCCAGATTGCTCGTTGAGCGATCCGCAACGCTAAAGAAAAAACGAGTGTCAGGCTTATTTATAGACATTTGAGCGAAAAAAATGATGATTCAACTTGTCGAATCCCCCGCGGCAAGCCGATAGTTTTAAATCCCGTCACCCATTTTTTATGCTATAATTTTATTGAGATTATTTAGGGAGCGCGGAGGTGAATCGATGATAACGAGTTGCAAGGCTCATGCATATATTGAGTCCCTAAAGGATGTGTGCGGCGGCGAGCCTGTAGTGGCAGGCACAAGAATCCCTGTTAAGACGATCATTAACTGGATAAAGATGGGCAAAGAGGTTGATGAAATAGTTGCCATGTATCCGAATATAACTCATGCGATGGTATATGATGTTCTTTCATACTACTATGACCATAAAGATGAAATTGACAGGTTAATAGCCGAGGGCACAAAGGAATCACAATTGAAGCTTACCGAGGGCGAGGGGTGGAGAAAGCAAAGTTATATCTTGACGAGGACATAACAGACCTGCTCGCAAGGGTTTTACGGACAATGGGCTATGATGCCGTAAGCGCTCATGAAATAAAGATGGAAGGCCGTTCCGACGAAGACCAGCTTTATTATGCAATCAAAAATCAAAGGGCTCTCTTAACTTGCAACGTCTCTCATTTTACCAATCTCGCAAGAATGTGTTATGAAAAAAATATTACGCATTACGGAATAGTGGTGACCCCTCAATTGGATTTTAAAGAGATACTGAGACGTGTTACGGTCTTTTTGGATAACATTCCTGCAACTGATTTAAAAGACAGATATATATGGTTGTGAGCAGTTACCAAAATGCTCGTCTCTGTGTAATTCTCTTTTCTTGCCTGTAGCAATACCTTTATGCTATTTTACAACTACTTTTAAATCGCGAGGATAGTATGGTCAAAAACGACAGGTGGATAAGAGAGGCGGCAAAGAACGGCATGATCGAGCCGTTTAATCCCAAGCAGTCGAGAAAAGGCGTTATCTCGTACGGCGTAAGTTCATACGGCTATGACATGCGCATCAATGATGAATTCAAGATATTCACGAATATAAACAATACAGTCGTTGACCCTAAGCTCTTCGATCCCAAAAGTTTTGCGGATTTCAAAGGGGACGTCTGCATTATCCCGCCTAATTCTTTTGTGCTCGCGACTTCTCTCGAATATTTCAGGATACCGAGGGACGTGCTGGTGATATGCCTCGGCAAATCCACCTATGCCCGGTGCGGCCTTGTCGTGAATGTAACCCCGCTCGAGCCGGAATGGGAAGGCCATGTGACCATCGAGATTTCGAATACCACCCCGCTGCCCGCAAAGATATACGCCAACGAAGGAATAGCGCAGTTGATATTCCTTCAGGCAGCGGAAATATGCGAGACATCATACAAGGATAAGTCCGGGAAATATCAGGCACAGAGGGGAATTACCCTTCCGAGGATGTGATATGCGCTGGAAAGAGAAATTAATAATAGCCCTCGATGTATCCGACGCGCAAAAGGCGCTCGACATAGTCGAAAGACTGAGCGATTATACGGCGGTTTTTAAGGTGGGTTTCGAGCTTTTTACAACTGCCGGTCCTAAGATAGTAGAGGAGATACATAAAAAGGGCAAAGAGGTGTTCCTCGACTTGAAATTTCACGACATACCCAATACGGTTTCAAAGGCCGCCGCTGCGGCAGCTAAGATGGGCGTATACATGTTCAACGTCCATACATCCGGCGGTTTTGAGATGATGAAAAGGTGCAGGGACAGCGTTTCGGGAATCTGCGCTAAAGACAATATCCGTATGCCTAAGATAATAGGGGTGACGGTTTTAACAAGCCTTAACAACGAGGCGTTAAAAGGGGAGGTCGGCATTCAGCACAGCCTGAGAAATCATGTGAAACATCTTGCATCATTGGCGGTTAAGGCCGGGCTCGACGGAGTTGTCGCGTCGCCACACGAGATCTCCATAATAAAACAGCATTGCGGAAAGGATTTCCTCGTAGTTACGCCGGGCATCAGGCCCTCGTGGACCCCGCCCGATGACCAGCAGAGGACGGCAACGCCGAAAGAGGCCTTAAAGAAGGGCGCTGATTATATTGTCATGGGCAGAGGAATATTGCAGCAGGAAGATCCCATTAAGGCGCTTGAGCTTATCTCGCTCGAAATACTCACGGCATAACAGGCAAAAATATTTGTCTTCGGCCAAATTCAAATGTTGAATCTCAATAAGAAAGATTTCATCCGGTCGGCTAAAAAAGGAAGCATCCCGCCTCTTTATGTAGAAATTCCTTATGCCGAACCTCTTGCGGTTTATGAGTCGCTCGAATGCGGCACAAACTCCATTCTCCTTGAAAGCGTAAAAGGCCCCTATAAAATAGCGCGTTATTCGTTTATCGCCTTTGATCCGTACCTCGTATTTACGGTTAAAAACGGCGAGGTAAAGATAGGGGCATCGGCAGGGGCGGATTTCAAGGAAACAATATCTTTCAGGCCTCCGCTTGAGCGTTTAAAGGAACTCGTAACAGCCTATCCCCAGAAGCCCGATCAGGAACTCCCTCCGTTTCAGGGCGGTGCGATAGGATTATTGAGTTATGACTTCGTAAGATATATCGAAAATATTCCAAGGAAGGCCGTAGACGACCTTTATATTCCCGACGCCCATTTCTTGCTGGTCGACAGGGTAGTTGCGTTCGATCATCAGGAACGGAAGGCATGGGCGATTATCTCTCCCGGCGCGCGGCATTTGGAATTGGGCTACAGGGATATTTCGGATATCGACTGGGACAGGGCTTATGGTGAGGCAAATGAAGAATTGAGAGTTATTAGTTTAAGGGTTAAGGAGTTGAAAATGGAGAAACGAAAGATAACTTCCGAACTCCCAAACTCTTTTACCCCTAAACTCTTTTATGAGATGTCCAAAGAGCAATACATGGACCTCGTTAAAAAGACAAAGGAATATATCGCTGCCGGAGACATATTTCAGGCTAACCTGTCGCAAAGGATTTCCGCCGATATAGGAGATAAAAATCCGTGGGAAATATATAAGGTGCTTCGCAGTATTAACCCTTCGCCTTTTGCCGCATATGCCGATTTCGGAGGGTATCAGATAGTAAGCTCCTCTCCGGAAAGGCTGATACGCGTGAAGGACGGCATTATAGAAACGAGGCCTATTGCAGGAACCAGGCCGAGGGGCGGCACTCTCAGGGAAGACGAGCTTATGAGGGCGGAACTGCTGTTGAACGAAAAGGAGAGGGCCGAGCACATAATGCTTATAGACCTCGAAAGGAACGACATCGGAAGGGTCGCGGAATACGGCAGCGTGGCTACGGACGAACTGATGATTACGGAAGATTATTCGCATGTCATTCATATAGTCTCTAATGTGCGCGGGGTAATGGAAAAGGATAAGACCTGTTTCGACGCGATCAAAGCGGCATTTCCCGGCGGCACGATAACGGGCGTGCCTAAGGTCAGGTGCATGGAAATAATAGACGAACTCGAACCCACGGCGAGGGGCCCTTATACCGGCTCATTAGGATATATGGGTTTTTCAGGAGACCTCGATCTCAATATAATCATCAGGACATTTGTCGTAAAAGACGGCTTTGCCTATGTGCAGGCAGGCGCGGGTATAGTCGCGGATTCGGATCCGGAGCGGGAATACTATGAAACCTTAAAAAAGGCGGAGGCTTTGATACGCACCCTTGAGACCGTAGGCGGGGGGTAATTATCCTTGTGATATTATTGTATTTTATGTTAAAAGAAGGAATGTTAATAGTAAGGGAGAAGGCGGTCATTAATTGAAAGTGAAATTTTTTCAGAGGATCAACACGAGGATATCCTTATTGCCGATGTCGATTTTGCTGGTTATTTTAATTGCCGGCGGGATCGGTTTTTATTATTTCGGATATGCCCGGTTCCTGCAGGATTTCCATAAGGGGTATTTTATTACCCTTTCTTCCGAAAAAAAGACCGCATTCGACTCATGGTTCGCGTATCACAAAAGCGACCTCGAAGGCCTTTCGAGGCGAGGCGCATTAAAGGATAATGCCGCGATTTTAGCCGGCGTGCAGCCCGGCGTCAAACTCAGGAAAAAAATAACCGAACAAATTAATCGTTCTCAGGCCGTTATTTCAGGGGAGCTTCAAGAAAAGGCGCCGGCAGGCAGATATAAGATGCTTTCCGTTATATCCAAGGACGGCAGGGTTATATCGAGCAGCAGGCAGGATATTTTAAATGCGGATTGGTCGGAGAGGGATTTTTTCAAAGGTAAGGCCGTCGATCTCAAGTCGGCTGTTGTAATCGGTTTTTACGGCGACAACGGCGCCGATTACGGCATAGAGATGCTGACGCCGGTGTTCGAGGGCAGCGAACAGATCGCTTTTATACACGCGGTGTTGCCGGTGAAGGAACTTGCGGGTTTTTTGAAAATAGAGAGGGGTTTGTATAAGACCGGCAAGATCGATGTTACGGACATGGACGGAAACCTTCTATTGGTAAAAGACGGAATGCCTCAGAAGAAGATCAGATACAATTTGCCTAAGAACGGGCATGACATCTCCGGATATAGGGATAAAATCTTTTTTTATGCCGTAGACCTTCGACAGGCTCCCCTTCGTCTTATATCGACCGCCGATAAGTCCGACGTTACAAGGCCGTTTAATATTCTCCTGATAGGTTATTGCTCTGTTGTAGGAGCGGTATTCCTGATGACCGTTATCCAGAATTCGTACCTTGCGGGGCGGGTTATTACAAAACCTATACATAGGCTGGCAAACGCCGTTAAATCGTTTTCTTTCGGGGACATGAATGTGGACATGGGAAAGGGATATAAGGGCGAATTTACGGAGTTGAAAAAATCCATTGAGGACATGCTGGAGGAGCTTAAGGCAAGGGAAGAATCGTTGAGGGAAAGCATAAGGACCAAAGAGAAGACACGTTTGAAATCGATGTTTTTTTCGAAAATGTCATGGGAATTCAAGGAACCGTTGAATAATATTATAGATAAAATAAAATCCGTTCTCGACGCGGAAGCAGACCCTTCCCGTAAAGACATGCTCGGAGATATTATCGGAGCGGCGCAAAACACACTTCGCATAATGGACGACCTCATCGAGCTTTCACGGCTTGAGGAAGGATCGTTCGCCGTGTCCCCCGAAGAGTTCGATATGTGCGGGATGATGAAAGAGATTGAAGACGCGGCGCGGAACCTTATAGGACATAAGGAAATAGAGCTGATAGCGGACTGTCATGAATCGTTTGCGGATAGACCTGTGTATGCCGACAGGCATATTGTGAGACAGATACTCGAAAATTTAGTGAATAATGCGATAAAGACAACGGAGGCCGGCACCATAACTATCCTGTCTTCCCCGGTATTAAAGGACGGCGTGGAATATCTGGAGGCCTCGGTTGCCGATACAGGGGCGGGCATCGAGCCGGAAATGCTGGAATACATATTCGAAGAGCTTTCGGAGCAGCAGGCGTCGGTCGGCCTTGCTATAGCCAAGAAGGCCGCCGATGCCCTCGGCGGCAAAATCGACGTCGAAAGCACGCCGGGCAAGGGAAGCGTGTTTACGGTTACAATTCCGCTGAAGGCAATAATTTATCGGTGAAACCCCGCTTTGCAGATTGCCGTCTATTCTGTTATTATTAAAAGTCTTGTGCGAACCTGCGCCGGTTCATAAAAGATTCATATTTTTGTGGATAATAACGTATGATATTTCTCATACCTTTCTGCCTGACGATAGCGTATTATAACCGGTGCGCTGCTTTGCCGGGCGGATAATAAAAAATTAAGGAGCATGCTGTGAGCGATAAAAAAGAAAATCGGAATGTAGTCGATAAAATCTGGAATGTTTTTTCATCGATAACCCTTGCCGTCGTAATCTTCTCGCTTATATCTATTACGTCGATAGTCGGCACTATAATCGAACAGCAGGCCGAACCCGAGCGGAACATCAAGCTGCTTTCCAAATTCTTCGGAGAGTCGTTCGCTCCCACCGTTTTCAAAATGCTCGATTCCTTCGGCTTTACTAATATGTACGGTTCGTGGTGGTTTATGACCCTGCTGTTTGTTTTTGCCGCTAACCTTGTTATATGCTCCCTCGACAGGCTTCCCAAGATATGGAAGGTTGTTAAAGAGCCTGTAAAACCGTTATCTCCGGAACTTTTGAATTCCATGCCGCTAAAAAAGGAGATATTTCTGAAAGGACGCGTTGACAACGCGCGAAGCGCGGCGGAAGCGGCGTTGAAAGGGATCGGGTTTAAAGCTGATATACACGCCGAAGCGGGCGGAGTGCAGATATGCGCTGAAAAGGGCAGGTACAGCAGGCTCGGAGTGTACGTGACGCATTTCAGCATTATCCTTATACTTATAGGGGCGGTGGTCGGCATATTCTTCGGTTTCAACGCGTCTTTGAATCTGCTTGAAGGCACAAGCTCTGCTATAGTATACGACAGGAGGACGGGAAAGGAAATTCCGCTCGGTTTCGATTTGAAATGTAATGATTTCGAGGTTTCTTTTTATGATAATTCAGACACCCCGAAGTCGTTCAGAAGCCGGCTTGCGATATTTGAAAACGGCAAACCTGTAAAAATAAACGGCAAAGAGGTAACGGAAATAGACGTCAACAGCCCGTTAAAATATAAAGGCATTACTTTTTACCAGTCGAGTTACGGTTTTTCGCCTTCCAAAGATTCTTTGTTTAAGGTCAGCGTAACCTCAGGCGCCAAAAAAGAGGACATATCTCTGCGATTCGGCGAGTCTTTCACGATTCCCGGAACAAACATAAACGGCAAGATCGCGGATTTCAGCCCCGCTATAGCGGTAGACGAATCGGGCAAGCTTTTTACATACGCCGAAACTATGAATAATCCGGCGGTATTTATCGAATTTACAGAGGGCGGAAAACAGAAATACAGCAGGTGGATATTGAAGAGATACCCGCAGACATGGACCGTGCCCGACGCCACGGTCGAATTCAAAGACCTATGGGGCGCTCAGTACACCGGGCTTCAAGTGCGGAGAGACCCCGGCGTATGGATAGTATATTTAGGCTGCCTCGTTATGGCGGTCGGACTATACGCGGCGTTTTTCATGAGCCACGCCAGAATATGGATAACCCTGAAAGAAGAAAAGGGCGGCGTCAAGGCATTCATCGCCGCATCGGTAAACAAGAACAAGATAGCCTTTGAACAAAAGATAGAGAAGCTGGCAGGAGGTTTAAATGGATAGCTCGCAATTTTTCGGAATATCTGGAATTGCCTACATACTTGCAATGGTCGCCTATATAGCGTATCTCGCATTCAGGAATTCCACCGTAGGCGTAATAGCAACGACTATAACGGCCGTAGGCTTTGTCTCACAGACAATCGCTTTTGTTATGAGGGGAATCGAGTTCTACGATTTAGGGCAGATGGGCGTTATGAGGGCGATACCTCTTACAAACCTGTATGAATCGCTCGTATTTTTCGTGTGGTGCCTGATTCTCGGCTATCTTGTAATAGAATGGAAATACAAAAACCGCTCTTTCGGCGCGTTCATTACGCCTATAGCCGGCATGGCGCTGGCGTTCATAGACATATCCGGGATGGATAAAAACATACATCCGCTTATTCCGGCCCTTCAGAGCAACTGGCTTCTGGCGCACGTAACAATGAGCTTTATCGCTTATGCCGCGTTCGCGATATCGTTTGCCACGGGCATAATGTATCTTGCCGTAACAACCGAAAATAAAAAAAGCGGGGCATACATATTCTGGACGGTTACGTTAGGAATCTTTGCCGCTGTGCTCATAGCTATGGGAATAGATTTCATGGCCTTTAAGGTCGCCGCAAGGTCTCCCGAGGCATTTATTCAGAGCTATCTGTTCAAAGCGACTTTCAGGAACGCTTCGGGTATTATCGCCCTACTCAGTTACTTCGGCGCGGCAGGCCTTGTGTTTTTGACATGGAGATATGGACACGCGCTTAAAAAACTCATCGAGTCTTTTTCCATATCGCAAGAAATCCTTGATGACCTTACCTATAAAAATATCGCCATAGGGTTCCCGATCTTTACATTGGGCGGGCTGATTTTCGGCGCCATATGGGCTGATCAGGCATGGGGAAAATACTGGAGCTGGGACCCTAAAGAGACATGGTCGCTGATAACATGGTTCGTTTACGCCTTTTATCTCCATGCGCGGTTTTTGAGGGGATGGAGAGGCAACAAAATAGCCATCGTTGCCGTGGTCGGGTTCGTGTGTACGATATTTACATATCTCGGAGTCAATCTTCTCCTGAGCGGTCTGCATTCATATGGAGGGGGCTAAAAATATCGGCTCAGAGTTGATTCTCGGCATCGACACCTCGTGCGACGATACGTCCGCCGCTGTCGTTGCCGAAGGGAAAAAAATCCTCTCCAACATCGTTTCTTCGCAGTCCGACATTCATAAAAAATACGGCGGCATAGTGCCTGAATTGGCTTCCAGAAGGCATATCGAGATGATATGGCCGGTAGTTGATGAGGCATTAAACGCAGCCGCGATTACCCTCGATGATATTGCCGCTATAGCCGTATGCCACGGGCCCGGACTGATAGGTTCTTTGCTTGTCGGTTGCGGATTTGCCAAGGCGGCCGCTTATGCTAAAAATAAACCTGTTGTCGCGGTGAACCATCTCGAAGGTCATATATTTTCCGCATTCCTCGATCATGAGAATATCGAATTTCCGTTTTTGTCTCTGATAGCATCCGGAGGGCACACAAGCCTTTATATAGTCAACGACTTCGGACAATATATGGAACTCGGCAGGACAAGGGACGACGCTGCCGGAGAGGCATACGATAAAGTCGCAAAACTCCTCGGCCTCGCCTATCCCGGAGGCCCTGTCATAGATAATCTGGCTCTGGAAGGGAATCCGAAGGCATTCGATTTTCCGAGGGCGTATGTGCCTGAATCATTCGATTTCAGCTTCAGCGGCTTAAAGACGGCAGTGAAATCAGCCGTCAGCCGTCAGTCGCAAGCCGCCGGCGATGCCGAATTCATTAAAGACATTGCGGCGTCATTTCAGTCTGCGGTTGTTGATGTGCTTGTGAGAAAAGTTGAATGGGCGATAGTGAAGAAAGGGATAAAGCGTGTAACTCTTTCAGGCGGGGTATCGGCTAACAGCGAACTTAGAAAAAGGTTCAAGGAAATGGCGGAGGAAAGGGAGGTCGAATTATTCCTGCCTTCGATTTCGTTTTGCACGGATAACGCGGCCATGATAGCAGCCGCAGGGTATCATCACTTTAAGGCAGGAAACATCGCGGGCATAGATTTAAATCCCAAGGCATATCTGCCGTTGTAAAACTATCCACGCGGGGCGCTCGAACCCGCGACTTTGATTGTTAGCCCAAAAATCTACAGTTCGTCTCCCACGACCGGCTTACGGACATTTCTATTTTGGTAAAAATAGGACATTTCTAATTTGGCTTGACATGTATCCCCCAAGTCCTTGCCTTCAACAGGCATAACGTATTATCATTAATGAGTTTTTTGGGACGGGGGAGGAGAAGAAACATTGAATGAGAGATGTCACAGGAAGCAATATCTGACCCTAAAATCGAATAAACAGGCGTTGACCCCATTTTTACATTTCACGTGGATATCTATGGCTATTGAACCTCGATAAGTATTTGCTGTAGATATTTCATTTGACACCGATTTTGAAACCAATTCGGAACTGATTATGCAATTTTTCAAAAAAGGATTCTATAAGGAAGTTTATCAAATAGGAATCGTTAGTAGTGCTTTTTTGCTTGATAACTGGGGGCCTTATAAAGAGTTATGTTTTATAATTTCTTGGATGCATTACAACTTCTTTGGTTTTCTCCGGATCAAACTGCTTAAATTTACCGATACGAGGATTCATCGACCTATATATCGCCTCCACAACGCGGTCGCCATGCCTTTTTCTTTTTGTTGTGTACATATTTTCGAGAACTCTCGCTGAACAGTATGCGAGTAAATCGGCAAGCTCAAGAAGTACCGGTCTCTCTTTTGAGTCTAAATTCTCTGGTGTCATGGTCGTTGCAATTGACCCTGTGTTAGAGTCTATAAAATTGGTTTTTAACAGTCTCCCTACGTGCCTCCTTGACCCAAACCAGCGGACAATATCACTGTTTGGCTCTACCCAGAGTTTGCAGCGATTATTATTGTATTTGTCATTAGTAACCAGTTGTCCAGCTGCACCTTGATAAGCAAATGGAATTAATTCCTTCGCATCATTAATAGCTATTGATTTGTGTCCCCTTGGCCCCGGAATCTCATGTTTTATATCCCTTCTGTCTACATGGCCAATCCTTGTCTCAAGTCCCTTTCCAGAAAGATTATCTGTAATTGTCAAAGCCAGTTCATAGGCTCCATCGTCAGTCAGATGTGACCATTCAGTTTTGCGACGTGCGTCTTTATGAAATACTTCGCGACAGTGAAAACGAGTACGGCGAGATGCTTTAAACCTTTCTTTTACGTCTCCTAGGATTGTCTCGATAAGTTCGAGCTTTTCTTCGGGAACTATCACAAGGCCATAAACAACAGTATTCCCTGCGATACTTTCATCTCCATAAACATGAAATGTCGTTAACATAAAACCCCCTAAGCAGTTATTAGGTAGTTTCTCAATAATATCAGAAGTCTTTTTGATCCGTCAAAAAAACAAAAAAGGGGACAAAACGAAAAATGGACAGTCATGTTTATCCCCCCAATATATCTATGCCAAGCATTGCTTAAGCGACTACGAGAGCAAAAGTCAAAGCGAAATAGTCAAAAACCTTTATGCCGCCAGTTTATTTGCCTTAACCTGAAGTTTTACGTGTTCATGCGCCTGAAGAATCTTGATTATCTCCAGAATATTTTCAGCCCTCGGATTGCCGCTCGGCCCGAGCATGCGATGAATGCTCTTGCTTGACTTGCCGAGTTTATCGGCGAGACAAGCAAAGGTGATTGTTGCGTTAATGTAATCGCGTAGAATTGATTTGCCTGCATTTATATCGCCGGAAAGAAGCTCATTAATAGCCTCTGTCAGCATATGTCTGCGGAACGCTGAATCCCGCCCGGCGCGATCCATGATTGTTTTGCGAAAGTTTTTTGTAATCGGCATATTACCTCCTCTTTTTGCTTTCCCTGTCAATTTTATACTGGGCCCAAAGCATCTGAGCCGTTTTTATATCCTTGTTCTGGTTTTTTTTAGAACCTCCGCCGAGCAGTATAATCAAATAATCACCTTCTTGTCCGAAATAAATCCTGTAGCCCGGGCCGAAGTCAATTTTATATTCAGAAACGCCCTTCCCGACGGATTTCACATTCGAAAAGTTACCTTGTTCCAATCGATATAGCGCTGTTGATACCTTGGCTGCCGCGTGAGAATCGAGCCTGTTGAACCATTCTCCGAACGCGGATACCCCATCCTTTAAATATTCAGTAACTTTTATTTTCTCCATCTGAAAAGATGGAGAAAATAAAAGTTACCATTTGTCAATAATGAAAAAAGTACATGAAAAAAGACAGGCACATTTATCCAGCCAATATGTCTGCGCATTGCTAAAGCGACCACGAGAGCAAAAGTCAAAAGTGAAATAGTCATTTTCTTTTTCTTTCCCTTCCATCAAGATATCTCTTAAGCGCTTCTTTTGACGACAGCCAGTTGCGCCTCTCTTTGTGCGCCTCAAGTTTTCCGTTTCTCGCCAGAAGATTGAGATATTTCCCCGTGAACTTTGAGTCTTTCGCAAGCTCTGACAATGGGATAAAATGCTCCTTGTTTTTTCTTGCCGGAGTCAGCACTTTAAGGTAGATATTAAGCGACCGCTGGACAGCTTGTGCGATAAACCTTACAAACGGCGGATAGTTCCCCCTGTCCGCCTCTGCGAGCGTCCTGTAATACTTCTTCCTGTCGTTTTTCAGAATAACCGCCAAAGGAAATCCAGACTGCATCAGGATTATATTCATCGCAAGCCGCGAGGTGCGTCCGTTGCCGTCCAAAAAGGGATGGATGTTGACGAGCCTGTGGTGGAGGACAGCCGCCAATTCAACAGGATGCAGGACTTTTTTCTTCCGCCGTACCAAATCAATAAGTTCCTGCATCAACAGCGGCACATCGAGCGCCTCCGGCGGCGTATGATCCGCCCCTCCGATGATCACATTGCTGTTTCTGTATCTGCCTGCCCATTCTTTATCAATGTCCCTCATAACAATATGGTTCAATTCCCTTATCAGGCGTTCTGAAATCGTGCTGCGGCTGTCTTTATCAATCAATTCATAAAGATATTCCAGAGCTTCTGTGTGGTTTTTCGCCTCGATATGGTCACTAAGCGGCTTGCCCTTTATAGTAAGACCTTCCTTGATAACGAGGAAGGTTTCTTTAAGCGTGAGACTGTTTCCTTCAATCGCGTTTGAATTGTATGTCATCTCTATCCCGAATTGCTCCCTCAGTTTTCGGACGGATGCCTGCGGAAGAGGACGGTAGGAATTCAACAGGGATAGTTTTTCATCCAGATTGGCTATTATTTTCGGGTCTAAATAGCGCATAAGTTTTTACCGCCTTCTTAATATGGTTTATTCGTTTTATTGTATTATGCCATATTAAGAGTTTTTATGCATTTTTTTCAATTGCGGCGACCATAAGCCTTGCTACCGCTTTTGCGAATTCAGCCGGATTTTTCGGTTTCGAGCCTTCAAGAATAAGCGCCTGATCATACAGCAGCTTTATATTCTCCGCGAGTTCCGCGCTTGCCGCGTTTTTTTCATAAGCCGCTTTCATTGCCGAAAACAGCGGATGCCCTGCGTTTATCTCAAGTATTCTCTTGCTCACCGGAGGCTCCTGTCCCATTGCCCTGAATACTTTCTCCATCTGCGGGTCGATATCCCCCTCGTCGGATACAAGGCAGCACGGCGAATCTTTAAGCCTCGACGAAAGCCGTGCGTCTTTTATGTCGTCTCTCAAAGTATCTTTGATGAGGTTAATAATTCCTGCAAACTCTTTTGTTTCAGCCTCGCGCTCTTTTTTGTCCTTTCCTTCAAATGACACGTCGCCCTTTATGACGGATTTAAGTTTTTTGCCTTTGTATTCAAAACCGGCCATAAGCAGTTCATCTATATCATCCGTCATAATAAGGACTTCGTATCCTTTATCGAGGAAGTTTTCGAGGTAAGGGGATTGGAGCGCTTCCTGCCGCGTCTGCGCGGATATGTAATAAATATCTTCCTGTTTTTCCTTCATGCCTTCGACATAATTTTGCATTGTGGTGTATTTATCCGGCTCGGTTTTTGTCGATTCAAAGAGGAGCAGGTCTGCTATGGATTCGCGCCTCGAAAAATCGTAATGGAGCCCTTCCTTGATCACCCTGCCGAACTCTTTGTGGAAGGATATATATTTTTCGTAGTCGTTCTGCTTCATTTCGGAAAGCGTATCGAGTATTTTTTTGGTGATGCTTTTTTTGATTACTTCAACCTGTCTGTTGTTCTGGAGCATTTCGCGCGATACGTTCAGCGGCAGGTCGGATGAATCCACAACCCCTTTGACAAAGCGCAGATACGGGGGGATAAGGTCTTCGCAGTTGTCCATTATCTTTACCCTTTTCACATAAAGCATAGGCCCTATTTTGTAATCCCTGAAAAGAATTCCATAAGGGGCCTTTTCAGGGATATAGAGCAGCGAAGCGAATTCGGATGTGCCTTCAGCCCTGTAGTGTATTATCTTTGCCGGGTCAGAAAAATCATGGGATATATGGCGGTAAAACTCATTATGTTCCTCTTGCGAAATTTCGTCCTTTCCTTTAAGCCAGAGCGCTTTTTGTGAGTTTATTGTCTCTTCTTCTTTTACCTTTATTTTCTTGCCCTTATCGAGAGAGGACTCCTGCTCTTTTTCAATATCCATAACAATAGGATGCTCGATAAAATCCGAATATTTTTTTATGACGTCTTTAATCTCCCACGGTTCGAGATATTTCTTTTCATCCTCTTTCATGTGAAGCATCACATCCGTGCCTCTTGTCTCTTTTTCCGCGGCCTCGACGGTGAATGAGCCGTCTGCCGTGGATTCCCATCGGATAGCCTTTTTGTCTTTCGAGCCTGCCTTGCGTGATATTACGGTGACTTTATCCGCAATCATAAAGGATGAATAGAACCCGACCCCGAACTGGCCTATGAGTTCCGGGTTGTCGTTGAGTTTGGCGTCCTGCAATGCCTTGAGAAATTCCTTTGTGCCGGAGTGGGCTATTGTGCCGAGGGCCTTGATTATTTCTTCCTCCGTCATGCCGATGCCGTTGTCGCTTACGGTAAGCGTGCCGGCGTCCTTATCCGCGGTTATTTTTATTTTCCACTCAGCGCCGCCTTCCATGATATCCGGATTTGTAAGGGATTCGTAGCGGGCCTTATCTATGGCGTCGGAGCTATTTGAAATAAGCTCTCGGAGGAATACTTCTTTGTGGGAATAAAGCGAGTGGATCATTAAATCAAGTATCTGTTTGACTTCGGTTTTGAATTCGTGTTTCTGCATTGTCATGGTTATTAATCACCTTTCGATAGAATTTTAGCACTCTAATGCGTAGAGTGCTAAAACATATTTTTTATTCATACGATGAAAAAAGTCAAGGTGTAGCACAATCTGGAGTTTGGCCTTTGAAATTTTTTGTTTGACCCGCGTCCCTTTACATATTACAATAAGCGCATGGGCAAGATAGCGGCGAGACCCCCAAGATTTTTTTCTCTCGACTTCCATTTACGATATTTCCCTTCGATCCTCCGGAATATCTTGGTCCCTAAGAAAGATGAATATGAATCTCCTTTCAGGGATCATATCCCGATCGAAATGCCGGTACTTGCGGTTGTTTCGTTTGCTGCCGCTGTTTTGGGGATAAGTTCGGGACTTTCTAAAGGCTCGATTCTTGGATGGCTGATAGGAGGCATCGGAGCTGCAGGCTTTTTGGCCCTGTTCATACACAGCATTTATTCTCAAGCAGGATGCAGTCCTTCGTTTGAGAGGTTCAAGGTTTCTGTTTTTCTTTTTTTTGTAATTTTTGGAGCCGTTGCAGGAATAACTGCCGGAAAGATAGGGTTCGATCATTCCCGGTGGATGCGCGTGATGGATGGTCTTGCAGGGCTTGTCATAGGATATTTTGGAGGAATATGCGCCGGGCTTTGGATCCAAAAGCTGGGCTGGATAGGCGGATTGCTGGAGGTTTTTGCAATTGCAGGCACGGCAGGCACGGCAATCGTCGGCATACTCATGATGCTTTAAATTTGCGAGGGAAATTTATATGGAAAAGACGCCCAACATGACAGACTATGAAAAAGAATATAGGGAATTTTCCTTCCCTGTCCCCGAAAGATTTTCTTTCCCCCTCGATGTATTCGACAAATGGGCAGCCTCTATCCCAAATGAAGCAGCGCTTTTCTGGACGGACGGCAATGCCGAAAAGAAATTTTCATTTAATGAATTGAAACTCCTTTCGTCAAAGGGCGCGGCTGCATTCAAAAAATCTGGAATTAAAAAGGGCGACAAAGTGCTCGTAATGCTTCCGAATATTCCGGAATGGTGGGAGATAATGCTTGCCCTCATGAGGCTTAATGCCATACCTATTCCCGCAACTACTATTTTGACGGCGAAGGACATCGAATACAGGCTTTCGGCAGCGGATATAAAGGCTGTTATCGCAACAGAAGAAGACGCGCCGAAGGTGGAAGAGGCTGTAAATAATTCGTCCGCAAAGCCGTTTCTTATAAGCGTAGGAAAGAGAGAAGGAGTGCTTGATTATATTGCCGCGAGGGACAATGCGGATGCCTTTGAAGGCGAGAGGGCATTTGCGGATGAGCCTGCATTGATCTATTTCACATCAGGCACTACAGGGCCTCCCAAGATGGTCCTTCATACGCATGCATCTTATCCGCTTGCCCATATGGTAACAGGCAAATACTGGCTCGATTTAAGGCCCGGAGACATTCACTGGAATCTCTCCGACACAGGATGGGCAAAGGCTGCGTGGTCGAGCCTTTTCGGGCCCTGGCACATGGGAGCGACGATTTTTTCATTTCATAAAAAAGGTAAGTTCGAGCCGTCGGCGATAATGGATGTATTGCAGAAATATCCGGTTACAACATTATGCGGGCCGCCTACGGCTTACAGGATGATGGTCAAGGAAATCCCCGCCGGAAGATTACATTTTAAGGCAGTGCGCCATTTTGTCGCGGCAGGGGAGCCGCTTAACAGGGAGATAATCGAAATATGGAAGGAGAGGACGGGACTATATATTTATGACGGATACGGACAGACAGAGACGGTAAATATATTGGCGAACTTCAGATGTCTTTCCGTAAAGCCCGGCTCTATGGGCAGGCCTGTGCCCGGATTCATTGTCGATGTTATCGATGAAGATGGAAATATCCTCCCTCCGAATACGGAAGGAGACATAGCGATAAAGGTAAAACCGGAAAGGCCGATAGGGTTATTTAAGGAATACATGGGAAATCCTCATGCTACGGAAAAGACCATGCGGGGGCAACGGTATATAACAGGAGACAGGGCGTATAAGGATGAAGACGGCTGCTTCTGGTTCGTGGGAAGGGCGGATGATGTGATCCTTACGTCGGGCTACAGGATCGGGCCTTTTGAAATAGAGAGCGTTTTGATTAAACATCCCGCAGTAAAGGAATCGGCCGTTGTCGCAAGCCCGGATGAAGTAAGGGGCGAGGTGGTTAAGGCATTCATTGTTTTAACGCAGGCTTATAGTCCTTCGGCGGCGTTGATTAAGGAGCTTCAGGAATTCGTGAAGAAAAATACCGCGCCGTATAAATATCCCCGAAAGGTGGAATTCGTCGAAGACCTGCCTAAAACCATAAGCGGGAAGATAAAGAGGAAGGAATTGAAGATGAAGGAGTTCGGGATCTGAAATTCGTCAATCCCATTGTTTCCTTGAAATTTTCAGCTTGGTTGGGATAAATTATAGGGCTTTTCTATTTTTCAAATTATATCCGGAGGGAATACATGGGAAAGGTCGTCAAAAAAACAAAAAAACCGGCAAAGGCTGCCATGCCGGTGAAATCTGCGAAGTCACGGAAGTATGTCTACTTTTTCGGCGGAGGAAAGGCCGACGGCAAATCGGAGATGAAGAACCTTCTTGGGGGAAAGGGCGCCAATCTGGCGGAGATGGTAAATTTAGGCATACCGGTTCCGCCGGGTTTTACCATAACCACGGAAGTCTGCACCCTTTACTACAAAAACAATAAGAAATACCCCGGGGAATTAAATCCTCAGATAGATGCCGCAATGTCAAAGGTCGAAAAGATAATGGGGAAAAAATTCGGAGATCCCGTTAATCCGCTTCTCGTTTCGGTCCGGTCGGGCGCGCGCAGTTCAATGCCCGGCATGATGGAGACGGTTTTGAACGTAGGCCTTACCACAAAGACGATCCCCGCTCTTATAAAGAAGACGAACAACGACCGGCTCGTGTACGACGCATACCGCCGTCTGCTTATGATGTATTCCGACGTCGTTATGGAAAAGGCCGCAGGGATAGATCCCGCGGAAGGCAATGCCATACGCCACAAACTTGAGCACGCGATGGAAGTGCTGAAAAAGGATAAGGGATACAAGAGCGATACGGATCTTACGGTAGACGATCTTAAAATACTCTGCGACGAATTCAAGGTGATCATCAAGCATACGCTCGGCAAGAAATTTCCGGACGACCCTCAGGAGCAGCTTATGGGAGGCATCGGCGCGGTCTTTCAGTCATGGATGGGAAAGCGTGCGATCTCATACAGAAGGATAGAGAAGATCCCGGATGACTGGGGAACCGCGGTCAACGTGCAGTCAATGGTATTCGGAAATACGGGAGACAATTCCGCTACAGGCGTCGCGTTTACCCGCAACCCGGCCACGGGAGAGAACATGTTTTTCGGCGAGTGGCTGTCGAACGCGCAGGGTGAAGACGTTGTCGCGGGCATCAGGACTCCGAATCCGGTGAACAAGGCCGGAAAGACCGACGATACAAGGCATCTTTCTTCGCTCGAGGAAAGCATGCCTAAGTTATATAAAGAATTGTTCGCCATCCAGAAAAAGCTCGAAAAACATTATAGAGACATGCAGGACATAGAGTTCACTATAGAAGACGGAAGGCTCTGGATGCTCCAGACAAGAGTCGGAAAGCGCAACGGTCAGTCCGCGATCCGCATGGCTGTCGAGATGGGAAGGGAAAAACTCATTACAAGAGAGACCGCCGTGTTAAGGGTGAAGCCCGAACAGCTCGATGAGCTTTTGCATCCGAGCGTTGCGCCTGTGGCTGAAAAGAAGGCTGAGGAACTCGCAAAGGGACTCCCGGCAGGCCCGGGCGGCGCAGTCGGAAAAATAGTATTTACCGCCGACGACGCGGAGGCGTGGGCAAAGAAAGGGGAGAAGGTCATACTCGTAAGGAGCGAGACCTCGCCCGAAGACGTTCACGGGATGCACGCGGCAGAGGCTATTCTCACGGCAAAGGGAGGAATGACAAGCCACGCGGCGCTCGTTGCGAGGGGATGGGGCAAATGCTGCATAGTAGGCTGCTCGGCGCTCGATATAGACGTGCATAAGAAGACATTACAGGTGAACGGCAGGACGTTGAGAGAGGGCGATTGGATAACCCTTAACGGCACAAAGGGACGCGTATACGAAGGCAAGCTCGATCTGCTGCCTGCCGACCCGGATCGCAATTTATTGTATAAGGAACTTATGAAGTGGGCGGATCAGTTAAGGACATTGAAGGTAAGGACAAACGCGGATACCCCGGAGGATGCGATTACGGCGAGGAACTTCGGCGCCGAGGGCATCGGCCTTTGCAGGACGGAGCATATGTTCTTCGGCCCCGACAGGATAAAGGCCGTGAGGGAAATGATACTCTCCGATACGGTGGATGAAAGAAAGAGGGCGCTCGCAAAACTCCTTCCTTTCCAGAGACAGGATTTTGCGGGCATATTCAAGGCGATGGCCGGATTTCCCGTTACCATAAGGCTTCTCGACCCGCCGCTCCATGAATTCCTGCCTCACACCGATAAAGAGCTTCAGGAACTTGCGAATGAAATGGGAGTTCCATTCGCAAGGCTGAACGCGAAAAATAAGTCGCTGCACGAATTTAATCCCATGCTCGGACACAGGGGCTGCCGTCTCGGCGTAACGTATCCCGAAATATACGAAATGCAGGCGCAGGCTATAATGGAAGCCGCGTGCGGGCTTGCTAAGGAAAAGGTCAAGGTTATTCCTGAAATCATGGTTCCGCTCGTAGGGCATGTGAACGAGCTTAAGAATATGAGAGAGGTTGTTGTTTCTACCGCGGAAAGGGTTCAGAAGGAATATAAAGTTAAAGTCCCTTACACGGTAGGTACGATGATAGAGCTTCCAAGGGCATGCGTAACGGCGGATGAGATCGCGCATATCGCGGACTTCTATTCGTTCGGGACAAACGACCTCACACAGACGACCTACGGCCTTTCGAGGGACGATGCCGGAAGGTTCCTGCCTTTCTACATAGAAAGCGGAGTTCTTAAAGAAGACCCCTTTATTACCATAGACCAAAACGGCGTCGGCGTAATGATGCGCATGGCCGTAGAAAAGGGCAGGGGCGTTAAGAAAGACCTGAAGATGGGCATTTGCGGCGAGCACGGCGGGGAGCCGAAGTCGGTCGAATTCTGCCATAAGATAGGGCTGAACTATGTAAGCTGTTCGCCGTTCAGGGTTCCTATCGCAAGGTTCGCGGCGGCGCAGGCGGCATTGAAGGGCAAAAAATAAAGTCGAATATCGAACCCCGTTAGAAGGAGATTTCTAACGGGGTTGACAGAGACTCTCTTACCTGATACTCTTTCTATAAAAGAAGACAATGGAGGTTAATTTATGAGCAGAGACGAGAATACGGCATTGGTCGCGCTTTTTTCATTCCTCGCGGGCGGGCTTGTAGGCGCGGGGGTCGCCCTTCTTATGGCACCGCAGTCCGGTAAAAAGACGAGAAAACAGATACGCGAACTTGCGGAAGAAATGAGAGAACAGGCCGTCGAATACGCGGAAAAAGTAAAAGGAAAAGTATTTTAATGCATGGGCAAGAGCGTGTTACCTCTTGCCCATTTTTATAAGGCTCTCCTTGTAAACTTTATAAAACTGATCATTGTCGGCGATGGATTTCTTAAGAACGGTTTTTAAATTCGGAAGATCTTTTTCATTGACTACCAGATTTACGCTTTCGGCAAATGCAGCCCCATGATCGCCTGTCTGAAAATTCTGCCCGATTAAGGCAAGAAAGATATGGCGTCTTGTCGACATGGGCATGAATTTCAGGATGTTGTATACGTTATTTTCTTCCGGAGAATTGGCGTCGAACTTTTCATTGAGAACTATCACGTCGTACCGGTTAAAACGCAGTTTCTCTAATGTATCGCCCTGATTTGCCGAAAGCTCTACGGAATATTTAAGTTCCTGAATGATGGAAGCTATGTTTTTTTGCGATTCAGGGTTGCTTTCGCACACAAGGGCAGTCTTTAGTTCCTCTTCGTATTCTTCCGTATGCGGCGCATTTTGTAAGTCCATAATTCACCTCATTTCACTTTCAGTTTTTTGCTGTAGTCCGTATCCATCTTTAACCCTTCGATGTCCGTTGTCTTTTCTCCCTTCGACTGCTTCAACATGTCGATGCCTCTCCCTACGATCGGTTTTTTAGAGGCATAGGCAAGGGCGGTCTCCTCCGTTATTATGCCTTCCTCGAAAAGCTTGAGTATGGCCTTGTCGAACGTCTGCATGCCGTATGCGTCTCCGGCCTCTATAATATCGTAGAAGGTCTTGCCTTCGGATTCTCCGTTCAGGATGGATTCTTTTACCCTGAGGTTTGTTTTCATTATCTCGATTACCGCTACCCTTCCGCCTCCTACCTTCGGCAGAAGCCTCTGGCTGACTACCCACCTGATGGTATCGGCGAGCCTTATGCGTATCTGTTTTTCCTCTTCCTGCTCGAACATGCCGACTATCCTGTTGATGGTCTGTCCGGCGTCTATAGTGTGGAGTGTGGAGAGAACCAAATGACCGGTTTCCGCCGCGGACAGGCCGATCTCCACGGTCTCCCTGTCTCTCATCTCTCCGACGAGGATGACCTTCGGCGCCTGTCTTAAGGCAGCCCTTAATCCGCCGGCAAAACTATCGAAGTCGATGCCCATCTCGCGCTGGTTAAAAGTGGCCTTGATATGAGGATGCGCGAACTCGACCGGATCTTCGAGAGTAAGTACATGGACGGATTTGTTTTCGTTTATCAGCCTTAAGACTGCCGCCAAAGTGGAGGACTTACCGCTTCCGGTAGCGCCTGTAACCAGTACCATGCCGTTTTTTTCCTCTGCTATTCCGGAGAGCACCTCCGGCACTTTAAGATCCGTGAGGGTCGGGATAACGGTAGATAATCTTCTCATTACGATAGAGTACGAGCCGCGCTGCGAGAATATGTTTACCCTGAATCTCGCCTTGTCCGGAAGATAATACGAAGAGTCGCAGGAGCCTTCTTTTATAAGCGTCTCCGTGAGGCGGCGATCGGAGTTTATCAGGTTCATGGCGAATATCTCGGTTTGAAACGGCGTCAGCGCGTCGAACGGTATTTTTTCAAACGGCACAGTCACAAGCTGTCCCGATGCCTCGACCTGAGCCGACTTGCCCACGGTAAAATTGAGGTCAGAGACGTTGTCGTGGCTGTCGAGCATGGTTGTCAGCATATAATCTATTTCCGGCCTTCTCATTTAATCTCCTCCTTTTTTAAAACTCCGGCGGCGGAGTTTTTAAGAACTGTACGAATTTCTGCTTGTCTATAGCTTTGTCGTAAGCGTCTTCAGGGCTTATCCATTTCTTCAGCAGGAGTTCCATGATCGCGTCGTCGAGGGTCTGCATGCCGTACTTTTTCCCTGTCTGCATCGTGGAAGCTATCTGGTGAGTCTTGGCCTCCCTTATCAACGCGCCTACCGCATAAGTGCATACCAGGATTTCGAGGGCGGCGCACCTGCCTTTCTTATCTATCCGTTTAAAGAGGTTCTGCGCTATAACGCCTTTCAGGGATTCCGAAAGGGTGGTCCTTATCTGCGCCTGCTGGTTTGCCGGGAATACGTCCACGACCCTGTCTACGGTCTTAGGCGCGTTAGTCGTATGCAGGGTTCCGAATACGAGATGACCCGTCGATGCGGCTTCGAGCGCAAGCGAGATTGTTTCGAGGTCTCTCATTTCGCCGACAAGGATAATATCCGGGTCTTCGCGGAGCGCTCCCCTGAGAGCTGCGGCAAAAGAGCGCGTATGCGTTCCCAACTCCCTATGGTTAATTATGCAGCCCCGGCTTTTATGAACGAATTCTATCGGGTCTTCTACGGTAATGATGTGGTCTTTACGCATCTTGTTCGCGTAATCGATTATGGCGGCCAGCGTGGTGGATTTACCGCTTCCTGTAGGCCCCGTGACAAGCACAAGTCCCTTGTTCAGCATTGAGAATTTCTTGCATACCTCAGGCAGTCCGAGTTGCTCTACCGATAATACATCGCTCGGTATCTGCCTGAAGACCGCGGCTACGCCGTATTTTTGGAGGAAAAAGTTTGCGCGGTATCTTGCCAGACCCGGAATTTCATATCCGAAATCCACGTCTCCGGTCTCTTCGAATATTTTCACCTTGTCTTCAGGCGCGATCTCGTAAAGCATACCTTTTAACTCGTCGTTTTCGAACACTTTATACTCGACTCTTTCCATTTCTCCGCGTACTCTCAGGATAGGCTGAGAACCGGATACGAGGTGCAGGTCCGAGGCGCCCTGATCGTTCATCAGTTTGAAAAAAGCATCGATTTTTGCCATTTTGCATCTCCTTTTTAGGATGGATAATCTTTAAATAACAATCAAAATCTATCAGACTACGGATATTTTGTCAAGGTGTCAATCTTGCACAAAAGAGTTTCCGTCGTTTAGTATAAAAAGATGGCCGGCATTTTGGAAAAGATATTCGGGACAAAGAACGAGAGGGAGTTAAAGAGGCTGTTCGGCGCTATCGACGGGATAAACAGCTTCGAATCTTCCATTGCGTCCTTGAGCGACGAGCAACTTAAGGCAAAAACCGGCGAATTCAGAAGAAGGCTGGAGTCCGGCGCAGGCCTTGATGAGATCCTGAATGAGGCGTTTGCGGTCGTAAGAGAAGTCTCAAAACGCCTTTTGAACATGAGGCACTTCGACGTACAGCTCATAGGCGGCCTTGTGCTCCATGAAGGAAAGATAGCCGAGATGAAGACAGGCGAAGGAAAGACCCTCGTTGCGACGCTGCCTGTCTATCTTAACGCGATCGATGGAAGGGGAGTTCATGTAGTAACCGTGAACGATTACCTTGCAAAAAGAGACGCCCAGTGGATGGGAGTTATTTATGATTTTTTAGGCCTTTCCGTGGGCGTAATACAGCACGACAATTCGTTCATATTCGACCTTGCGTATGTCTCTCATGACAATAGGTTTAACTATTTGAGACCATGTTCGAGAAGAGAGGCTTACTTTGCCGATATAACCTACGGCACAAACAACGAATTCGGTTTCGATTATCTCAGGGATAACATGAAGTACGACTCCTCCGAATTTTCACAGAGGGAATTGAATTATGCGATCGTCGACGAGGTGGACAGCATACTCATAGACGAGGCGAGGACGCCGCTTATAATATCGGGGCCTTCCGAGGAATCCACCGATAAATATTACAAAGTAAATAAAGTAATCCCTAACTTGAAGGTTGAGGCGGATTTTAAGCTGGACGAAAAACTTAAAAATGTAGTCCTTACCGAATCCGGAAGCTCAAAGGTCGAAAAGCTCCTCGCCGTAGGAAACCTTTACGACCCGTCGAACATAGAGATAGTGCACCATGTCCTTCAGGCATTGAGGGCGCATCATCTCTACAAAAGGGACGTGGATTACGTGGTAAAGGACGGCGAAGTTATTATCGTAGACGAGTTCACGGGCAGGCTTATGCCCGGAAGGCGCTGGAGCGACGGCCTGCATCAGGCTATCGAGGCCAAGGAAGGCGTAAAAATAGAGAGTGAAAACCAGACGCTGGCCACTATTACCTTTCAGAATTTATTCAGGATGTATAACAAGCTGGCGGGCATGACCGGCACTGCCGATACCGAGGCCGAAGAGTTCGCCAAGATATACAACCTCGACGTCGTTGTTATGCCTACAAACAGGCAGATGATGAGAAGCGACTATCCGGATGTGATATACAAGACAGAAAGGGCCAAATTCAACGCCGTGATAGACGACATAGAAGTCTGCCATCAAAATGGGCAGCCCGTGCTTGTAGGAACCACATCCATAGAAAAATCCGAAGTCCTGAGTCATTTACTGAAAAAGAAGGGCATAAAACATTTTGTCTTGAATGCTAAATACCACGAGAAAGAGGCCGAGATTATCGCTCAGGCAGGAAGATTCGGCGCGGTAACTATCGCGACGAACATGGCAGGAAGGGGAACCGATATCGTTTTGGGCGGAAATCCCGACGGCATTGCGAGAGAGTTGTTGAAGGATAAGAAGGAATTTACGGAAGAAGAGTTCAAAGCCGCTTATGAGAAGGCAAAGGAGATATGCGATAACGAAAAGGATCGTGTATTGGCGGCAGGCGGGCTTCATATAATGGGAACGGAGCGCCATGAGGCAAGGCGAATAGACAATCAGCTCAGGGGAAGGTCGGGGAGACAGGGAGACCCCGGAGCTTCGAAATTTTATCTTTCTTTAGAAGACGACCTCATGCGCATATTCGGCTCGGACAGGATAAACGGCCTTATGAACTTATTGAAGATGGACGAGAGCATCCCTATAGAGAACAAGATGGTAACAAAGGCCATCGAGAACGCGCAGAAAAGGGTAGAGGCCCATAACTTCGACATAAGAAAACACCTCCTCGAATACGACGACGTCATGAACAAGCAGAGAAAAGAGATATACTCCTTCAGAAAGGAGGCGCTGCAGAGCGAGTCCTTAAAGGAAAGGGTCACAGATATGATGGAAGACGAAGTCGACGAGCTTCTTTCCGTATACTGTCAGGATGCCGCCGAATGGGACATTAACGGGCTTAAAGACGCGTTATACGGTCTGTTCGCGGTAGATTTGAAATTAGACGGATTTTCATCGGTCGATGATCTCAGGGATTTTATCGTATCGCAGGTGCAGGAGGCTTACGATAAGAAAGAAGCCGAAGCAGGCGCCGAGTTTATGCGTTACATAGAGAAGATGGTGTTGTTGCAGGTCATAGACGCGCAGTGGAAGGACCATCTCCTCGGCATCGACCACGTGAAAGAAGGCATAGGGCTGCGGGGATACGCGCAGCGAGATCCCCTTGTGGAGTATAAAAAAGAGGCATTCGATCTTTTTGCCGAAATGTCCGGGAGGCTTACCTCAGAGGTATTGATGAGGCTCTTTAAGATTCAGGTGCGGCAGGAGGAAGAGCAGGAGATAAAAATGAAGTCGGAGCAGAATCTGGTTTATAACAGGGCCGAGGGTGATTCCGCGCCGCAGCCCGTTCATAAAGATAAAAAAGTAGGAAGAAACGATCCCTGCCCCTGCGGCAGCGGAAAAAAATATAAAAAGTGCTGCGGGGCATCTGCATAAACAAATCCGCCTTATTTTATAACTCTTTTCGGCTTGTCCCTCTTAGCGTTTACGATGCAGAAAAATCCGAAGGGCTCGTCATAAGGATTTATGAGTTGATGCGCGGTATCCGGAGCTACATAGGCGGTATCGAGATAATTCAGGTCATAAGATTTTTTGCCCATCCTTATTTTACCCTTGCCTCTGATGCAGACCACCACATGCTCATGTTTGTGTCTCTCTAAGCTGCTGTAACCGCCCGGCTCTATTTCGAAATATCTCAAGTTAAACTTTGCCGTCTCTCCATGATTTCCTACTAAAATATTTCTTGAAATGGCCGACCATCCGCCGTCCTGCTTTTTATATTTCTCTGTTTTTACCCCGCTCCATTTGAAATTTTCTTTATGCCTCAATATCCTGTTCTTATTTTTTATTGATTCCGAACTTTTAACTCTTAGCTCTAAACTCTGCGGCGCTTTCCAGTCACAGGAAGGGGCATTTGAAGGTGAGGGATGTTGACGCGTTTTTTTTATTTTTTTCATAGGATTGATTATATACGAATTCAAGATTTGCTTGCAAAAGTATCGCTATAGGGCTATAATTTAAAAATATCAAAGGGTTCGATTAATTGAATACATGGAGGGAATTATGGCTCAAGGAATAGGCGCTTTACCTGAGGTCTTAAAGGTCGGAACAAACGAAATGGAGCTTGTTGTCTTCAGGATGTATGGGACTCATCCTGACGGCAGTCCTGAATCTCTCGATTACGGAGTGAATGTCGCAAAGGTAAGAGAAATTATTCCGATGCCGGCGCTTAGGAAGGTTCCGGATATGCCTGTCTATGCGGAGGCCCTTGCCGAGGTGCGGGGCGAGGTTATACCGATAGTCGATCTCGGCAAATGGATGAAAATAGTTACGCCTCCCGATATGGAAATACGTCCCAAGGTCATTGTCCTTGAGATGCTCGGCACTACAGTGGGCATGATCGTTCACGAGGTGGAGAGGATACGAAGGATAAAGTGGGATCAGATAAAGCCGCCTCCTTCTCTACTTCAGGCAAAGCATGGAGGAAGGATAACCGGCGTAACAAAGATTGATGAGGAATCCCTACTTCTGATAGTAGACCTTGAGAGCGTTATCTCGGATATCGGCGCCCTTATGCCGAAGCACGGCGTAGCGCTCGAAGAGATAGAACGAATAGGCAAGAAGAAACTCAAAGGCAATGTCCTTATTGCCGACGATTCATCGGTCGCCAGAAAGATCCTCAGGGATACCCTTGAGAGCGCAGGACTGCATGTTATAGAGGCTATGGACGGCAAGCAGGCATTGGATATACTTAATGATTTTCTGCAGAAGATAGGCGACAAGCCCATTACCGATTACATAGACCTCGTCGTTACCGACGTGGAAATGCCGGAGATGGACGGCCTGACGTTTACGAAAAACGTTAAAAGCAATTCCAAACTTCAGATACTCCCGATAGTTATAAATACTTCCCTGAGCGGCGAGGAAAACAAGCAGAAGGCATCGCTCGTGGGGGCGGACGGTTATCTTGTGAAATTCGATGTCACAAGGATGATTCAGGAGATAGCGAGGTTTTTGAGTTGAAAACTATAACGCATTTTAATGACTCCTTTGCCTCTGCTGTGAGGCGGTAAGCCTTTTCAGTATCGTCTATCGAAAATCTGTGGGTTATTAATTTATTTGCCGCGACAACGCCTTGCCGGATAAAACGCAGGGCGTTTTTCGTATCGTCCGGCCCGCATGAATAGCTTGTGACAATGTTTATATCCCTGAAGTAGAGATAATTAGGATCGAGGTTTAGAATTTCTCCGGGTTTGGCGGGCGTAAAAAATATCACCGTCCCTCCGCATGACGCAGCCTCTATCCCCTGTTTCATGACATCGGCGCTGTTCGGTCCGGCTATGACAATATCGGCCATCATGCCGTCCGTTAAATCCTTTAGTTTCTCTATCATGTCTTCTTTCGATACGTCTATGGCGTAATCGGCGCCGAATTCGAGCGCCTTATCCAGCCTGAAGCGCACCATATCCGCCGCTATAATTTTTTTCGCTCCGAATTTTCTCGCGAGCAGCACATGCATCTGTCCCATTACGCCGAGGCCGATAATCAATATGGTATCGCCTTTTTTTATATTCGCCCGTTTCAGCGATTTAACAACGCATGCGAGAGGTTCGACGAGAGTTCCGTCTTCATAACTTATATTTTCGGGCAGTTTGAGAGTATCGTTTCTCAAGTTTATTTCAGGGATGAGTATGTATTCCGAAATGCCGCCGGGAATTATCTTTGTGTTTCTCCATATCTCGCACTGAACATAATCTCCGCGCCGGCAATATTTGCAGTTTAGGCAAGGCGCATGATGATGCGTGAAGACAGGGTCTCCAATTTTAAAGGAACTGTTTAAGTTCTTGCCGAGTCCGACGATTTCTCCGGCAGGTTCATGACCGATTACTAAAGGCGCTTTTTTTTCGATATACCACGGCATCACATCCCCTGAACATATGCCGCATGCCTTTGTTTTTATCAGCGCATCGCGCGGTCCGATCTCAGGAACCGGAATGTCTTCGATCCGTATGTCCTTAAAACTGTAAAGTTTTGCGACTTTCATACCCGTATAATAATTCTATTTTAGAAACTTTGCCAAATTTTTAAGCCTGTTTCAAGGTAACGTATTGATTTTTTATGTTATTGACAATGTGATGTTCAGCCCTTATAATTGAAAACTCAACGCAATAAAATATAAAATCCGGAGCGTAAGTTATGACAAGAAAAGGGGCAGCAGTCATGTTACTCGTTTGCCTGTTGCTCGGTATACCCGCATCTATTCTGGCGTACCGCTGGTGTATCTCCTCGCGCAAAGCGATATTCGAGTCATGCCGCGAGCTGAAACCGGGGGATAGTTTTACTCAAGTGCTGAATGCATTAGGGTCGCCTGATAGACGGCAGGCTGAACGATCCGGAGTTTCCGCTATTTTTTTCAAAACCCCGGGTTACGTTCACGGATCGATCAAGATCGAAGTTGACGATGCGTCGGGGAAGGTCATCACGATTTGGTGCGGTAATGAATATTCGCCGCCGAATTGGCGCATAGCGCCGTGATTTACCGACCCTCTAAGGAATAATCGCGTACTTTATCCCTTCGCCTTTTGAGAGTTTTTCAAACGCTATGTGAAGGTCTTTAAGCGGATAGCTCCCGCTTATCAGGGGAAAAAGATTCAAGGTATCTTTCAGAAGATTATAGGCTGTTTTTACGTCATGAGGCGTGAAGTGAAACACTCCTTTTATAGTTATTTCGTCATAATGCAGCCTGTGCGTGTCGTAGCTTGCCGTAGCGCCGCTTTTTACGCCGCCGAATAAAACTACCGTCCCTCCTTTTCTGACATAATTTATCGAGGCCTCCCATACATCTAATTGCCCGGTGCATTCAAACACATAATCGAATCCCATTCCGCCGGTGAATATTTTCGTTTCATCAGGAAGTTCTTCCGCTGTCGCAACCGAATCTGCTCCGAATTTTTTTGCAAAGGCGAGTCTCTCTTTTTTTCTGCTGCATACCATTACATGCGCTCCGTGCAGTTTTGCGATTGACATATGGAGCAGGCCTATCGGGCCGGAGCCTAAGATCAGGACTTTGGAGCCTTTCTTTATTTTCAGGCCGCTCATGCCGTGGACAACGCACGCGAGCGGTTCGAGCAATGCGGCCTCCTCAAAGCTCAGGTTGGCGGGCTTATGGAAAAGGTTTTGTTTGACTATATGCTTTGGAAGCAATATATATTCTGCGAATGCGCCGAGGACTTTAGTGTCCATGATGTTTTCGCAGAGGTTATAAAGTTTTTTGCTGCAATATTTACATTTAAGGCACGGAGCGCTGTGTACAGCCATTATTTCGTCTCCGGCCTTAAAATCCTTTACGCCTTTTCCTGTCTCTGCGATTACACCTGAAAATTCGTGCCCGAACACTCCGGGCATGGGTATCATCGGATGTCCTCTCTGAAAAGCCTTCAAGTCTGTTCCGCAGGTGAGGGCGGCCTTGATCTTTACAAGGACTTCTCCGCGCGAGGGCTTTGGTTTATCGGCATCACGCAGTTCTATAACGCCCGGTTGTATGAGATAGCTCGCGAGCATTATCCGGCCTTTAACTCCAGCTTTCCGCCGAAAAATTGTCCGGCAACAGCGGCTATTACGAATAGGGGTATGAATTTATAATCGGTGTGCGTGATAATACGCACTAAAACTATAAACGGTATAGGAATGTGAATGTATATAAACCATTTCAGGGAATATTTTTTCGCGCGGCTCCTGAAGTAACCGAAAGGGATGTGTAATACGAATGTCAGTATGGTTATGAATAATACGGAAGACATTATGAATTATAGATTAGCCGCCGCATTTCTCACAATACCCTAATATCTCGAGGCTGTGCCTGACGCCTTTGAAGTTTTCCTTTTGGCATATTTCCCTCTGGAGCATTTCGAGGGTCGGGGAATAGAATTCGATCACCTTTCCGCATTTCATGCAGATCATGTGGTCGTGATGCCGGTCTTCGGATATCTTTTCATAATGCGCGTGCCTGTCGATCCTTTCCACTTCTTCTATCAGGCCGACCTCGACAAGCAGGGGTATCGTCCTGTAAACGGATGCCCTCGATACCTTAGAACCCTTTGTCTTGAGCCTGACAAATAGTTCTTCGGGATCGAAGTGCTTTTTCATGACGAGTATTTCATGGAGTATTTCATCCCTCTCTTTTGTAAGCTTAAGTCCCTTTGTTGTAAGGAATTCCCTGAATTTTTGTTTTTCCATGCTGCGCTCCCGTTATAAACCGATATTAAAGGTTTTTAATGTCCAGTTCAACAGGCCTCCGAATAAAAAAGCGGTCGGAAATACTATTGCTATAATAGCAAGGGCCGCACTTAGACTGCGCTCTTTTATTATCATAAAGAAATTCGCGAGGCACGGCACAAAGAGGGTTATGGTAACAAGGCTTACTATCGACTGTGCAGGCGTTAAGAGTCCGCCTTCGGCCATTTTAAATAAACCCGCAGCCCCGTAATCCCTTCTTAGGAATCCGAGAATAAACGCCTCGGCAGTCTTTTCAGGAAGGCCGAGGAGATTTACGGTAATGGGAGCTGTAATTTTTTCGAGGAAGACGAGAAGGTTGAACTTGTGAAGCACAAATAGGATGAATGTGCCGAGGATGAAGAGCGGCACCGCCTCTTTGAGATACCACTCCACCCTGCCTATGGTTTTTACTACGATGTTGGTCAGGTTCGGCATTCTTATGGGCGGTATCTCAAGGAAAAACTCAGTCCTCTCCCCGGAGATGACCTTTGACGCCAGAAAGCCTGATACGAAGAGCACTACAAGAATGCTCGCTATCCAGATTATTGTAGCCTTCAACGACAAAGCGCTCAACATGCCGAGGATTACGCCTAATTGCGCGGAACACGGTATGGCGAGGGCTAAGAGGAATGTTGTTATCAGCCTGTCCCTTTTGGTTTCGAGTATCCTCGACGTCATTACCGCCATTGTCCCGCAGCCGAGACCCAGCACCATAGGCAGAACGGCTTTTCCGTTCAACCCCATTATATTGAATATTCTGTTGCTCATGATGGCAAGCCTCGGCAGGTATCCGCTGTCTTCGAGTATTGCGAAGGCTATGAAAAAGGTGGCGGTGATCGGAAGGATGATGGCAATGGCATATGTAAGCGCCACGGTTATAAGGCCGTATTCGCCTACCAGCAGTTCCTGAAATAGTTCTATCGGAACAAGGAACTTGATTAATTTTGTCGCGGCCGGATTGATGTATTCGTTGAAGACGCCGTTTTCGACAAGGTCGACAAGGGTCCCCGCTCCGAACTCGCCCACAAAAGCGTAGAGTCCGAACAGCACCGTCAATAGTACCGGGATGCCGTAGACGGGGTGCATGCTCATCCTGCCTATGAAATTCAGCAGCCTGCCGCTCTCAGGAGTCGATTTTTTTATCACCTTTCGCGTTATTTCCTCAGCGGCTTCTATCCGCGTTTTATTGATAATAAAAGCGATTGAATCTTTGAACTTCAGTTTGCATTCGTCCCTTAAACTTTCTATCCCGGACAGGGCTTCATCGCTTACATGGGATTTAAGCCAGTCCCTCAGGCTTTCGTCTTCCGATAGGATCATCACGGCAAGGGAACGCTTTGAAATAGCCGCCTCCGGGAGAAGTTTGGAAATTTTCTCTATACAATCTTCGATAAGGGGGACATATTTTATATGGATCGTCGGGCGTTTCGGAGATAATATTGCCGTTTTTAATTCCTTTATGCCCTTTTTCTGGGGCGCTATGGTCCTCATAACATCGACGCCGAGGATTTGTTTCAGCGTCTCGACATCTATGGATATTCCTCTGTCCATAGCCTCGTCTATCATGTTGAGATCGAGTATCAAGGGGATTCCCATTTCCGAAAGCTGTAAGGTAATCAGGAGAGTCCTTTTTATGCTTTTCGCATCGCCTACCTGAATTACGGATGAGGGTGATTCCATGAGCAGGATGTCCCTCGTAACCTTTTCGTCCTCGCTCATCGGGATGAGGCTGTTGACGCCCGGCGTATCGACCAACAAGAGCCGTTTGCCGTCCAAAAATATGTTCCCGTGGGTTATTTCGACCGTTGTCCCCGGGTAGTTGGATACGGTTACGTATTTGCCCGTAAGCAGGCCGAAGATGGCGCTTTTGCCTACATTGGGGTTGCCTATGAGGGCGACCCTTTCGAGGTGCGCCGCATGTTTTTTGGTCTTTGATCTATGTTCGTGCAATGAAGCCTCCATATTGCAATTTAATCTCAGTTACAGTTAATTCTAAAGAAACCGGCGGGTTATTTTCAAGTTTAATCATCAATTATGTGAGTTGAGCGATTTTATATGTCAGGCGCTGCTCCATGACTTTAAAAAGTGTTGATTCAAGTGTATATGAGAGATTATAAAGGCATTATCCGACAAGTCACCAATGTTGTAGCTTACGAATACAAGATAAATGTCTTTACAAGTGCGTGGTTTAAAGTCTTTTCGCAGCACCTGACATATATTTCCGGATTAGAAGCATTCAATCCGGGTAACAGTAAAGGCTTTTTCAGCACGCCTCACATCCCGTTAAAATGATGGGTCGAAGGTATGGAAGGTATGGCGGAAAAGACTTTACCGGCGAAATATTCAACCAACATACGCCTTCCCGTCATCCGCATAGGTGCTTTCTTATTGGGAGATTCGCCGAATATCTATGCTCTGAACTTAGACCGGCACTTGTAAAGGCTTTGAAGCCGTGCCTTCTATACCTTGATTGGGGATTTGCACCTTGTGCTATTGAAGTCTTTGAAACCGTGCCTTTGATGTGCTATCGCATTGTTAAAGGCTTTTGAAGTATGCCTCACATCCCCATGACTACGGATTATGGGCTTGCATCTTCATTGCGGCATCTTGTATTCTTTTAAAAATGCGGATAAAATTTGTCGTCATAGAGTTTTTGATATGTTTCTTATTCCTGTCGGTTCATTCCTCCGGTTTCGCCGCCCAGTCCGGCAAGGAACCGGCAACGGTGACCGTGAAGGCCGGCAAACATGCCAATTATGTCAGAATAGTTTTTTCAGCGCCTGAGGAATATATACAGAAGGCATCCGTAATACTATCGGGCAGTAATGTAATTAAGGTAGATTTTCAGTCGGCAGTCGTTATTAAAGCGGCTCAGAAGGGTTCGGAAAAAATCATCTTGAAACCCGACGTGCCTGTCGAGATGACGGGCGGCGTAAAAATTACCGCAAAAAGCAGCAGTTGCGCTCTTACCGTAGATAATCTCGACGACATAGACGTTTCGAAGCTCTCATCGCCTTCGAGGCTTGTTATCGATGCATATATAGGCAAACCTTCGTCGGCATATTCTTTGCAGGAGGGTGATATCGCGTTCGAATCATTTGCAGTAGACGCGGGTCACGGTGGATACGATATGGGCATGAAGGGCAGAAATTTTACGGAAAAAGAGACGACACTTTCCATTGCCAAGGAACTCGCGAATACGCTCGCCAAAAAAGGCAAAAAAGTTTTTCTTACAAGAAAGGCCGATCAGACGCTTACAATAAAAGATAGGATAAAGGCTGTAAATCTGAGATCCCCTGAGATATTCATCAGCATACATCTATCTTCAAAGAACGAATTAAACATATATACTTCTCCTAAGATCAAAGGCCGGAAAGGCAAAACTGAAGAAATTCCTGAGGCGCCGGAACAGGCGGCCGGAATCCCCGCCGCAGAAATAGATAAGAATGCCGTGAATGCAGCGGCGCAGGCGATTAAGAGCGAACTCGGGATAAATGTAAGGCATGAAAGGTTGCCCCTGCCGGTTATTGCGCATGTTAATGCGCCTGCCGTCTTAATAGAACTCCCGAACCCTGAAAAATTTAATTATGACAGGAAGAACAGGGAGCGCCTGATAAACGCCCTATTAAAGGTAATCGGTTATTCGGCGAGGGGTAAGGAATAGATTTATGGGAAGCAAAAAGAGCATAGTGATTGCCTTTGCGGTGCTTTGCGCGGCCGTGGTGTCCGGCTGGCTCGTCACGCGGTATTACTTCTCGCAAGCAGAGAAGGCCGAAAGCCCTTTGATCGAATTAAAAGATGAAACATCGAAAGGCTTGGAGGCGCTGACCGGCGGGGTGGAGGCCGGAATTCCGGTAAAGATATTTCATCCTTCCGAGGACGGAATGGCCGGGGAAGAAAGGATGTTTCAAAATAAGCCTCTGCCGGTCGAGATGGCGGAGACAATACTTGCGGAATACCTGAAGCTGCTGGGTGAAGGATTTAAGGATGCAAAATTATTGGGCGTTTACAGGGACAGGAATAACGTGCTTTACATAGACGTGTCGGAGGAATTCAGGAAAGGATTTGCAGGAGATGCCCGGCAGGAGTATTACCTTCTGAGGTCTTTATTCGACACGACGGTTAAAAATATTCAGGGAATAGAAGACGTGAGGTTATTGATAGAGGGGAAGGAGATAGAGAGCATAGGCGGGCATTTTCGCATTATGTACGGCCTGAAGACCATAGTTCAATAAATTCAATGAATGACAACCCTATAGGCATTTTCGATTCCGGAGTGGGCGGACTTACGGTCTTAAAGGAGATCGCCGAACTGCTGCCTGCCGAAAACATATTGTATCTCGGCGATACCGCGAGGGTTCCTTACGGCATCAGGTCTCCGGAAACGGTAATACGTTATTCCTTTGAATGCACGGAATTCCTTTTGCGGAAGAATATAAAACTTCTGGTGGTTGCCTGTAATACGGTATCGGCAATAAGCCTTCAGAAGATACGGGAAGCCGTATCCATTCCCGTAATAGGCGTTATAGATCCCGGAGCGGCGGCTGCGGTTAATGTCACTAAGAATAAAAGGATAGGTATAATAGGAACCGAGGCCACGATAAAGAGCAGTTCTTATGTTAAGGCTGTTAAAGCGCTGAATAGGGAGATCGAGGTCTACGGCTTAGCCTGTCCTCTTTTCGTGCCTTTGGTGGAAGAAGGCTGGACGGAAGGGACTATAGCCCGCCTTATCGCCGAGAAATATCTTAAAGATATGACGGACAAGGAAACGGATACCATCGTTCTCGGATGCACCCATTATCCCCTTCTTAAAGGCGTGATTCAGGAGGTTATGAGAGATGTCCGCCTTGTAGATTCGGCTATAGAGACGGCAAAGGCCGTGAAGGATGCGCTTTGGGAAAAACGGATGAACAGAGAGGCAGGCGCGGCTTCTGAAAGAAAGTTCTATGTTACGGATTCCACTGAAAAGTTTGTAAGCGTCGGAGAGAGATTTCTACAACAAGAAATAAAGAATATAGAAAAAATAGCGTTATAGAATGGAGGCATGATGAGACCCGACGGAAGGAAGAACGATGAGATGAGGAGGCCTGCGGTGACGAGAAATTTCATACCCGCAGCCGAGGGTTCCGTATTGATTCAGGTCGGCAATACGCGCGTTATATGCACGGCATCCATAGAGGACAAGGTTCCGCCCTTTTTAAGGGATCAAAAAAGGGGATGGGTTACCGCTGAATACGGGATGCTGCCGAGGGCGACCAATACGAGAACAATGAGGGAGTCCACCTCCGGCCGCATCGGCGGCAGGACGCACGAGATACAGAGGCTTATCGGAAGGGCGCTTAGGGCGGTGGTGGATCTCAAACTCTTGGGCGAAAGGACCGTATGGATAGACTGCGACGTGATACAGGCCGACGGCGGCACGAGAACAGCCTCTATAACAGGCGCATTCATGGCGCTTAACGATGCCCTGCACCATGCCGTGAGAAACGGAGTGATAGAGAGAAACCCGATAAGGGAATATCTTGCCGCGGTCAGCGTCGGCATCGTGAGCGGAGAGCCGCGTCTCGATCTCTGTTATATCGAGGATTCCGGCGCGGACGCGGATATGAACGTCGTTATGACGGAAAGCGGCAGGATAGTCGAAATACAGGGCACGGCCGAGGCCGAGCCGTTTTCGAAAGAGATGCTCGGTTCATTGATTTCGCTCGCGGAAAAGGGTATCCGCGAACTTGTAGCAGTTCAGAGAGAGACGGATAAGTCAAATATGTTAAAATATTAGAAAATGAACGGAAAAGGACAAGAAAGGAACATGTATAAAAGTTTATTTGTGTGGCTGCTTATAGGGTTGTCGATGATCCTGCTTTTTAATCTCTTCAATGTTCCGCCCACGAGCGAGAAGGAGATCATATTTTCGGAATTCATTTCCAAAGTGGAATCCGGAGACATGGAAGAGGTCACCATAAAGGAGAGCTATATTACCGGCAGGCTCAAAGATGGGACAAAGTTCAGGACATACGCCGTGAACTATCCCGATCTCGTGAAAGACCTGAAGAGTAAGAACGTAAAGATAACCGCCAAACCGCCTGACCAGAATCCGTGGTATGTGAATTTCTTCTTTTCGTGGGGGCCTATTATTTTCCTTGTCCTCGTATGGGTTGTTTTTATGAGGCAGATGCAGATGGGCGGCAATAAGGCGATGTCTTTCGGAAAGGCAAAGGCTAAGCTCGTATCGGATAAGCAGGTGAAAATTACGTTCGCCGACGTTGCCGGTATAGAAGAGGCAAAGGCCGAGGTGGAAGAAATAATAGAGTTCCTCAAAGATCCGCAGAAATTCTCTAAATTAGGCGGAAAAATACCGAAAGGCGTTTTGTTGGTCGGCTCTCCCGGCACCGGAAAGACGCTGCTTGCAAAGGCCATTGCCGGAGAGGCAGCCGTGCCGTTCTTTTCCATATCGGGTTCC
>Ga0209317_1000296_pt1 | contig 62863 bp, 44 predicted proteins | sample RifGroB2_FD_183994 | JGI IMG/M metagenome (GOLD analysis project Ga0209317, IMG submission 183994) | Soil microbial communities from Rifle, Colorado, USA - Groundwater B2 (SPAdes) (version 2) | ecosystem: Environmental > Terrestrial > Soil > Unclassified | place: Rifle, Colorado | collected...
CAGTTCGCCCAGGGTAATCCGGCCACTCCCGATTACTACACCACGGCGAACTGGGCCAACAGCCCGCCGCTGGCCAAATTCGTCGATTCCCTGCCGGGCCTTGGCAGCGCCAAGGCGAACAACCTTGGGCAGTACCTCTCCGTGGCCAAGCCCGACGTCACCAGCTATCCCGGTTCGGATTATTACGAGATCGAACTGGTGGAGTTCAAGGAGCGCCTGCACTCTGATCTCCCCCTCCCCGGCACGCTTTTGCGCGGCTACCGGCAGGTCAACCGCGGCAGCAATCTCTCACCCGGCACCTTGCCGAGCCAGAACAAATGCGGCGCCGACCAGCATGCCTGTACGGCGGCCGACACGGCAGCCGGCACCGGCATCAACCCCGATCCGGTCCGCTACCTGGGACCCACCATCGTCTCGGAAAGGGATCGCCCGGTGCGCATCAAGTTCACCAACAATCTCCCGGTAGGCTCGGCGGGGAACCTCTTCATCCCGGTCGACAGCTCCGTCATGGGTGCAGGCTCCGGGCCGGCCTATCCCGGCGCCACCCGCGGCGCGGGCGCCAATTGCGACAACACGGTGGAGCCCAACACCTGCGCCAGTTATCCGCAAAACCGTGCCGCCATTCACCTGCACGGCGGCCGCACCCCCTGGATCAGCGACGGCACCCCGCACCAGTGGATCACCCCCGCCGGTGAGATCACCCCCTTCACCAAGGGTGTCAGTCTGCAGAACGTCCCCGACATGCCCGATCCCGGCGACGGTTCCTCGACCTATTACTACACCAACCAGCAGAGCGCCCGCCTGATGTTCTATCACGACCACGCCTTCGGCATCACGCGACTGAATGTCTATGCCGGCGAGGCCGCAGGTTACCTGATCACCGACCAGTTCGAGCAGGACCTGGTTACCCGCGGCATCATCCCGCCGGACCAGATTCCGCTGATTATCCAGGACAAGACCTTTGTCGACGCCACGCCGACCCCCCACCCGGTATCCGGCGTCATTACTCCCAAAATCCGCATCACCGACCCGCTCTGGAACTGGGGTAGCGGTCCGCTGCTCAGCGGTGGACGTACCCCGGTAACCGGCGACCTCTGGCTGCCGCATGTCTACATGCCGGCCCAGACCCTGGCGGCAGGATTCGGCGGGGTGAACCCCTTCGGGCGCTGGATGTACGGCCCCTGGTTCTACCCGGCCACCGTCGTCGAGAAGGGGCCGGTAGCTAACCCGTACTACGATGCGGATTGCAGCAGCACCAACCCGGTGATCCTGGCCCAGTGCCAGACCCCTGGACAACCGACCATGATCCCGGGTACTCCCAACGTCTCCATGGGGATGGAGGCGTTCCAGGATTCCGCCATGGTCAACGGCACCGTGTTCCCAACGCTAAGCGTGGACCCGCGAGCCTACCGCTTCCGGATCCTGAACGCCGCCAGCGACCGCTTCTGGAACCTTTCCTTTTACCAGGCGGACCCGGCGCAGCTGAGCCCGGATGCCAGGCTTTCTGCAGGCAACCGCTCGAACAGGACCGAAGTGAAGATGCTGCCGGCATCTGCCGAACTCGCATTACAGCAGGGGTGGCCCGAGACCTGGCCGGTGGACGGCAGGGATGGGGGAGTACCCGACCCCGCCCTCATGGGACCAAGCTTCCTGCAGATAGCAAACGAAAGCGGCTTCCTCCCCAAACCGGTGCAGATCGACCCTCAGCCTATAACCTATAATACCGATCCAACTGCATTCTGGGTCGGCAACGTCAACCTGATGGGGCTCGCCCTGGGACCTGCAGAGCGCGCTGACGTCATAGTCGATTTCAGCCAGTATGCCGGCAAGACCCTGATCCTTTACAACGACGCACCGGCCGCCTGGCCGGCCAGGGTTTCCGGATACGATTACTTCACCGGCGCTGCGGACCAGAGGGAGTCCGGCGGTTACGGCACCGGCGGCATCTTCAACCTGGCCGCTGGGGTCTGGGAAAACGGCACCGGGCCTCTGGTCGGCTACGCCCCCAACACCCGCACCGTAATGCAGGTCATCGTACGACAGAATACCGGCGTGGATCCTGCCTACAACTTCAACCGCTCCAACCTGGAACGGGAGTTCACCGATCAGGCACCGGTTACCGCGGTCAATCCGGCCCCGGCCAAAACCCTTTTCGAACGTGCCCAGGAGCCGATCATCGTGGGCCAGGCAGCCTACGCGGACGCCTACCCCGGCTCCTATTTCCCGAGCAACTACCCGTGGGAGGGGGTCTCGCAGATCAACGACAACTCGCTTAACTTCGTGACTCTGGCCGGCGAGCAGGTGGTGGCACCGATGGAGCCCAAGGGGATTCATGACGAGATGGGTGCATCCTTCGACCCGATCTACGGACGCATGAGCGGCAACCTGGCCATGCAGCTCCCGAACCCCACGACGCTGAACGCGCTTTTGGTGCTGTACGGTTTCTCCGACCTGCCGACCGAAACCGTCAACAACTCGACCGAGCTTCACGTTTCCGTAGTGCCCGGCACCAACACCCTGGCCGACGGCACCCAGATCTGGAAGATCTCGCACAACGGGGTCGATACCCATCCGATCCATTTCCATATCTTCGACGTGCAGGTCATTAACCGGGTCGGCTGGGACGGTCAGATCCTGCTGCCCGAGCCGAACGAACTGGGGTGGAAAGAGGTCGTCAAGATCAGCCCTCTTGAGGACACCATCGTCGCCGTCAGGCCGCGCGCTCCCGCGCTTCCCTTCGGCATCGCCAACAGCCTGCGCCCGCTGAACCCGGCCATCCCGCTCGACTCCACCATGGGCTTCAACAGCGTGGACTGGCAGACCGGTCAGGCGAGGCCCGAGCCGGTCACCAACATCATGTACGATTTCGGCTGGGAATATGTCTGGCACTGCCATATCCTGAGCCATGAAGAGATGGACATGATGCGCCCCATCGTCTTGAAGGTCGTTACGGCAAACCCGCCGGCCTTTGCCGCCCAGGCGACCCCCAATGCGGGCAATATCGTGGTGAGCTGGAGCGATCCGACTCCGGTCAACTACGCCGCCATCTCGAGCTTCGGCAATCCTGCCAACGAGATCGGCTTTAATGTCTACCGCTCCACCGACGGCACCAACTACAGCAAGCTGAACACCGCCAACCTGCGGGCCAACAGCACGAGCTACACCGATACCACAACAGCCGGCGCCACAGCGTTCGTCTATAAGGTCGAGGCCTTCAGTGCCAACGGCTCCACCTTCTCCTCCCCGGCAACCCCGATTGCGGCCAGCGTCGCAGTCACCAACGGGCCTGCCTTCACCGCACCGGCGACGGTCAACCTGCGGGCCAGCGTAACCTCCATTCCTGCAGGGGTGACGGTGAGCGCGGTAGCCTTCTTCAGCGGCGCGACACAGATAGGCGTCGACTCCACACCAGGAATCATTTCCACCTTCAACTGGAGCAACGTCCCGGCAGGGAGCTACTCCGTCACTGCCCGCATCACCGACAATCGCGGCGGGGTAACCGTCACGGCACCGATCACCGTCAACGTAACCGGCACGCTCGCGGCCGACTTCACAGCCACCGGCTCGGCTGCCGGTGCGGACATCGGATTCTGCGAGACCGTGACCTTTGCCAGCAGTTCCACCGGCCCCGTTACCGGCTACAGCTGGCTCATTAACGGCAGCAACTACCTCACCAGCAGCGTCAGCACCACACTCCCGCAGGGGAGCTACCCGGTCACCCTTGCAGTGGTTAACAGCGCAACCGGCGAAACCGCGCAGGTCAGCAAGACCGTGACCATAGTGAACCACAACCCGATCGCCATCCCGGGCGGTCCTCATACCGTTTCGCCCGGCGGCAACCTTATTCTGAGCGGATCGGGAACCGACGCCCAGGACCCCTGCAATACCGCGCCTCTCAGCTATGCCTGGAACGTGGACAACAAGGGGAACTACGACATCTTCACGGCCGGCGCGACCCTGTCCTACAGCACGGTCAAAACCATTCTCGGGGTCGGCATCCATACCATGACCTTCAGGGTGACGGATTCCAATGGGGGAGTAGGGACGGCCACCACAACGGTGACCGTGGTTGACGTGTTTGCACCCGCGACAATCACCGTCCCGGCTAGCAGTACCACCGGTAACTTCACGGTATCCTGGGCCGCTTCGGTTACACCAGGGGTAACCTACACCCTGGAGGAATCCACCACTGCCGACTTCAGCGCCGGCAGCACCACGGTCGTTACTTCAGGCCTGTCAGCCACTTCGGCAGCCATCTCCGGCAAGAGCAACGGGACCTACTACTATCGTGTCAAAGCTGTCCTGGCACTCGTTGGTGAGAGTCTCTGGGTTAGCGGGCAGTGCGTGGTATTACTGCCGCCGGTAGCACCTACTCTCGTCAGCCCATCCGGCGTAGTGAACACCCTTACTCCTGTCTATACCTGGAGCGAAGTTGCCACGGCGACTTCCTATGATCTCTTCACCAGCATTAACGGGGTAACGGCGCTGTCCAGTCACCTTGCAACCACCGCCTGCTCGGCTGGTAGTTGTTCGGTCACATCGCCAGCCTTGACGGAAGGCAATTCAGTTTACTGGATCGTTAAGGCAAGAAACGCGGGCGGAGCCAGTGCCTGGAGCACAAGCAAAACATTTGTTGTTACCACTGCCACCATACCGGCAGCGCCTGTCACACTGAGCCCATCCGGCACCGTGCCCAGCGCTACTCCGGTCTATACCTGGAATGTGTCCGCCGGAGCCACCTCCTATGACCTGTTCACCAGCATCGGCGGAGTCTCATCTCAGACCAGTCACCTCGCTGCAACTGTCTGTTCAGGTGGCACCTGTACCGTTACATCACCAACCTTGAACAACGGAGATTCCGTATATTGGATTGTTAAGGCCAAAAATATTGCCGGCGCCAGTGCCTGGAGCTCAAGCAAAACCTTCGTTGTCGCTCTGGTGCCTGCACCGGCAGCGCCCGTATCTTTGGCACCATCGGGGACAGTGGCGACTCTTACTCCGGTATATTCTTGGAGTCAGTCCGCTGGAGCCAGCTCCTACGATATCTACACCTACATAAACGGAGTAGCATCGATAGCTAGCGACATCCCTGCTACGGTCTGTTCTGGCGGTACCTGTTCATTTACCTCCCCCGCTTTGACAGACGGAAACTCGGTCTATTGGGTTGTCAGAGCTAAGAACAGCACCGGCAGCAGTGCCTGGAGTTCTAGTAAGACTTTCGTGGTTAATACCGGTGCAGCCCTTACGGCTCCTGTCACCTTGAGCCCGACTGGCGTGGTCTCGACTCTTACCCCTGCCTACACCTGGAATGAGTCAGTTGGAGCGACATCCTATGACCTCTACATCAGCGTGAATGGGGTAGCATCACTTACCAACCAATCTGCAGCAACCGCCTGTTCGGCAGGGACCTGCTCTGTTACATTGCCGGCCCTGGCGAACGGAAATTCGGTGTACTGGATCGTAAAAGCAAGAAACAGCAGTGGCAGCAGTCTCTGGAGTTCAAGCAAAACCTTTGTAGTAAATCTTTAGTGTAAGAGCAGCCTATAGCTAAAGCGCAGCGAATAAAATCCTCCCGAATGTTTCGGGAGGATTTTTTTTATGAAAATTGTTTTGTTTATGCCCGGAGAACTGCTGAGGCGGTAGGGACTATTCCGAGGCTGTTTGCTACGGCTAAACTGACCACCGCCATATAATGATCTGAAAATCCTTGACCAAACCGCTATCAGCACGTTAGTTTGACTGATCGAAAATGGAAGCTACTCTCTGTGGAAAATAGGGGCGGGCGCTACTGACAGTCAATGACTGGTGCAACATACCTGTCGATGATGGCTTAGAGTATTTATCGCCAAGTTATATAAAAGCGGATCGACTTTGATAAACTCCGTTTTTTACCAACTCCTCAAAAGAATACTGGTGATCCCTTAATGCATTGATAAACTGGCAATTTGACAGCGCTTTGGTGCAATGGTTCTCCATTGTAGATCTCCCAAGGTTGAATGAAATTGACATTGGAGCCAATTTCTTGACAATAGTGGACTCGTTTCCAGGTCAATAGGGGGCGACCGGCGGGTATTTTGAACCAGAGGTGCCTAGTGATTCTCCCAGGAGGTTCTTTCGGGATTCCGACGGCGGGTTACTTTGCAGCCAAAACTTTTGTGGCGTTGGAGGTTGCTAAAGTTGTCATGCTAATGAAGTGGAGATCTCAGAGGCCCTGTGCCGTTTGACGGGTCTTTGCTGTCTCTGGGATGTGAACAGGAGGATGGGATACCGCAGTGGGAGTGGTATCGATCCGAGCTTCTGCCGGTAACTCCCCACTTTCCTGAAACTGAAAGGTGACTGACATGCGGAGTGAGTGTAGTTACAATGCTTTCGCGAACTTATATTTCTGGCACAATCATACGGATGACTCTCATAGCTAATCGCCCAATCTTTGTCGCGTAATGATATTTGGTAGTAAATCAGCGAGCACTGGCAAAGGTTGAAATATCTTCATTTTATCATGATCATTAAAGTGTTAACTTTTAATAATTCTAAAGTTCTTGACCGATCCAATGTCTACACGTTATTTCTGAATCCGTCAGAGTATGAAGTTGGTACACTTTTAGCTAGAAGTATTCAACTGGATGACTGGTAGGTAGTGAGCGCAAAGCCTCAAGAAGCTTCGCGTCCTGCTGATTGTGTAACTTATACTGTCATTAATTTCGCACTGGAACTGATCTGCCTCAATCGAAGGTATTTAGTTGTTGAAATAATTGTGATATAAAGAGGTTGCACCAATTCAGCCCTCCCCGGGATTGTCCTCGTTTATCGCCGCTAGACTTTATCAAAATAGTTCGGCTTCAGAGAATCAAGCGCGGCTTACGACAGGGCAGGATCAGTCAGTAAGTCGGAGTCGCTCAGAACTTTCTCTTGAAGACCTATCAGGAAGGTAACATCTCATGCCGTTGTTCATCCGTAGACTGCTCATTCATTTATTGATTATCGCGACCACATCTTCTGTCGTCTACGGCGCTACCCCGGCAGCTAAGGGGGGTGCGGATCGCGAAACCGCACTGGTGCCTGCTTCGGCTGCTGGCCTGCCCGCCCTCATCGGCGAAAAAGACGTCATCCGTTCCTCCGTGGCAGCAGCGCCGCCTCACTCGCCAGCAAAAGAAGAAACATCAGCTAAAGAAGTAGCTGCGGTGGCTGAGGCAATAAAAAATGCGCCAACAGTTGTAACATCACCCATCGAGCGTGCCATGTCGGCTGAGGATGCCGACCAGATGCGGACCCAGCCGTTTCGTGTCGGCAAACTGACCCAGTTCGGCTACAGCTTCTTCCGGCCAGATGCTCAGGACTTTGCTGCCTTGACCGATGTTCCTGTCGGGCCCGACTACGTCCTCGGGGCCGGCGATCGCCTAATCCTCACGCTTTGGGGTAGCGTCGAGGGGGCGCACGAGCTTGAGGTCAACCGAAGCGGCGAGATAGTGCTTCCCAAGGTGGGCGCTGTCAAGGTTGCCGGCATCACCTACGGCCAATTGCCCAAATTCCTGCACGGCCAACTGTCCAGGATACTGCGCGACTTCCAGCTCAACGTCACCATGGGGAAGCTGCGCCTGATCAAGGTTTACCTGGTGGGTGAGGTCACTGCCCCCGGTGATTACAACATCTCCTCGCTCTCCACCCTGTTAAACGCCCTCTCTGCAGCGGGAGGTCCCACCCGCAACGGCAGCCTGCGCTCCATCGCAATCAAGCGCGAGGGCAGGGTGATCGAAACCGTCGACCTGTACGATTTTTTCCTTCATGGGGACAAGAGCCGCGATATCCGCCTCCAACCGGGCGACACCATCTTCGTTCCCAGCGTCGGCCCGGTGGTAGGCATTGCCGGCAACGTGCGCCGGCCGGCCATCTTCGAGCTTAAGAACGAAAAGACGCTCAAAGATGCGCTTGCTCTGGCCGATGGCATCGTGTCTACCGGTTACCTGCAAAGGCTGCAGATTTCCCGCATCGAAGCGCACGACAAAAAGATCGTTACCGACGTCAGTCTGGACTCTAAGACTTCAGGCAAAAGCCTGGAAGAGTTGACCGCCTCGATCGCCATCAAGGACATGGACCTGGTGAAGATTTTCCCCATCGACATCACGGTGCGGGATCAGGCAAAGCTTGAGGGGCATGTTCTGCGACCCGGGCTCTACACCTTGAAGCCGGGGATGCGCGTAAAGGACCTGATCGGCACCGATAACCTGCTTCCCGAGTATTTCCCCGATAGCATCGAGATCACCCGCCTGGTTCCCCCCGAGCTGCAACCGGAAAAGATCTATCTCAACCTGGAAAGGGCCATGCAGGGGGATGAGGGGGACAACATCCTGCTCACCGAGTTCGATGCCGTCCGTATCTACTCCCGGTCTGAAATGGAGGAAGCGCCGTTTGTAACTGTCTCCGGCGAGGTGAATCGCCCCGGTTCCTATCGGCTCAACAAGAACGAGCGGGTGGCGGATCTGGTGCAGGAGGGGGGCAATCTGAAGCGCCAGGGTTACGCCAAAAAGGTGGAGATCAGGCGGCTTCGTTACGGCAAAGACCGTATAGTGCCCCATTCCATCTATGTCGACCTTGAGGAGGCCTTGAAAGGGAACCTGGAGCAGAACATCCTGCTGGAGCCGTTCGACGAAGTGGTGGTCAAGAAATGGGATCACGAGGATCCGCGCGTGGTCAGGATCACCGGCGAGGTGCAAAGGCCCGGAGAATACCGGCTGGTAGATGGAATGACCATCGCCGACCTGGTCGTAGAGGCGGGGAACCTCAAGAAGACGGCGTACCTGAAAAACGCGGAGATCATCCGCCTTAAGATCACCGGGGGGAGCGTTACCTCCTACCCCATCTCCGTTTCCCTGGAGGAAGCATTGCAGGGAGAGCCCCGGGCCAATGTGAAACTCGTGGACCAGGACGAGGTGATGGTACGCAGGATCCCCGAATGGATGGAGGAGACCGACCGTTACGTCATCCTGAAGGGGGAAGTGCAGTTTCCCGGGGCCTACCCGATCTTCAAGGGCGAAAGGCTCAGTTCCGTGCTGCGCCGCGCCGGCGGCTACACCGACAAGGCCTTCCTCAAAGGCGGAAAGTTTACCAGGAGGAGCGTCCGGGAACTGCAGCAGAGACGGATGGACGAAGTGATCGCCAGGACCGAGCAGGACCTTGCCCGCAAGCAGCAGGAGCTTGCCTCGGTAGCCACCTCTAAGGAAGAGCTGGATGCTACGCGGGCTACCCTGGAGGGGATGCGGGCGAGTCTCGAGAAGCTGAAGACTGTTAAGGCCGAGGGAAGGATGTCGATCAAGATCACCGGCATCGATGAACTGACCAGGTCTTACTACGACCTGGAACTCCAGGGAGGGGACACGCTGGAGATTCCGCAATCGACCAACTCCGTCCTGGTCTTTGGCGAGGTCTACAACCCGACCACGGTGGTCCACATCCCCGGCGAGAACCTCGGCTTCTACCTGAAGAAGGCAGGCGGGCCCACCGTCAATGGCGAGGAGGACGAGATGTACGTCATCCGGGCCGACGGCACGGTCGAGAGCCGCAAGCAAAAGGCGAGCTTCTTCTATGACGGATTCAAAAGGATGAACCTCGATCCGGGTGACACCGTTGTGGTGCCCCAGGCAATCGAGAAGGTAGCCTGGATGCGCGACCTGAAAGACATAGCCTACATAATCGGCCAGACCGCCCTGGCGGCAGGCGTGGTTTTGGCTGCGGGACTTTAAAGAAGGCAGGCGGCAAATGATTGAAAGGCTGACTGCTGCATATTGAAAGCAAGTTGAACTGTTGACCTTTGAAGCTGGAAACTTGACCTTAATTCATCCTTGAAGAGAGTTACCTTGAATATTTTTGAGCCATCTACCAACCGTGAAGAGCGAGCTCCGGACTCGGAGGCTACCCAACCCGGACCAGATCTCCTCGACTATCTCTTTATCATTGTGAAGTACAAAAAGATAATCGCGGCAATCACATTAGTGGCTGCAGTCGGAGCAGTCATATATTCCCTTAGCCTGCCCAACATCTACACCGCCAAGACTTTGATTTTGCCAGGCGAAGATGACAAGGGGATCATGGGTGCCATGATGGCACAAATGGGAGGCTTAGGCGGGCTTGCCGGCGATGCGCTTGGGGGGAAGTCAAAGTCCGATTTATACGTGACCATGCTGAAAAGCGATACCGTCAGGGACGCCATAATAGACCGCTTCAAGCTGATGCAGCTCTACGAGGCGAAATACCGAGCCTATGCCCATCAGGCGCTAGGTGGACGCACAAAAATCATCACCGGTAAAAAAGACGGTGTCATCACTATTGCCGTTGATGACAAAGATCCTAAGCTTGCCGCGGATCTGGCTAATGCCTATGTGGCTGAGCTCGGGAAACTTGCCGTCGGTCTCAATGCTCTCGGGGCGGGAAACAACCGCGCCTTCCTGGAAAAAAGAATAGCCAGTACGCGAGTCGACCTTGCCAAGGCAGAAGATGCTCTGAAAGAGTTTCAGTCCAGAAACAAGGCCATTGCCGTAACTGAACAGGCCAGTGCGACCATTGGAGGTATTGCCCAACTGCGTGCCCAACTGGCGATACAGGAAGTACAGCTGGCGACTTTGCAGCGGCAGTTCACCGATTCCAGTCAGGAGGTTAAAAGTGCCAAGACCGGTGTCGGTAACCTTCGTGCTCAGATTGCCGCAATGGAAGGGCAGGGCGAGGGTAGCAGTTCTATCCCCAGCGTCGGCTCGGTTCCCGGACTTGGTCAACAGTACATGCGCTTGATGCGCGAGTTCAAGATCCAGGAGGCCGTGCTTGAGATGCTGGTCAAACAGTTCGAGGTGGCAAGCCTGTCCGAGACAAAAGATGTCTCGCCCTTGCAGGTTATTCAGATAGCTAAGGTGCCGGAACTGAAGAGTAAGCCCTCCCGGGCGAAAATCTGTGTTGTGATAACCTTTCTGGCCTTTTTCGCAACCGTGGTTGTCGTTTGTCTTAAAGAAAGCGTTGCACATATGAAAGAGGACGAACTAGCTCGCTGGAAGGCTTTGGGAGCAGGATTACTCTTCAGGCGCAAGTCCGATGACGGTGCGCGCTGATGGCTGCTATGAATTGGAGTGCAAAACTTCGCAAAGGGGAGGGTAGGCCGTGAGCAAACCCGTTTTCGTGACCCAGCCATACCTGCCACCTTTGAGCGAATTCATCCCGTATCTGGAGCAGATCTGGGACAACAAATGGCTGACAAACAATGGCCCATTCCATCAGCAGTTGGAGCAGTCGCTTTGCGAGTATCTCGGGGTGGAGCATCTGGCACTGTTCACCAACGGAACCATAGCACTGGTAACGGCATTACAAGCATTGAGAATTACCGGTGAGGTGATAACTTCCCCTTTTTCTTTCGTTGCCACGACTCATTCTCTTTTGTGGAATGGCTTGACTCCCGTTTTCGTTGACATTGATCCGCACAGCTGCAATCTGGATCCGGACAAGATAGAGCAGGCAATAACCCCCCGCACCACCGCGATTATGCCGGTATGTTGCTATGGTACGCCGTGCGATGTAGAGCGCATTCAGCAGATTGCAGACACCTACGGGCTCAAGGTAATCTACGACGCCGCCCACGCTTTCGGGGTGCAATACAAAGGGGAAAGCCTCCTTAAACACGGCGATCTGTCGGTCCTCAGTTTTCACGCCACCAAGGTGTACAACACCTTTGAAGGTGGAGCAATCGTCTGCCCCGATGCAAAGACCAAGCAGAGGATCGACTATCTGAAAAACTTCGGCTTTGCCGATGAAGTCACGGTTATGGCGCCCGGCATTAACGGTAAGATGAGCGAGATAAACGCAGCGTTCGGTCTGCTGCAGCTTAAACACGTCGATGCCGCGATTGCACGTCGCGGAGAGATTGACGCTTTGTACCGGCAAGGGTTGTCGGACGTCAAGGGAATCAGCTGCATTGCTGAGCCCGCCGATACTGTACGCACCTTTTCCTATTTCCCTATCCTGGTGGGGAGTGATTATCCGTTGAGCCGTGACGCTCTTTACCAAAAGTTGAAAGAGCACAACATCTTCGCACGCCGTTATTTTTATCCACTTATATCTGACATGCCGATGTATCGGGGCTTGCCTTCCGCCAGTCAGGCGAATCTGCCGGTTGCAGAAAGGCTTTCACAGCAGGTATTGTGCCTGCCGATTTTCCCCGATCTGGCTTCCGACGAGGTGCATAGGATCAGCGAAATCATTCGCACAGCTAGTGGTGTAGAGCGATGTGAATCAGTATCTGTAGCAACGTCAGGCCTTGGAACTGTTGTCGCGGATCAGTTAACCAGTCAAGTAAAGGCGGTATAAGCACTGGTGAAGTTCTTCTAAATGAGCGATAACTTAAAAATATTCAAAAACAGCCTTATTCTGTTTGCACGGCTGCTGATAACCTCGGTCACAACTCTATTTATATCCAGGATTGTACTGCAGAGTCTGGGCGCCTCCGATTTCGGCCTGTATAGTGTTGTCGGTGGTATTGTAGTCATCGTAAGCATCCTGAACAACGTAATGGTCTCCACATCTTTTCGTTACATAGCTGTCGAGATCGGCAGATCAGATCTCGAAGAGATCAACAAAGTCTTTAACATCAGCCTGGTCATAAATGCCGGCTTTGCCCTTTTTGGTGTTCTACTGGCAGAGACAGCCGGCACCTATTATATTTCGCAGCACCTTAATGTTCCGGCCGGACGTATTGATGATGCGCTGTTTGTTTTCCATCTATCAGTTTTGACGACATTTCTCACCGTGTTCAGCATGCCTTTCCAGGGTCTGATTACCGCCCATGAGAAATTCTCCGTGCGCTCTTTGATAGAAGTGGCCTACGTCTTTCTAAAGCTCATTGTCGCGCTGGTCTTACTGCATTATTTAGGCAACAGGCTTAGGTTGTTCGCCTTGTTGATAGCAGGAGCGGCAGCAGTTCAGACAGTTCTGTATGTAGTTTATTGCCGGAAAAAATACGCCTCTGCCATCAGGTGGAACTTTCAGCGCGATATAGGCAAATACAAGGAGATGGTGGGATTTTCGGGTTGGATTATGCTCGGAGCTGGTGCTTGCATAGGACAGACACAAGGGACTGCGTTAATAATCAATTCTTTTTTCGGCACGATACTCAACGCCTCACTGGGCATTGCCAGCCAGGTCAATAGCACGGTCTTGATATTTTCCCAGAACCTTTCTCATGCAGCCATTCCCCAGATTACCCAAAGCTACAGCAGTGGCAACTCCAATAGAACCATAGAGCTGGTTTGTTACATCTCGAAGTATTCCTTCTTTCTCATGATGCTGCCCGCTTTGCCAATTCTTTTGGAGTTGGATTTCATTCTAAAGCTGTGGCTTAATATGGTCCCGGAATATACCAGTATCTTTTGCAGGCTGATGATCATAGCCGCTTTGATCGGAACCGCCAGTGCCGGCATCGCTGCCACGGTCCAGGCGACTGGAAAAATCAAGTACTTCCAGATTATCCTAAGTACTATTTCTCTGCTGAGTCTGCCCGTTGCTTATATTCTGTATCATTTCGGCTTTCCGCCCTATTCGATTCTGGTTGTGTACATTGTTACAGCTTTACTGAACCTTATGACGCAGCTGGTTTTGCTGAAAGTGGTGATAAATTTCGACATAAAGACCTACGTTAAAACAGCCTATCTGAAGATAATATACGTGGTCTTGTTGGTATTGCCTTTGTTTTTGCTGAAGGATTTATTGCCTGAGGGATTTCTTCGATTCGCTTTGATGCTTACTCTGGCTATTTCGTGGAATGCTGCCGCAGTGTACCTGGTAGGCATAGAACCTAGTGAAAGGGCCTTTCTACGCTCGGCTCTACAAAATGTGCGGATCAGGTTTCATAACTGGAAATTGTTTGCGCCGGCCAAGTAAAGTTCCGGCACTTTAGAATTCTAATGACAACGAGGCTTGATCTAGGGCGCCCAGCCTGGCAATTGGAAATAGGTAATCATGAACAACTTCGCCCCAGTGCTCATCATAACTCTCTGCCGCTTCGAGCACTTCAGAAGATGCATAACGTCTCTGTCTCAATGCACCCACGCAGATAAAACCGACCTTATCATCTCCCTTGACTACCCTTTGAGGGAGTCTCATTGGGAGGGTTATAGAAAAATAGATGCCTATCTGGACCAGATACAAGGATTCAACTCAGTAAAAGTTGTTAAGCGTCAAACAAACTACGGTGCGATAGAAAATTATTTTGAATCCCGAAAAGAAGTTCTAGAGCAATATGACAGATTGATTTTCACCGAGGATGATAATGAATTCTCGGTCAACTTTCTGGATTACCTCAATAAAGGGCTGAATCTCTACGAGAATGACAGCAGAGTCTATGCAGTCTGTGGCTATAACTATCCGCTAGAGATGCCCGAGAGCTACTCGAAACCTTACTATTTTTCCAAAACCTTCTCTGCTTGGGGATACGGCATCTGGCGAAATAGACTGAGGACAGAACATTACTCGGCAGAAGATATTGCTCTTTTTATGAAAGATTGGAAGCATGCTTTTGCTGCATATCAGATGGCCCCTCAAAAAATACTCACATTGCTTATGATGATTAAAAGAAACCTTCCGCTTTATGGGGATGGGGTTGTCTCGCTGGAAAACATTATCAAAGGTACTTTGTGCATATTTCCTGCAGTTTCCAAAGTTAGGAATCATGGACACGACGGCAGCGGAGTGCACTGCGGGGATTTGAATGGTCTTCTTTATTCAAGCCAGACTATTGATAGCAATGCTTGCTTCAATTTCCAGGCAGATGTGCCTTTAGCTACTGACAGGGAAGTCTCCAATACTGTTAAGAGGTTCTTTAACCTCGACCTTAAGCAAAGACTGATCTGTCTAGCTTTACTGCCAATTATTGCTCGTGCTGCTCTGTTGAAATCAGTAGGTACGACAGCAAATGTTGGAGCGCCAGGTAGTAGACCGCGCACGCCTTAGGCTCATATTTGGAGGATCTTTAGTGAAGAACGGCCTGCTCACATATTCAGACAAATACCCCTATTTCAATGTAGGTGACTATATTCAAAGCCTTGCTGCCAAGCAATTTTTTGACGAGATAGATATCTATATCAACCGGGAGAAACTCCGGTTGTATGATGCTGGAGATGTGAAAATCATCTTGAACGGCTGGTTTATGCACCAGCCCGAAAACTGGCCCCCTTCAAGCCAGGTCCATCCGCTCTTTGTCGCGTTTCATATAAATTCGGTAGCACACGAAAAGCTGACCACGCCAGAGAGCATCGCCTACCTGAAGCAGCACTCACCAGTTGGTTGCCGAGATCACAATACCGTTAAAGTTCTCCGCGGTTTCGGGGTTGATGCCTATTTTTCCGGCTGTTTAACTCTGTCTTTGGGGAAAAAATACCATAGAACAGTGGTGGGCCAAAATGTCTACTTCGTTGATCCCCACTTCAAGTCATACAAGGACCTTGCGAGCGTGATGGGCTACTTCAAATTGCTGTTGAGTCATTCACAGACAATTTATAAAATAGCCACTAATATGTATGGCTCTCTTGATCTGAGACGGCTACTGAAGGCTGCTGCTTTTTACAAATCTTATAGTGGTATTTTCAGCGACGAAGTTTTAGTGAACGCCGTTTTCATCAACCAGGAACTGAAAAATTCCGAAATAGATGGAGACAAAGCCAAATTCGAACTGGCCGAAAAGCTGTTGCTGCAGTACTCAGCGGCTAAGTTTGTAGTTACCTCCAGAATTCATTGTGCTTTGCCGTGCCTAGGTATGGGGACTCCTGTTTTATATGTCGATGATCAGCAACAATCCGAGACAAGCTATTGCAGGTTGAGCGGCTTGAAGGAGCTGTTTCATATCGTCAGCTGTGATGGCAGTGACTTAAGCTGCGACTTGACCAGTAATAAAATTTCGCTCGACTTCTCGTTCACTAATAAACCGGACTATAAAGCTGTTGCTGACGCTCTGATCCAAACGTGTACCGCGTTTGTTGCCAAAGCGCCCTAAGTTATGAGAGTGCTTTGGATTACAAATACCATCTTCCCCGCTCCAAGTAAGGTGCTTGACCTGGCTGCCCCTGTGGTGGGCGGCTGGATGTACGGCCTCGCCGATCAACTGGTAGCTGGTAAGGAAATAAAACTTGCTGTTGCTGCGACATATCAGGGGATGGATCTGAAAGTTCTCGATTTGGAGGGCATTCGCTATTACCTGTTGCCTTCTCGTTGCGCAGCAGGTTATCAACAACATCTTGAACCTCTGTGGCAGACAATCACTGAAGAGTACCAGCCCGATGTTATTCATATTCACGGAACCGAATACCTGCATGGTCTTGCCTGTATGCGCGCATGTCAGAGTCATCGCTATGTCATCTCTATTCAAGGTCTGGTAGGGGTGATAGCCAGTTATTATTACGCCGGTCTGACGACCCGTGAAATTTTCAAAAGTATAACCTTCCGTGATCTGGTCCGATGGGACACCATTTTCCACCGCAAAAAGAATATGGCCAGGTTCGCCTCTTTTGAAGAAGAATACCTCACCCGCACTAAAAACGTCATAGGGCGAACGACCTGGGACTACGCAAGAACCAAAGCGATCAATCCTGCGCTGGCTTATCATTACTGTAATGAGACTTTGCGGGATGTTTTCTACTCAGCTGACAAGTGGGATAGCCAGAAAAAGACCGATCATGTCATCTTCTTGAGCCAAGCCGCTTATCCGGTGAAAGGTTTGCACCTCGTACTAAAGGCTGTTGCCCTTCTTGCCGTGGATTTTCCCAACCTTAAGGTGCGGGTAGCAGGTCACAGTCTAACCAACGCATCAACCCTTCTTGACAGAATGAAGAGGTACGGTTACGGCTCCTACATTTCAAGCTTGATAACAGATCTGGCACTGGAGGATCGAGTCGAGTTTACCGGGCCGCTGTCGGGGGAATCGATGGTTGCTGAATATCTGAGTGCCCATCTGTTTGTCTGTCCGTCGAGCATTGAAAACAGCCCGAACTCGATTGCCGAAGCGCAGATATTAGGCGTGCCGACTATCGCATCATATGTCGGCGGTGTTCCGGACATGATCTGCCATGGCGAGACCGGGCTTTTGTACCGTTTCGAAGAGGTTCACATGCTGGCAGAGAACATCAGGCGAGTCTTCACAGATAACCAATTAGCGCAGCATCTTTCCGTGCAGGGCATTGTGGCGGCCGAGAAGCGTCATGACAGAAGAGTTAATCGAGATGAAATGATCGCAATATATGGCCGAGTGAAGTGACATGCTCACTGTCATTCTAGTAAATACTGTCGCAATCCTTTTCGCTTATCTAGCAGGTAAAAAAGGGAATCTCTTTTATCTGAAGTCGTCTTTCTTCGTTTTATTTCTTTTTCTGGCGCTGCGTTACAACTACGGCAATGACTACGTAAGCTACCTCGACAGATTCACTGAAATAAATCTTCTCGAACTCACCGTTCTGGGCGGAGATCATGCTGAACCTGGCTGGATACTTTTGTGCCGTTTGTTCGAACCTCTTGGGTTCTTTGCCATGGTGGCGGTCCTGGCCGCCTTTAACTGCTTTGTGTACTATACTTTTGTCAGTAAATATGTCCCTCGGGACTATTACTGGTTCGCGCTGTTCATTTACACTTTCGACGCACAGATCATGCTGGTACATTCGTCAGCGATGCGTCAATCTCTAGCGATCTCCATTTTTTTGCTTGCCATAGATCATTTGCATCAGAAAAACACGGTTAGATACCTGGCGCTGGTTGCTATAGCAATGTCTTTTCATATGAGTGCCTTTATACTGCTCCCTGTTTTCTTGTTGGGCTTGTTTAACTGGAAAGTTAACACCCAATTTGCAGTATGCGTTCTGGCTACTTTTGTGTCGTTTTTTGTTTTCAATAAAGCTATAGAGCAAAATTTAAGCCTTTTTGTGAATGCATTTATGGGCAAATATGGTTTTTACGACGAACGTGCGGAATTGGGAACCGGCCTGGGATTGCTCTTTTATGCGGGTATCCTGGCAACGATGCTTTACTATGCCAGGTTCTGGAAAGATAAATATTCCCTGCTGGCAAAACTTTCTATGCTCAGCTATCTGATCATGCCTTTGGGTTTGGTTATTCTTATGATCGGCAGGCTTGGCATGTATTTTCAACCGATCACACTTGCCGTGTACCCGTACATATTTATGAGTGTTAAAAACAGCGCTTTCAAGTACCTGATAATGGCAGCCATTGGACTAATGACCCTGTATCAATTTATCGGCTTCTTTCGATCCCCTGTCTGGTATGACGCGTTCGGTACTTACCAGACCATCTTTACAGCACCAGCCATTTACTGACGCACCTCTTGAAATAAAGGACGGCGATTATTAAACGACCATACCCGAGAATATTGATTGTGTCCCACAATGCCCTGTCTGACACGCAGAGCAATGGAAAAACGATGTCAGCGTTTTTCAAACACTGGGACATCAATAATTTGGCTCAGTTGTTTTTGACAACGGATGTCCCAGATTTTTCGATCTGCCGCAAGTATTTCCAGATCAACGATTTCGATATGCTGAAAAGGGCTTTGTTCAACAAGAGCGTACAAGGCCGGTCCATAACGAAAGCCGATGTCGCTGAACTGGATCAATACAAGAAAGCCGTGACTACCAGTCTCTTGGTCACCGTAATTAAAAAGTCTCTGTCACCTGCGTTCAGACTCGCCAGAGATATGATGTGGAAGTTCGGTGATTGCAAAACCCGCGAGCTGTCCGCTTTTATTGATGACTTTAATCCGCAGGCCGTATTCTTCCAGTCTTCCAGCGGTGTTTTTGCTTTTTCGCTGGTCAGGTGGATCTGTGAAACCAGAAACATTCCACTGATCATGCAAACCACCGACGATTATGTTACGCAAAAACGGTCCTTGGACCCTTTCTCCTGGATTCAATGCGCCAACCTGCTAAGCGCCTATAAGTGGGCCGTTTCGTACTCCGATTGCGTTATAGCGATCGGGGATAAAATGGCAAAAGAATACCAGTCGCGCTTCGGCGGTAATTACTACGTGGCCATGAATTCTGTCGCCAATCTGAATCTCCCCAAGCCGATCTCCAAAGATGACACCGTCAGGTTCTTGTATGCCGGTAACCTGATACTCAACAGGTGGAAGGTACTTGCCTTGATATCGGAGTGTCTGGCCGACCTTTTCCGCGAGCAAGGCTTAAAAGGGGAGCTGGATATATATTCCCTCGTCGAGCCTGGACCAGATGAGCTCTCACATCTCAATAAACCTCCCTTTAGCTCGTACAAAGGGGCTTTGAACACCCGGCAGTTAAACGAGGTTAAAACAGCCGCCGATGTTCTGGTTCACGTAGAAGCCTTTGACAAGGCGAACCGGCATGTCACCAGGCTTTCCATTTCGACCAAGATACCGGAATACCTGATTTCTGGCAGGTGCATTTTTGCTGTCGGGCCTGGAGATGTCGCCTCTATGCAGTATATTGCGGAACACGATCTGGGCGTGGCCGTGATGTCCAGCAATAAAGACGAGATCAAGGAGGCGCTGGCGGAAGTAATGATCAACTCGGAGAAGAGAGCACGCTATGCCGAGCAGGGAGTCAGTGTTGCCAGGTTGAGGCATGACGCCGATAAGGCCGCCGAGGATATCTACCAAATTATTTCCAGCTCCATAGAAAAGTGCAGCAAGTGATTGCAGGCGGCAACAACTGCCGCAATTTTCGACAACACTCTTAAGACTAAATATTCTGATTGATGCTAAATGGAGGCAGTATGTTTGCTAACAAGACTTTACTAATTACTGGCGGCACCGGGTCCTTCGGAAACGCCGTGCTGCGCCGCTTTCTTGACACCGATATCAAAGAAATCCGCGTCTTTTCCCGCGACGAGAAAAAGCAGGAAGACATGCGGATCGACCTGAAAAACTCCAAGCTGAAGTTCTACATCGGCGACGTGCGCGCCTACGATAGCATCTATGCGGCCTTGGACGGGGTGGACTTCGTGTTCCACGCGGCTGCCTTGAAGCAGGTCCCTTCCTGCGAGTTCTACCCGATGGAGGCGGTGCGCACCAACGTGCTCGGCACCGAAAACATGCTGAACGCGGCGTTGGCCTGTGGCGTGAAAAAGGTCATCACGCTCAGCACCGACAAGGCGGTCTATCCGATCAACGCCATGGGGATCTCCAAGGCGATGATGGAAAAGCTGATGGTGGCTAAGGCGCGTACCACCAGGGAAGAGAGAACCATCTTCTCCGGCACCCGTTACGGCAACGTGATGGCCTCGCGCGGCTCCGTGATCCCGCTTTTCGTGAAACAGATCAGGGAAGGGCAGCCGCTTACCGTCACCGACCCGAACATGACCCGTTTCCTCATGTCGCTGGACGACGCCGTGGACCTGGTGCTCTACGCCTTCAGCAATGCCCGCCAGGGCGACATCTTCGTCCAGAAGGCGCCGGCCTCTACCATCCTGGATCTCGCCATCGCGGTCAAGGAACTCTTCAACGCCGACAATGAGATCAAGGTGATCGGTACCCGCCACGGCGAGAAGCTCTACGAGACGCTGCTTACCCGCGAAGAGCTGGCCAAGGCGGAGGATATGGGGGACTACTACCGGATCGTTCCCGACGGCCGTGACCTGAACTACGGCAAGTACTTCACCGAGGGGGAGGAGGAAATCTCTCACATAGAGGACTACAACTCCCATAATACCCAGCGCCTCAACGTTGCCGAGATCAAAGAGAAACTGCTGAAACTGGAGTACGTAAGGCAGGAACTGGGCCTTTAACCGTGAATGAATCCGAAGCAAAGGGCTTTAGCCACGAATGACACGAATGACCACGAATAAGGGCTTTTGGTTTAACCAATCTTGATATCTGTCATCTCGTTCCCAAACTCCAGCTTGGGAACGAGAAAATTTAGGGGATTTGCCTTAAGGCGCTAGCGGCACGCAGTAGCAACCAGGGTAAAATCCCCCCCGACCCCCCTTTTACAAAGGGGGGAGGTCTCATAGCTGTAGATCAGCACTAATCAGAATGTTTTGATTCTATTCGAGAACATTCGTGCAATTCGTGGCGAATGATTTTGTTGGGGGCATATGAAAACCGTACTTATTACCGGTTCCAACGGCTTTGTCGGCAGGAACCTCACTGTGACGCTGGCGCAGCGTGAAGATATCAAAATAACCGGCTTCGATGTCGACCACGACCAGAGAACCTTGGCGTCTCTGGTGGCGCAGGCGGATTTCATCGTCCACCTGGCCGGGGTGAACCGCCCCCAGAACCTCGAGGATTTCACCACCGGCAATGCCGGACTGACTCAGAGCATCGTTTCACTCCTGCAGCAACAGGGAAAGAGCACGCCGCTGCTGATATCTTCCTCCATCCAGGCAGCCCAGGACAACCCTTACGGCGTCAGCAAGCGGGAGGCCGAGGATGCTGTTTTCGCCTACGGTCGCCAAAGCGGAGCGGCGGTGCATGTCTACCGGCTCCCCAACGTCTTCGGCAAGTGGTGCCGTCCCAATTACAACAGCGCCGTTGCCACCTTCTGCCATAACATAGCGAACGATCTGCCGATTCAGATCAATGACCCGAACGTGGTCATGAGTCTGGTCTATATCGACGATGTGGTGCAGTCCTTCATCGCTGCCCTTGATGGCGCCGAACCGGTAGAGGACGCTTTCTGCCAGGTGCAGCCGGTACATACTGCGAAACTGGGGGAGATCGCGGCGCTGATCCGCTCTTTCAGGGAGAGCCGCCAGGATAAAAGCATTCCTGATCTGGGCGACCCTTTCAGCAAAAAACTCTACAGCACCTACCTGAGTTATCTCCCGGTGGACCAGTTCAGCTATCCGCTCAAGATGAACCTGGACGAGCGCGGCTCGTTCACCGAGTTTGTCAAATCTCCCGATCGCGGACAGGTTTCCGTCAACATCTCCAGGCCCGGCATCACCAAGGGGAATCACTGGCACCATACCAAGAACGAGAAGTTCCTGGTGGTGAGCGGGGAGGGGATCATCCGTTTCCGGAAGTTGGGAGACACGGAGGTCATCGAATACCGGGTAAGCGCAGAGAAGCTCGAAGTGGTCGATATCCCGACCGGCTACACGCACAACATAAGCAACAGCGGCGAAACCGATATGGTTACTGTCATGTGGTGCAACGAGATACTGGACCCGGAGCATCCTGATACTTTTTTCGAACCTGTGGAGCTGAACCACGAATTACACCAATGACACGAACCAAGTGACGAGTGATATATTTTTGACATAAGAGCGGTGCGGTCAAGTTTTTGACTGATTTTTTGTCTGTTAGTGTCAATTACGGTCTCGAAGTTTTAGCCAAATACATTGCCGCAGTTCCGATTGAGAGAAAGATTTCATCGTTGCCAGTGGCGCAAAAGGGGTTTTTTGTGAAGAAGCTAAAAGTAATGACTGTTGTCGGCACTCGTCCTGAGATCATTCGGCTTTCCAGGGTGATGGCAAAGCTTGACCAGCATGTCGATCATGTCCTGTGCCATACCGGACAGAACTATGACTACGAGCTCAACGAGATATTTTTCCACGACCTGGAGGTGCGCAAGCCGGATCACTTTCTCGATGCCGCCGGTGCAAATGCCGCTGAAACTATCGGTCAGCTGATTATCAAAGTGGACCAGGTGTTGGAGCGTGAGCAACCGGATGCGCTTCTGGTGCTGGGTGACACCAACAGTTGCCTGGCAGCGCTCCCCGCCAAACGCCGGAAGATCCCGATTTTCCATATGGAGGCCGGTAACCGCTGCTTCGACCAGAGGGTGCCTGAAGAGACCAATCGCAAGATAGTCGATCATATCAGCGACATCAATATGACCTACAGTTCCATCGCCCGCGAATACCTGCTGCGCGAGGGTCTGTCGCCGGACCGGATTATCAAGACCGGCAGCCCGATGTACGAGGTTCTGGGCGCTTACATGGGTAAGATCGACAGTTCGGACGTACTGAAGCGGCTGGAACTTGCTGCGCAGGATTACTTCGTGGTGAGCGCGCACCGCGAAGAAAACGTGGACTCCGAGATCAACCTGGTCAAACTGGCGGATATTCTGAACGGGCTGGCGGAGCGCTACGGCAAGCGAATCATCGTCTCGACCCATCCCCGCACCCGCAACCGGATCGAGGCCAAAGGACTAAAATTTCACGAAAAGATCGAATTGCTGAAGCCGCTTGGTTTTCTCGACTACGTTCACCTGCAAAAACACGCCTATGCCGTTTTGTCGGATAGCGGCACCATCACTGAGGAATCCTCCATACTGAACTTCCCCGCTCTCAATATCCGCGAGGCTCACGAGCGGCCCGAGGGGATGGAGGAGGCCTCGGTGATGATGACCGGGTTGGAGCTGGACCGGGTATTGCAAGGGCTGGCCGTGCTGGAGAGTCAGGAGCGGGGCGAAGCCAGGACTCTGCGGCCGGTGGGGGACTACTCGATGCCGAACGTTTCGGACAAGGTACTGCGCATAATCATAAGCTATACCGACTACGTGAACCGGGTCGTCTGGAAAAAGGTTTAAATGCGAATTCTGCTCATTACCCAGCTGTTCCAGCCGGAACCGAACCACCTCAAGGGGCTCGCCTTTGCCAAGGAGCTGGTCCGGTTGGGACACGAGGTGGAGGTGCTGACCGGCTTTCCGAACTATCCCGGCGGCAAGATCTACCCCGGCTACCGGCAGCGCTGGTCTGCGCGGGAGAGCATCGACGGTATTTCCGTGATCCGGGTGCCGCTTTACCCGGACCACAGCGGCTCGGGTCTGCGGCGCATGCTCTGCTATCTCAGCCTGGCCTTTTCCGCCTCCCTTCCGGGGCTCTTTTCGGTACGCCGCCCGGACGTGGTGCATGTCTACCAGGGACCGGCTACGCTGGCATTGCCGGCCATGCTGCTCCGCCTGCTGCGGGGGGTTCCCTATCTCCTGGATGTCCAGGATCTCTGGCCCGAGAGCGTCACCAGTTCCGGGATGCTTTCCCTCCCCGGCCTCACCTTTTGCCTTAACAGGTGGTGCGATCTGGCTCACCGGCTGGCGGCAAAGATCGTCGTGCTGTCGCCCGGTTACAAGAGGGCGTTGACTGCGCGGGGAGTGCCGGCTGACAAGATCGAGGTGGTCTACAACTGGTCCAGCGAAAGCCGGGACGGTGCGCCGGCTCTCGAGGATAAGACGGCTGACCCTTTCGGACTTGACGGCCGCTTTACCGTGGTCTATGCCGGCAATCTCGGTCGTGTCCAGGCACTTGACGCCGTGCTGGAGTCGGCAGCCCTGCTGCAAAAAGGCTACCCGGACGTCCTGTTTCTTTTGGTGGGAGACGGGATAGAAACAGAGCGGCTCAAAGAGCTCGCCTGCCGCCAGGGGCTTAGCAATGTCCGCTTCATACCCAGGTTGCCGGTGTCCCAGATTGGCAGCATCCTGGAAAAAGCCGATGCCCTGCTGATCCACCTGCGCGACGACCCGCTTTGCCGGGTGGGCATTCCCCAGAAGACCCAGGCCTACCTTGCCGCAGGGCGTCCCATCCTGGTGGGAGTCAAAGGAGATGCCGCCGACCTGGTTCTGGAGGCTAAGTCGGGTATCGCCTGTGAGCCGGAACAGCCGGCAAGTATCGCCGCGGCGGTAAAACAACTGCACGGCCTGACCCCGCTGGAAAGAGAGCAGATGGGGCAAAACGGTGCCACTTATTACCAGCGGCACCTAGCCTTTTCGGTGGGGGTGAAGCGCATGGAAGATCTCTTCAAAGGAACCGCAGCATGAACCAGAGCGCCGCAACCCTGGTCCCGATGAGACCTGAGCACATTCCCGCAGTGGTACAAACGCACCTGGCCAGTTTTCCCGGCTTCTTCCTCTCTTTTCTGGGCCCGCGCTTCCTGTCGCTCTATTATGCCGGGATCTGCGGGGCTCCCGAAGGAATCGGTTTGACCTGTCTCAACGCTGCCGGGGAGCCCGCCGGGTTCGTGGCAGGTTCCTCCAACCCGCGCGGCTTCTATTCCAGATTGCTGAAGCGGGACTGGCTCGGCTTCTCACTGGCCTCCGTTAGTGCCGTCGTGCGCAAGCCAGCGGTGATCGGCAGGATCGCCCGGGGGCTGTTCCATCCGGGCGGCAACCCGGTGGGAGCCGATGTGGCAGGTCTTTTCTCCATCGGGGTGCTCCCCGAGTTGCAAGGGACCGGCGCCGGGAAGCTGCTGGTCCGGGCCTTCCTGCAGGAGGCGAAGTTGCGCGGCTGCCGGAGAGTTTTCCTGACCACCGACCGCGATGGGAACGAGGCCGTCAATCTGTTCTATACAAAACTGGGATTCAGTATCGAGCGGCAGTATGTAACCCCGCAAGGGCGTCGCATGAACGAATACTGGATCACCCTTATCGACAAGGATGTTGAACATGTCTGATTTCCTACCTTTCGCCCTTCCCGACATCGGTGAAGAAGAGATTGCCGAAGTAGTCGAATCGCTGCGCTCCGGTTGGCTTACCACGGGACCCAAAACCAAACGTTTCGAGCAGGATTTCGCCGCTTTCATCGGTGAGAACGTCGAGGCGGTTGCCGTCAATTCCGCCACAGCCGGACTGCACCTGGCCCTTGAGGCGATCGGTATCGGGCCGGGGGACGAGGTGATCACCACCACCCACACCTTTACAGCCAGCGCCGAGGTGATCCGCTATCTGGGGGCCGATCCTGTTCTGGTCGATATCGATCCTCTGACCTTCAACATCGACAGCAGTCAGATCGAAAGGGCCATTACTCCCAAGACCAAGGCGATCATACCGGTGCATTTCGCCGGGCTTTCCTGCGACATGGAGGCGATTTTTGCCATTGCGCGCCGGCACGGGTTGAAGATCGTGGAGGACGCGGCGCACGCCTTGCCGACCACATGTTCGGGGAAGCTGATCGGTACCCTGGCAAGCGATGCCGCGGTGTACAGCTTCTACGCCACCAAAACCATCACTACCGGCGAAGGGGGAATGGTGGTTACGGCAAACCCGGAACTAGCCGCACGCTGCAGGACCATGCGCCTGCACGGCATCAGCCGCGATGCCTTTGACCGTTATACCTCGACCAAACCGTCCTGGTTTTACGAGGTGGTGGCGCCCGGGTACAAGTACAACATGACCGATATGGCGGCGTCGCTTGGACTGCACCAGTTGAGGAAGGCCTGGCAGTTCCAGCAGCGGCGTCAACAAATGGCAAAGCGCTACGACGAGGCGCTGGGCGATTTGCCGGTAATGCTGCCGCCGCACGCCCCTGCCGGCGAGACCCACGCCTGGCATCTCTATGTCCTGCGACTGCTCCCCCAGGCAGCGGTGAAGCGCGACCGCTTTATCGAACTTATGGCAGAGCAGGGGATAGGTACCAGTGTGCATTTCATCCCTTTGCACCTGCACCCGTACTGGCGCGACCGTTACCAGCTGAAAGAGTGCGATTTCCCCAATTCGCAGCAACTGTTCGAGCAGTCGGTCAGCCTGCCGCTCTACACCAAGATGAGCGACGACGACCAGCAGAGGGTGATTGCCGCAGTGCGCAAGGTACTGAGCTGATGCAAAAGCGCCTCTTCGACCTGCTCTGCTCGGGCGCAGGACTGATCTTCCTGGCACCTCTCTACCTGGCGGTAGCCATCCTTGTGAAGCGCGATTCATCCGGGCCGGTATTCTTTCGCCAGACCAGGATGGGGCAGTTCGGCAGGCCGTTTGCCATTTACAAGTTCAGAACCATGTGCACGGATGCAGAGAAAAAAGGGGCCTTGGTCAGCACAGGGGATGATCCGAGAATTACCCGAGTCGGCAAGGTCTTGCGCCAATACAAGATCGACGAGTTGCCGCAACTTATCAACGTCTTTACCGGTGAGATGAGTCTGGTCGGTCCCCGTCCGGAGGTCCCGAGATATGTGGATGCTTTCAAGGATGATTACCGGGAGATACTAACGGCCAAGCCGGGCATTACTGACTATGCCTCCCTGGAGTTCAAGGACGAAAACGAGCTGCTGAAAACGGCCGAGGACCCGGAGAGAAAGTACCTTGAAGAAATCCTCCCGATCAAAATTCAATACTATAAAAAATACCTTCAGGAACAGAGCATGGCTACCGATATAAAGCTCATTCTGCTGACACTAAAAAGTATAGTTAGATGATGATAATAAAAGCATTGAATCAGACTTCAATGTATGTGTATAATCCCCTATGTCAGTAGCTACTTTTTTTGAGACTGACGGTGTCTTGTTTTTTGACAACTTGAGAGTGTGTGGTACGGTATTGCTAGTCTCTCAGACTGATGGCTAGCAAAGTTCTCGAGCCGTTACCAGTGCTCAAAAAGCTTTTGAGTGAAACAAGTGCGTTTCACTATTTTTTAGTCACTTGTGGATTTTCTATGACTGTGCCTTTTGCGGTGTGTTCGCGCTAGGCTGGTTTGGTTTTAACCTGCAGCAGGTTTTCATTGATTCCTGCGGCGAGCCCGTCTTCGGTCGGTCGGTTTTGGGGTGTGTATGGTTCGCGCAAGAAGGCTCATGGTCTTTTTCCTGGATATCGGATTGATTGCTGCGGCACTCTCCCTTTCTTTTCTGCTCCGGTTCGATTTCCGGATACCCGCCGATCAACTGCAGGGGCTGCGCGAAGCGCTCTTCGTAGTCCTCATTGCCAAGCCGATCCTGTTCGCCGCCTCGGGCATGTACCGCAACATCTGGCGCTACGCCTCGCTGCAGGACGCCTATCAGATCCTCAAGGTCGTTACCTTTTCCTCCTTCGCCTGCGGTTTTCTGCTTGTCTTCATGGACGGCCCCTATGTGCTGCCGCGCTCCATCTACATCCTGGACTGGTTCATCCTCGTTGCCATGGTCTGCGCCAGCAGGCTGATCTGGCGGGTTTACCGGGAGACGAGGTTCATCCCGTCGCTGCGCAAGGGGAAGCGAACCCTGATCATTGGTGCGGGCGATGCCGGCAATCTCCTGCTGAGGGAGATCAGGAAACAGGCCAATTCCCCCTACAACGTGGTCGGCTTTGTGGATGACGACCGCGGCAAGCGGGGGCTGCGTCTCTCGGGTGTGCGTGTTCTGGGCGGTACCAACCATCTTGCCGCCCTGGTGAGAAGGCACCGTGTGGAGGAGGTGATCTTCGCGATCCCTTCAGGCGACGGCGAGCTGATGCGCCGGGCTCTCGCCAGGTGCGAACGCGCCAAGGCGCGCTTCAAGACGCTGCCGGGAATTACCTCCATGATCGACGGCAAGGTTTCCCTCTCGCAGATCAAGGATGTGGAGATCGAGGATCTCCTGGGGCGCGAACCGGTCGTGCTGGACCAGACGGCGATCCGCAATTACCTCACGGACAAGCGTGTGCTGGTGACCGGGGCCGCGGGGAGTATCGGGAGCGAAATCTGCCGCCAGGTGGCGCTCTTCAAACCGGCCAAGCTGGTCCTCTTCGACCACGCCGAGACGCCGCTCTTCTACATCGAGAAGGAACTGGCGGCGAACTTCCCGGAGCTGCGCATCATCCCGATGGTCGGGGACGTCAAGAACCTGGACCGCGTGGAAACGGTTTTCGACGAGTTCTGCCCCGATGTGGTGTTCCACGCGGCGGCCTACAAGCATGTTGCGATGATGGAGTACAACCCGGCAGAGGCGGTGCTAAATAACGTGATGGGCTCCAGGATCGTGGCGGACGCGGCGCACAAGTACAAGGTGCACAACTTCGTCATGGTATCTACAGACAAGGCGGTGAACCCGACCAACGTGATGGGGGCGACCAAGAGGAGCGCCGAGATTTACGTGCAGGCGCTGGCGGCCAAAAGCCACACCAAATTCACCACGGTCCGTTTCGGCAACGTGCTCGGCAGTAACGGCAGCGTGGTGCCGCTCTTCAAGGAGCAGATCCGCAGGGGAGGGCCGGTCACCGTCACGGACCGGGAGGTGGTGCGCTTCTTTATGACCATCCCCGAGGCGGCGCAGCTGGTCATGCAGGCGGGTTGCATCGGCAAGGGGGGCGAGATCTTCGTGCTCGACATGGGCGAGCCGGTCCGGATACTCGACCTGGCCGAGGAGCTGATCCGGCTCTCCGGGCTGATTCCCTACAAGGAGATCGACATCAAGTTCACCGGTCTGAAACCCGGCGAGAAGCTCTACGAGGAACTGCTTATCGCCGGGGAGGGGGTGAAGCCGACCACGCACAATAAGATCCGGGTCATGGCGCCTGTGGAGACCGACCTGAAGCGGATAGCCAGGGATCTGGACGCCGTTTTTGGCTATGCCAGGGATTACGATATCGGAGAGTTGATCAGGTCGCTGCGCAAGATAGTGCCCGAGTTCGTGCCGCGCTACGATTTCGAGGTCGCTCCGCCGCAAGCCTTCCAGAGGGTAAGGCCGGACCTGTTCCCCCCCAAGAAGCTCGCCTTGATCAGGAGCCTGCGCAGTGTAGGCGTGCACGACAACTCCGCCGCGTGAGCTGAAGGTTGACCCAAACCTACCCTGCTCCCTCCGCCTGAGTAATTGACTCAGATCCCGCAATACGTTCACACTGAGCTTAAACTATCAGCATGGAGAGTCCCATGGCTCAAGTTGAAGCAATTCTTGATTTGAAACGGTGGGGAAATGGCCTCGGAGTGCGATTGCCACCGGTTGTTGCGCGTGCAGCCCATCTCTTTGTTAATCAAAGGGTTCGGGTTGTGGTAGAGGCCGGGCTTGTCATCATTACCCCCGTTGCATGTGCAGGAATCACCCTCAAGCAACGACTTGCCATGTTTGATCCCGCCAGGCATGGTGGTGAAGCGATGGCAACCAAACCGCTGGGAGTAGAAATATAACTAATCAGGTCCGCTTCAAGCGCGGCACTGCAGCCATTTTGCTGAGTACTGCGCGTGCCTCAACTGATCGTGCAGCTTGTTCTGTAGATCCTTCCCTAACCCCTTTTCTCTCTGGTTCGCTCTAAACACCCCGTTTCCGCGTCTGCACTGAACTATTTCTCAGGTCGAGGGCCGCGAGTAATAGAAGCATTATTAGAGTAGATGCGCCCTTGAGCGCTCTGGTGCAGAGCCCCCCGCGTCAGAGGATCTTGGCCATTCCGTTTGACATAGTGCAGTAGTTGCACTACATTAGTTCATGCCTGTCATTGAACGTTTTTCCGCCTGTGCCATCTGCATATTTCCGCGTGAGCACAACCCGCCTCATTTCCACATTCGTATGAACGACGGCCGTGAAGCGCTTGTGGAAATTGCCACGCTTGGGTTGCTGTCATCAGATGTTTCGCGTCGGGAGCTCGCTGAGGCACTCTCCTGGGCGGACGCTAACAGGGAACTGTTGCTGGCCAAATTTGAGGAGTACAACCCATGAAAAGCCGTAATCACTTTTGCATAAGCGGCCTGGAAGTGCCGGAGCCTTACTGTCTGCGCATCACCTTTGGTGATGGAGCTGTTATGAGCGTCGATTTGGGGCCGACCATCGAACGCACCTCAACTCTTGCGCCTTTGAGGGATGCGACGCTATTTGCCACGGCTGACATCAGTGAGTGGGGGCTAGGTGTTGTCTGGATGGAGGGCGATTTGGAATTGGCCGGTGACAACCTCCGGGCTGAAGCGGTAGAGCAGGGAGGGGGCTTTTCGCATGAGCGGATTTGGAACTGGATGCACCGTAACGGGCTTACCCTTGATACTGCCGCAGAGGCACTCGGCATCAGCCGCCGCATGCTGGCGTATTACCGTGGCGGACAAAAACCGGTCCCCCGGCATATCTGGCTCGCCTGCCTGGGATGGGAGGCGGAGCGCCAACAGGCCGCAGCCTGAGCCCCGGGGCTCGTGGTGCTTTCCTAGCAGATTGAGCAGCTTGCGCTTTTTTAGCGGCTGAACGATTGGCAGAATTATCCTTTAAATTCCTACTTAGGCGGTCATTTTGATGTCTCATCTGAAATCTTCTCTGCTGGTGCTTAGCATCCTATTAGCTTTTTCCACCTCGGCTTTTGCACTCTCCTCGCCGAACGTCCCTCTCGACAGCCCGATTTATCAGTACCTGGAGAAACTTTCCGGCTTTGGCCTGGTGACGGGCGACATCCGGGGCATCCGTCCTTATTCCAGAAGCGAGGCGGCCAGGCTCCTGCATGAGGCCGAAACGCGCCTGGAGTCCGGAAGCTACCCACCCTTTGCTTCAGAGGTCGCCGCCAGGCTAAGAGAACTGCTGCCTCGCGAGGCGGAACTCTACGGCGAGCCCGAGAAGGCGCCCGGCTTCGACTACATACCGCTTACCTCTGCCAAGCTGCGCTACGTCTATCTGGATGGAGCGCCCAGAAGCTACTTCCGGGCAGTGAATGATTATCCCGCCAATGAGGGAGTTTTCGGGATAGGGCACGGCCTGCGTCCCAGAAACCGGAACCCGAGCCCGACACAGCAGCGAGGCAGCGAGGGGACGCCGCTTTTCGAAAACAACAACGGGATAATTTACCGTTCCGGGAGCAACCTCGATCTCCGGGCCACCGGCGAGGCCTTTGTCGGCGCCAATGCGTCGCTCCTGGTCGAGCCTATGCTGCTTTGGTCCGAGCGTAGCGACGACGCGACGCTGCGCCTCAATAAGGGATATCTGAAGCTCGGCGGGGAAGGGCTGGAGCTCGAGGTGGGGCGCGACGAGAACTGGCTCGGCCTTGGCTACCGCGGAGGGATAACCCTCACCAACAACGCCCGCGACTTCGACTTGGTCAAAATCTCCAGCCCGGAACCTGTGCAGAGCCGTTATCTGTGGGATCTGAAATACGCCCTGATCATGTCGCGCTTCGAGGAGACGGTAACCAACGGCATGGAGCGGCAGCCGTATTTCATGGGCGCAAAACTCTCCATGAAACCTAGCCTGAACAGCGAGTTGGGCATCAACCTGGGACGTCAGGTCGGAGGGCCGGGAGTTAACAACAGCTTGGGGGACACGCTGCGCGGCCTCATCGGCGGGTGGAATCGCGACAATTCCAACTCCGTGGCGGGGGTCGAGCTGCGTTTCAGGCTCCCCTGGCTGCGCAACAGCGAAATCTTTGCCGAGTACTCAGGGGAGGATGCTGCAGCGTTCTGGCCCATCGTGGAGAGCTACCTAGCCGGGTTCTATATCCCGCGGCTCACCGACGGCGGCCGTGACGATCTCCGCTTCGAATATTTTCACGGCAACAAGATCCTTTACACCAACGGGACCTTTCCGGCCGGGTATCTCTATAACGGCCTGCCCATCGGCCACTCGCAAGGCGGGGCAACCGAGGAGTACTTCCTGCGCTACAGCCACTGGTTTTTTCCTCAGCACAACCTGGCGCTGGAATGCTTCCGCACCACCCGCGGCGAATCGGGCCGGTTGCCCGTCGACGCCACCGGAGTCTACAGTGCAACCGGTGTAATGCAGGCCGTGGAGCGCAAGGTGGCGTTGCGCGGCTTCTGGAACTTTCCCGTTTCGGCCGACTGGAACGGCCTGCTCATGTACGGATGGGAGACGATCGACAACTTCGAACTGCGGCAGGGGGAAGATCGGACCAACCACCTGGTGCGGGCCGAGGTTTCCTATAAATACTGATTAGCAACGAGCCCCGCCTGTAGCTGCGTTTTATCGGAGAGTAACTCCCCTAACTCTAAGATCCCCGGATACTGGATCCCCCCCTTTAGCAAAGGGGGGACAGGGGGGATTTGCCTTTGAAGATCCTCTGAAGCGCCCCACGCCGCCGGGGCGGCCCTGTATCCGAAAGTAACTCCTGCTTGCCGTCAAGCCCGTACCCCATCCCCACCCTGTCACTCTCCTTGAAGGGGAGATGGCAACTAACCGTCTGCTTTGTAGGAGCGGCATTCCTGCCGCGATTGCCGAGGCAACCACGTAGAAAAAGTTCACCCAAAAAGGTCCTGGTTCTCCTAAAGAGAGACTAGGACCTTTTTTTGTGCATTTTCTGCCTTTTTGTGGCAACGGCGCTTCTGATATTGGTTGGGCTGGGTCCCGCTTTTTCATTAAAGGTTCGGGGCGATCTGGGCGATAGATAACCGTGCGGCAAATTTCCGAAAAGATGGGGTGATGTTTATGAAGACGGGTATTTCCAGGTTCAGCGTTCTGCAGCAGATCATTTTCCTCGCCCTGATATGCGTTGCCGGTCTGGTCGTGGTATCGATGACCGCTTTTTCGGTGATCCACCGGGTCAAGGTAACAGGACCGATCTACCAGCAGATCGTGCAGGGTAAAGATGTTATTGCCGATATTCTGCCGCCGCCGAAATACATCATCGAGTCCTATCTGGTCGTGCTTGAGGCCGAGCGGGATGCCGACAAAAGTAAGCTGCCAAAATACCTGGATCGCTTCAAGAAGCTCAAGGCCGAGTACGACGATCGTCAGGCCTTCTGGAAAAAAGAGCTGTCCGAAGGCGAGGCGAAACAGCTGATGGTTGAGGGATCCTATAAACCTGCAGTCGCCTTCTACGAGACAGCCTTGAACGAGTTCTTCCCGGCTCTGCAGGCGGGGGATAGCCCAAAGGCAGCGGAGAGCGTGGCGAAGCTCACCGGCTTGTATCAGGAACACCGCCTGCAGATAGACCAACTGGTTGCCTTGACCACTGTCAAGGGGAAGCAGATAGAGCAAGAGACTGAGGATGTGCTGGGAAGCTCCAGTGCCCTGATGCTGAGCATCTGCCTGCTGATTACCTTTGGTTGCTTTATTCTGAGCGGCCTGATCATCAGGAGCATTCGTAACACCTTTGTCACCTGCACGGCCATTACGGACCGGATTGCCGCCGGAGACCTGTCGGTCGAGGTTCCCATCGAGGGGAGGGGGAGCGTCAGGCTGATGCTGATCAGTCTGAAGGCGATGGTAGACCGGTTCCAGGGGATCGTGCAGCAGATCAACAATACCTCTTCGCTGCTGGTGAATTCGTCCGATCAGCTCTCCCAGGCTTCCGAGCAGATAGCCAGCAATGCCGAGACCGCGGCCTCCGAGTCGACCAGCATGGCGACCGCCGGGGAGCAGATGGCCGCCACCTCGCACGAGATCTCGCAGAGCTGCCATTTGGCTGCCGAAAACTCCCGGGCCACCACTTCGATCGCTGAGAGCGGCGTGGAGGTCGTCTCCAAGACCATCGACGTGATGCAGCAGATCGCTGAGCGTGTCAAAGGGCTCTCCAGCACCGTGGAGCTTCTTGGGGAGCGTAGCGACCAGATCGGCCAGATCATCGGCACCATCGAGGATATTGCGGACCAGACCAACCTGCTGGCGCTCAATGCGGCCATCGAGGCGGCACGGGCCGGCGAACAGGGGCGCGGCTTTGCCGTCGTCGCCGACGAGGTGCGGGCCTTGGCTGAGCGGACCACCAAGGCGACCCGCGAGATCGGCGAAATGATCAAAGCGATCCAGACCGAAACCAAGGGGGTGGTGGTAGCGATGGAGGAGGGGGTACAGGAGGTGGAAAGAGGCACCCGCGAGGCCACCAAGTCCAGTTCGGCCTTGCATGAGATCCTGGACCAGGTGAACGCAGTTGCCTCCGAAATCGTTCAGATTGCCCAGGCGGCTGAGGAGCAGACTGCCACCACCGGGATGATCAGCATGAATATCCAGCAGATCACCGGCTTGGTGCAGGATACCGCGGCGGGATCGCATCGCTGCGCGGAGCAGGCCGGTCAACTGACCGGATGTGCCCATGACCTGGAGCGCATTCTCAATCAGTTCAAGCTGGCGTCTTAGAGGCGTGAAAGGTGAAAGGTGAAAGGTGAAAGGTGAAAGATCCGGCCAAGAACTGATCTCTGTTTTGCCAGTTTCTCGTTCCCAAGCTCCAGCGTGGGAATGCAGTCGCTGGAAAAGCTCCAGCTTTGGGTCGTTGAAGCGGAGCTTCCTATAGCATTTAGGTTCCCAAGCTGGAGCTTGGGAACGAGATTAACTTAACGGCAGGGAAGCCGGGGGGAAGGGTGTGGCTTCTTCGAAGAAGCGCCAGAGTTCCCCCTCCCTAGCCCTCCCCCTCCGGGGGAGGGGACTTTCATCGGTTCGATACATCCCGTCTGATAAGGAACGTTCATCTCTCCGCAGACTCTGCAAAACTCCCACTCCTTTGCCATCCTGGCGTCAACTGACAGTTGAACTGTGTCAATTTTCAGCGTGCTGCGGTAAATTTCGGCAGTCGTGACAAAGCTCGGAATCATCCCGCCCGGCTATATATCCCTTTAGCTGCGGCAGCGACCCTCCTGCGGCTGTATACCCGGGTCCCGGGTCAAGTGGAATGGATTGTGCTATCTGGTCAGCAAAGCCAACTCCACTGCCTCCTAAAAGCTACCCCCTCCCCAGTCCAAGCGAGGGGAGGCATTTAATCCTTCCCCCTCCGGGAGAAGGTGCCCCGAAGGGGCGGATGAGGGAGTTGCTACGGAGTGCAGGAACTAAACTGGACGGAACTGCTACGAATCAATGCCTTTTTACATGTTATTTTCAGGCGGAATAGTATATATGGAGGCAGCGCCCATTCTCTTCCCGGTCAAGGATCTGCCATGCTTTTACTGACAACTGCCGATTACGATGCCATACGGCTCTCGATCAAGGTCGCCCTGGCGGCTACCTTGTTGAGCCTCCCCTTCGGCTTTGTCTTTGCCTATCTCATGACCTTTTTCAAGTTTCGCGGTAAAGCGCTGCTTGAGGTCATGGTCAACCTGCCGCTGACTCTGCCGCCGGTGGTTATGGGCTATCTGCTGTTGATCGCGCTGGGCAAGAACGGCTGGCTTAGCCCGCTCTTGGAGCCTCTTGGCATACGGCTCATCTTCACCTGGAAGGCTGCGGTCCTGGCATCTGCGGTGGTCGGCTTTCCGCTTCTGGTGCGATCGATCCGGATCGGCATGGAATCGATCGATTATCAGCTGATTCAGGCCTCCCGCACCCTGGGCGCACGCGGGCTCGATACCCTTTTCACCATCATCCTGCCGCTGTCACGCCACGGCATCGTCGCCGGCTCCTCGCTAATGTTCGCCCGCAGCCTGGGAGAATTCGGCGCCACCATCATCGTGGCCGGCAACATCCCGGGCGTTACCCAGACCATCCCGCTCGCCATCTATGACTACGCCAGCTCACCTTCCGGCGAGGCGGCGGCGCTTTCGCTCTGTGTCGTGGCGGTTGCCATCTCGGTATGCGTGCTGCTGGTTCATGAGTATCTCAGCAGCAAGCTGGCAAGGAGGGATTGAAATGGAACTGAGCATGAAGGTACGCAAGAGCTTCGGCTCCTTCAATCTGGATACCGATTTCACGGTGACCGGAGATCAGATCGGCATCTTCGGCGAGTCGGGAAGCGGCAAGTCGACCCTGGTAAGCCTGCTGGCGGGGCTCAGTACCCCGGAGCAGGGGGAAATCCTCCTGGACGGAGAGTGCCTGTTCAGCAGCAGCGAGGGGATCGACGTGCCGCCGCAGCGGCGCCGGGTCGGCATCGTGTTCCAGCAGCCCTTCCTGTTTCCGCATCTGAGCGTCGAGTCGAACCTGCTCTACGGTTACAAGCGCTCGGCTCCGGAGCACCGCACCATCGATGTCGCCGCACTGGTCTCCGTGCTGAAGCTGGAAGGTCTGCTGCAGCGCGGGGTCAACAAGCTGTCGGGAGGTGAGAAGCAGCGGGTAGCGCTGGGGCGGGCGATTCTGGCCAACCCGCGGCTCCTTTTGATGGATGAGCCGCTCTCGGCGCTGGACGATTCATTGAAGTTTCAGATCATCCATTACCTGAGGAGCGCCAGCCAGCAATTCGGGATTCCTTATCTATTCATCTCGCACTCGCTTTTGGAGATACGCCTGATGACGGAGCAGGTGCTGGCCGTCGCCGGTGGGCGCATTGTAAGGCAGGCTACCCCTGAGCAACTCGCTCGTGAACGGATGGGACAGAGTCAGGTGGGTTACATCAACGTTTTGAAGGTGGAGGCGCAGCGCAAAATGGCAGGGCTATTCGTCTACCGCTGGGGGAACAGCGAGCTGTTCATATCGGCCGGTGACGACAGTGCTTCCGCCACCTTCGAGCTCTCTTCCCGGGATATCATCCTGTTCAAGAAGCATCCCGAGGCGGTCAGCGCAAGGAATCTGCTCAAATGCACCGTAGTGGACACCTTTCCCTCAGGAAATAAGGTAGGCGTGGAGCTCAGGTGTGGCGATCAGACCCTGGTTGCCGAGGTCGTGATGCAGGCGGCGGACGATCTAGCGATACAGGCTCAAATCGAGGTCTATGCCGTCGTGGAGGCTTCGTCGTTCCGGCGGTTGGGGTAGGGGAGAGGCGTGGGAGGGGCTTGAAAGTGCGGTGAAGGGCGAGGCAAATCATTAACGCAGAGACGCAGAGGTGCGGAGACGCAGAGAAAACGAAAGGGGTGAACCTGGAACGAACAATCGTCAGGTCGCCTTTCCCTGCGTCTTGGTGCTAAAGCCTTGAGGCGTTACCTGAATAGAATCATGAGGTTGGTTTTCTCTGCGTCTCTGCGTCTCCGCGTCTCCGCGTCTCCGCGTTAAAGCTTTGAGCCTTTGACACTTTACCTGCAGTAGAATCCTCCGATTGCCTTTCCCCGCGTCTTAGTTTTAGCCTTGAAGCTTTACCTGAATTTGAGGTTGTTTTTCCTCTGCGTCTCCGCGTCTCCGCGTTGAAGTTTTTAGATTTTGGCCTGAGGTTTAACTATTCGATCCACCCGCCGCCCACCACCCTGTCTCCGTCGTAAAGCACTACCGCCTGGCCCGGCGTTACCGCGTGCTGCGGGTTCTCGAAATCTACCTGCAGGCGCCCGTCCTCCAGCAGGTTTGCCAGGCAGGGAACCGGCTGCTGACGATACCGGATGCTGCAGCTGCCGTGAAAGGTCCCGGAGAGGGGTTGATCGGTCCAGGTGGTCTGCCTGGCGATAAGCCCGCCTACCAGAAGTTCCGACCTCGGTCCCACCACCACCCGCGAGGTTTCTCTCTCGATAGCCGTTACAAAGAGCGGCTCCTTCCAGGCGATACCCAAACCGCGTCTCTGTCCCACGGTGTAGTTATGGATGCCGCTGTGACTGCCGAGCCTTTTGCCCGCCGAGTCGACTATCTCCCCGGGTGACGCTGCCACGCCGCTATCTTCCAGAAACCGGACGTAGTCGTTGTCGGGAATGAAGCAGATCTCCTGGCTTTCCTGCTTTTGGGCCACCGGCAGGTTGAATTTTGCCGCAAGTTCGCGTACCTGCGGCTTCTCCAGGTTGCCGACCGGGAAAATGGTGCGGGAGAGCTGTTCCTGGTTCATGCCGAAAAGGAAATAAGTCTGGTCCTTGCCGGGATCGAGCCCCTTGAGCAACTGGTAAATTCCCGCAGCGTCCTGCTCGATGCGGGCGTAGTGGCCGGTTGCCAGGATGTCGGCGCCAAGCGAGGTCGTCATGTCGAGCAGGATGCCGAACTTGATGCGATCATTGCAGCGGGCGCAGGGATTAGGGGTTCTTCCGGCCGCGTACTCCGCCATGAAGTCATCCATCACCAGCTCTTTGAAGCGCTGGCGCAGGTCAATCACCTCGAACGGAATGCCGATCCGTTTGGCGACCCGTGCCGCGTCCATCACGTCGGTAAGCGAGCAGCAGGTGCGTCCGCCGGGGCTAATCGCTTCCGGACGCTCGTAAAGCTGCAGCGAGACCCCGATCACCTCGTGCCCCTGTTCCTTGAGCAGCGCCGCCGTCACAGAAGAGTCAACCCCGCCGCTCATCGCAACCAGGACCCGCTTTTTTTCCATTGCGTCTTTCATGCGTTTAATCTTCGCCTTTTTCCAGCGTCAGCACGTAGTGCCCGTCGGTTTCTTTCAGCCCGAGCAGTTTGTGCCCGTCGGCCTTCAGGCTTCTCGGCACGTTCTTTACCGGCTCGCCGTCGTCCAGCAGAAATTCGACCGTGGTTCCTGTTTCGATATCTTCCAGTGCCAGCTTCGCCTTGACGAAGTTGGTCGGGCAACTGACGCCCCTTAAATCTATGGTTTCCATGACGCTTCCTCTTATGGGTCCTACTGCTTTTGCAGCGGGAGTTGGGTGTCGATGATCTGCGGCAAAATGGTCTGGTCCAGAACGTATTCCGGAAAGTCCCGGCGCAGATGGTCGAGCAGCGAGTCGCAACCTTCGCGCAGGATGATGTCTCCGATGCGCACCCTGCCGGCTCCTTCGGCCTTAACTCTGTACCAGTCGAGCACCGAGGCGATAAATTCCACCACGCGCTCCTCCGGCAGGAAAGTGGCGTACAGGGTGCCGACCAGCGGGCGCCTGCCCCATTTGCCGCCGATGCGGACCGAGTAGCCTCTTTTTTCAGTTTTCCAGGCGTCGGTGGGACAGACTTTGATGCAGTCGCCGCAGTAGATGCATTTCTTGCCGGCGAATTCCGGCTTGCCGTCCCCGCCCATGCTGAGCGCCCCTTCGGTGCAGGACTTGACGCACAGGCCGCAGCTTATGCACTCCTCAGCGGCGAGCTTGGGCCAGATGGCGCCCTGCAGGCCGACGTCGTTAGTTGCGGACTTGGGACAGTCGAAGGGGCAGCCGGCAAAACCGACCTTGAATTTGTGGTGCCCGGTGACCGTGCCGAACAGCTTTTCATCGACTTCGAGCGCGGACTTCTGGGTGTCCACCAGGCCGTTGGGGTTATACTCGCAGCCGCCGCAGGCGGTGGGGACGCGAACCCGTGCCCCGCACGAGGCTACCTTCTGCTGGTCCTCTCCGAGTTCCGCGACCACCGCGTCAAAATCGGCAAAGTTGATGTTGATCAGTTCTATCGATTGGCGCACCGAAAGGTGCACGAACCCTTTACCGTATTTCTGCGCCACCTGGGCGATCCTGGAGAGCCGGTCCACCGACATCCGCCCGCCAGGAACGCGCAGTCGCACGGTGAAGAGGTCCTTGCCGCGCTCCTTGATGAAGCCGCCGGCCTTGAGGTTTTTCAGGTCAATTTTCAGGTCTGCCACGATGCTCTCCTAATGTATGAAATTATTCAGCAGTCACCGTCATCGCTACCGTCTCCACCACGCCGTCGCTGATCTTGAACGCCTTGGCCACCGGCGCCTCGCGATCCATAACCGAGACGATCAGATGGCAGACGTTGGGAGTCAGCGCCAGCCGGATATCCTCCTGAGAGGGGCGGGCCGGAGATTCCGGATGGGAATGGTAGATCGCCAGCATCTCCTCTCCGGCGGCGCGCAGTGCCTTTATCACGGCGAACTGCTCCTTCGGGTCCATCATGAAGTGCTCGTTGCTCGCGTCGGTATTGGTCATGGGGTAATGGCTCGTCACTACGCCGCCCTTGCCGCCGAGGATGCCGCATACCTCAAGCGGAAAGCCGCTTTGGGCATGGTCCACCACTGCTTGGTGAATGGCTTCCGGGATCGCTAGCATGTCAGTGCCCCAGATCGCAGACGGTCATCGCCTCGACTTCGTCCTTCAATTCGGTGATGCTGGGGTGCTCGCCGCAGATCGGGCATTTGGGGTTTTTCTTGACCGGGATCTCGCGAAACCGCATCCGGAGCGCGCTGTAGGTGAGGAGCCGGCCGCTCAGCAGGTCTCCGGCGCCCAACAGGTACTTGATCGCCTCGGTCGCCTGCAGGGTGCCGAGCACGCCCGGCAGTACTCCGATGACGCCTGCCTGCGAGCAGGACGGGATCGCTTCCTTGGGTGGAGGCTCCGGGAAGATGCAGCGGTAGCAGGCGGATTCGCCGGGGGTTATGGTCATGGTCTGGCCGTCGAACTGCAGGATCCCGCCGTGGGAATAGGGTTTTCCGCCCAGCACGCAAGCGTCGTTGATGAGAAACTTGGCGGCAAAGTTGTCGGTCCCGTCGATGATGAAGTCGTAATCGGCGATCAGGGCCGCGATGTTGTCCGCCGTTACCCAGGTCTCGTAGGTGATTACGTTGAGGTCCGGGTTGATGGCCAGCATCTTCTCCTTGGCGGAGAGCACCTTGGCCTTGCCGACGTCTGCGGTGAAATGGATCACCTGGCGCTGCAGGTTTGAGAGGTCGACCTCATCTGCGTCGGCGATGCCGATGGTGCCGACGCCGGCTGCGGCGAGATACAGGGCGATAGGCGAGCCGAGGCCGCCCGCGCCGATGATGAGAACGCGGCCATTCAACAGTTTCTTTTGACCCTTGCCCCCCACTTCCTTGAGAAGGATATGGCGGGAATAGCGGGTTATCTGATCTTCGGTGAGCTTCACAGAGCACCTCCTCCCATGAAATAGAGAAACTCCACCGTATCGCCGTCCTTAACCATTGCTCCCTCGAAATCGCCGCGGTCAAGAATGTCGCCATTCAGTTCGACCGTAACGTATTCGCGCTGTACCACCTGGAGCGCTTCCAGGAGTTGCAGGACCGAAACCGGATTTTCTTCTGCGATGCTGGCGGGTTTCCCATTGACTGTAAGATTCATCTGTTCACTCCTGTTTTAGTATCATAAATACGCTGCCAATAACAGATTAATGAGGAGATCCGGGGCCTGCAGAGGTCCTGCTGCTGCCAGGAAAAGGCGTATTCCATTCGTGAAATTCGCCAAGACTTTGATCCTGCTTAGACCTTCTCCAGCGCTGCCGCGAAATCTTCCAAAATGTCCTCGATATCCTCGATTCCTACCGAAACCCGGACCAATTCCTCGCTGACCCCCATGAGCGCCTTCACCTCAGCGGTATAGTCGGCGCAGATGGTGCTCGCCGGGTGGATCACCAGGGTTTTGGTATCCCCTATGTTGGCGAGATTTTTCGCCAGGCGAAGCCCGTTGATGAGACGGAAGGCGCCAGGCTTGTCGGCAAGACCGAAAGTGAGCAGCCCGCCGAAGCGTCCGTCGAACTGGCGCTTTGCCACCTCATGAAACGGAGAGTCGGGAAGCCCGGGGTAGTTGACCCAGCTGACTTTCTCATGGGCCTTGAGATACTGTGCCAGCCTCATGGCATTGGAGCAGTGCCGCTCCATGCGCAAGGAGAGGGTTTCCAGTCCTTCGCCCGACAAAAAGGAGTTGAAGGGTGCTGCACAGGCGCCGAAGTCCTTGTGGATCAGCTTCCTGACCCGTGCGGTGAAGGCAAAATTGCGGTACTTCCGGTAAAACTGCTCAAAGTGCGGGAACTTCGCGTTGTTCCAGTTGAAGCTGCCGGAGTCGATGATGGCGCCGCCGATGGAATTGGCTGTTCCGTTAATGAACTTGCTGGTGGAATGGATGACGATGTCGGCACCGAGTTCTTTAACCCGTGCCAGGTACGGAGTCGATACGGTGGCATCAACCATGAGCGGGATCCCGTTTTTCCGGGCGATAGCTGCAAAGGCGGCGATATCGGGCACGTCCATCTTCGGGTTGCCGATGGTCTCGACAAAGATGAGCCGGGTGGAGTCGTTGATGCCAGCTTCCAGCGCGGCGAGATCGGTCGGATCTACAAAGCGTGTGGTCACGCCGTAATTGGAAAGGGTGTCCTGGAATAGCGAATAGGTGCCGCCGAACAGGGATGAGGAGGAGAGGATCTCGTCTCCGCTTCTCACCACCGCCATTACGGCCGTAGTGATGGCAGCCATGCCGGAGGCGGTCACTACTGCCGCAATACCGTCCTCCACTACAGCCAATCGCTTTTCGAGGCTTTCCAAGGTTGGATTGCCGATCCTGGTATAGACCTGTCCGATCGCTCTTCCCTTGAAGATGTCCTCAAGTTCCTCTGCGGTCTGGTAGGCAAACGCCGAGGCTTGAACTATCGGTGTCTTGGTGGTGCCGTAAGGCCCGGGTGCCGTCCCGCCATGGATCAGTTTCGTGTCGAATCTCAGGCGGCTTTCTGTTTCTCCCACAAACCCTCCAATAATGCCTATTGAATACCAGCGTCGCCGGGTGCTCTACTTGTCGGATTGCCTGCCGAAAACTGTAGCTTTAAGGGAGGTGAATCCGAGTGACAGAGAGTAATTTTTGTAAGCTCTTTTGTCAAGAAATAAAATTGATAATTTTACATAACTCTACTGGGCAATTATTTTTGGTGATAATGTGATTTCAAAAGTAGTCCGCTTCGTTTTCAGCTCGAAATGTGTCTAGGTGTTTGTGGATTAAACTCACGAAGATTCAGGGTGTTGAGAGGGGTAGTGACAGTTTGGTGCTGGACAATACAAATTGATATCTAAAATATTGTTGACAGTAGCGGAGTGCAATGTTAAATACCAATCTACTTAATTGATGGAGAAGACGATGATATCCAAGAAAACAAAATACGGACTCAAAGCGCTCTTATATCTAGCGCGGCAGTACGAGCAGGGACCGGTCCTCATTGCTGACCTGGCTCGAGATGAAAGAATCCCCAAAAAATTCCTGGAAGCCATCCTGCTGTCGCTGAAAAATAACGGCATGCTGCATAGCAAAAAAGGAAAGGGGGGTGGCTACTACCTAGGTCGTCATCCGCGGAGCATTACCTTTGGCCAGGCGATCCGAGTCATGGAAGGCCCCTTGGCGCCGGTCCCCTGCGTTAGCGAGACCTCCTACGCCACCTGTACCGAGTGCGATAACGAAATGACCTGCGGGATCAGGTTGGTTATGAAGGACGTACGCGATGCCATGGCGACAATTTTAGACGGGACATCTCTGGCTGATGCCTTGGAGAGAGTGGATAACGCCGAGGAAGCACATAAGGGCGTGCTGAATTTTTGTATTTAGATAAGCTGCAGAGGTAATAATTTTTTTGGCTGATTAGACTACTAAATCGATAGACATAAGGGAGTGTGAAACCGTGATAACCAAAACCATCGTTGCAGTACTTGTAGCCTTCATCGCGATATTGCCTTCTGCCGCTTTCGCGAAAGCCGAGTTGTTGAACGCATCCTACGACCCGACCCGCGAGCTGTATCAGGACTTTAACAAGGCTTTCGCCAAGCAGTGGAAGCAGAAAACCTCCCAGGACCTGGAAGTGAAACAGTCGCACGGCGGTTCAGGAAAGCAGGCGAGGGCGGTGATAGACGGCCTGGATGCGGATGTGGTTACCCTGGCGCTCGCTTATGACATCGACGAGATGTACAACAAGGCGAAGCTGGTTCCCCGGGACTGGCAAAAAAGGCTTCCCGGCAACAGCTCTCCCTACACCTCGACCATCGTGTTTCTGGTGCGCAAGGGGAATCCGAAGCAGATCAGGGACTGGAATGATCTGGTCAAGCCAGGGGTGAAGGTGATTACGCCCAACCCCAAGACCTCCGGCGGAGCACGTTGGAACTACCTGGCCGCCTGGGCCTACGCCCTGAAGCAACCAGGAGGCGGCGACGCAAAGGCCAAGGATTTTGTCACCAAGCTGTTCCGCAACGTACCCGTGCTTGATTCCGGTGCCCGGGGGGCTACCACCACCTTCGTACAGCGCGGACAGGGGGATGTTCTGGTAACCTGGGAAAACGAGGCATTCCTTGCAGTGAATGAACTCGGCAAGAACAAGTTTGAGATCATAGTTCCTTCCCTCAGCATTTTGGCTGAGCCGCCGGTCACCGTGGTGGACAAGGTGGTTGACCGGAAAGGGACCCGTAAGCTCGCTGAGGAATACCTGAAGTATCTCTACTCTGCTGAAGGGCAGGAGATAGTTGCCAGGCATTACTACCGTCCATACGACAAGAAGGTAGCGGCGAAATACGCCAGGCAGTTTCCTAAGCTTAAGCTGGTCACCGTTAACGACACCTTCGGCGGTTGGGCCAAGGCTCAGAAAAGTCATTTCTCCGATGGAGGCGTTTTCGACCAGATCTACGCCGGATCGAGATAGGTTCGATGTTCCCCGCCAAACCTTGAAGGGGAGGGGCGAAAGGGCAGAGCAAGGATAAACGGCCAGGCAAATCCCCCCAACCCCCCTTTGTTAAAGGGGGGAGAGTTATTAAGGGCTGCAAGTGGTTGCGTTCTATTAGTTCATGTAACACAGGAGGGGCTATGGCCTCGTTTGGCAGCAAAAACACGGTCCTGCCCGGTTTCGGTCCTACGCTGGGCTATACCATCTTTTACCTGAGCATCATCGTGCTGATCCCGCTCTCAGCGCTGTTCTTAAAGACCGCGACCCTTAGCTGGGATGAGTTCCTCGCTGCTGTCAGCGCCCCGCGGGTGGTCGCCTCCTACCGCATCACCTTCGGCTCCGCACTGTTAGCTGCGACTGTCAATGCCTTCTTCGGCGTCTTGGTTGCCTGGGTGCTGGTGCGCTACAACTTTCCCGGCAAGAAGCTAGTTGACGCGTTGGTGGACCTCCCTTTTGCGCTCCCTACCGCCGTCGCCGGCATCACCCTGGCGAGCATCTATTCCCCCAACGGCTGGCTGGGGCGCTACCTGGTTCCGCTTGGTATCGAGATCGCCTTCACACCGCTCGGCATCATGGTTGCCATGATCTTCATAGGTCTTCCCTTCGTGGTACGAACCGTTCAGCCGGTGTTGGAGGAACTGGATCAGGAGGTAGAGGAGGCCGCTTCCTGCCTCGGTGCCAGCCGTCTGCAGACCTTTTGCCGGGTCATTTTCCCGACCATGCTCCCGGCCATGCTGACAGGCTTTGCCCTGGCCTTCGCCCGCGCCGTCGGCGAGTACGGATCCATCATCTTCATCGCCGGAAACATGCCGATGGTGTCGGAGATCACCCCGCTCCTTATCATTACCAAGCTGGAGCAATACGATTATGCCGGGGCGACCGCGATTGCCACCGTCATGCTGGTTGTCTCCTTTCTCCTGCTCCTCTCGATAAACCTGCTCCAGAAGTGGAGCCGACGCTTTGCAGAATGAGGGTGTTTTCACGATTCCGGAGGCTTTAAAATGTACGCTACTAAAACGGTTAACAAATCAGGGGGGAAAACGGGCTCAAAGGTCACCGAGCCTGCTGCGGTACGCTATCTGCTAATCACGGTGGCACTGGCGTTCTTGGCTCTTTTTCTGCTGCTGCCGCTTGCCGCCGTCTTCGTCCAGGCCTTGGAAAAGGGTTGGGAGGCTTACCTGGCAGCGCTGCACGAGCCGGATACGCTCTCATCAATCTGGCTTACCCTCTTGACTGCAGCCATCTGCGTCCCGCTGAACCTATTCTTCGGCATTGTAGCGGCCTGGGCCATCGCCAAGTTCACTTTCTACGGCAAAAGCCTCCTCATTACGCTGATAGATCTCCCGTTTTCCGTCTCGCCGGTGGTTTCGGGTCTCATCTACGTGCTCATCTTCGGCCTGCAGGGATGGCTCGGCCCCTGGCTACAGGCCCACGACATCAAGATCATCTTCGCGGTGCCCGGTATCGTGCTCGCCACCATGTTCGTCACTTTCCCGTTCGTGGCCCGCGAACTGATCCCGCTCATGGAGTCTCAGGGGCGCGATGAGGAGGAGGCTGCGCTCACCCTTGGTGCCAGCGGTCTGCAGACCTTCTTCCGGGTGACTTTCCCGAACATCAAGTGGGGGGTGCTCTACGGGGTGATCCTCTGTAACGCAAGGGCTATGGGGGAATTCGGCGCTGTTTCCGTGGTTTCCGGACATGTCCGGGGCTCCACCAACACGATCCCGCTTCAGGTCGAGATCCTCTACAACGAATACAGCTATGCCGCGGCCTTTGCCGTCGCTTCACTGCTTGCCCTGCTGGCACTGGTAACCCTCGCCCTCAAAACCCTTGCGGAGTGGAAAATCCAGCAGGGACTCTCTAATCCGGAAGAAAGGTAATCAGATGAGTATTGATATTCTTGAGGTAAGCAAGAACTTCGGCAACTTTGCAGCGCTAAGCGACGTGAGCCTGGTGGTCCCCTCCGGGGAACTGGTGGCGCTTCTCGGTCCCTCCGGCTCCGGCAAGACTACGCTTTTGCGCATTATTGCCGGGCTGGAATCGCCTGACAGCGGCAGTATCCTCTTTAATGGCGAGGAGGCGACCCGGCGCGATGTCAGGGAGCGCCATGTCGGTTTCGTGTTCCAGCACTACGCCTTGTTCCGGCACATGACGGTGTTCGATAACATCGCCTTCGGGTTGACGGTGAAGCCGAAGAAGTCCCGCCCGAGCAAGTCCGATATCCGCGACAAGGTCTACACCCTGTTGAAGCTGATCCAACTGGAGCAGCTCGCCGACCGCTATCCCTCCCAGCTCTCGGGCGGGCAGCGCCAGCGGGTGGCGCTGGCGCGTGCGCTGGCGGTCGAGCCGCAGGTGCTTCTGCTGGACGAGCCTTTCGGCGCGCTGGACGCCAAGGTACGTCTCGAATTGCGGCGCTGGCTGAGACGCCTTCATGACGAGATCCAGGTCACCAGCGTGTTCGTGACCCACGACCAGGAAGAGGCGCTTGAGGTAGCCGACCGGATCGTGGTGATGAACAACGGCAAGATCGAGCAGCAGGGGACCCCGTCGGAGGTGTACGACCGGCCGGCAACCCCCTTCGTCTTCGATTTCCTCGGCAATGTCAACCTGTTCCAGGGGAGGGTTCATGAGGGGATGGCGCAGATGGGTGGCGTGGAACTCTCGGCGCCGGAGCATGCAGACACCAACAACGTCCCGGCGGTAGGCTATGTCCGGTCCCACGATATCGAGATCGAGCGGCTCCCCGTCGATGCGAGTTCCATGGAGGCTGAGGTGCGTCACATTCTGTCGGTGGGGCCGCTGGTACGTGTCGACCTTGCCCTGACGGCAGGCGAGGGGGTCGAGGTCGATCTTTCCCGGGATATAGCTGACCGGCTCAACCTGAGGGTGGGCGAGAAGGTGTTCGCCAGGCCGCGTAAGGTACGGGTCTTTACTGATGATTACCAGATATAGAGGCGCTCGGGTAGCGTGGTGTGCAGCTCTACTCCAGTTGAAGTCGGGGTTTTGTAGGGATACCCCTTGCGGGTATCCAAGGGCAAGGCAGGACACTCGCAAGGGGTATCCCTACAGGTTCTGGAATGACAGGCTGTGAGTTTTGCAATAACACAGCAGATAGATCAAGTACTGTCATAAATTAGTTGACAGTACTACAGGATAAATATAAAGATACGGTAGCTGGAAGGGCATGGCGCAAAGCCGCCTTGAAGAAAACACCAACAAGCTACTTACCGGTTGCTAGCTCAGGAAACGGACCAACTACGCACGGCAATCAGGCTGCTATAGAGACAACATCTAAACGTCAAAGGAGAACAATCACCATGTCCCGCATCTATCCAGACAATTCTCAATCTATCGGCAACACCCCGCTTGTGCGACTGAACCACGTGACCAAGGGAGCTCAGGCAACGGTCCTCGCCAAGGTCGAAGGGCGCAATCCGGCCTACTCCGTGAAGTGCCGCATCGGCGCCAACATGATCTGGGATGCCGAGGAGCGCGGTGTGCTGAAGCCGGGTGTCGAGATCATCGAGCCTACCAGCGGCAACACGGGGATTGCGCTCGCTTACGTGGCTGCTGCTCGCGGCTACAAGCTCACCCTGACCATGCCTGAGACCATGAGTATCGAGCGCCGCCGGGTCCTGGCAGCTCTTGGGGCCACCCTGATTCTGACCCCGGGTTCAGCAGGCATGAAGGGGGCCGTATCCAAGGCCGAGGAGATCGCCGCATCCGACCCGCAGCGCTACTTCCTGCCGCAGCAGTTCACCAACCCGGCCAACCCGGCGATTCATGAGAAGACCACCGGCCCCGAGATTTGGGCTGATACCGACGGTGCCGTCGACGTGCTGGTCTCCGGAGTCGGCACCGGTGGGACCATCACCGGGATCTCGCGTTTCCTGAAGGCCCAGGGGAAACAGATCATCTCGGTAGCAGTGGAGCCCAAGGAGAGCCCGGTCATCACCCAGAAGCTTGCCGGTCAGGAGTTAAAGCCCGGTCCGCACAAGATCCAGGGGATCGGCGCCGGTTTCATTCCCGAAACCCTCGATCTCTCCATCATCGACCGTGTCGAGCAGGTGGACAGCAACGAGGCGCTTGAGTTCGCCCGGCGTCTGACCAGGGAAGAGGGGCTTTTGGTCGGCATCTCCAGCGGCGCTGCAGTGGCTGCCGCGGTAAGACTTGCCAACCTTCCCGAGTTCGCCGGCAAGACCATAGTCGTGATCCTCCCCGACCTGGCCGAGCGCTACCTTTCCACGGCTCTGTTCGAGGAGGCTTAATAATCGATGCATCGATGCGGTTCACTTCGTTCACCGGCATCCTACCGTGATACGTAATTGGTTGCTAATGGTCGTCAAGACGTACCTCCTCTGACCGGAGGAGGTCAAGTGCAGTTGAAGAAAGCCCCGGGAGTTTTTCCCGGGGCTTTCTTTTTGTGTCAGCTCGGCAAGCCCCAGTAACTCTCCTCCCCCCGGAGGGGGGAGGTCGGGAGGGGGGAACGCTGCTGCCTCATGCCGAGATGACCTGATAGCTCAAGAACTGGCGGAGTTCCCCCTCCCTAACCCTCCCCCTCCGGGGGCGGGGACTTTTTGTGCCAAGTCCCACTCTTGGTCTGCCTAGAAGCAGCTCCCTGCCTCTTTATACCTGAGGGTTGACAGCAAGACGGATCTGCTAGTAAACTGTGGCGCTTGCGCCGTTTGAGGCGAGGGGGATGGCGATGACCAGCGAGACTTACGGCTACCAGGGGATGCGGCGGAGGATCTTTACCAAGTCTTTCTTCGTCCTTTTCTTCCTCTCACTGGTCGGCCTGTTCTTTATCGGCGTCAGATTCATCAAGGGGATAGGGGCCGTCTCCAATTTGAGCGATGGCTATCCCTGGGGCATCTGGGTCGCCTATGACGTCGCTATCGGTACCGCAATCGCCTGCGGCGGCTATGCGGTCGCCGTGCTGACCTACATCATGAACCGCGGCGAGTACCACCCGCTGGTTCGGTCCGCCATACTTACCAGCCTATTTGGATCCTGCCTCGCCGCGCTCTCGGTGGTGGTGGATATCGGCCGCCCCTGGAACGCCTTCTTCGTGCCGACGCGCTGGCAGCCTGCCTCGGCGCTCTTTGAACTCGCCCTTTGCGTGGCTGGCTACCTGGTCGCGCAGGGTATCGAGTTTCTCCCTGCGATCCTGGGTAGCATCGAGCGCGGACGCCCCATGCTTTTGCGCAAGGTGGCGCTCCGCCTGCTGCCACGGCGCTTCTCCCCTGAGAGCATTGCAGACGGTTCGCTGGATGCGGCTTGCTCCTATCTCTATCCCAGGCTGAACCGCGCTCTCATCTGTATCGCGGTTGCGGGCATCGTGCTCCCGACCATGCACCAGTCCGCCCTCGGCTCGCTCATGCTGATCGCTTCGACCAAGCTGCATCCGCTCTGGCACAGCCCTTTTTTGCCGCTGCTCTTTCTGATTAATTGCATCTATATCGGATACGCCATGGTGATCCTGGAATCGATCCTCTCCTCGTTCCTCCTCTTGCGGGATTACCAGAGCTCTGCACTTGCAGGCCTGGGGCGCATGATCCCCTGGCTTACTTGTAGCTGGATCCTGATCCGGGTGGGTGATCTGGTGCATCGCGACCAGATCTCTGCGGTTTTCCATGGCGATCTGTACTCCTACTTCTTTCTGGCCGAGTTCTTCCTGATGGCCTTCGGCGCCCTGTCGCTCTTTCGCCGGGCCAGCAGGCGCTCGCCGCGCCGGCTCTTCCTTTCCGCGGCCCTGATGCTCATCGGGGGCGGGTTGTACCGCTTCAATGTCTACTTGATAGGATTCAACCCGGGCACCGGCTGGCACTACTTCCCCTCCTTCGCCGAGGTGATGATTTCGGTAGGTATCGTAGCGGTTGAGCTTCTGGCCTACCAGTTGTTGATCAAGATCCTGCCGCTCCCCTCCGACCGCCAGCTGCACTGCAGTGATTCATTGCATTGATCGGGGCAATTTGGTAGTATGTCGCGTATTTTACGCCGACCATCACGCCAGCGAGGAGACTATTTGAAAACTGGACGTTGCCTGCTAGCTCTTCTGTCATGTTTGTGCCTGGTAATCGCAACGCGACCGGCGTCTGCTCAATCTGCGCCGGAACCCGTCAGTATTCTTGAGGGGCTCGTGGTCGGCGTGAGCGAAGGTGACCGGATCACCATCAACTGTCTCGGCACCGAAATACCGGTCAGGCTGTACGGGCTCGCCGCGCCTCAGACGGTAAAGATCGACAAATTCACCGGCTGGTACAAGACGGGGCAGCCCTACGCCGAGGACGCCTTCAGAGCTCTCTCCACCAAGATCCTGCACGAACAGGTGCGGGTCGAGATACGGGATGTCCTGGTCCTGAAAAATGGGGAAACTGCCGGTTTGGCTGTTGCCGTGGTCCTTCTGGATGGCCGCAACATCAACCTCGAGATGTTGTCCGAAGGGTGGGGCTGGGTTTACCGGAAGTCGATGCACAGTGTGGACTTCCCCCAGTATCTGGCGGCCGAAAGGCAGGCGCGAGCCAGGAAGAACGGGCTGTGGCTTCAGGATAATCCCGTCCCCCCATGGCATTTCCAGCCGCGCTTGAGAGTGACCACCAAAAAGGACTAAGGTCGTTGCTGCAGTAGGAGTGGTCCAGGGTCGTCTGGTGTCGGGCGGCCCGGGACCCGGTCTTGCTAGCCGTTATTGTGCATACGCTTTATCAGAACCATTTTTTGGGTGCGGTCTCTGCGCAGTTTTGGAGGGCTCGAACTGGATTCGCTTTTCCTGTCCTCGCAAATTGCCACAAGATTCCAAAAGCTTAGCGCCGGGCCACGGCTACCGCTCATGGTTTCCTAGCTGCCGGTGTGTCATTAGGGAACAGTTTTCTGGTTCCATTTTGACGCATGTGTCACGTTTTGGAACATCTGTGCGAGTTGGTTCAGCTCTCCCTTCCCCCAGGTGGCCATCTTTTTTTCATCCTACTATAAAAGTGTCTCATTGTTGTGTATTCAAAGCATTAGGGGAGCCAGGAACTGGTACTTCACGCAGTGCCACGCCATAGGTAGCCGGCTTGGTACCGATCTTGCCATAGCTTAAAGTTTCGGATGCGTTTTTACTGCTTAGCGTCCGCTTTGGGGAGCGTCGCAATCTTCTCTGCCGCTGTCCCTTGTCATCTAGGAGGCTTCATGGATATTAGCAAGTTTGTCGCTCCGGAAATCATTTTCGGTCGTGGCTCCCTAAGCCAGATCGGGGAGAGTTTGGTTCGCCTGGGCGTTTCGAAGGCCTTTTTGGTGAGCGATTATGGTGTCATCAAATCGGGCTGGGTTGATCTGGCCCAGGAGTATCTCACCGCCGCGGGCCTGGAAACGGTAATCTTCTCCAGTCTCACTACCAATCCCAAGGATTGCGAGGTGACCGAAGGGGTCGCTAAATACCTGGCATCGGGATGCGACGGCATCGTCTCAGTGGGAGGCGGCAGCCCCACCGACGTAGCCAAGGCGATCGCGATTCTCGCCTCGAACGGCGGGCGTCTGCAGGATTACGAAGGGGTTAACCTGATCGTGACTCCGCTCCCCCCCATGGTGATAGTGCCGAGCACCGCCGGCGCAGGCTCCGAAGTGAGCCAGTTCACTATCATCGTCGATACCGAGAGAAAGCTGAAGATGTCGATCATCTCGCGCTCGCTGATCCCGGACATCGCCATCGTCGACCCCGAACTCTTAAAGACCAAAGACGCCCTGCTCGCTGCGGCCACCGGGGTGGACGCGCTGACCCACGGCATCGAATCCTACGTCTCGCTGGCCGCCACGCCGCTCACCGACATCCACGCCCTGAAGGCGATACAGCTCATCTCGCGCAACCTGAGAAGGGCCGTGGCCGAGCGCAGTGACATGGAGGCGAACACCAACATGTCCATGGCGAGCCTCACCGCAGGTCTCGCCTTTTCCAACGCCATTCTCGGTGCGGCGCACGCCATGACCCATCAGGTCGACGGCCTGATCGACCAGCACCACGGCGAGACCAACGCCTCCATTCTCCCCCACGTCATGCGCTTCAACCTGCTGGCCTGCCCGGAGCGGTTCCGCGACATCGCCGTCGCCATGGGCGAGGACATCACCGGCCTCGGCCTGGTTCAGGCCGCCGAACGCTCCATAGACGCCGTGCAGCGCCTGATCCAGGACATAGGTCTTGCCAAAGGGCTCTCCCAACTAGGCCTTAAAGAAGAATTCATCCCCGTTTTGAGCCGGAACGCCATGAAAGACGCCTGCCTGGTCACCAACCCGCGCAGTGCGACCTATGAAGACATTCTGGCCATCTTCCATAGTGCAATGTAGCCGGTGAGGGCGCAAAGGGGCAGAGCGTGACAGATAGGGGCAAGTTACTAGAGCAGCTGACCGGGGTCGATTCTTCCAAACTCAACTATTACGTTGAGCTGAAAAAACGTAACCAGGACGTGCTGACCCAGAACAGCCGTCTGGAGATCCTGCAGCAGTTGACCCGGGACATCAACATCGACATGTCCATCTGCGACATCATCGAGCGTGCCTTCAAGAAGCTTCCCGAGGCGCTCCCCTGTGACTTCCTGGGGCTGGCCAGGCTGCAAAACGGCGTCCTGAAGCTCTTCGTCATGGCTCCCGGCGACTTCTTCGACACCGGCCCCATCCCCGGCGACTGCCGGCTCTGGGAAGTCCTCAAGAGCCAGGTCGCCACCAGCTACTGTCCCGGCGAGGATCCGGTCTGTTTTGCCGAACTCGCTTCCGGTAACACGCAGACCCTGCGCTCGCTCGCGGTAGCCCCCCTCTTCGAGCGCGCCTCGGTAAGGGGGATCCTCCTTCTGGGGAGCACCCTGCAGGCGGCCTACGCCCGGCCGGAGTTGAACTTCGTGCAGCACCTGGCCGACCAGCTGGCCATCAGCATGCAAAACGCCAGGTTGTACAAGCAGGTATCGCGCGCCAAGAAGGAGTGGGAGGAGACCTTTCAGGCGGTGACCGATCCCATCTTCCTGATCGACACCGAGTACAACGTGCTGCTCCATAACGACCGGCTCTCCCCCGGGATGACCAATGCCTGGAACCGGGCCATCAGCAGCAAATGCTTCGCCAAGCTGCGGGGCTTCGAAGGCCCTTGCCCGAACTGCCCGATCGAGGAGATCAAAAAAAACCCCAAGCCGCTCTTCCAGCGCTGGCATACGGCCGAAGGGGAATTCCTGGACCTGAGCTATTATCCGGTGCTAAACGAGGATAAGCAGCTCTCAGCCATCACCATCATCATGAAGGACGTCACCCAGAAGCTGAAGATGGAGGCCCAACTGGTCCACTCGGCGAAGATGGTGGCGCTCGGCGTAATGGCGGCCGGTGTGGCCCACGAGCTCAATAACCCGATGACCGTGATCATCGGAACCGCACAGATGCTGGTGCGGGACCAGCAGGATTCCGATCCGGAACGGGCCGAGGCGCTGGGTGACATCATCAACTGCGGCCTGCGCTGCAAGCGGATCATCCAGAATCTGCTCACCTTTTCCCGGCAGGATCAGGCGCCGGTTACCGCGATCGATCTGAACGCCGAGGCGGAGCGGGTACTGGACATGATCCAGTACCAGATCAACCGGAGCCAGATCGGCATCAGGGAGAATTTCCAGCGCGATCTCCCCAAAATGAAGGCAAACGGGCCGCAGATCCAGCAGGTGCTGACCAATTTCCTGATCAACGCCCGTGACGCCCTGGCCGAGGTGGATCGCAAGGAGAAGGTGATCGAGGTCTCGACGGCCCTGCGCATGGAGGGTGACCGGCGCTGGGCCATTCTGAGCGTGATCGACAACGGCCCCGGCATCGCGCCTGAGGACCTCTCCAAGATCTTTACCCCCTTCTATACCAGCAAGGAGGCTAGCAAGGGGACCGGGCTAGGACTGTCGGTGAGCCTTGGCATCGCCGAGTCCCATGGCGGACGTATTGAGGTAGACAGCAAGGCGGGTCAGGGGTGCTGCTTCCGCCTGGTCCTACCGATCGATGAGGCGTTGCGGCAGCAAATTCCTGGAGAAGTAGCGTGACCATATCCCCGATGCAGGTTTTGATAATTGACGATGAAGCTGATGTCTGCACCTTTTTCCGGCGGCTGCTCACTCGCAAGGGTTACACGGTGGTGACTGCGGCGAACGAACCGGAGGCGGTGAGCGCCGTGGCCGCGGGGCAGTTCAACGTGGCGCTGGTGGACCTGAAGCTGCCGGATACCGACGGCATCACGCTGCTGGAGATGATCAAATCGAAGCAGCCTGCCTGCGAGGTCATTATCATGACCGGTTACTCCACCGTGAAGACCGCGGTTACCGCGATGCAGATGGGCGCCTACGAGTACCTGGAGAAGCCTTTTGACGATATAGACGAGATCGAGGCGCTGGTCGGCAGGGCCGCCGGATCGGGCGCGAGCCTGATGAGAGGGGACAGCTCCACGGAGGAGTGGGCCGAGGTGGCCCAGGGAGTCGGTTTCCGGGTCGGCATGGCCCCCAGCATGAAGCGCATGGTTTCTCTGGCTTATAAGGTGGCCAGCAAGGATATAAGCGTACTGATCCAGGGTAAGACCGGGACCGGTAAGGAAGTGCTGGCTCGTTTCATCCACGCCGCATCCGGGCGGGCCGGGCAGCCGTTCATCCCGGTGAACTGCGGGGCGCTCCCTGAGAACCTGCTGGAGAGCGAGCTCTTCGGCCACGAGCGCGGCGCCTTTACCGGAGCCAATCAGACCAGGCGCGGCATCTTCGAACTCGCCAATAACGGCACCCTGCTGCTCGATGAGATTGGCGACGCCACACCGCAGATCCAGGTTAAGCTGCTGCGGGTGCTTGAGACCGGCGAGTTCATGAGGGTAGGCGGGGAGCGCGCCATCAAGACCGACGTCAGGGTGATTGCCGCAACCAACGTCGATCTGGAGCAGGCGATTATTGACAAGAGCTTCCGTGAGGACCTCTACTACCGTCTCAACGTGGTCCGGCTCGAGATACCACCGCTGCACGCCCGCTCCGAGGATATCCCGCTGCTCGCCGAGCACTTTGTCAAGCAGCTCAACCGCAACATGAGGCTCGCCCCCAACACCTTGCGTCTCATGCAGGGGTACGCCTGGCCCGGAAACATCCGGGAACTGGCCAACGTGATGCGGCGCGCCGTGGTGATTTGCAACGGGGACACCATCCTCCCGGAGCATCTGGGCGGCACCTTCCTCGCCGGCCCGTCCGCCCCGGTCAGAGGCGCACTCCAGGCCGTTTTCGGAGGCCAGGGGAGCGAGCGCACCCTGCAGCACGATGTCCTGGACCAGTGCAGTAACATTCAGGCTTTGGAGAAAAAGGACGCCGAGGAGCTGAGCCGCCTGCTCAGTTCGCTGCGCGAGGCCCAGACCGGACTGCTCGCCGTGATGCGCAAAAAAGGGATTGCACCGCCGCTTTACGATCTCAGGGAGTCCGAGGCCGAGACCATTCGGGAGGCGCTGATGCAGTACGACGGCAACATCACCGAGGCCGCCAAAGCCCTGGGCATTGCCAGGAACACCCTGTACCGGAAGATGAAGGAGTTCGACCTCCCGGGACGCTGACTGGCTGCCGGGCGAGGTGCCCAGCCCCCATAAGCTCTCCCTCTCCCGGAGGGAGAGGATTCCCCGGCGGAAGTGTAGGGTGGGCAGCCCCTGCCCACCTCAATGATGCATGGCAGGGGCACAGGTACGGAGGTCGCGTGGGCACGGAGTGCCCACCCTACGCCTCTTCCTGCTAACGTAGGTTCGAACCTCGTGTTCGCCCGGGTCCAGCGAGGTTTCGGTAGGAAAAGCGGGCCAAATCCGGGCGAACACAAGGTTCGCCCCTACAGATAGACGCTAACTTGATCGCAGTGCCCCCGGAGGCTAAAGGGTGGGGGAACGCTGTCAGATCTCCGCTTACCTTGCACGACCTTCCCTTCCGACTTTGCCGATCCCGCTCAATCTCAACCAGCTGCGCCTCTTCTGCTCCCCACTTTTCAGCCTCGCTGACTGACGTTCTTCCCCGCCCATCACTTGCTTCCCTCGTGGTATAATCAGTCTCGTATTAAAGTACACCGCTCTGGTAGTGTATGGCGCGCCACCAAGTTGCCCGGCATGGTCAGCTTCCGCTTGGGCTGAACTTGAGCATTAGCGGACAGGGGGACGATTATCATGATGAAAGAAGACGCCGCGACTAATCCGTCCGGCAACATCCTCATCGTCGAAGACAGTGCAACGCAGGCGGAGCTGCTGGAAGAATTGCTGCTGACTCACGGTTACGCGGTGACGGTGGCAAGAAACGGACGTGAGGGGCTTTCCAAGGCGGGCGAGCTGCTGCCGGACCTGGTGGTAAGCGACATCATGATGCCGGAAATGACCGGTTTCGAACTCTGTAAGGCGATCAAAAACGACCCGCGTCTCCGCACCATTCCGGTCATCCTGCTCACGTCGTTGAATGACCCGAGCGACGTCATCAAAGGGCTGGAGTGTAAGGCCGACAACTTTCTCACCAAGCCCTACGACGAGAACTATCTTTTGATGCGGATCAAGCAGATTCTCCTGGATCGGGAACTCCAGGACCTGCAGACCGATCAGGGGATCAAGATCCTCTTTGCCGGCCAGAGCTACTACATAAACTCGGACCGTCAGCAGATTCTCAGCCTGCTTCTATCGACCTACGAGACGGCGGTGCAGAAAAACAACGAGCTCTTGAGAATCCAGAGGACGCTGAACGAGCTAAACGAGCAGCTCGAGGAAAGAGTAGCGGCAAGAACGGCGTCCTTAATGAAAGAGGTGGAGGAGCGCAGGCGCGCCGAGGAGACCCTTTCAGAGGTGACCAGGAGGCTGCAACTCGCCATGGCCTCGGCCCATCTCGGCATCTGGGACTGGGATATCAGAAACGACCGGGTGATCTGGGATGACAAGATGTGTGAGCTCTACGGCGTCGACTCTGACGCCGGGCCTGCGGGGATCGATGAGTGGGAAAACCGGCTGCATCCCGATGATCGGGAGATGGTTGCCGGGGCACTGGAGGCTGCCCTGCGCGGCGAGAGGGAGTACGCCCTGGAGCACCGTGTCCTGCATCCGGACGGGACCCAGAAGTATATCAAGGTGAACGGCATGGTAATGAGGGATGCCGACGGTCAAGCAGTGCGGATGATCGGCCTGAACCAGGATATCTCCGAGCAAAAGGCCCTGGAAGACCAGCTGCGCCAGGCACAGAAGATGGAAGCGATAGGGCAGTTCGCGGGGGGGATCGCGCATGATTTCAACAACATCCTGACCGCTATCTTCGGTTTCGCCAGCCTGGTCCAGCTCAAGATGGCCGAAACCGATCCGCTGCGCTTCAACATCGATCAGGTGCTGGCAGCGGCGGAGCGTGCGGCCGGCCTGACCCAGAGCCTGCTCACCTTCAGCCGCAAGCAGGTGCTGAATCTGCGACCGGTAAACCTGAACGAGGTGATCAACAAGGTAGATAAGTTCGTGGGGAGGATCATCGGTGAGGATATCAAACTGCAGCTGGTTCACAAAGTGGACGACCTCGTGGTCAGCGCCGACAGCGGACAGGTCGAGCAGGTGCTCTTGAACCTCGCCACCAATGCCAGGGATGCCATGCCACAGGGGGGCATCTTCTCAATTGTGACCGAACGGGTCGAAATCGATAAAGAGTACATCGACTTCTACGGATTCGGCAGCCCCGGTGCCTATGCCCGGATGGTGGTCTCGGACTCCGGGACAGGGATGGATGCGGCGACCAAGAAAAGGATCTTCGACCCCTTTTTCACCACCAAGGATGTGGGAAAGGGAACCGGGCTGGGACTCTCCATCGTGTACGGGATCGTCAAGCAGCACAAAGGTTTCATAAACGTGTACAGCGAGCCGGGGCGGGGGACCACGTTCAGCATCTATCTCCCCTTGGCTAAGGGGGAACTGCTTGCTAAAGCGGAGCAAACAATGATGCAGTACCCGGCTGGCGGTTCCGAAACCATCCTGATGGCGGAGGACGACGCAGTGGTCCGGGAACTCTCGAAAACGGTGCTGACCGAGTTCGGCTACCAGGTGATAGAGGCGGTCAACGGGGAAGACGCGCTGCAGAAATTCCTGGAGCACCGGGACAGCATACAGCTTTTGCTGCTCGACATCGTGATGCCCAAGAAAAACGGTAAAGAGCTCTACGACGATATCAAGAAAACGGGGTCTGAGGTCAAAGTGCTCTTCCTGAGCGGCTATCCTGCAGAAGTTATCAGCAATACCGGGCTGATGGAAGACGGATCCAACCTGATCATGAAACCGGTGCATCCTCAAGACCTGTTGAGAAGGATTCGTGAAGAGCTGGACCGGACCGGCCCGGCATAGCAGAAAGGAGAAGGAGTCGCAGCAACCATGTCGGCAGGAGAAGGAGTCGTACATCATGCCTCAGCGCATCTCCGATACCACACTTTCCATGCTAAGCAGCATGGTCGCCGAACAGATGGGACTGCTGTTTCCCAGGGAGCGTTGGAGCGATCTGGAGAAGGGGATGGCGTCAGCCGCTCCGCACTTTGGCTTTAAAAGCACCATGGAATGCATCCGCTGGCTAATGTCCGCCCCCCTGACCCGCCCACAGGTCGAGACCCTCGCCGGCTTCCTGACCGTGGGGGAAAGCTATTTTTACCGCGATCCGCGCATCTTCAGGATCGCGGAGACCGAGATCCTGCCTGAGCTGATTAACGCGCGCCGAGGCATAGACCAGCGCCTGAGAATATGGAGCGCCGGCTGTTCCTCAGGCGAAGAGGCTTACAGCATCGCCATCTTGCTGCATCGCATTATCCCCGACATAAAGCACTGGAATATCTGCATCCTTGCTACCGATATAAATCCTGCTGCGCTTCGTCTCGGGATAGCAGGTGTCTACGGCAAGTGGTCCTTTCGCGGCACCCCCTCATGGTTTAAGACGCTCTATTTCAAACAGGTGGAAGAAGGGCGTTTCCGGGTCTCCGAGCAGGTCAGGCGCCTGGTTTCATTCGCGTACCTGAACCTCGCCGCGGACAGCTATCCTTCGCTTTTCACCAACACAAACGCGATGGATCTTATCTTCTGCCGCAACGTCTTGATGTACTTCAGCCGTGACATGGTGCGCACTGTGGCCGACAAGCTGCACCGGAGTCTGGTCGACAACGGCTGGCTCGTCGTCGGCCCCGTGGAGTCGTGGCAAGGGAGTTACCAGTCCTTCGAAGCGGTCACCTTTGACGTGACAACCTGCTATCGTAAAAGAGGAGGGGAGCCGCAACTCCAGCAGGGGGAGGTATCGGGCAAGCTTGAGGTGACTGCCGGAGAACCTGCAGTGAACTCTGCAACGAAGTTAGCGCCGCCGCATCGATCCGCTGATCAAGTAGCGCCGGCGGCGCAATCCCCCTATGATGCGGCGGCGCAGTATTACCGGCAGGGGCTCTATCCGCAGGCCTTGGCGATCCTGAGCGAGCTTTCTGCGCGGGAAACGATACCTGCTGAGGCAAGGCACATGCAGATCAAGTCGCACGCCAACCAGGGCGAACTTTCCAAGGCACTGCAGCTGTGCGAGGAGGCGGTAAGTAAAAACAAACTCGATCCCGCGCTCTACCATCTGCGGGCCGAGATCCTGCAGGAGCAGGGGCTGATCGAGGAGGCGCGAGCAGCGCTGGAACGAGCGATTTATCTCGATCCTAAGCTGGTGCTAGCCCATTTTGCGCTGGGCAACCTGACACTAGGCTCTGGAAAGCCGGACAAAGCCCGCAAGCACTTTGAGAATACCGCTGAGCTTTTGAATGGCTTTGCTCCGGAAGAAATCCTGCCCAATTCCGAAGGTATGACTGCGGGGAGACTGAGGGAAATCATTCGCCAGATAACACCTTAAGGGGAGCGAATTTCGAGCCCCCCTCCCTTCATGGGAGGGGCTGGGGGAGGGTGAGACCCAGTGAAACAGTTCAAAGTTCTAAGTTCGAAGTTCAAGGTTTAAACTCAGAACCTATGAACCTTGAACCTTGAATGATCGGAAGAACCGGCGCTTGAAGAGCCGAATTGGCAATAGTAATCTGTTGTATGTCGTCCAAGGCAGCAACGAAACCCGATACCGGAGACTCATCATGATCAAAGTCCTAATAGTGGACGACTCAGCCGTGGCGCGGGAACTGATCGAGCATGTGCTGGAGAAAGACCCGGAGATCGAGGTGATAGGGTGCGCCCGAAGCGGCAACGAGGCGCTTGCCGTCCTGGAGCACAAGCGCCCTGATGTCATCACAATGGATGTGCATATGCCGGGGATTGACGGCTTTGAGACCACCTATCGCATCATGACCCAGCATCCCGTGCCGGTGATTATTGTCACCGCCATGCTGGATCCCAAGACCGATTCGGCCAATTTCCGGGCACTTGAGGCAGGTGCCCTGGCGATTTTGCCAAAGCCCCCAGGAGTAGAGCATGCCGATCACCCGCGTGCCGCTGCGGAACTGGTGCAGACCGTCAAGCTGATGTCAGAAGTGAGAGTGGTCCGCAGGACGATCCGGCCCGCCATGTCCCCGCAAGCAGCCGCCATCAAAGCGGCGGTCCCGGCACCCATCAAGGTAGTGGCAATAGGCGCCTCCACCGGAGGACCGGTAGTGATCCATAGTATTCTGGCCGCTCTTCCCGCTGACTTTCCCATTCCGCTGCTCGTAGTGCAGCACATGGCCGAGGGATTTATCGGCGGTTTTTGCGAGTGGCTTGCCAGTTCCAGCGCCCTCACAGTAAAGCTTGGCATTCAGGGAGAGCGGATCAGCGCCGGCACCGCCTATGTCGCACCAGGCGGGATAGAGATGGGTGTTGACGGGCAGGGGAGGATCACCTTTACCCCTGCCAAGCCCGGTCAAAACCTGTGTCCCACAGTATCCCACCTGTTTCACAGCATAGCCGAGAGGTATGGGCAACACGCCATTGGCATACTGCTGACCGGCATGGGTGCCGACGGCGCGCTGGGGCTTAAGGAGATGAAGGAAAAAGGTGCGCTCACCATCGCGCAAGACCAGGAGAGTTGCGTGATCTATGGTATGCCCGGCGAGGCCGTCAAGCTAAAGGCGGCCCAGCACGTTCTCCCCCCGGACAGCATCATAGCGATGCTGCTTGCCTTGGTGAAGAAATGAAAAGCGTCTTAGGTTAAGGGTGAAGCTACAGATGATCCATTTGAGACACACAATAAGCAAAAGCCCTCGAGAAAATTCGAGGGCTTTTGCTTATTGTATTCCTATTCTGCTTTTCTAGGCATCGTGGTCTCATAAAGTAACAATGCCCTTTAAGACCCCTTTCCAATTTCTTGGCAGTTTTCAGAAACCACGGTTCAGACCTTCTCTCCACTGACTGTGCCATTTCGAGCCTGGGGTAACAGGACACCTGAAAGGCTTTGCAACAATTAATTCATTTTAAATGGGTAGTGCGATTAAGTCACTGAATTTACACGTTAATTGCGTTATGTACCTATGCATGCATCTATTCAATATCTCAGGCGGACGGTGCGGCGCCCGTGAAACCTTTCAGACCGCCAGCGTTCGCCACGGCCGTCGCCGGCGAGTGGGACTCCGCCCTTCGCGCCGCACTAAATTCCTGGGGCAGGGCGGGGGAAGACCAGCGGATCTCATGGGATTTTAGGGTGATCTGCCTGGCCAATATCGAGATTGTGCGGAACCTGGAAACAGGGCCTCGGTTGGTGGGGTAATCCCGGGGTTCCAGGGGTAGACTCTTCATAGGACGGATAGGGGGATCGGGTACGAGGGGATGGTTGGAACCGATCCAGGGGAACACGTCTTCTCTCGGAGGGGCATGGTGGTGACGGTGTGGTTCGCGGACCATACCCTTATTGGCAATCTGGTTCTTGTGCCATTCTTTGGCCGACTCCTGGAAGCAATTAACAGACAGTTCGGCCTTTCTTTATTTGCGTGTCAGTTAGTCAATGACTTTCCTCCAGTTACCCAGGCAAAACACCACCAGTTACCCTGCTCCGGTTGGCAGTTACCCGGAAAGTTACCCCGGACGCTACCCAGATTACGTCGATTAGCATTGCACCTCCAGATGGACAACGGGCAATAAAAAACCCGCCAATCGGCGGGTTTAGGTGTTAGGCGAAATGTCGCTAAAAGTCTAATGGCGGAAGCACATGGGAATCGAACCCACCAGGGAAGTTTCTCACCCCCCTCACCGGTTTTGAAGACCGGGCCACCCACCAGCGATGATTGTGCTTCCATAGACTTGGATGA
>Ga0209317_1000297_pt1 | contig 62810 bp, 69 predicted proteins | sample RifGroB2_FD_183994 | JGI IMG/M metagenome (GOLD analysis project Ga0209317, IMG submission 183994) | Soil microbial communities from Rifle, Colorado, USA - Groundwater B2 (SPAdes) (version 2) | ecosystem: Environmental > Terrestrial > Soil > Unclassified | place: Rifle, Colorado | collected...
AATGATCTGGCTATCTGAAAAGCGTGATTGCTTCATGTAAAACTCCCTCACTATCTAATTGAGAAAATTCTACTTCTAACTCGCGCTAATTTCAGGGGGGATTACCGATCGACGAGTCATGCTACTACACAACCATAAAGCTGTCGTTCAAACTCCAGAAACCCCGTAGCCACCTCCCTTCATGGCAAGTATTCCATCGCGAGAAACGTAGTGCCGAGTGTTTAGTTTGCTGAGGGGTTTAGTAGTTCGGGTATCGGGCGGAGCCTGATCAGGTGGGGTTGCGGGAAACGAGGCTTGCCGAGTTTGTCCGACAACCCCCTACCTTGTACCCTATTTCCAAAAACTAAATCCAACTAGATTCCACTAGATTCCATTGAAAAAAACTAAAACCCATTAAAAAAAACTAGCAACTTCCGCTTCGACAGAATCAAACTAGAAGGCACTTTTAATGGGGTAAAAATGGACGACATCGGACTTGTTCAAGAGCTATTCAAAACGGAAGCCGCTCGCGCTCGCGGCGAACAGATAAGCGAATTCAAGATCGCTCGGCTATATGCTGATTCGATGTGGTCAGACATCACGGAGATGATGGATAACGGCGTCTCGAAAGCTAACATCGTTGGCCTAATCATGATTACAGCGCGCATCGGACGCACCGCTGCATATAACGTGGTCAGCAACAAAATCAATAGTGCTGCCAATCGCAATCGCAAAGTAAAAATCAAAAGCGAAGTGTCAAAAGAATCTGGGGGAAAGCAAAAGGCGGCTCCAGTTCCGGCACCAAAGCCAGTTCAGTCTGTTCCGGCAAGGCCCGCCCCTGCTCCGGCGCCAGCGCCAGCGCCCGCAACTTCCGCTTCGGCAGAATCTAGTCAGCAGTCGAATTCTGATGATAAATGGGCGCATTTGCGTGGCAACAATATCATCGTCGGAAAAGGATTTTTAGGTGAAGAAGAAAGATGGATGACCCCGGAAGAAATCAAGGCTGACAAGGATCGGCGGGCAGAGATTGAAAGAGTATCCATCATCAGTGCCGAATTGGCAAAAAAAGCTGAAGTTACCAAGTAGTAATAAACATTGCGACCAACTCCTTCTTCGTCGCCCCAGCTAAAGCCTTTGACTTGATTTCACCGATATCCATGATTAACCCTCCACTGATAAATTGGCTATACAGTTGGCACGTTTAACAAGGTCTTCACGCATCTCCCTGGTGTTGTCTGCCGCGAAGGCTTGGCAAAACAGCGCACCATACTGATCTTGCTTTACGGCAATCCTCTTGATTTGCTCGGCCAGCATCTGATGCGATGTGCTGATGCTGTCTGCCGCCCGTTCCTCATTGAAGAATTCGGCAAGTGCCAGCGCAACAATCTCGCTCTTCGTTATGCCAAGCTGCAACGATTTTCGCTGGATGCTTTGATAAATGTCCGGCGGAACTCTTGCTGAAATCGGCTTGGTGCTTATCTTATTATCATTACTCATGTTGTTGTCTCCTGTATTAGTTCGTAATCTGTATACGCCTGCAACCGTTATCTGATATAGCCTTAGTTCACACTGTGAATGCGCATGTAGACAGCCGTATACAGTTATTCTGCGGATGCGGAAGTTGGCGGCAAGGCAGGGAGAGGAAGGCAAAGGCAATCGCTCCGCTCACAAACACCGGAAGTGTCAAAGGGATTTGGGCAGGCGACTCCCGTTGGTTACCTCGATTTGGTTTTCCCCGACTTTCTTTGACACTTCGCTTTTGACCTTGACTTTGCTTTTGACTTTGGTTTTCCATGGGCGGGCGACTTTTGGAGCCCCGCCCTTGATCTGTTGATCTATTGATAGAAAGCGTTTTTCACCGGACTTTGGTCGCGCTCACCGGACTTTGGTCGCGCTTCACCGGACTTTGGTCGCGCGCGGTGGTTATTTTGTCGCCATCGATGGTGATTCCCATCGCCGCCAAACCTGCGGCATCTTCTGCCAGTTCGTCCCGCCGGTCGCGTAATCTGCCCCCGGCATTGAGCTTTTGAGCCAGTCCAGCAACTGTGTCGCGGACATTGGCATGCGACAGGCAATAACGCGCTACGGCCTGCGAGAAGCCATGTTTTAGCCCGACAACTTGCCGGAGTGGATATTTCATGGCTCGATCGGTCTCGATCAGCTTCGACCAGCCCGTGGAAAATTCGATGTGTTTGAATTTTCGGTTGCTGGCAAAAGCTCCCGCCCGGCTTGTCAATACCGTTTTATCGCTGCTCGCAAGCACTTCCGACACAATGCCGCCAGTGATCGTGACGTTTTTTTCACGAATGTAGATCACGACCTGCGCAACTCTCAAGTCTTCGAGCCAGTCTTCGATCCTCTGCATATTTGTCGCGTCACCCCCCAGGGCGCTACGCAACCGCGCCAAGTCGACCTTTAGGTGCATCTTGCCGTCTGCCGTCCATTCCTCCTTTTCAGCCACCATGCGCGCAGCGTCCAGTAGATCGCGGTGCTGTTGCCCCAGCCTGCCAGTAATTACAGCCCAACCCCATGGTGTTTCAACGCGCCATGCCGTGACTGCCTGCGGCCTGCGTGTTGGCGAGAAGATCGGGATGCGGCAGGCATTCGCAGATGTAATCACAATGTCAGCATGAGCTGATTGCCGGTCTTTCATCTCGCATCCCCTCGTTAAACACTATTGGCGCACACTCCCGCCCGTCCTTTACCAGCACCAACCCGCCGTCCCGCCGTATTTCGAACACCGCCGGGTGTTGATGCGTCCAAACCGCCGGTGGCGCTTCGTTGTTTTTGCTGATACCGAACGCAACCAGTTTCTTGTTAATGACATCCGTTTTGCTAATGCCAAACGCATCACCTTCATTGGTTTCTGTTGCGGCATTCCCTTGTCGCCCGACACACAACCGCGATACGCCTGCTGCCAAGCGTTGACTGCCCGGAAAGCCATTGCCGCCCGCGCGCGATAAATAGTGCAGTCGCCACGATAATTCATCCTTTGCTGACGCTTGGTTTGTGTGGCTGATCGTGTGGTAACTCAGACCGGCAAACTCGTCTCTCAGGTGCCGCGCAAGCTGCCGCTGCTGATCGTTGTTGACCTCCTGCATTCCTGCGCACAGGCTGCCTATTGTGTCGATCACAACAAAGCCGATTTGCAGTTCACGAAGTTGCTGGATGACAGCGCATCCCTCTTCTGTGGTTGTCCACTTGTCGTCGACCCAGCGAAACAGAACATCGTTAGGCAACATAAACAGTATGTCTGATTCGCCACCGACCTTTAACCGATGCAGGTCGCGCTGCAACACATCGCCGCCGCTTGCTTCGCCGCTAATCCACGCGCAAGGCGTTTGAGCGGTTTTGAGGCCGCCGAAGGGCGCGCCGGTGGAAATTGCCGCGGCCATGGATAACAGGATCGTGGATTTGCCGGAGTCCGGCATCCCGCTCGTATCGCCGCCCATCCCGAGAGGAATTAATCCGTCAACGATATATTGGATGGGCTTGGGTGGGGCCAAGAGAAGTTCTGAGGAGTGAAAAGTTTTCATGATCACACCCCCACTAGATTGCGTTGTGCGCGCAATTCAGGAACAGTGATGCCACGGCGTTGAGCCTCAACCTGTTCGACCTTAGTTGGGCGGCCTTGGGGTTTTTCTGCTTTTCGCAGCTGCGTTGGCGCGGGCTGTATCGCCGTCATGCTGTCGATGTAATCAGCAAGGTCGGTGATGCGCACCATCTTCCTGCCGAGGTGATCCACCACCATCGGGATCGGGAAACGACCATTGCAAACTTGGTTATAAGTGCTCTGGCGGGATTGATTGAGAAGTCGCCCGGCTTCGGTTGGCTTGATAACAAGCGCGCCTGGATAGCGATCGAAAAGTGATTGAAGGGTAAGGGTAGACATAAACGCCTTTCTCCGCCGTAAGCGGGAAAAAGCGCTCGGGGGCAAGGTCAGGAACTCAGTCAGTTGCTCGTTTGCAACCGGCTCACCGCATCTAAGCGCCGCTCCTGCCAACGGTTTGCACCGTTACCCCACTGGCTTGTATCGACCACAGGACGAGGCCGCATACGATTCACCAGCGCGCGCACTTTGTCCTAGTGCGCAACCGTAAGATACCACAATTTAAAGAAGGTTCAAATATATTTTTAATATAATCAAGTGGCTAAACAGTTATCCACCCCTGCGGGGTGTTCGCAAATCTGGCACAATTTTGGCACACTGACTTACTAGATTATGGGGTAAATCGGGGTAAACTAAAAAAATCTAGGTAAACAAAAAACCGCCTAGAGTGGCGGTTTTATTGGGTTTGAGTGGTGCCGCTTGTCGGATTCGAACTGACGACCTACCGCTTACAAGGCGGTTGCTCTACCAACTGAGCTAAAGCGGCTTTAATACGAGGCTACTAAAGACTCTTTTGCAAGTTGGTGGGTCGTGCCAGATTCGAACTGGCGACCAACGGATTAAAAGTCCGCTGCTCTACCGGCTGAGCTAACGACCCTTCGCAAAAGAGCGCGAATTATACGGGTTTAGCCCACCCTGTCAACGCAAAATGCCGCTTGCCACAAGGCTTGGCGGCTATGTTGCGCGATATACGGTCGGATCAGCCACGCCGGCTGCGATAAACCCGGCGCTGCGCAGGCGGCATGAATCGCATACGCCGCAGGCGCGCCCCGATTCATCGGCTTGGTAGCAGGAAACGGTTTGCGCGTAATCCACGCCGAGCGCAGCCCCCTGCCGGATGATCTCCGCCTTGGACAAATACAGCAATGGCGCATGGATGGTAAGCGGGCGGCCTTCGACGGCGGCTTTGGTGGCGAGATTGGCCATGCGCTCAAAGGCCTCGATATAGGCGGGGCGGCAATCGGGGTAACCGGAATAATCCACCGCGTTCACGCCGATGAAAATGTCCTGAGCTTGCAGTACTTCGGCCCAGGCCAGTGCCAGCGACAGCATGATGGTGTTGCGTGCGGGAACATAGGTCAGCGGGATGCCTTCGGTAGGCTGTTGCGGCACGGCGATGTTGCTGTCGGTGAGGGCGGAGCCGCCGAATCCGGTGAGGTCGATGCTGATCACCCGCTGTTCATGCGCGCCGAGCATTTGCGCGACGCGCTGTGCGGCGGCCAGTTCGGCGTGATGGCGCTGCCCGTAATCGACGCTCAGCGCGTAGCAAGCAAAACCCTGCGCGCGCGCCATGGCCAGCACGGTTGCCGAATCCAGCCCACCCGACAAAAGCACGACAGCGTTTTTCATCATGGGGAAACTCTAAAAATCCGTCATGCCGGACTTGATCCGGCATCCAGATGTTTGATTTAACTGGATTCCCGCCTTCGCGGGAATGACAAAATTTGTATTTTTAGAGGTGCCCATTAATGTCCGGGAGCGCTGTTCCACAGCAGCTTGTGCAATTGCAGCAGCATCCTGACCGGCAAGCGGTCGCGCAATATCCATTCGGCCAGATGCGCGGCATTCAGCGTGCCGTGCGCCGGCGAAAACAACACTGCGCATTTCTCGGCCAGCCGATGTTGCAGCAGGATTTGCTTTGCCCATTGGTAATCGTTTTCATCGCACAGCACGAATTTGATTTCGTCATGCTGGGTCAGCAGCGGCAGATTTTCCCAACGGTTCTTTTCGGCTTCACCGGACGCGGGAGTCTTGATGTCCACGACACGCATCACGCGCGCATCCACTTCGCCGATATCCAATGCACCGCCAGTTTCCAGCGACACCTCGTAGCCCGCATCGCATAATGCGCGCAACAACGGCAGGCAGTTTTTTTGCGCCAGCGGTTCGCCGCCGGTGACGGTCACATAACGCGGCATATAGCCGGCAACCCGCCGGAGGATTTCCGCCACGCCCATGTTTTGCCCGCCCGTGAAGGCGTAGCTTGTGTCGCAGTAGGTGCAGCGCAGCGGGCATCCGGTTAAACGGATAAACACCGTGGGCAGGCCGATACGGCTGGTCTCGCCTTGCAGGGAAAAAAATATTTCGCTGATGCGCAGTTGCGCGTCCGGGTTCGCGTGCGGCATAAGGGACTACTTGGGAGTAGTGATAAGTTTCTTGGCTTTGCCGGCGGCTTCGCTGTCAGGGTACTTGGCGACAAGCTGCTTGAGGGTTTTTTGCGCGGCCGCATCCTGCTTCAATTCTTGAAGGCATCCGGCGATATTGAACAGCACCTCGGCCGCTTTAGGCATGCCGGGGAAAGCCTTGAGCAGTCCCTGATAGGTACCGAGCGCGTTCTTGCAATCTTTCAGCGCGAACTGCGCATTGCCCAGCCAATAATTGGCATTGGGCGCATGCACCGACTCGGGATATTTCTTGAGAAACTCCTGAAATGCCGTAACTGCATTTTCATGGCTCCCGCCCTTGAACAAGCCGTAGGCGGCCTCAAAGGCACGGTTCTCCGCTGCGAGGTCATCACGGTCAACTGGCGCCACAGCAGCATCGCTGCCGATTTGTGCTGCATTATCTGTGGGTTCGAAACGGCGCAAGCGCGTATCCAGATCCACATAAAAATCTTTTTCGCGTTTTTCGGCATCCTGCAAGCCGTGCATCAGCTCTTCATTCTGCCCGCGCAGTTTGCGGATTTCGCCGTTCAGCACTTCGATCTGCCCAAGCAAGTCGAGCAGTGACTTGGTTTGCTGTTCGGCAGCAGCTTCCAGCTTGAGCATACGCGCCTCAAGCTGCTGGATTTGTTTGCGCGCATCGTCATCCGAAAACAACCCCGCTTGCGCGGGAGCGGCAAAACACAAAGCCAGCAACAAGAGGGTACGCTGTTTCAGCATCGCTTTACCTTGTGTAATTCAGGTCGGTGCGGCGGTTTTGCTTCCAGCAAGCTTCATTGTGATCGGTGCAGCGCGGTTTTTCTTCGCCATAACTGACGCTTTCCAACTGATCCGCTTTCGCGCCGCCCACCTCCAGCATTTTATTCACGCCATCGGCGCGGCGCTGGCCAAGACCGAGGTTGTATTCATTGCTGCCACGTTCATCGCAATTGCCTTCCAGGCGCACCTTGCGGTTGGCATGTTCGCTCAGATACTTGGCGTGAGCCTGCACCATGGGTTTGTCTTCATCCTGCACCACCGATACATCGAACGGGTAATAGGTGCTGCGGTTGGCCAGAATGCTGGCCGGGTCGTTCAGCGGATCGACTTCGGCCTTGGGTGCGGGAGCCGGGGCCGGTTTAGGCGCTTCTACCTTGGGTGCGGGCGCAGGTGCGGGAGCTGCTTCTTCCTTCTTTGGTTCACTGGCACAGGCAGCAAGCAAATTGACCAATACGATGCTGATTATTAGTTTTTTCATGGTATTCCCCTTTGCTAGGTTAGGTTAAGGATAGGGTCCCCACACCGGTTCGCGTGCATCGCCGCTTTGCGTAAACATATGCTGTTTGACACGACCGTCGCTGGAAACGGTCGCCAATATACCACGGCCGCGCGCCTCGCTGGCAAACAGAATGAGCTTGCCGTTGGGCGCGAAGCTGGGTTTTTTCTCCCATCCGCCTTCGGTGAGCAGGGACATCTGCCCGGCCTGAAAGTCCTGCACGGCAACATAAAACCTGCCATTGCCGAGATGCGCAAACACGAAGCTTTTGCCGTCCGGGCTATGCCGTGGCGAAAAATTGTTGCCCTCGCCGAACGTCATGCGCTCCGCCGGCCCGCCCTCCACCGGCATGCGATAAATCTGCGCGCTGCCGCCGCGATCCGAGGTGAACAGCAGATATTGCCCGTCCGGCGAAAAATTCGGCTCGGTATCGATCGCGCCGCTGAAGGTGATGCGCCGCAGCCCGCTGCCGTCCGGGCGGACCAGGTAAATCTGCGAGCTGCCGTCGCGCGTCAGCACCACGGCCAGTTGCCTGCCGTCCGGCGACCAGGCCGGCGCGCTGTTGCTGCCGCGAAAATCGGCCAGCACCACGCGCTGGTTGGTATACAGCGATTGCACATATACCACGGCATGCCCGGTCTCGAAACTCACATAGGCGAGATGGCTGCCGTCCGGCGACCAGGCGGGGGACATGATCGGCTCGTTCTGCGCCAGCACGGTCTGTTCGTTATGACCGTCGCTGTCCGCCACGACCAGGCTGAATTTCTTGCCCTGCCGGTTCACATAAACGATGCGCGTGCTGAACACGCCCTTGTCGCCGGTCAGTTTTTCATAGATCAAATCCGCGATGCGGTGCCCGATGGCGCGTATCTGGTTTTCGTTTGCCGAGACCGCCTGACCGGCCAACTCCGTCTGCTTGACCACGTCCAGCAGGCGGAAGCGCGCCTCGATGCGGCCATTGGGCTGCGCCGCAACCGTGCCGATCGCCAGCGCCTCCGCGCCGCGCACCTGCCAATCGGCATAGTTCACTTCGGCAGGTTCATGCGGCGATTTGCCCGCCGGGTCAACCAGACGGAACAACCCGCTGCGCTGCAAATCGCCTGTCACCACCTCGTTGATGGATTGCGCCAGTTTCTCATCCCCGCCGAACGGCACGATCGCGATCGGGATCTGATTTTCGCCCGCGCCGATGATTTCAATACTCAACACCGCGCCGGCCATTGATGCCTGGGCCAACAACAGCAAACCAACCATACCCCGTAATACGCGCAACACCATAACACCCCTCTATTCAACCGGCATAAACACCAGTTTCAATTCACGAAATTTATTGAACAGCGCCGCATCCGCAGGCAGCGGCAACGGCTGCGATTTCAGAATCGCGCGCTCCACCGCATTGTCATACGCCGCATTGCCGCTGGATCTGACCAGCCTTGCGCCCAGCACCGAGCCGCCCGGCAGCAGCGTCACCGAAAATTCGGCGCGCGCATCCTCCGCCACATCCGGCGGCATCACGATATTGCGGCGGATTTTATTTTTGATCTTGTCGATATGCTCGTCCACCATGCGGCCAATCGCCGCCACCCGCTCCCCACGCTCGCGCGCGGCCTGGTCTGCAATACTGGAGCCCGTTCCTTGTCCGGCAGATTTAGATTCAACCCCTTCTGCTGAACTCTGAGCAGGTTTCTGCTTATCCGGCTTTGCCGGCTTGGTTTCAGTTTTCCTTTTATCCGGTTCAACTTTCTTTTTGTCCGGCAGAACAATCTCCGGTTTAACAATTTTTTCCGGCTGCGGCGGTGGCGCAACTTCCTCAATCCTGGGTTGTGTGGATGGCTCGGCAACCGCGCCCGGCAGGCTCTGCCACAGCTCCACGCTCATCGTCCCGGAAGGCTGCGTCTGCCACGCAAAACCGAAATACAGCAGCGCAAAAAACGCGCCATGCACCGCCACGGCCAGGATGCCCGCAGGCAGCTTGTAAGGTTCGCGATAAACGATTGCGCTCATTTGCCCTTTGCTTGAGTGAGCAACCCGACCTTCTTGATCTGCTGCTGTTGCAGCACATCCATCACGTTGATGACTTCTTCATAGCGCACGTTCTTGTCGGCGGAAATCACCACCGCCTGCTCCGCCTGCATGCCCTGCCGGGTTTTCAGGATCGCAATCAGCTCGCCGCGCGACACGCTGCTTTCCTTGCCGCCCCTGGAATGATCGCGCAATGCCAGCGTGGCATCTTTTTTGATGATGACTTCCAGCGGCGCAACCGGCGGGGCCAGCGACTTGCCGACCTGCGGCAGGTCAATCTGTCCGGGATTCATCAGCGGCGCGGTCACCATGAAAATCACCAGCAGCACCAGCATCACGTCGATATAGGGCACGACGTTGATCTCGTTCATCAGGCGGCGCGCGGAACGGCGGTTGGAGTTCACAAACACCTCTCAAAGCCGTAGCGAGCGGGATGGCTGGCGAGGCGCGAGACACGGAGCGACCGAGACATACCGTTCTGGTAGGCGACAGAGCGAGCACCGAGCAACGAAGCCAGCCGCCCGCGCAGTAGGTTTTCAGAGGTGTTCATGGCTGGCGCTGCAACACGTTGGAGAACTCTTCGGTGAAACTCTCGAAGCGTGTGGCCAGGCGGTTGATGTCATGCGCGTAGCGGTTGTAGGCAACCACCGCCGGAATCGCCGCGAACAGGCCCATCGCGGTCGCCACCAGCGCCTCGGCGATGCCCGGCGCGACATGTGCCAGCGTCGCCTGCCCGACATTTGCCAGGCCGCGAAACGCGTTCATGATGCCCCACACCGTGCCGAACAGCCCGACATACGGGCTGACCGAACCGACCGAAGCGAGAAACGCCAGATGCGCTTCCAGCCGGTCCATCTCGCGCTGGTAGGTCGCGCGCATCGCGCGCCGCGTGCCGTCCATCACCGCACTGGCATCCACCCCATGCTGTTTTTTCAGCTTCACAAATTCGACAAAACCGGCGGCGAAAATGCGCTCCAATGCGCCTTTGTCGCGCTGAAAACCGCTACTTGCCTGCTTGTAAAGCTCATTCAGGTTCTGGTTGTGCCAGAACGCTTCTTCAAATTCCCCGGTCAACCTGACCTCGCGGCGGATGGCGAACAGCTTGAGAAAAATGTACCACCACGACAGCAGCGACACCAGCAACAACAGCCCCATCACCAGTTGCACCAGCACACTGGCGCTGCTGATGAGATGGATGAACGACAAATCCTGCGTCACTTCCATTGCAATCCTTCCTCGATTAAACCCAAATTATCTGCACAAGGTATAGGAGCGCGCCCTGCGCGCGAACATGTTTGTAATCGCGCGCAGGGCGCGCTCCTACATTGGCTCCCTATGCTAACCGCCCGCGCAACGCCTCCGGTACGCTGACCGGTTTGAAACCTTGCAGCGAAACGCACACCAGATGCACCTCCGCCTCGGTCAGCAGCTCGTTCCCGCGCAGCACGCTCTGCAACAAATTAAGGCGGCTGCGCCCGATCTCCTTGATCTGCGCCGTGACACTCAGCAAATCGTCGAGCAGCGCGGGCTTGAGATAATCCAGCTTGAGCGAACGCACCACGAACACCACGCCGAATTCCTTCATCAATCCGGCGTTGCTGTAGCCGTGCGTGCGCAGCCACTCGGTGCGCGCCCGCTCCATGAAGTTCACGTAACTGGCGTGATACACCACCCCGCCCGCGTCGGTGTCCTGAAAATAAACCCTGACAGGCAACGCAAAAACCTTGCCCCTACTCATCTGACATGCCCTTATCCAGCAAATCCCCGCTGACCGGATTGTTCGCTACTACCAGCCCGAAATGGCGGTAGGCATTCGCGGTCGCCATGCGCCCGCGCGGCGTGCGTTGCAGATAGCCCTGCTGGATCAGGTACGGCTCCAGCACATCCTCGATGGTGTCGCGTTCCTCGCCGATCGCCGCCGCGAGATTGTCCACGCCGACCGGGCCGCCGAGGAATTTCTCGATCACGGTCAGCAGCAGTTTGCGATCCATCACGTCCAAGCCCTGCGAGTCCACATCCAGCATGGTCAACGCGGCATCCGCCACTTCGCGCGTGGCATTGCCGTCCGCCTTCACGTCGGCATAATCGCGCACGCGGCGCAGCAGGCGGTTGGCGATGCGCGGCGTGCCGCGCGAACGTTTGGCGATTTCCAGCGCGCCATCGTGGGTCAGGTTCATTTCCAGCAGCCCCGCCGAACGCATCACGATGCGCTGCAATTCCTGCGGCGTGTAGAACTCCAGTCGCGCGACGATGCCGAAGCGGTCGCGCAGCGGATTGGTCAGCATCCCGGCGCGCGTGGTCGCGCCGACCAGCGTGAACGGCGGCAGGTCGAGTTTCACCGAGCGTGCCGCCGGGCCTTCGCCGATCATGATGTCGATCTGGTAGTCCTCCAGCGCGGGATAGAGGATTTCCTCGACCACCGGCGACAGGCGGTGGATCTCGTCGATGAACAGCACATCATTCGGCTCGAGATTGGTCAGCAGCGCGGCGAGGTCGCCAGCGCGCTCCAGCACCGGGCCGGAAGTGTGGCGCAGGTTCACGCCCATCTCGCGTGCGATGATCTGCGCGAGGGTGGTCTTGCCCAAGCCGGGCGGGCCGAATAGCAGCACGTGGTCGAGTGGTTCTTTGCGCCGCTTTGCCGCTTCGATGAATATTTCCAGCTGGCCGCGGATTTTTTCCTGGCCGACATACTCGTCGAGCTGCTTCGGGCGCAGCGCGCGCTCCAATACCTCCTCATGTTTCGAAGCAGGAGTGGAGGCAATCAAACGCGGTTCGGCGGATAGGTTGTCGCTGTGGATCATGCTTTGGATAATAACTTAAGCGCTTGCCGGATGCCGTCCGAGACACTGGCATCCTTGGGCAATTGTTTGGCCGCCCAGTCCGCTTCCTTCTCGTTGTAGCCAAGAGCCAGCAGCGCATTGACAATGTCGTTGTTTGATGAAGAAACAGCCGCGCCTTGAACAACACTCGAGCCGCTTGCCGCAAATTTGCCCTGCAATTCCAGCAGCAGCCGCTCGGCGGTCTTCTTGCCCACGCCGGGAATCTTGGTGAGACGCCCCGCCTCCTTGTTCGCCACCGCAATCGCCAGGTCGTTCAGGCTCAAACCGGACAGCACCGACAATGCCAGCTTGGGGCCGACCCCGCTGATCTTGAGCAACTGGCGAAACGCGATACGCTCCTCGTGGCTCAAAAACCCGTACAGCAGATGCGCATCCTCGCGCACGATGAGTTGCGTGTGCAGCACCACTTTTTCGTGCAGCACCGGCAGGTTGTAGAACGTGCTCATCGGCACGTCCAGCTCGTAGGCCACGCCCTGCACATCCAGCAAAATTTGCGGCGGGTTCTTTTCCAGCAATATGCCTGTCAGCCTTCCGATCAAACCAATCTCCCATTTTTCACGCGGTATCCCGCCGTCGCCAATGCGCCCAGACCTTGCCCGCCATGCGCATGACAAATTGCGCAAGCCAGCGCGTCCGCCGCATCTGGGCTGGGTATGCCGGACAACTTCAACAATCGTTGCACCATAAGTTGCACCTGTTCTTTCTCGGCATGACCGTTGCCGACCACGGCCTGCTTCACCTGCAACGCGGTGTATTCCGCAACCGGCAGATTCGCCAGCACAGCCGCACAAATCGCCGCACCGCGCGCCTGCCCCAGCAACAAGGTGGATTGCGGGTTGACATTGACAAACACCTTTTCCACCGCCACTTGTTGCGGCCGATGCTGCGCGATCATCTCGCCGAGGGAATCCAGTATTACCTTTAACCGTTCCGGCAGCTCACCGTCCGGCGTCTTGATGCAGCCGCTGGCGACGTAGTGCAGTTTTTGGCCTTCCTTGTCGAGCACTCCGAACCCTGTCACTCTCAAACCGGGGTCAATACCCAAGATGCGCACGGAATCGCCCATCAACTATTTTGGTTTGTAGCCAAATTTAACCAATTGACTAATCAGGTAATCATCAAGGTTGTTAATGTGCTCATTCTTGACTTCAAGCAGCCTTAAGCCATTCTGCCTGTATATCTCCAACTTCTTTTCTTTACGCGCCTTGTATTTCGGATCACTTTCCATCCCCCAAAATTCGATGTAAAGATTATATTCAGGCAAGTAAAAGTCACAATACATTGCCTGTTCAACAGGCACCATGCGTTCATATGCATGGACAATGCGATTCTCATAAAACAGAGCATCAATCATGGCCTCTCCGCGCGAGCGCACCATATGCCCGTCGGACGCGCGGATCGCCGGAGGAAATTTATCTCTAAATCCCTCAGCCTTGTCTGCCGCCTCCTCAGGCATTTGAATAATTTGAGCAATGGAAGGGGGCTCTCTTTCAATAGAAAGAAGTTCATTAACAGCATTCTGCAAAATGCGTGATTTGCAGATATCTTGGTGCCAAAGGACAAATGGAATCCCACTTCTGGAATGCGAATTTCTCTTTGCTTTTAGCTTCTCACCAAGCTCGGACGGCTTCCATCCCTTGCCATCTTTTTCCACCCATCCCAAATCCAGCAAAACCCTGTTGAGCTGCTTTGCATTAAGGTTAAATCGCTCCCCCAATGATGTTGAATTCAAAAAATTGTTGTTTGTGTCATGCGACACAGCAGGCTGTGGCGTAACCACATATGCAGCAGCCGACTCCTCAACTGTTTGCCTGCTCTTTCTCCAGTGCAGATAGCAAAGGGTGTGGCCTTGCTTCTGGACAGGGCTATTACAACCTTCCACCGAACAAAGAGCAAAGTCTGTCACACTCAATCCTCAATCCTCCATGACGGCTGTCGTATAGACTTCCTGCACATCATCCAGGTCTTCCAGCGCATCGAGCAGCTTCTGCATCTTCGCCGCATCGTCGCCGGTGAAAATCACTTCGTTGGCGGGCTTCATGATGACTTCGCCGAATTCCGGTTTGTAGCCCGCCGCTTCCAATGCCTGCTTCACGTTCACAAAATCATGCGGCGCGGTGATCACTTCGATGCTGCCGTCGTCGTTGGTCGAAATATCCTCCGCACCGGCATCCAGCGCGACTTCCATCAGGCCGTTCTCGTCGGTGCCCGGCGCAAAAATCATCTGCCCGCAATGCTTGAACATAAATGAAACCGAGCCGTCCGTTCCGAGATTGCCGCCGTTCTTGGAGAAGGCGTGGCGCACTTCCGCGACGGTGCGCGTCTTGTTGTCGGTCATGCAATCCACCATCACCGCCGCGCCGTTGATGCCGTAGCCTTCATAGCGCAACTCCTCGTAATTCACCCCCTCAAGCTGGCCGCTGCCGCGCTTGATCGCGTTCTCCACGGTATCTTTCGGCATGTTGTTTTCGCGCGCCTTCTCGATCGCCAGGCGCAGGCGCGGATTGGCTCCCGGATCGCCGCCGCCCATGCGCGCCGCGACGGTGATTTCCTTGATCAGGCGCGTGAAAATTTTGCCGCGCTTGACATCCTGCTTGCCCTTGCGGTGTTGAATGTTTGCCCACTTGCTATGCCCAGCCATATTGCTCTCCAAGAAAACCAGCCATAAAAATCCACATTTCATCCCAACTGCTGCGTTGCGGAAAAAATTTCTTGCTTACATATAACCCATATGCGGCGCTACAAAACGAAGTTTCAGTGTAGGGTAACCTTTAGGTTAGCCGGAACTAAAATTTTCCCCGCGCCTTGCATTTGGGCGAACTCTGGATTTTTAGAAGCCCACAAAAAAACAGTTGCGCGATGGTATCATTTCCGCCCCGATATCCCAATACAGGCCAGCCCGGCTTATCCGGAATCGGCAAAACCAGCGGCGGATTGCCCGGAGCGAACCGTTGCGTGTGAGCAGCAGGTTAAGCGCCGCCAATATTCCAGGGGAGCATGAATAAAATGAAGACGATTCTGATTGCAAACCCGAAAGGCGGCAGCGGCAAGACCACGCTGTCGGTCAATATTGCCGGCTATCTGGCCAACCGCGGCCAGCAGGTGGCGATGCTTGACCTGGACCGGCAGCAGTCCTCCGCGTTGTGGCTCGCCATGCGCCCCGCCGATCTGCCGCGCATCCGCACGCTCGACTCCAAAAAGGAGCATGGCCGGCCGAATGACTGGCTGGTGATCGATTCGCCCGCCGGCCTGCATGGCAAGAACCTCGTTCATGCCGTCAAACTGGCGCACAAGATCATCGTGCCGGTCGCCCCTTCCCTGTTCGACCTGCAAGCCAGCCGCGACTTCCTGCAAACACTGGCCGAGGAAAAGACGGTGCGCAAGAACAAATGCCATATCGGCATCGTCGGCATGCGCATGGAGATGCGCACCAAGGCCGCCTGGGCGCTGGAACATTTCCTCGCCACCCTCGATCTGCCGATACTGGCCTACCTGCGCGAAACGCAGGTGTATGTGAATGCCGCGTTCGAGGGAAAATCCCTGTTCGACCTGCCGCCCCACCTCGCCGAGCGCGAGCTGGAGCAATGGGCGTTTCTGCAGGACTGGCTGGAGAAATAAATCAGGGTCATACATTTCGGGAGCAATTCCATTTCAAAATCAAAAGTGAAATTATCGTAGGGTGCATTTCATGCACCGCTACCCTTGGTGCATAGAATGCACCCCACAGGTTGTTGCTGTTTTGAAAGGCAAATGGAATAACCCCTTCGCCGCCATCATGCCGGGTGCCGGATTTTGCTAATATGTGCACCCGCCTCAACAGCAGTATTGTCATGAACGCATTTAATTACCTTATCGCCGGCAGTTTGCTGCTCACCGCCTGCGCGCAGGCACCCCAGCGCACCGAGCCGGCACCGCCCGCCGAGCCGCAGGCGGAAGCCGCGCCGGCTCTGCCCAATGTCGAGTTGAGCGACGAGTTGCTCTATGAATTCCTGCTGACCGAAATAGCCAATCAGCGCGGGCACAAGGCATTGGCCGTGGAAGGCAGCACGGACATCGCCAGAAAAACCCGCGATCCGCGCCTGGCAAGGCGCGCCGCGCAGCTGGCCTTCGAGTCCGGCGACATGAATAAGTCGATCGAAGCATTCCGGCAATGGCAGGAAATTGAACCGGCTTCGCCCTTGGCGGGACGCATGCTGGCTTCGATATTGTTGCGCGGCGGAAAACCGGATGAAGCGCAACCGGAGCTGGCGAAGCTGCTGGAAGCGGAAAAAGCGAATCCCGGCACCGGCTTCATGCAGGTTTTCCAGCTGGTCGCCCCCTACCCCGACAAGCCCGCCGCATTGAAGTTGATGCGCGATCTCGCGCAGCCCTATCCGCAGGTCGCCGAGGCGCACTGGTCGGTGGCGCAACTGGCGCAGCAGGCCGGCGACAACCCGCTCGCGTTAAGCGAGGTGCGCCAGGCGCGCAGCCTGCGCCCGGAATGGGATATGGCAGCCTCGCTGGAGGCGCAGTTGTTGCAGAAAAATGCGCCGCAACAGGCTCTGGAGGTACTGCGCCGCTATTTGTCCGATTATCCGGATGCACATGAAATCCGCCTGCAATATGCCCGCACGCTGTTGGAGCAAAAACAATTTCAGCTATCGCGCACCGAATTCCAGCGCCTGGCGAAAGACAATCCGGACAACCCCGACCTGGCATTTGCGATCGCGCTGATTTCCTTGCAGATGAACGATTTGCAGGATGCGGAAGCGCAGTTCCGGCAGGCGCTCGGCAAAGGCAAGAAGAATCAGGATACGGTGCAGTATTACCTCGGGCAGTTGGGCGAGGCGAAAGAAAATGAGGACGAGGCGATAGCGCATTATCGCGAGGTCAAGGGCGGCGAATATCAGTTCGCGGCGCGGTTGCGCGTGGCTTATTTGCTGAGCAAGCGCGGCAAACTGGATGAGGCAAGGGAGTACCTGCACCAGACGCAGGTCGCCAACAATCAGCAGCGCGTGCAAATGCTGCTGATCGAGGCGCAATTGTTGCGCGAGGCGAAGCGGCTGGAGGATGCCTATCAGGTGTTGCAGCAGGGTTTGGCGAAGCTGCCCAACCATCCCGATCTGCTTTATGAAACCGCGATGCTGGCGGACAGGATCGGCAAGCCGGATATATTCGAACAGTTGATCCGCAAGCTGATCCAGGTCAAGCCCGACCATGCACACGCCTATAACGCGCTGGGCTACAGCCTGCTGGAACGCAATGAGCGGGTCGCGGAGGCGGTTGAACTGGTGGAAAAAGCCTTGCAGCTTGCTCCCGATGATGCCGCCATCATGGACAGCGTGGGCTGGGGCTACTACCGCAGCGGCCGGCTGGACGAAAGCCTGAAACTGCTGCGGCGCGCCTTTGCCGGCAACCCCGACCCGGAAGTCGCGGCGCATCTCGGCGAAGTATTGTGGGTGCATGGCGACAAGGATGAGGCCAGGAAGATTTGGCAGGACAGCCTCAGGGCCAATCCCGGCAATACGCTGTTGCAGGCCGTCATCAGGAAATTCATTCCGTGATGATTTGGCGGGGCGTATTGCTGGCATGTTTGTTAAGCGGTTGCGCATCGTTGCCGCCCGCGCCGGCCGTTCGCCCCGCACAGCCTGAATCAGCGTCGTTCGCGCTGAACGGGCGCATCTCGGTCAGCCATCAGGGCGCCCGCCACTCCGCCGGATTGCGCTGGACGCATACCGCGCAATCCGACGAGGTCCTGCTGCTTGCGCCGCTCGGGCAAACTGCCGCGCGCGTCTATCGTGACGCGCAGAATGCGACGCTGGACGACGGCGATAAACACTATCAGGCCGGCGATGCGGAAACCCTGATGCAACAGGCGCTGGGCTGGTATTTGCCGCTGGGCGGCCTGCACCATTGGGTATTGGGCATGCCGACCTCCGGCAGTTCCGCGCAAATTGAACGCGATGACAATGGGCAGATTGCCGCGCTGCATCAGGATGGCTGGGAAGTACGCTACCTGCGTTATGCCGGCACCAGACCGGACAGTTTGCCGACACGCCTGCAATTGAGCCGCGACGGCTTGCAGATGCAATTACTGATCGATGAATGGGAAATACCGTGACGCAAACGATCAGCTGCCCGGCTCCGGCCAAGCTTAATCTGTTCCTGCATGTCGTCGGGCGCAGGCCGGACGGCTATCACCTGCTGCAAACCCTGTTCCGCTTCATCGACCTGCATGACACGCTGCATTTCACGCTGCGCGACGATGGCGCGGTGCGGCGCACCAATGTCATCGAGGGCGTGACCGAAGAGCAGGATCTGTGCGTGCGCGCGGCGCGGCTGTTGCAAAAGGAGACCGGATGCGCGCTGGGCGTGGATATCGCGGTCGAGAAACATATCCCGATGGGCGGCGGCCTGGGCGGCGGCAGTTCGGATGCGGCGACCGCGCTGATCGCGCTGAATCGCCTGTGGTCGCTGGGTCTGCCGCGCGCGCGCCTGATGCAGCTCGGCCTGAGCCTGGGCGCGGACGTGCCGGTGTTCGTATTCGGCGAAAATGCGTTTGCCGAAGGCGTGGGCGAGAAGTTGCAACCCTGTCCATTGCCGGAGGCATGGTATGTGGTGCTGTTTCCCCCGGTACAGGTGCCGACCGCGCAGATTTTTGCGCATCCGGAATTGACACGCGATACGGTTTCCATCACAATGCGCGCCCTCTTGGAACGGCAACTTCGGGACGGACAGCAGTTGCACAACGATTTGCAGTCCGTGGTGTGCAACCTCTACCCGGAAGTGGCGCATTACCTGGCTTGGCTGAACAATTTCGGCAAAGCAATGATGACCGGGTCGGGTGCGTGCGTATTTGCCGAATTTACCGATCACAGCCAAGCCGAGGCGGTGCTTGCCCGGTTGCCGCAGGATATGCGCGGCGTGGTAGCGCAAGGTTTAACCCGGCATCCGTTGCATGATTGGATGCATGATTGACCAGTAGGGGCGATTCATGAATCGCCCGTACAGATGGGGAGTCGCCAAGTGGTAAGGCACTGGGTTTTGATCCCAGCATTCGTAGGTTCGATCCCTACCTCCCCAGCCAAAACGCAGTTTCGGCGCAGGCTCGCGAGCGAAGCGAGCAGGCGAAGCCAAATTTCAGGGCGTTTGCCCTGCTGTTTATGATTCTTTAAAGGATTGCACGTGTCCTACGATCGCTTGATGGTATTCACCGGCAATGCCAATCCCAAGCTCGCCGCATCGGTCGCGCAGCACCTGCACATCCATCTCGGCCGTGCCACGGTAGGTCGTTTTTCCGACGGCGAAGTGATGGTGGAGCTCCTCGAGAATGTGCGCGGCAAGGATGTGTTCGTGCTGCAATCCACCTGCGCGCCGACCAATGACAATCTGATGGAAGTGCTGGTGATGGTGGATGCGCTGAAGCGTGCTTCTGCAGGACGCATCACCGCCGCGATGCCGTATTTCGGCTATGCGCGCCAGGATCGCCGGTTGCGCTCGGCGCGTGTCGCGATTACCGCCAAACTGGTGGCCGATATGCTTTCCAGCGCCGGCGTGGATCGCCTGTTGACCATGGATTTACACTCTGACCAGATTCAGGGGTTTTTCGATATTCCGGTGGACAACATCTATGCCAGCCCGATTTTGTTGTCCGATGTATGGAAGAACAACTACCCGAACCTGATCGTGGTGTCGCCGGACGTGGGCGGCGTGGTGCGTGCCCGCGCACTGGCCAAGCAACTGGAAGCGGACCTGGCGATTATCGACAAACGCCGCCCCAAGCCGGGCGTGGCGAAGGTGATGAATATCATCGGTGAGGTGGCTGGGCGCACCTGTTTGATCATGGACGACATGGTGGATACCGCCAACACGCTATGCGAAGCCGCCAACGCACTGAAGGAAAAAGGCGCTACGCGCGTACTGGCCTACTGTACCCATCCGGTGCTGTCCGGCCCGGCAATTGAGCGCATCGAAAATTCAGCAATCGATGAATTGGTGGTCACCGACACCATCCCGCTGAACGAAGCGGCGCGCAACTGCAAGCGCATACGCCAGCTGAGCACGGCAGAATTGCTGGCGGAAACGATACGCCGCATCAATAATGAAGAGTCGGTGAGTTCCTTATTCACTGAATAGAATGGGGTAGGTCGGGTTAGCGCAGCGTAACCCGACAAGTGCGCTGCATCAAATTTTAGCGGTAGCCATGTTGGTTACCGCAAATGTTGGATCGTCTGGTCGCGGACGATTCTGTTTTTTTGGAGAAATGAAATGACTATCGAAATCAATGCAACAACCCGCAAAACGCAAGGTACGGGTGCGAGCCGCCGTCTGCGTAATTCCGGCCGCGTGCCAGGAATTGTCTATGGCTCCGGCGACGTCATGATGATCGAAATGGATCATAACGATCTGTATTACAAGCTGCGTTCGGAGGCATTCCACGCTTCCGTGCTGACACTGAATCTGGAAGGCAAGAAGGAATCCGTGCAGTTGCGCGACTTCGTAATGCATCCGTTCCGCCAGCAGGTGCAGCATATCGACTTCCAGCGCGTGGATGCGACGAAGAAGATGCACATCAAGGTGCCGTTGCACTTCATCAACGAAGCCATCGCGCCGGGCGTGAAGACCGGTGGCGGCAAGATCAGCCATGTGATGACCGAACTGGACATCACTTGCCTGCCCAAGGATCTGCCGGGCTTCATCGAAGTGGATCTGGCAAATCTGGGACTGGGTCATTCCATCCATGTTGCCGATCTGAAGTTCCCTAAGGGCGTGGAAGCCGCCACACATGGTACGCATACCGCCGAAGCGGTAGTGGCCACCGTGCAAGTGCCGCGCGGTGCAATTGAAGCGGAAGCGGCAGCAGAAGCCGCTCCGGCAGCCGCAGCGCCGGCCGCCAAGGAAGCCAAGAAGTAATTCAAGGGATATCCTTGTGAAGCCCGCCATTGCTGATAAAGGCATGGCGGGTTTTTTCATTCATACACCATGAGCGCAATTCGTTTGATTGTTGGTCTGGGCAATCCCGGACGCGAATATGAAACCACCCGGCATAACACCGGTTATTGGTGGGTGGATGAGCTTGCGCGCCTGCAAAATTTGCGCTTCAAGAACGAGGCCAAGTTTCACGGCCTGACGGCACGCGGCCAGTTGCACGGCCATGAAATGCTGCTGCTCAAGCCGCAGACGTTTATGAACGTAAGCGGACGCGCCGTCGGCGCGCTGGCGCAGTTCTACAAGATCGCGCCGGCAGAGATACTGGTGGTACATGACGAACTGGATTTGCCGCCGGGAGTGGCGCGCCTGAAGCTGGGCGGCGGGCACGGCGGGCATAACGGTTTGAAGGACATTATCGCGCATCTCGGCAGCAAGGATTTCTGGCGGCTGCGTCTCGGTATCGGCCATCCCGGCGAGCGCACCGACGTAGCCGGCTACGTGTTGAATGACCCGCGCCGCGAAGAGCGCGATCTGATCGATGCGGCCATGCAGCGCGCACTGGATGTCACACATTTGATCATCGAAGGAAAAACCGAGGCGGCAATGTTGAAGCTGCACAGTAGTTAGAGGATCGAGGAGCGGGGATTGAGGAACGAGGAAATGTGGAGCAGTTGTTTTCGCTCAATCCTCGATCCGCGACCCTCAATCCTGAATTTAAGAGAGAGAAAATCATGAGTTTGAAATGCGGAATCGTCGGGCTGCCCAATGTCGGCAAATCCACCCTGTTCAATGCGCTGACCAAGGCGGGCATCGCGGCGGAGAATTACCCGTTCTGCACCATCGAGCCTAACGTCGGTATCGTCGAGGTGCCGGATGCGCGCATGGCGGCACTGGCGGAAATCGTCAAACCGCAGCGCATGCAGTATGCGATCACCGAATTCGTGGACATCGCCGGTCTGGTCGCGGGCGCATCCAAGGGCGAAGGGCTGGGCAACCAGTTTCTCGCCAACATCCGCGAGACCGACGGCATCGTCAACGTGGTGCGCTGCTTCGAGGACGACAACGTGATCCATGTCGCGGGCAAAGTCGATCCGATCTCCGACATCGAAACCATCAACACCGAACTCGCACTTGCCGACCTCGCCACCGTGGAAAAAGCGCAGCAACGCAACAGCAAGCAATCGCGATCCGGCGACAAGGAGGCCGCCAAGCTCGGCGCGTTGCTGGAGCAGGTCTCCGCCCATTTGAACGAAGGCAAGCCGGTGCGCACGCTGAAGCTGGATGCCGAACAACGCGCGCTGCTCCAACCGCTGTGCCTGCTCACCATCAAACCCGCGATGTATGTCGGCAACGTCGCGGAAGGCGGCTTCAGCAATAACCCGCTGCTGGCGCGTCTGGAAGAATACGCCGCGAAGGAAGGCGCGCCGGTCGTGCCGATCTGCGCCGCGCTGGAGGCGGAAATCGCCGAGTTGTCCGATGCGGATAAACAGGAATTTCTGGCCGATGCCGGCATGGCCGAGCCCGGACTGAACCGCCTGATCCACGCCGGCTATGAACTGCTTGGCCTGCAAACCTACTTCACCGCCGGCGTGAAGGAAGTGCGCGCCTGGACCATCCACAAGGGCGACACAGCACCGAAAGCGGCTGCGGTGATCCACAATGACTTCGAACGCGGCTTCATCCGCGCCGAAGTGATCGCCTACGAAGACTTCGTAAAATACAAAGGCGAACAGGGTGCGAAAGATGCCGGCAAGATGAGGGTGGAAGGCAAGGAATATGTGGTGCAGGACGGTGACGTGATGCATTTCCGCTTCAACGTCTAAACCCATTTTACCCGTCCAGCGGCATCCAACCCCGTCCAGCAACACCCCGCAAAGCACCGAGAAACGGGGCTTTGTTGTTTTATGCCGTCCATTGCAGTATGTTGCTATCCTAGAAAAAAGCGGGTATAAAAGCGGGTATGACGCTCAAGCACCCACTGAAAAAAGCGGGTACGGCTGAAACCAAGGAGGGACGCCATGTTGAACGATATACAGTGCCGCAAAGCCAAGCCACAAGCCAATCCATACAAGCTGCCAGACAGCAAAGGCTTACACCTGGAGGTCAAACCCAACGGAGTGAAGGCGTGGCGTTTCCGCTTCAAGCTATCAGGCAAGGAAAGCGTATTCGCTATAGGGGACTACCCGGCCATTTCCCTGGTGGATGCCCGCAAAAAAAGAGATGAGGCGCGTGATCTGGTGAAGCAGGGGATCAACCCAGCCCACAACCGGCAACTGGAGAAAATCAAAATTGAGCAGGCAACCGCCACCACGTTTGAAGCCGTTGCCCTGGAGTGGTTGGCGCTCAAGGATTGGGAGGCCACCACAAAAGCGCGGCGGCTGGATATGCTCAAGCGCATCGTGTTTCCCAGCATCGGGCTGCTGCCGATCAAGCAGGTTACGCCGGCGCACATTCTGGACATTCTCAAGCGGACAGGTAAGACGCGCCCCGCCGTGGCGGTAGAAGCGCGGCGCGCCATGCAAGGCGTGTTTGATCTGGCGATCTGCACACTGCGCGCCGATGCCGACCCGGTGCATCCGGTACGCAAGGCGCTACCGACAAACAAAACCCAGCACAAGCGCGCCCTGGCCGATGTGGAAATCGGGCAACTGCTGCGCGATCTTGACGGCTATCAAGGCCACTTCCAAACCGTGGCCGCATTCCGTCTGATGTGGTTGACGCTGTGCCGCCCGAGTGAATCGATCGAAGCACAGTGGGCGGAGTTTGATCTTGATGCCGCGATCTGGCGCATCCCAGCCGAACGCATGAAGAAACGCATAGAGCATGTGATGCCGCTGCCCGCCCAGGCGGTGGACGTGTTGCGCTCCATGCACGGCGTAACCGGACGGCACGTCCACGTTTTCCCAAACCGTGATGACCGCACCAAGCCCATGACCGATGCGGCCATGCGGCAAGCCCTCAAGAATATGGGATGGTCGGGCAAGTACAGCCCGCACGCCACCCGCACCACGGGCAGCACCAAGCTCAATGAAATGGGCTACCGTTCCGACTGGATCGAAAAGCAGCTTGCCCATGTGGAAATGAACGCAGTGCGCCGCACCTATAACCATGCCGACTACATGGCCGACCGCGCCGTCATGATGCAGCAATGGGCTGACTATCTGGACACCCTGAAAACCGGTGCGCAAGTGATCCCGTTGCGGGCGAATTCTTCCACCCGCTGATGTTGTTTTTCATCCGGTACACGTTAAAAATGATCGGGGCAGGTCGGGGCGGTCGGGGCATGGCGTATCTATTGGCTTTGCGCTGCCCCGACTTTTTAAAACGAAGTCGGGGCAGTCGGGGCAGATTGTCCGCCTCCGTCCATAGCCGTCTAGCATTTCGCCGCCGATGCGAAACTTCGGGCGTGCGCCGTGGCCGGACGCTGGAAAATGCCGCGCGAATTGGATTCACTGCCGCCCCCACAATCGCCGCAAATTGTGGATAACTTTTCGGGTAAAAACGCCAAACCTGTGCATAACTATTTCCATAAAATCACACGCTCAAAAAAGCGTAATAAATACAGCCGTTTGTGGTTTTTTGAAATACGCATAACGGGTGTTATGTCAAATGCAATAACTCCGCAATCATAACGAATAATCAAAAAGCGTTTGCGAAAATGTATTTTGTGCTATGCTACCAGCAACAACGATTCACGCGCACGCGAGGGCATCATGGATAAAGACGAATTGAGGCAAGCCCTGGACAGCTTGGGGTGGAAGCAAAGCGAACTGGCGCGCAAGCTGGGCGTAACTACCAGTACCGTTTCACGCTGGGCAACCGGCGAGCCTATACCCGTCTGGCTGGCCGAATACCTGCGCGTGATGCAAGAGCTTGACCGGCTGCATCGGCTGTATGTGAGACCGCCCAAGCCGGTGAAGGAAGCCGCCCCGTTAGTTGAGCCGCCCGCGCCGCGCACAGAAACGCGCGCAGCGGCGATGGTGCGCACGCTGGCTGAGGCAAACTTCGGGGCTGATGGTAACGGCAACATGACACCCAAAACGAGCGGGCAATAATTTCCACTTGATACTATATGCGGTATAAGCCAAAATGACCAAACGCGAAAAGCTGCTGACTGGAATTTGCAACAACCCCAAGGCCGTGCGCTTCGATGATGCGTGCCGCGCTGCTGAATTGCTGGGGTTCAAGCACAAGGGCGGGCAAGGTTCACACCGCGCCTTTGCCCGACCGGGCGAACCGGAGTTGCTCAATTTTCAGGATCGGGGCGGGTGCATCGTACCCTACCAGGCAAGGCAGCTAATCCGCATGATCGAAAGGTACAGTGATGACAAAATATCCGATTGAAGTTTTCTGGAGTGATGAGGATGGGGGCTACATCGCCACCCTGTCCGATCTGCCCGGCTGTTCCGCTTGGGGCGCAACGGAAGCGGAGGCGATAGCGCAGGCGCACGATGCCAGCGCCGCATGGATCAAGGCGGCCAAGGCCGCAGGCCGCACCATTCCCGAACCCACCCCGCCGCTTGATGAAGCGAATTACAGCGGGCGCTTCCTGATGCGTGTGCCGCGCCACCTGCACGCCGAACTTGCGCGCCATGCCAAGCGGCAAGGGGTGAGCCTGAATCAATATGTGCTGTACCTGCTGGCATCCGGGCAGGGAACGAATGCAACGGCAGCGAGTAAAGCGAAACGCGCCGCATAGAGTTTTCACCGTCACCCATGCGGATCATGGGGAAAGCGGGGCGGGCTGGTGTGTCACCACCGGCCAACCCCTAACCACAACGCAACCTTAACTGGAGGTTAAACATCATGGCTGCTTTGAATTCTACCATCACCACCCGGCAAGCCCGCGAGGATCGGGCGATCTATCGCGCAATGGGCTTGCTGGAAAAGCGCCTGCGCAAGCCGGGCGCGGCTTTCACCGCCACGCGATCCGTGCGGGATTTTCTGACGCTGAATCTGGCCGGGTATGACCATGAGGTTTTCTCCGTTTTGTGGCTGGATACACAGCACCGGTTGATTGAAGCGGAACATCTCTTCGCGGGCACGTTAAGCCAAGCATCGGTATATCCGCGCGAGGTAATCAAGCGGGCGCTGCATCACAACGCCGCCGCCGCGATCTTTGCGCACAACCACCCGAGCGGGTGCGCCAAACCCAGCCAAGCGGATCGGTTGCTAACCAACGTGCTAAAGCAGGCGCTAGGGCTGGTGGACGTGCGTGTGCTGGATCACTTCGTCATTGCCGGAAGAGATACAACATCGTTTGCTGAAAAAGGTTTGCTGTAGTAATCGAGTTTGCCACCCCTAGCCTGGCCGGGCGAAAGGCGGGAACCTTCACCGCTTGGGGTGGCATCCCTATGAAGGCGCACAGCGAAGGGGTGCGGCTATGAAGCCAGACTGGAAAAAGGCAAACGATTACGAATTCCAAAAAGACACCAGCCTTGACCGATGGGCTGCTGAATTTCTGTGGCGCAATCCAGTGTTTCAAAAAGAAGTCGAAGCCGCTCTTGATGAACCGGATTTGCCGCCACCTCCAGCCGGTTGCCCACCTATCGGTTGGAGTAAAAAACCATTAGGCAAAGTGTTGAAAAAGTGGGGCGTAAGTACGCCGATGCTGCCTCAATGGGTCAAGCAGGGATTGAGCGATTCGCAGTTTATCTTTGAAAAATTCCCGCGTTATGTTTCAAGCTACAAGGTAACGTCTGCGGGCGGGCTGTTCACCGACAAAGCGATGGGGCAGCATTTTTGCGTGGCGCCTGAATCACGCGAAAAGTCAGTGCTTGAGTTTAATCTGACCGCCCCGATCAATCCGCAAATTGAGCGCGCAAAGAAAATGCTGATTGCTCAACAAAAGCAGAATAATCAAGGCAAGCAAATTGTGAAGAAAGCGATTGTTTCGCTTTATCCCTGGTACTTGCGAACGCTTGACGCAATCGCCGCAGGTGCATCTATTGTGCAAATGGCGGAAGTGTTTAGTGCGCAGTATTCGGAGGTTGTTGCTGATGACACCATGCGCAACTGGAAGAAAGAAGCCGAGCGTTTGCGGGACGGCGGGTATCGTGATCTTGTTGCTGCCCCCAATGCGGCAACCTGTAAATAAACGCGCCGCCGTATTTACGCGCCACCCCATAGATTCATTCACAATAAAATCATCCACGCGCATCCTCCGTTCTGCCATGTGGCACGAATGGAGACGATGCGATGCAATCAAACAACACACAAACCACCAAGTTTTTACGCCTCACCCAATGCAGAGAAATTGCGGGCGGTGTTGCCCCTAGCACGATCTGGGGCTGGGTAAAAAATGGCACTTTCCCGAAGCCGATAAAACTTTCTGCCAATTGCACCGCATGGGACGCGGCGCAAGTCGAAGCATGGGCGCGAGGCCGCATTGCCGCATCACGCGCGCAATCCGCTGACAAGGCATAAGGGGCAATCATGGACAAAGACCTGATGCTGCAATCCCTGAATACCGCCTATCTGTTTCTGGAAGGCGCGGAAAAAATCCTTGATCTGAAAAAAGGGGAAGGCTACGCCGCCGCGCATCCCGATCTGGTGGCCGCATTCACGTTGACCGCCGCCCTGGATTATCGCGCCCGGCAAACCGTTGGACTGTTGGGCGATCTTGCTACCTCGCTAGGCCGCTTGTCCGGCGAACCATGAGCGCGCCCAATATCAAACAGGTTGCCGCCGCTGCGCTTTCCAGCATTGATGCCGTGCTTAACCGCTGGCTGCCCGGCGGCAAACGCAACGGGCACGAATACCAGGCGATCAACCCCACGCGACCCGATAGCAAGTTGGGCAGTTTTTCGATCAACTGCAACACCGGCGCATGGGCTGATTTTGCCAGCGATGACAAAGGCGGCGATCTGGTGGCGCTGGTGGCCTACCTCGAAGGATCGAAGCAAGGCGCGGCCGCAAAACGGCTTGCCGAATTCCTGGGCATGGCAGCGGAAAAAACCGACCCTGCAAAACGCGCTACAAGCGATTCAAAACAGGGCGGCAATACCATCACCCCAACCCAATCAAGCAAACCCGCATGGCGTGCCCTGCTACCCGTACCAGACGATGCTCCGCCGCCCTACGCTACGCACTCGAAACATGGCAAGCCCTCAATGCGTTGGGAGTATCACAACGAGGCCGGGCAACTGCTTTGCTGGGTGTATCGCTTCGAGCCGAAAGACGATGGCGAGCGCAAGCAGTTTATGCCGCTGACTTATTGCGAAGATGAAACCGGCAAGCGTGCATGGCGCTGGCAAGGGTTGCCCGATCCGCGCCCGCTTTATCGTTTGGACAAGCTGCATTCAAACATTGATGCGCCGATTATTGTGTGCGAGGGCGAGAAAGCCGCCGATGCCGCCTCCCTGCTGTTTCCCGGTGCGGTATGCACCACGATGTTGAACGGCGCGCAATCACCGCACAAGAGCGATTGGCGGCCATTGGCCGGGCGCGTGGTGTGGCTGTGGCCGGACAATGACGAAGCCGGGCGCGAGTGCATGGCGAAGGTGACGGCGCTGGCGCGCGAGGCAGGCGCGGCGAGTGTCGAGGTGTTCAACCTGGATTTATTCGCACGTCATCCGGCGGGCGATGTTGACGTGCCGGAATTTGGCTTTGCGCGCCCACTGCCGGAAAAGTGGGACGCGGCGGACGCGGTGGCCGAGGGGTGGACTTCCGGGCATGTTGCCACGCTGATGCAGTTGCCGGACTTTCTACAGTCGGTATCTGTGCCAGCGGCGCGAGTTGCAGACACGCCGCGCAACGCGGTGGCTGATGACGAAGGCGGCGAACAGTTGCCGCATTTTCATTGCAACGATAAAGGTGTCTGGTTCTTCGGGCGCAATAACGAAGGCAACAACATGCCGCCGTTGTGGGTGTGTTCCAAGCTGGAAATTACCGCATCCACCCGCGATGCGAAAAATGAATCATGGGGGCGGCTGCTTGAGTTTGACGATCTGGACGGCACGCATCACGCCTGGGCGATGCCGATGGAATTGCTTTCCGGCGATGGTAACGAATACCGCCGCATGTTGCTTTCAATGGGGCTACAAATTGGCGGGTCGGGCAAGGCGCGCAACCTGCTGACGCAATACATTCAGACGGCACAGGTCGAGCAGCGCGCCCGCTGTGTCGAGCGCACCGGCTGGCATGGCAATGTGTTCGTGATGCCCGACAGCACCATCGGCGAGGATGAAGAGCGCATCTTGTTTCAGTCGGCCAGTGCCACGCCGGGCACATTCAAACGAAAGGGCAAACTGACAGACTGGCAAACGAACGTGGCCGCACGTTGTGCCGGTAATTCTCGCCTGGTGTTTGCCGTGTCCGCTGCCTTCGCCGCGCCGCTGCTGCATATCACCGGCATGGAATCGGGCGGGGTGCATTTGCGGGGCGATTCATCTACTGGAAAAACCACTGCGCTGCGCGCCGCCGCTTCGGTGTGGGGCGGCATGGAATACCTGCAACGCTGGCGCGCCACTGACAACGGGCTGGAGGCACTGGCCGCACAGCATTCCGATTGCTTGCTGGTGTTGGATGAGTTGAGCCAGGTTGACCCCAAGGCGGCGGGCGAGGTGGCCTACATGCTGGCAAATGGCGGCGGCAAGGCGCGGGCAAACCGCACCGGCGGGCTGCGCGATCCGGCAAGCTGGCGCATTTTGTTTTTATCCAGCGGTGAGGCCGGGCTGTCCGAACACATGGCCGAGGCGAAAAAGAAACCGAAGGCCGGGCAGGAAATTCGCCTGCTGGATATACCCGCCGATGCGGGCGCGGGGCATGGCATGTTTCAAGAGTTGCACCAATACGCGAACGGCGCGACATTCTCCAAAGCCTTGACTGAAGCCGCTTGCAAGCACTACGGCACGGCGGCGCAACCCTACATCGAAAAACTGGTAGAGCACAACGATAAGGTGGCGACATGGATCAAAAAAGCACAGTCTGAATTTACGCATGGCAATGTTGAGGCCGATGCCGGCGGGCAGGTACACCGTGCCGCCTTGCGCTTTGCATTGATCGGCGCTGCGGGTGAACTGGCCAGCAAGTGGCAGATTACCGGCTGGCAAGCGGGCGAGGCGATGCAGGCCGCCGTCACTTGCTACAAGGCATGGCTGGCACAACGCGGCGGCGCGGGCAACCTGGAAGAGTTGAACATGCTGGCACAGGTGCGGCGATTCTTCGAGGCGCACGGCGAGGCGCGCTTTACCGATTGGAGCAGACCGGCAAGCAACACCGAAGGACATTCGCCCCGCACGATCAACCGTGCCGGATACCGCAAGCACAACACGGACACGATGACGGATGGGCGAGGCGAAGAGGTTGTGGCCGGGACGCATACCGAGTTTTATGTGATGCCGGAAACATTCAGGGGCGAAGTGTGCGGCGGATTCGATCACCGCGTGGTGAGCAAATTACTGGTGCGGCATGGCTGCCTGATACCACCCGAAGGCAAAGGCTACACGCGCAAGGAACGGCTGCCCGGTGGCGAGGGTAATGCGCATGTTTATCGCATCACGCACAAGGTGTTTGAGCTGGGCGGCGATGAGTAATCACGCAAAGTATTTTCCAACATTAGGCAACGGCGCACGCCCGAAGTTTCGCATCGGCGGCGAAATGCTAGACGGCTATGGACGGGGGCGGACAATCTGCCCCGACTGCCCCGACTTCGTTTTAAAAAGTCGGGGCAGCGCAAAGCCAATAGATACGCCATGCCCCGACCGCCCCGACCTGCCCCGACCATTTTTAACGTGTACCGGATGAAAAGCAGGCGGCGCGGCGTGTGTGGTGTGCGGGCAGAGAATCAAATTCGCGCCACAAAACCGGACGGGTTTATGCAACGCAACCGTGCAACTCAAAAGGTACTCCCTGGCACTTGCCACTACGGGTAATCCGAACCCCGATAAAACTCTAGCTGCAAATGATTTTTGAATACTTTCTTTTTACTTTTTAGAGGGGGATTTTAGGCATGAACAGAAAAGAATTGGCCACTGTGTTGGGCGTTTCCACTACCGCTATCGGCCATTGGGAAAAGGAAGGGATGCCGATTAAAACCAAAGCCGGGCGGGGCAGCCCGAATGATTATGACCTGGATGATTGTTTGGTATGGTTAAAGAAAAATGGCAAAGGCCGGAATGTGCGCGTGGATCGTCCAGGAGCGGCAACGCGGATCAATGCACTGATGCAAACCACGGGCAACAATAGCGCATCACTCGATGGGGACTATCTGAGGCTTACAGAAAAGGAGGTGAAAGACGCCATAATCTTCGGAGAGACGCAAGGCAAGATTCACGCCTTCAAGTGGGTTGCAGAAAACTTTCCGATTGCAGCGGCCTCCCTGATTCGCTTTGGTGGGCTTGATCCAGAAACGGCCGTCAACCTTGGGGTACATATTGCACACTCTTTTCTGTCTGTGGGTTGCATGGTTCACAACATCGAAAAGCAAGCCCACGATCCAGAAAGCCGTGTGGCGCGCTGGCTAAAAAAGGACAAAGAAGCGCCGGCAGAATTTGCGGCATTGGCGGTTGAAATGAAAAACCTTTGGGATTAAACAGGGTGGGCGGTAAAGGAGTGGCTCATACTTCACTTTAAAAAAAGCGGGTATAAAAACGGGTACGAAACGCCATGCCGAGATGACAGCCCTATATGTGGCGCGGCATACAGCGAACAATTGCGGTTTAACGTCTAACTTTTACCCGTCCTGACAGGGCGCTGAAAACCTGGCGGGACAGCAGCTTACCCGTGCAATTCTGCGAGATAGCGCGCCCAGTCAAAGCATAGGCCCGGGTCGGTCTTGCGCTGTGGTGCAATATCGCGGTGCCCGGCGATGCCGCGTATTGGATAGGCTTTGCGCAACGCCATGGTCAAGCGGTGGAGTGCTTCATATTGCGCATCGGCAAACGGAACGGTATCGCTGCCTTCCAATTCGATGCCGAGCGAAAAATCATTGCAGCATGGCCTGCCTTGCCAACAGGATACTCCCGCATGCCAGGCACGCTTCAAACAGGGAACAAACTGGATAATCCGGCCATCGCGGCGCACAAAGAAATGCGCCGACACTTTCAGCCCCGCAATGGTTTGATAATAAGGATGGGCCGCCACGTCGAGCGTGTTGGTGAACAGTCGCCGCACTTCATCGCCGCCAAACTCGCCCGGCGGCAGGCTGATGTTATGTATCACCAACAATTCGATTGCGCCGGCGGGGCGGTCGTCGCAGTTCGGCGACGGGATATATTCGCCGCCGACCAGCAACCCTTGCGCGTCAATCCGCATCGTCCGCACCGCCCGAACCCTTGATGCCCAGCCGCTCCATCCGGTAACGCATGGTGCGGAACGTCAATCCCAGCAATTTGGCGGCTGCCGTGCGATTAAATCCGGTCTGTTCCAGCGCTTCCAGCAAGGCTTGTTTCTCGACCCGGTCCAGATATTCCGGCAGCGGGTATTTGCTGCTGAGGGCGGCATGATCAGGCTGGTTATGTTCCACGGGCACCAGCAATAAATCCTGTTCCTCGATCACCCCTCCCGGGCACAGCGCCAATGCCCTTTCGATGATGTTTTCCAGTTCGCGCACATTGCCGGGGAAGCTGTAGTTTTGCAGCGCATGCAACGCTTTTTCGGAAAAACGCACCTCCGCATTGCCGCGCAAGCGCTCCAGAATCCGCTGTGCGATTTCCGGAATATCCTCGCGTGACTCGCGCAAGGCGGGCATCTGGATCGGGATCACATTCAGGCGGTAATAAAGATCCTGGCGAAACTTGCCCTGCCGCACGCATTCGGCCAGATCGCGGTGCGTCGCGCTGATGATGCGCACATCCACCGCTTCTTCGCCGCTCCCCCCGATTTTGCGCACGCATTTTTCCTGTATCGCGCGCAATAATTTGACCTGCATGTCCAGCGGCAGATCGGCCACTTCGTCGAGGAACAAAGTCCCGCCGTGCGCCGCCTGAAAAAACCCGTCCCGATCCCTGTCCGCCCCGGTGAACGCGCCTTTTTTGCAGCCGAAAAATTCGCTCTCCATCAGGTTGCCCGGGATTGCCCCGCAGTTCACCGCGATAAACGGCTGATCGTGCCGCGTGCCGCTTTGCACGATCAGGCGCGCCGCCAATTCCTTGCCGCTGCCCGATTCGCCGCTGATATGCACCGGCGCCTGGCTGCGCGCCACGCGCCCGATCAGATCGCGCACTTTCTGCATCGCAGGAGAATGGCCGAGCAGCGTCTTGTCGCCGGATGGGCCTGCCTGCGGCAACTTCAGCGCGGATTTCACCAGGGCGCGCAACTGACTCAGCGAAACCGGCTTGGCCAGATAATCGAAGGCGCCCGCCTTGAGCGCGGCAACGGCATTTTCCATGTTGCCATGCGCGGTAATCACCGCCACCGGCACATCCAGATTGTTTTGCATGATGTGCTGCACCACTTGCAGGCCATCGCCATCGGGCATGCGCATATCGGTCAGGCACAGGTCGTAGCGGCGCGCCGCCAGCTTCGCCAGCGCCGCGCGCACATTGCCTGCCCTGTCCACCTCCAGCCCCATCTTGCGCAGCGCCAGCTCCAGCAGTTCCAGGATATCCGGCTCATCGTCCACCAGCAGCACCGTGGCGCTTTTCACCCGATGGCTATCCGCCATGCTCATGCCTCCCGCCATTCCCATGCAGCTCTCCGAACGTTATACGGAAGCAGGCGCCCGCCTGCCCCTCCTGGCCATGATATTCCAGCAGCGCGCCATTTGCCTCGCACAACTCCTTGGCGATATACAAACCCAAACCGGTGCCGTCGGTTGCGGTCGTGAAAAACGGCTCGAACAACCTGCCCTGGTGTTCGGCGGAGATGCCCGGGCCGTCATCCTGCACGTCCAGCATCGCCCGCCCATCCGCCGCATTCATCGTCAATGCCAGGCTGCCGGGCAATTTGCGGCCATAGCGCAGCGCGTTACGGCATAAATTCCACAGCACCTGGCGCAAATGGCCGCGATCAAAGGAAACCTCCGCTTCCCGCATTCCGGCCAACGTCACCACACCCGGCTCAAGCCGTTCCGCCAGGTTAAATTCTTCGACAAAGGTGCGCAGCATCGCATCCAGCTCAAACACTTCCGGCTGTGCGCGGTCGCGGCGGTTCAACTGCATCACGTCCTGCACGATGCGGTTGATGCGCTGCGTGTTGTCCAGCACGATTTGCAACAGCCGCTGCTGCTTCGCATCGCCCTGCTCCTCCTGCATCAGCTCTGTCGCATAGCTGATCGCCGACAACGGATTGCGCACTTCATGCGCGATGCTGGCGGTCAAACGGCCCAGTGCGGCCAGCTTGATCTGCTGCGCCTCGGCCCGGACGCGCTGCATATCCTCCAGAAAGATCACTGCGCCGTGCGCCGCATCCCGCTCGACGGCGACAAAGCGCAATCTTGCCTGCACCCCGACATCCAGCTGCAAGGTGTCGCGGCTGGCCGCACCGGTTCTTTTCCATAGCGCGTACTGCCCGAACAGCAACGGAAAATTTTCCGCCAGCGAGCTTCCGGATACCGCACTGTGGCGCAACATGCGCGCCGCGCTGGGATTCATCTGCATGATCACGCCCTGCTCATCCACCACCAGCACGCCGTCCTGCATATCGCGCATCACCAGACTATTCGCCTCGGACAGACTGGCCAGATCGTGGCCGCGGCGTTGCGCCAATTGCTGGCTGTCCACGGCGTACTTCGCCAGCGTATGCGCCAGCCAGGCCACCGCAAAGTAGGACACGCACAGCAAGCCGACCTGCATATACTGCGCCACGACGGCATCGTCATACAGCACCGCGTAGGAATGCTCCAGCAATGCGGCAATACTCGCCAGCGCGGCAAAGAACAAGGTGATTTTGCCGCGGCTGGTCATCCCCGCCGCCGCCAGCGAAACCAGCAGCAGCAGCCCGATACTGCTCTGTATCCCGCCGCTGGCATAGGAAAGTACCGACAGGGCGGCAATGTCGCCGCCGACCTGGCCGGCCAGTTGCCAGGTAAAACGCGGCCAGCGCAATTGAATCAGCACAAAGGAAAGCAACACCACTGCCGCATAAATCAGGCTGGCGACAAAAAATACCGTCCAGTTGCGCGCGCCCAGCGACAGCGAAGGGCCCAATGTCCCGGCGAGAAACACAAACAGGCTGGCCAGTGCCAGCCGATACAGATTGAAATAGCGCAGGGAGCGCCAAAAATCGACAGGGGGAGACTCTGCAATAAGTTTGTCGGTCATTGCATCAAAGTAAAATTCACGCAGTGATTCGTTCGCTCCCTCTCCCGCTTGCGGGAGAGGGTTGGGGAGAGGGAAACCGCTTACTTGCGATAGGCATCACGATGTTCCGCGTTACAGAAGAATCGCCCGTCAGCCTGAACGCTCTCGCCCTTGGGTAAATGTACGCCGCAATGTGCGCAGCGCACCATATCCTCGGCATCCGGTTTATCCTGCTGCGGCGCTTGCTTGCGGTAAGACCTGATCAACAGGTAAACCACTGCCACGATGGCGATGATCAATAACAGACGGCTCATTTCGCATGAACTCCATAGGGCAGGATCGGGGCGGGAATTGTACTACGCAATCAGCGCCACGCTCTTGACCTGTGCGAACACTCCCATCCCGATAGCGAGATTGAGCTGGTCGCGCGAACGGCGGGTGATGCGCGACAGCAACAACTGTCCGTTGCCGACGGACATGCGCAAATTCACGCGATCCGGCCCCTCGTCGCGGATCTCGTCGATGCGCGCCGCGAGGATGTTGCTGATACTGGAGCCATGCGGCGCGGCGGTGGCGATGCTCACATCACGCGCCAGCACGCGGGCACGCACCACGCTGCCGAGAGGGCGCTCCACCTTGCTCACCCACAGGCTGCCGCCGGGAAAATCCAGCCGGCTGAGGTGATATTCCTCGTCATGCATGGCCACGCTGGCCTCGATCACCGCGCCCGCGTCGTCCAGATGCGCGGTGGGCAAATCCAGCCGCCCCAGCACTTCGTTAAGCGCGCCGCTGGCGATGACGCGCCCCTGCTCCATCAGCACCAGCTGGTCGGCCAGCCGCGCCACTTCGTCCAGTGAATGGCTGACATAGATCACCGGGATATCCAGTTCGCCGTGCAAGACTTCCAGATACGGCAGGATTTCCCGCTTGCTCGCGGAGTCCAGCGCCGAGAGCGGCTCATCCATCAGCAGCAGGCGCGGACTGGTGAGCAACGCGCGGGCGATGGCGACGCGCTGCCGCTCCCCGCCGGACAGGCCGGCCGGGCTGTCACGTTCGATCAGCTTGCTCAGTCCGAGCCACTCCACCACCTGCTCCAGTTGCACCTTGCGCTGTTCGGGCGGAATGCGCTTCAGGCCGTATTCCAGATTCTGCCGCACCGACAGATGCGGAAACAGGCTCGCCTCCTGGAACACATAACCCAGCGGGCGCCGATGGACCGGCATGAATTTCGCGCCGTTCTGCCACACCTCATCCTTCACCTGGAACATCCCGTTGGCCGTCCGTTCCAGCCCCGCGATGCAGCGCAGCAAGGTCGTCTTGCCCGAACCCGACGGGCCGAACAGCGCGGTGACGCCATGCGCAAATACCTGCAACTCCGCGTGCAGTTCGAAGCCGGGATAAGAAAGATCGAAACGCGCTTGGATCATTCTAGAAAGACCTTTGGCCACAGAGAACACAGATGTGAAATTCGTTTGTAGGAGCCCGATTCATCGGGCGATTGCGCATGGCAAACAAATCCAATCGCGCAATACCCACAGGGCACAAGAACCTCTTCGAGGTAAATTGCGCTCCTACCGCATGAATTCCGGCTTTCAGAATCATTTGCGCCGCCCGGTTGGATTAAAGGTATATAAAAGCAGCAACACCACAAAGGCGAACACCACCATCCCCGCAGACAGCCAATGCGCCGAGGCATATTCCATCGCCTCGACATGGTCGTATATCTGCACCGACACCACGCGCGTCTTGTCCGGGATGTTGCCGCCGATCATCAGCACCACGCCGAATTCGCCGACGGTATGCGCGAAGCCGAGCACCGACGCAGTGAGAAAGCCGGGCTTGGCCAGCGGCAGCACCACGCTGAAGAATGTATCCCGCGCAGACGCGCGCAGCGTCGCGGCGGTTTCCAGCGCGCGTTCGGGAATCGATTCGAAGGCGTTCTGCAGCGGCTGCACCACGAACGGCAAGGAATAAAACACCGAGGCAATCACCAGCCCGGCAAAGGTGAAAGGCAGAAGGCCGATCCCCAATGCCTGAGTGAGATGACCGAGCGGCCCGGACGGCCCCATCGCCACCAGCAGGTAAAAACCGATCACCGTTGGCGGCAACACGATCGGCAGCGCCACCACCGCGCCGACCGGCCCCTTCCACCAGGAACGGGTGCGCGCCAGCCACCACGCGATCGGCGTGCCGACCAGCAACAGAATAACAGTCACCACCGCAGCCAGCTTGAAAGTAAGCCAGATCGCGGACAGGTCGGCGGATGAGAAAGCGGAATCCATTGCGCTATTCTACTTTGCCAGGCAACACAAAACCGTAGCGGCTCATGATTGCGCGCGCCTCGCTGCCCGACATGAATCTTGCGAATGCCAGCGCCAGCGGATTGCCGGCAGCGCGCCTGGTGATAATGAAACCCTGCTCCAACGGCTGATGCAGCTTGTCAGAAATAAGCGCGTAGCCGCCCCGTTTCGCCAGTTCCGGGCTGAGCGCCAGCGACAGCGCGACGATGCCGGCCTGCGCGTTGCCGGTCTGCACGAACTGCGCCGCCTGCGCGACGTTCTCGCCGTAGACCAGCTTGCCCTCCACCTTCTCCCACACGCCCGATGCTTTCAGTGCCTCCTCGGCGCGTTTGCCGTAGGGCGCATGCTTCGGGTTGGCGATGGCGATCTTGCGCATGGGCGGGTCGGCGAGATCGGCGATGGTCAACTTGCCGGCATCGCGCGACGGGCTCCACAGCACGATGCGCCCCACCGCATAGGGTTGCACCTCTGAGCCTGCGAAGCCTTCTTCCTTGAGCGCACGCGGATAGGCAATGTCGGCGGAAAAATACAGGTCGAAAGGCGCGCCCTGGCGGATCTGCGTCTGGAACTTGCCGGACGAGCCGTAGATGGTTTCCACCCGGTCGGCGGGATGCAGCCTGCCGAACAGCGCGACGACCTCGTCCAGCGCGAACTTGAGATCGGCAGCGGCGGCGATGGTGATTTTCTCGCCCGCGTGCGCTGCTTGTCCTGCGACAAACAGGCAAATGAAAATGAGTAGCCTCGCTACAAATCGGCTAACTATGCGCATCTTGATGGAGGCATTCGTGTGATAGTCAAAATTTTTATTAAGGTCAGCTTCCGACGAACCCAGAAGCGGATGTTCCACGTTTTTGAAGCGTTAGTTATGATCGATCAAGTCCCAGAACCATATTTTCTACTTTATCTTCAAATGCATTTCTAAAACAAAATTGGCCAAGAAGGCCTGTGCCACCATTAATTAGTTTTAAAAACATTGAAGCGTGTGAAAACACTTTTCTATCCTTACTTCTACACATTAAATTCAAATAACCTTCCCAATACTCTCCTGATACGTTGTAGTCGATACTAAACTTGCGATCTGGCGACACAAATGAAAATTGGAGAGAACCAGTAACTTTGTGTGCGTTTTGTGTAAGCACAGCAGAGAAAGTTGACCTCACCTTATTGCCTTCATCGTTATATTCAGCAAACCAACTGCCTGATATATCCGCGCCCTGATATCGAAAATTTTGATACTTAGGTGTAAGCACTTTCACCCACAGCCAACTAACCGCATAAATTAATATAGCTGTTAATATCCCAGAAATTACACCTATAAATATCGATTCTTGAGTACCCATAATTTTCCTCGCAACAGAGCCAACCGGGTCAGCTTCAAATTATTCTTCATGGCAAAAACATTGACAATCAGATTCCAACCGTCACGCGAATACAACCGACACATGCCCTGTCGATTGTGAACGTCCGGTCGCCTTAACAACGATCTCGACATTGCGCCCCAGGCGAGTCAGGCATTCCAGCATTTTGGCTTCCGAAATTCCCTGTTTTATTTTGCTCATTTCCCGGCTCCTTGCTCAACGTGCACCAGCATTTGCTGGCCATTCATTACAGCCCGAGTTCGCTGTGCGAACCAAGGCGCACCAACTGCAAAATCTTGTCATCGGGTTTCTGATAAATCAGTACGAGGTCGGGTTTGATGTGGCAGTCGCGGAAATTTTTCCAGTCGCCGGTTAAGGCATGATCGTGGTATCGCTCGGCCAGCGGCACATCTCTCACAAGCACTTTCAATGCCTCAACAAGATCACCTTCCAGCGTCGCGCGGTGCTGGCCTTTCAATTCTCGCTTGTAGTCCCGCTTGAACTGATTTGTACGGTCAATCGTCCGCATTCAAATCAGCCATCAGGTCATCCACGTTCTTGAACGATTTCATATTGACGCCTTTGCGCGCGTCCTTCATCGCCTGAATGGTCACGTCATTGGGAACCAGCGGTTCAAATGGCAGGGCTTTTTCTCGTGCAATACGGGTCAGCATGATGCGGAAAGCATCGGATACAGTCAGCCCCATCGCCGCCAGAACAACGGAAGCCTCTTCTTTGATGTGCTCGTCTATGCGCGCACGGACAACAGTATTGGAAGCCATTATTAACACCTCGCTATAAATTGAGCCACAATGTAGCCCGATTTGCATTTATCGTCAATCCAACTCAAGGTATGGGCACTTACTTTGGCTTGGCGTGTGCCGGACGAAATGCCTTGCATTGCTCCGGATCGGATTCCAAGTACGCGCCTTCGATGAGGTCGATGCAGTACGGGATGGCCGGGAACACGGCGTTCAGGCAGTCGTCGATCGCGGAGGGTTTGCCGGGCAGGTTGACGATCAGGCTCTTGCCGCGTATCCCCGCGGTCTGCCGCGACAGGATCGCGGTGGGCACGAACTTCAGCGACGCGCTGCGCATCAGTTCGCCGAAGCCCGGCATCATCTTCTCGCATACCGTTTCGGTGGCTTCCGGCGTGACGTCGCGCAGCGCCGGGCCGGTGCCGCCGGTGGTGACGATCAGGCAGCAGTTCTCCACGTCGCTTAGCTGGCGCAGCGCGGCTTCGATCTCCGGCTGTTCGTCGGGGATCACTTTCGCCACCGCCTCCCACGGCGAAGTCAGCACGCGCGTGAACCACGCGTGGATGGCCGGGCCGCCCTTGTCCTCGTATTCGCCGCGGCTGGCGCGGTCGGAAATGGTCAGGATACCGATGCGTGCGATTGTCATGCTTACTCCTAAACCGGAACAAAAATTGGGAAACCTTCTTCCTGTAGGTTGGGCAAAGCGCAGCGTGCCCAACGAATGAAAATGCCGTTGTTAATGTTGGGCACGCTGCGCTTTGCCCAACCTACGCACTACCCCTTAAAATCCGCTTTGTCCTGAAAAACCGTGCCGTCGAGCAACTGCACCGTCACCGGGCTGCCTGCCACCAAGCCGTTGCAGTCGGCCGGCACGACCGCCAATCCGTCCGCCCTCGCCATGGACAGCAGCATGCCGCTGCCCTGCGCGCCGGTGGAGGTTGCCGCGTAACCGCCCTGCCCCTGCGCGAGCAGCACGCGGATGAATTCGGTGCGTCCCGGCTGGTGCTTCACGTTATGCGTCATCCGCGCCTCGATGGTGCGACGGTGGGTGCGCGCGTGTCCCATCATGCGGCGCAACGCGGGGACGACGAATTCCTCAAAACACACCATACTCGATACAGGGTTTCCCGGCAGCCCGAAGATTATTTTTTCGCCGACCTTGCCGAACGCGACCGGATGTCCCGGCTTCATCGCCACGCGCCAGAACAGCATCTGCGCGCCCAGCGCCTCGATGGTCGGGCGGACATAATCGTGCACGCCGACCGAGGTGCCGCCGGAAACCAGCAGCACGTCGTATTCCAGCCCGCGCTTCAGGTAGCGCGCCAGCTCTTCGGGGTCGTCGCGCGCGATGCCGAGCAGCACCGGCTCGATGCCGAGCGCCTGCACCTGACCCATCAGCGCGTAGCTGTTGGAATTGGGTATCTTGTTCGGATCGACGGGTTCGTCGAGCCCTTCCAGTTCGTTGCCGGTGGACAGGATCGCCACGCGCGGCCGCCGGTACACCTGCACCTGCGCGCGCTTCACCGTCGCCAGCACGCCGATCACGCCCGGCGTGATTGCAGTGCCGGGTGTCAGCACCACCTCGCCGTTGCGCATGTTCTCGCCGAGGCGGCGGATGTCGTTGCCCGGCTTGACCGACTGATTGATCTGCACGCGGTTGTCCGGTGATGCTTCGGTATCCTCGACGCGGATCACCGCATCGGCGCCCTGCGGCATCGGCGCGCCGGTCATGATGCGCGCGCACTGGCCGGACGCCAGCGTCTTGCTCGGCATGTCGCCGGCCTTGATGTCTTCGATGATTTCCAGCGTGGCGGGAACACTGCCCAGATCGGCGCTGCGCAACGCGTAGCCGTCCATCGCAGAGATATCGTAGGGCGGCTGGTCGCGGTTGGCGCGCACTTCCTCGGCCAGCACGCGGCCCAGCGATTGTTCGAGTTTCACCTGCTCCGCGCCGAAGGTCGCGACCGATTCGAGAACGACGCGCTGCGCCTCGCTTACCTGCAAATGTTCCATTTCCTTGTTTTCTCCTGGTTCATCCTGAAAAACATTACCTCGTAGGTCGGGTTAGCGCAGCGTTAACCAATGACTTGGCTGTCGTTTTCTGACAGCTTAGTACTCCGTTTCATAAGTTCACACACGTATTTCTCAAGTTGCAGTTGTAGCCCGGATGCAGCGCAGCGGAATCCGGGAAGAACGGAGCGTCGCACTCCCGGATTACACTGCGTTTCATCCAGGCTACAGTCTGAATTGTCAATATAAATACGTATGTATATTTACGAAAATAACTACTTAGTCAGATGGCTATGCAAAGCTACCCGACATTTTGGCTGCTTTCACGTCGGGTTACGACCTGCGGTCTAACCCGACCTACAGCTTATCGCGCAATAAATTGCGCTCCTACAATTGATTCATCGCCTGCGCGACATCCTGCGGCGTGTCCAGATCGAAAAAACTGCGCAAGTGCGGATCGGCTTCCAGCATCTCGGCTTCGTCCACATAGCGCACATCCAGTTGTTTCAACACACCGCGCAAACCTTTCTGCTGCGCCGCCAGACTTGCGCGCAGCGGCGCAACGCAACTGGCCGCATAGAATGCCGCCAGCGGCTGCGGGTGCCCATGCACAACGGGCACGACCGCCTGATGCTGCAAACGGTACCTGGCAAGCAGCTCGACCACTTCCGGCACGACGAACGGCATGTCGCAGGCCACCATGAACGCCCACGGTGTGGTGATATTTCCCAAACTGGCGACCAGCCCGGCGAGCGGGCCGCCATCGGGTTGTTCGTCGCAGATTTGCGGCAAGTCGATTCCGGCGCGCGGCTGGCGCACGCTGACGATCACTTGCGGGAATAGCTGTTGCATGGTGGCGGTGACCGTCTGCAATAATGTCTTGTCGCCCAGCGTCACGTTTGCCTTGTCCGTCCCCATGCGGCTTGAATCGCCGCCTGCCATGACAATCGCGGTGCAGTCTGCAATCATTTGCGGTCGAGCACGAACTGGGCAATACCGGCGATGTCTTCCAGCGCGAAATGCGGCAGTTGCGGATAGACCTCGTCCATGTCTGTGACGATGGCGATCAGCCCGTCCTCGACCGTGCAGCGCGGCGGCTTGGTGCACTCGCGGCGCAGCACTTCGATCTTCGCCCCGGCGCAGTGGGAAAAACCTTCCGCCAGCACCAGGTCGGCCTCGCCGAGGAAGCGTTGCGCCAGTTGCTCCGGCTCGCGCCGGTCGACCGCGTCGGCGACCAGTTGCAGCTCGTTGGATGTGACCAGCATGCTCATCACCGCGCCCGCTTCTTTGTAGCGGTAGCTGTCCTTGCCGGGGGTGTCCAGCACCACCTTGTGATGCGCGTGCTTGATGGTCGCTACGCGCAGCCCCCTGCTGCTCAGTTCGCGCAGCAATTTTTCGACCAAGGTGGTCTTGCCGGAACCGGAATGACCGACAACGGTAAATACAGGCGGATTTGTGGATGCAACACTCATGGATGCGGTGTCACCCACGCCTCGCCCTGCGGCGTGATTTCCTTTTTCCAGATCGGCACGCGCTGTTTCAGTTCGTCTATCATCCAGCGGCAGGCTTCCAAGGCGGCGACGCGATGCTCTGCGCCTGCCGCGATGAACACGATGTTGTCGCCGCCCTTGACCGTGCCGATGCGATGCACGATGCGCGCATCCAGCAGGCCGAATTTCTCGATCGCATCGCTGCGCAACCGGTCCAGTTCCGACAGCGCCATGCTGCCGTAGGCATCGAAGCTGATTTCCGAGACCTCGCGGCCTTCCGAAAAATCGCGTGCGCAACCGAGGAACGTGGCGATGCCTCCCATGCGTTTCGAGCTGGCTTGCAACGCCCTGATTTCATCGTCCTGGGAAAAATCTTCCTGCTGGATTCTGACTGCCGGTTTCATCCTATCCTCCCGAAAACCTGGCCATGAAAGCCACTTCGCTGTTGTCCGCGAGCGGCAGCGACAAGTCGCGCACATGCTCGCCGTTGGCCGCGGCGAAACAGACGATTTCGAATGCCTGCGGGTACTGCGCCGCCAGCTCGTCGCGCACGTCCTGCAAACGGATGCCGGGACGGAATGCGACCGTCGCCTGGTTGCTGCCGATGCGTTCCGCGACCGGCCCGAAGAACAGTACCTTGATCATTTCACCTCTCCGCGAAGCCATACCCCACTCTTGCCGCCGCGCTTCTCCTCCAGTTGCACATGCTCGATGCGCATGCCCCGGTCGATCGCCTTGCACATGTCGTATATGGTCAGCAGCGCCACGCTGGCGGCGCACAACGCCTCCATCTCGACGCCGGTCTGGCCGACGCAGCCTGCCGTGGTGACGACCCTGATGCCCACGCAGCCGCTCGCGTCCGGGTCGGTGATTTCGCTGAATTCGACATCCACGCCGGTCAGCGCGATGGGGTGGCACATCGGAATCATGTCGGAGGTGCGCTTTGCCGCCATGACTGCGCCGACATCGGCCACCGTCAGCACGTCGCCCTTGGCGATCCGCCCGGCCCTGATGCGCTCCAGTGTCGCGGGCTGCATGCGCAGAACGCCGCTGGCGATCGCGACGCGCTGGGTGTCGGATTTTGCCGAAACATCCACCATGCGCGCCCGGCCCGCATCAGAAAAATGAGTCAATTCGTTCATATGAATACCTGTTCAGTCTAGGAAGGCGTGCCGCCGCAGGCGTGGCAGGCGGGATCTTTGCTCAACGAGCTGCGCATGATATTCATGTCCAGCGCGTTGACCGTCAGCAGCTTGCCGCTCAGGCCCCGCTCTATGCCCATCAGCAACTTGAGCGTTTCCGCCGCCTGCAGCGAGCCGATGATGCCGACCAGCGGCGCGAACACCCCGGTGGTCGCGCAGCGCAGCTCGGCAGCCAGGCTGTCTTCGGGAAACAGACAGTTGTAGCAGGGCGCATCTGTTTGTTCGAACGCGGCCGTTTGATCAAGTATTTCCGGACTGCGAAAGTCGAATACCGAAACCTGCCCGTCGAACTGTATCGCCGCACCCGAGACCAGCGGTTTGCGCAGCTCCAGGCAGACGCGGTTGACGGCGTAGCGCGTCGCGAAATTATCGCTGCAATCCAGCACCACATCGGCCTGCGCGACGAGATCGCGCAACCGTGCCTCATCGGCGCGCAAAGGCAGGGCGATGCACTCGACTTCTGGGTTGATGTCGCGCAACGCGGCCTGCGCGGAGGCGACCTTGGGCTGGCCGACCGCTGCGGTGCGGTGGATGATCTGGCGTTGCAGGTTGCTGAAATCCACCGTGTCATGGTCGCACAGCGTCAGTTGCCCGACCCCGCTGGCGGCAAGATATAGCGCGGCTGGCGAGCCGAGTCCGCCGAGGCCGATGATCAGCGCCTTGGCATCGAGCAGGCGCTGCTGCCCCTCGATGCCGATCTCCGGCAGCAGGATATGCCGGCTATAGCGCAGCAGTTGGTGGTCGTCCATGCGGGCAGTCTGTAATTTTTAAGGTTGTCTGGATAAATAGGCGCGGCAGAGGTCCTCATCCGCCGATATAGGACATTTCTATTTTCTCTCCGGATTTTTCTCCGGGCGCCTCCGTCACGGCATGGCGCAGCTGCGAGTAGCGGTCGTTGCGCCGCCCCCAGTGGCCTGCGATCAGGCCGGCCAACATCTGGTCGGTCGCATTCATGCGCAGCGGGTCGCGCAAGTCTGTGCCGCCGCTGGCGAACAAACAGGTGTAGAGCTTGCCGTCGGTGGAAAGTCTGGCGCGGGTGCATTCGTGGCAAAACGCCTGCGTGACCGAGGCGATCACCCCGACTTCGCCGCTGCCGTCCGCATAATGCCAGCGTTCCGCGACTTCTCCGGTGTAATTGGGATCGATCTGCCGGACCGGGTAACGGCTGTTGATCTGTTCCAGAATTTCCCGCGCCGGAACCACATCGTCCATGCGCCAGCCGTTGGTGCAGCCCACATCCATGAATTCGATGAAGCGCAGCACAACACCGCTGTTGCGGAAATGTCCCGCCATCGGGATGATTTCATGGTCATTCACGCCGCGTTTGACTACCATGTTGACCTTGACCGGCGCGAGGCCGACACGCTGCGCGGCGGCGATGCCGTCCAGCACGGTTTTGACGGGCACATCCGAATCGCTCATGCGCCGGAAGGTTGCTTCGCTCAATCCGTCCAGGCTGGCGGTGATGCGCGCCAAGCCTGCATCCTTCAGCGACTGGGCTTTCTGGGACAGCAGCACGGCATTGGTGGTCAGGGCGACTTCAACGGGCTTGCCTTCCCTTGTGTTCAGCCTGGCGAGCGATTCGATGATCCGTTCGATGCCGCGGCGCAACAGCGGCTCGCCGCCGGTCAGGCGGATTTTCTGCACACCCAACTGGATAAACAATCTGGCCAGGCGCTCGATTTCTTCAAAGCTGAGCAGATCGGCGCGCGGCAGGAAGGCGTGATCCTTGTCGAAGGCTTCGCGCGGCATGCAATAGGTGCAACGCAGGTTGCAGCGGTCGGTGACCGAAATGCGCAGGTCGCGCATCGGTCGCTGCAGGGTGTCGGTGACTTGCCCATAGCCATGCGATACGCCCGACACGGTGTAGTCCTGTATGGCGCCGGATTGTTGCGCAACACCGGATGGCTGCGCAACAACAGATGCGATCGGGATAATTTTGAATGTCTCAGTCATGGTGCATATTAATGCTAAAAACGGCGATTAGCCACGGATATACGGATACCACCGGTCACCGTAGGGGCGATTCATGAATCGCCCGTACATCTGCCATCCGGGCGCGGGGGAAGCAATATCGCCCGATCCAGTATATGGGTGGCGATATTTTCGATATCGGCATGCGTGAAGCTGAAAAGCATGTCCGGCGGAGGAACGCCGTCGCTGATGACGGTCTGGATATGCGGGTCGCGCTTGCACAACGGTTCGGCAGAATTATCGGCGCGCAGCACCTCGAGCCCGGGCAGGGGCACATTATCGAATCCGATCGCCAGAACCAGGTCGCATTCGGCGAGATGCCCGGCCAGCAGAATCGGGTCCGGCTCCGGCTGGCCGGGTGTTTCGCACAGCAACCCCCAGCGGTCGCGGTTGGCAATCAACGTTTGCCGGCAGCCGCTCTGGCGCAGGTTCCAGGTTTCCGATCCCGGCTTGTCCATGTCGAACGGTTTATGCGCATACTTCACCACCGCGACCCCGATTTGCCGGAAGCTCAATTCTTCGACGAGCCTGGATACCAGCGCGCTGCGTCCGCCGCCATAACCGCAAATGCGGAACATCTTCATACCACTCTCCGTAAAACATATCCCTGTTTCAAGGCATCAAACGCGTGCTCTCAGGGATGAAACCCGTTTTTTCCAGACCATTGGGAGCAATTGAGCCGCGGAAAATACAAGCTCACACGAAATTTTCAAATAATTCTACAGTATCCGCCGCTTCCCAGCGAGCGAGCCGCCGTAACGAGACCTTGCTTCGATCTCGACACGGCGATTCTCGGCGCGGTCACTGTGTGTTGCCAACGCACAGCCAAAAAAAAGGCCAGGAACGGGATTGCCGTAACCGGGCCTGAGCACTTCAGGTGTTATCAAGGGAGGATTAAACACCTGTGCATATCATCCCTCATCTGCTCCGGGACGTTCTGTTTGATAACGCACATAACCCGGAAAATCGCTATTCGCGCGTCTCATGGATTGAGCCACGCTGATTGCCGTATGTTCGCTAACGAACAAGCGGTAACCAACTGTGGTATAAATTAATAACTGAAGCACTCTTTGATCTTGCTCAACCTTGCATTGATTTGCTGCTTGTTTGATTTTGACCCTATTGGTTGCATACTCCAGGGACAGTAAAATGGCCACCATTAATCCCGCACGGCATACCCCCAATCAAAACCATCTTCTCGCCGCCCTGCCGGCGGAAATACTCGAGCGACTCTCCCCACATCTGGAATTGACCCCGATGCCGTTCGGTCAAGCCCTCTACAAATCCGGCGGCCAATTGCAGCATGTCTATTTTCCGACGACCGCCATCGTGTCCCTGCACTACATCATGGAAAATGGCGCATCGGCCGAAATCGCGGGCGTGGGCAATGAGGGCGTACTCGGCATTTCAATTTTCATGGGCGGCAATACCACGCCCAGTCTGGCCACCGTGTATACCGGCGGTTATGGCTACCGGCTGAAGGCGCAGTTGATGATGGAGGAATTCAATCGCGCCGGGCCGCTGATGCGTTTGATGCTGCGTTATACCCAGGCATTAATGACACAAATATCCCAAACTGCAGTCTGCAATCGGCATCATTCGGTGGAGCAGCAACTGTGTCGCTGGCTGCTGTCAACCCTCGATCGATTGCCCTCGAATGAATTGACCATAACGCAGGAATTGATTGCCAGCATGCTCGGCGTACGCCGCGAAGGCATCACGGAAGCCGCCGGGAATTTGCAGCGCGCCGGTTTGATTAGTTACCGCCGTGGTCACATCACAGTACTAAAGAGAGCTGGATTGGAGTCGCGCACTTGTGAATGCTACAACGTAGTTAAGAAAGAATCCCACCGCTTGCTCTGCGATGCACATAATCGTCGGTAACTTCCCTCGGGTAGTCACGGTTAATCCTTGGTCCTGCTTCAGGCTTTGGAGGATTTCCGGAAATCCAGAGTTCGCCGCGCTGCATATGCTTGATATGTAAGCGAAAAACCGAGGTTCAGTGAAGGGTAATCTTTAAGTGGTTAGTAATATCCCCGCCTTATGTGCGTGAACGCACGGAGAACTGCAATTTTGATTGCCATAATCAAAACTAAAATAGTTCTCAGATTTCATCTGCGGCCTTAATTTATTCCGCATCGGTATCTGTAAGTAGAAGCGGTGCTTTTTGTGCGGCATGAGCACCGTTGGCTGCGCCAATCCGCCAGACTAATTCGCGCGCTAACCAAGGTCGATCATGCCCGAGAAATCTGCAGTCCCATCATTCACAACGTCCGCCGCATCGTTGACGGAACCGGTGACATCCGAATGATTCTGCTGGCGATAGGAATGGTCTTATAGGCGCGGATTTATCCGGGCTGTCAGGAAAATTATGAGCAAGAAACCCGACCAGCAAGACCTGCCACGGACGAAAGCCGGGGCGCAACTCGTCCACGCACCGGCGTCTGATGGGTCGCTGCGCCCCGCCGAGGAACTCCTGCACGAACTCCAGGTGTACCAGACCGAGCTGAAAATGCAGAACGAGGAATTGCGCCGTGCCCAGGTTGCCCTTGAGGAATCTCGCGACCGCTATGTAGATCTCTATGAATTCGCCCCTGTCGGCTACCTCACGCTGTCGCGCGGGGCCCAAATTGCCGCCATAAACCTGACCGGAGCCGCGCTGCTGGGAGAAGACCGCAAGAAGCTGCTGGACCGCCGTTTCGCGCGCTTCGTCGCGCCGGTGGATCATGACCGCTGGCAGCGGTATTTCATACATGTGATGCAACATGGAGATAAGCAGATTTGCGAACTAACTCTCCGGCGCAGCGATGGCACGCTCTTTAATGCCCGCCTGGATTGCCTGCTCATCGTGGCTGATGCCGCCGCACCGGCGCTGCGTATCACGCTGACCGACATCACCGCGCGCAAGCAGGCCGAAGAAGCGCTGCTCAAGACGGGTGTCCTGCAGAAAGCGATTTTCAACAGCGCCAATTTCTCGAGCATCGCCACCGACGCGAAGGGCGTGATCCAGATCTTCAACGTCGGCGCGGAACGCATGCTGGGCTACACGGCCACCGACGTGATGAACAAGATCACGCCGGCTGACATATCCGATCCGCAGGAAGTGATCGCGCGCGCCAAGGCGTTGAGCGCAGAGCTCGGCACGCCGATTGCCCCGGACTTCGAGGCCTTGGTGTTCAAGGCCTCGCGCGGCATCGAGGATATTTACGAGCTGACCCACATCCGCAAGGACGGCAGCCGCTTCCCGGCGGTCGTGTCGGTCACCGCGCTGCGCGACGCTCAAAACGCCATCATCGGCTATCTGCTGATCGGCACCGACGACACCGCGCGCAAGCAGATCGAGGCAGAGCAGAAGAAGCTCGATCAGCGCCTGCGCGACCAGCAGTTCTACACGCGCTCGCTGATCGAATCCAACATCGACGCGATCATGACTACCGATCCGTCCGGCATCATCACCGACGTCAACAAGCAGATGGAGGCGCTCACCGGCTGCGCGCGCGACGAGCTGATCGGCGCGCCGTTCAAGAAGCACTTCACCGATCCGGAGCGGGCCGAGGCGGGCATCAAGCAGGTGCTGAGCGAAAAGAAGGTCACCAACTACGAGCTCACCGCGCGCGCCAGGAACGGCGAGGAAACGGTGGTGTCCTACAATGCCACCACCTTCTACGACCGCGACGGGAAGCTACAGGGTGTGTTCGCCGCTGCGCGCGATGTCACCGAGCGCAAACGCCTGAATGTCGAGCTGGAGAGCGCCAAATTCGTGGCAGAAAAAGCCAATCTTGCAAAATCTGAATTCCTTTCCAGAATGAGCCATGAACTGCGCACGCCGCTCAATGCGATCCTCGGCTTCGCCCAGCTGCTGGAGGCCGGTTCCCCGCCGCCAACGGACGCCCAGATTGTAAGGCTGCACCAGATTATCAAGGCAGGATGGTATCTGCTGGAACTGATCAACGAGATTCTCGATCTCGCGGTGATCGAATCCGGCAAGCTGTCGCTGTCGCGGGAACCGGTGTCGCTGATCGATGTCATGCGCGAATGCCAGGCCATGACCGAACCGCAGGCGCAACAAAGCGGCATCCGGATAAACTTTCTGCCATTCGACCACACCTGGTTTGCCCATGCCGATCGAACCCGGATAAAGCAGGTTCTGATCAACCTGCTTTCCAATGCGATCAAATACAACCGCGGGCAGGGTACGGTCGAGGTAAAATGCACCGCGAGCACGCCGGAGCGCATACGCATCAGCATCAAGGACAGCGGTGCGGGGCTGCCTCCGGAAAAGCTGGCGCAGCTCTTTCAGCCGTTCAACCGTCTCGGGCAGGAGAACGGCGTCGAGGAAGGGGCGGGCATCGGCCTGGCGATCACCAAGCAACTGGTCGAACTGATGGGCGGCACCATCGGCGTGAAAAGCACCGTCGGAGCGGGCAGCGAATTCTGGATCGAACTGATCCGGGATGTTACACCGCATTTTGCCGCTAAAAATACCCTGCCAGTAGAGCTTGCGCCGCAAGCCCAAGGGAACGAGACGCGGCGCACCCTGCTCTATGTGGAAGACAATCCGGCCAACCTGATGCTGGTCGAGCAAATAATTGCAGGTATCCCGCAGGTACGCATGCTGAGCGCGCGCGATGGCAATCTCGGCATCGCACTGGCGTGCGCCCACCTCCCGGATGTAATCCTGATGGACATCAATCTGCCCGGTATCAGCGGAATCGAAGCCCTGAAAATCCTGCGCTCAAGTCCGGCTACGGCGCATATTCCCGTCATTGCCATCAGTGCCAATGCAATGCTGCGCGATATCGAGAAGGGGCTGGAGGCTGGATTTTTCCACTATCTCACCAAACCAATCAAGGTCAATGAATTTATGAACGCGCTGGACGATGCACTGAAATTTTCTGAAGCGGGATTGATCAACACAAATGGACAAATACCATGATTAGCGAACAAGAAATCCTTAATGCCAGCATTCTGATTGTCGATGATCAGGAAGCCAATGTTCTTCTGCTCGATCACATACTGAAGGGGGCCGGCTATGCCTGCATCGCGTCGACGATGGATCCGCGCGAGGTCTGCGAGCTGCATCGCAAAAACCACTACGACCTGATCCTGCTTGATCTCCTGATGCCCGGCATGGACGGATTCCAGGTGATGGAAGGCCTGAAGGAAATTGAACCGGACGGCTACCTTCCGGTACTCGTGATCACCGCCCAACCGGATCACAAGCTGCGCGCGCTCCAAGCCGGCGCGAAAGATTTCATCAGCAAACCGTTTGATCTGGTCGAAGTTCAGACGCGTATCCATAACATGCTGGAAGTGCGGCTGTTGTACAAAAAGCTCGAAAATTCCAACAAGGTGCTGGAACGGACCGTACTGGAACGGACCGCCCAACTGCGTGAAAGCGAAGCGCGTTTTCGCCGCCTGACCGAGCTGTCGTCCGACTGGTATTGGGAACAGGACGAAAACGGGCATTTCACCAAGATTTTCGGCCCGGTGCTTGAAATGCTCGGAATCCGGGTCGACGATGCACTGTACAAAACAAGGGAAGAGCAGGGGGCAGGCTGGAATGAGGCCGAGCGAGAAATGCTTGAGGCAAATCTGGCCTCCAGACAACCGTTCCTGGATTTCGTCTACAGCCGAACCAATCCCGACGGCTCGCTGCGATATTTAATGGTAAGCGGGGAGCCGATGTTCGATCCCTCCGGCCGCTTTATCGGCTACCGCGGGATCGGCAAGGACGTGACCGAAACGATGCGCCACAAACATGAACCCGCCAGTTAGAATCACCTACCGACGAAGTATAAAAACTGACAGAGATTTTCTGCCGGCCTTTATTGCCTAATTCACCGTCACTTTAGGAGAAAAACATGAAGAGAATAGCTAAAACCGCAGGGACACTGGGTCTGATGGGGTGTGCCGTAATGAACAGCCCATTGGCAGTGGCAGACGATTCAGGCTGGTACGCCGGGGCCAATATTGGCCAGTCGAGAGCGAAAATCGACGACGCGCGGATCACCGCCCAGATGCTGGTAGCGCCTACTACCGCAGTCTCTATCATTGATGACAACCGCGACACCAGCTATAAGCTGTTTGGCGGGTATCGGTATAACAAGAATGTTGCCGTTGAAGCCGGCTATTTCGATCTGGGTCAGTTCGGTTTTACGGCAACCACGGCACCGGCAGGGACATTGACCGGCAAAATCAAGCTTAAAGGCCTGAATCTCGATGCAGTCGGTACTTTACCCCTCACTGAAAAGTTTTCGGCGCTTGGCCGGCTCGGCTTGAACTACGCCCAAACCAGAGACTCTTTCATCGGAACCGGAGCAGCCACTGTGCTCAACCCCAACCCCAGCAAGAATCAAATTAATTACAAGTTAGGCGCCGGGCTTCAGTACGATTTAACTCAATCTCTCGGCATGCGTGTCGAGGCGGAACGCTACCGGATCAACGATGCCGTCGGCAATCGCGGCGATGTCGATATGTATTCGCTCGGTCTGGTCTATCGGTTCGGCGTGGAAAAACCGGCTCCCGCCCCGCGCGCGGCTGAGCCCGAACCGGTTGCCGCGCCCAAGCCGGTGGTCGTGGCACCGCCGCCTCCGCCGAGGAAGGTGGTTTTCTCCGCAGATTCCTCAGTGGATTCCCTTTTCGATTTCGGCAAGGCGATCGTGAAGCCTACGGGCAAACAGGCACTCGACAGGTTTGCTGCAGACCTGAAGGGCGCCGACTATGAGGTCATCACGGTAACGGGACACACCGACCGGATCGGTTCGCGCAAATACAACCAGAAGCTTTCGGAACGCCGCGCCGAAATGGTCAAGGCCTATCTGGTGGAATCCGCGGGGATCCCGGCCAGCAAGATCAAGACCAGGGGGGTGGACGGAGCGGAGCCTGTGACGAAACCCGGTGAATGCAAAAGCAAGAAAGGAGCCAGGGCAACCAAGCAACTGATCGCCTGCCTGGCGCCTGATCGCCGCGTGGAAGTCGAAGTTATTGCTACGCGAACATCCGAGTAATTGGGAACCTCCAAAAATCTGTCATAGCGGACTTGATAAAACTGGCGATTATCTGTCGGCCGTGGAGTTGTCACTCTTCACGCGCCAGCTGGCAAGAGCGTGCCGCCAACGCACAGGGGCAGGGTCTGCGATAACGATCATCGAAATCAACCAGTGAGTGCGGTAGGCTCTAAAGGAATAAATGAACGCTGGCCACTTGTTGCAACTTGCGTGCTGTTCATTGCTGCGACCCAATTGAGTGGGTTTTTGCAGATATTCCAAAGAATTTTGGTTGACCAGAAAAAATCTAATTTATTGATTAGATCGTCTGGTCGGGGTGAGAGGATTCGAACCTCCGACTCCTGCGTCCCGAACGCAGTACTCTACCAGGCTGAGCTACACCCCGCGCAACGCTTAAAATTGCCGCGTCGCGGCAAAGTGCGCCAATTCTAGCAAACATTGCTTGTATTTTGAATCGGCAATCCCTGCAATGGCGGCGCATGCCGACTCCGCTTCGCGCAGAGCTTGCTGGCGGGTGAAATCCAGCGCGCCGTTGGCATGAATAATTTGCAGCACTTCGGCAAACTTTCCCACATCGCCCTGTTCGATCGCGTCGCGCACCACGGCGGCCTGTTCCGGCGTGCCGTGCTGCATCGCGTAAATCAATGGCAGCGTGGGCTTGCCTTCGGCGAGATCGTCGCCGAGATGTTTGCCGGTCTGCGCTTCGTCGGCGGAGTAGTCCAGCACATCGTCGACCAGCTGGAACGCGGTGCCGAGGTGCATGCCGTACCTGGCGACCGCTTCTTCATCCGCGGCGGAAGCCTTGCCCAGGATCGCGCCGAGGCGCATCGCCGCCTCGAACAGCTTGGCGGTCTTGCAATGAATCACGCGCATGTAGTTGGCGGCATCGACATCCGCATCATGACAATTCAATAACTGCAGCACTTCGCCCTCGGCGATGGTGTTGGTGGCGTCGGCCAGCGTTTGCATCACGCGCATCTCGCCCACTTCGACCATCATCTGGAAGGCGCGCGAATACAGGAAGTCGCCGACCAGCACGCTGGCGGAATTGCCGAACAGCGCATTGGCCGTCTCGTGCCCGCGGCGCAATGCGGATTCGTCCACCACATCGTCGTGCAGCAGCGTGGCGGTATGAATGAATTCCACTACCGCCGCCAGATCGTGATGGTATTTGCCCCGATAGCCGAAGGCTTCGGCAGACAGCACCACCAGTGCCGGGCGCAGCCGCTTTCCGCCGCTGTTGATGATGTATTCGCCGACCTGATTGATCAGCAGCACTTCCGAGTGCAGCCGCGTGCGTATCACCTGATCCACCGCAGCCATGTCCGCCGCGAGCAATTGCTTGAGGTTTTCCAAGAACACCTTCTATCCTGATTTATTGTGCTGCCGCGCCAGGCGGCCGAGAGAGCGGATAAACACGCCTTAGTTTTTAAGGTAGCATTGTCGCATAAAATTTCCGTCCTCCGAATCCTCCGCATGAAAACAACTATTTTTTCCCTTTTACTATGGCTGGGTGTCGCACTGCTGGGCGCGGCCGCCGTCGGCGGCATCGCGCTGAACCGCGGCGAATCGATCAACGCGCTGTGGTTCGTCACCGCCGCGCTGTGCGTGTACGCGATCGCCTACCGCTTCTATGCGGCGTGGATCGCCGCGACGGTGCTGTGCATCGACGAGACGCGCGCCACGCCAGCCGAGCGCCTGAACAACGGGCGCGACTTCATGCCGACCCACCGCTGGGTCGTATTCGGCCACCATTTCGCCGCGATCGCCGGCCCCGGCCCGCTGATCGGCCCGACGCTGGCCGCGCAGTTCGGCTATCTGCCCGGCACGTTGTGGATCCTGGTCGGCGCGGTGCTGGGCGGCTGCGTGCAGGACATGGTGACGCTGTTCTTCTCCACGCGCCGCGACGGCCGCAGTCTCGGCCAGATGGCGCGCGACGAACTCGGCAGCATCGGCGGCATCGCGGCGCTGGTCGCCACATTCCTGATCATGATCATCCTGATCGCGGTGCTCGGCCTGGTGGTGGTCAACGCGATGAAACACAGCCCGTGGGCGACCTCCACGGTTGCCGCGACCATTCCGATCGCGATGCTGGTCGGCCTGTACATGTACAAGCTGCGCCCGGGGCGCGTGCTGGAAGGCTCCGCGCTCGGCGTGATCCTGCTGCTGCTGTCCGTCGCCGGCGGCGGCTGGATCGACCAGCAAGCCGGGCTGCGCGAACTGTTCGACCATCCCGGATTGCCGCTGGCCTTCGCCGTGATTTTCTACGGCTTCGCCGCCGCCGTGCTGCCGGTGTGGCTGCTGTTAGCCCCGCGCGATTATTTATCGACCTTCATGAAGCTCGGCACGGTGATCCTGCTCGCGCTGGCGATCGTCTGGCTGCGCCCCGAGATCAAGATGCCGGCGCTGACGCAGTTCGTCGACGGCAGCGGCCCGATCTTCGGCGGCGCGCTGTTTCCGTTCGTGTTCATCACCATCGCCTGCGGCGCGATCTCCGGCTTCCACTCGCTGATCGCGTCCGGCACCACGCCCAAATTGCTGTCCAACGAACGCGATATCCGCATGATCGGCTACGGCGGCATGGTGCTGGAATCCTTCGTTGCGGTGATGGCGATGATCGCCGCGACGGTGCTCGATCCGGGCGTGTATTTCGCGATCAATTCGCCCGCCGGCGTGGTCGGCAAGACGGCGGCGGAAGCGGTCGCGACGATCTCCGCGTGGGGCTTCCCGGTCACTGTCGAGCAGATGAATCAACTGGCAAGACAAATGGGCGAAACCACGCTGTTCGCGCGCACCGGCGGCGCGCCGTCGCTGGCGGTCGGCATGGCGAGCATCTTCGGCAGCGCGTTCGGCGAACATCTGCTCGCGCTGTGGTACCACTTCGCGATCATGTTCGAGGCGCTGTTCATCCTCACCACGCTGGACGCCGGCACGCGCGTCGGCCGCTTCATGCTGCAGGATCTGCTCGGCAACCTCTGGCAGCCGCTGGGGCGCACCTCATGGTACCCGTCGGTGCTGTTCAGCAGCGCGGTGGTCGTCTCGGCCTGGGGCTATTTCCTGTACATCGGCGTGATCGACCCCAATGGCGGGGTCAACATCCTGTGGCCGCTGTTCGGCATCTCCAACCAGATCCTCGCCGCAATTGCATTGTGTGTGGCGACCGGCATCCTGGTGAAATCCGGCAAGCTCAGATACGCGTGGATAACCGCGCTGCCGCTGGCTTGGCTGGTCGTCATCACCAGCACCGCGACCTGGCAGAAGCTCAGCAGCGACGATCCGCGCATCGGTTTTCTCGCCGCCGCCAACAGCCTGTCAGACAAGCTCGCTGCGGGCGCCTTGCCGCCTGACAAGGCCGCCGTCGCGCCGCAACTGATCTTCAACCAGCAACTGGACGCCGCGCTGGTGCTGTTCTTCGCCGCTTTGCTGTGGCTGATCGTCCTCGACATGCTGCGCGTCTGCGTGCGCCACCTGCAAGGCAGGCGCGTGCCGCCGCTGTCCGAAGCGCCGCATTACCCGACCCGTCTGGAGGAAGCATGGCAACGCGACTGACAGGGGCTTTGCGCAATCTCTGGCGCGCCATCCGCCGGCTCAGCGGCGACGACGGGTACGAGCGCTACCTGGCGCATCATGCCGCCGCCCACCCGGATGCGCCCGCGCTGTCGCGCCGCGCCTGGTTTGCGCTTCAGCAGAAACAAAAGTGGTCGGGGATCAAACGTTGTTGCTAAACGGGCGTTGTTGCTAAAAATTTGCGCAACCCACTCTTTTTATGGATAATGCGCGCCCCCGTGAGGTTATTCATGGGAGTGCGTACACCCGCCGCACCAAATTACTCGCAAGGAAATAAAATGAAAGCAGATATTCACCCGAATTACCAGGAAATCACCGTGGCTTGCAGTTGCGGCCACAACTTCAAAACCAAGTCCGTGATGAGCAAGCCGGAGTTGAAGGTCGAAGTTTGCTCCGAATGCCACCCGTTCTACACCGGTACGCAAAAGATTGTGGATACCGCAGGCCGCATCGACAAATTCCGCCAGAAATACGGCACCAAAGCTGCGGCGTAGGAACTTTACGCAACAGCTTTATCAAAAGGCAGCATTTGCTGCCTTTTTTATTTGCGGCGACAATCTCGCCCGATAATCAATTATCGAACAGGAACTGACATGCGTCTTTTAATTATCGGCCTTGCCCTTTCACTGCTGGCCGGCTGCGCCCAGAATCCGGTGACCGGACAAAGCGATTTTGTGATGATGTCGGAAAGCCAGGAAATCGCCCTCGGCCGCCAATACCACGAGCAGGTGATCCAGAAGCAATACCGGGTTTACGAATCGAAGGCGTTGCAGGATTACGTCGACCGCGTCGGGCAAAGACTCGCCAAACAGAGCCATCGCCCCGGCCTGCACTATCGCTTCACCGTGCTGGATTCTCCCGAAATCAACGCCTTCGCGCTGCCCGGCGGCTATGTCTACATCACGCGCGGCATCATGGCCTACCTCGGCAGCGAGGCGGAACTGGCCGCCGTGGTGGGGCATGAAATCGGCCATGTCACGGCGCGCCACGGCGTGCGCCAGCAAAGCGCCGCACAAGCCGCCAATATCGGGCTGACCATCGCCTCGATCTTCGTGCCGGAAGTCGGTTCGATGGGTGGGCAGAATCTCGCAAATTTGGTCGGCGGCGCGCTGCTTTCCGGCTACGGGCGCGAGCAGGAACTCGAGGCCGACCGTCTGGGCGCGCAATATCTGGCGCGCGCCGATTACGACCCGCAGGCCATCATCAGCGTCCTGCGCGTGCTGAAGAACCAGGAACTGAAAGATATCGAGCTGGCCAAGCAGGAAGGGCGCGAGCCGCGCCGCTACTCCGGCCTGTTCTCCACGCACCCGGACAACGACACGCGCCTGAAACAAGTGGTCGGCGAAGCGGACAAACTGGCCCCCGCCGCACCCTTTGAAGGGCGCAGCGAATTCCTCGCCGCCACCGACGGGCTGGTGTTCAACGACAACAGCGAGCAGGGCGTGGTGCGCAACAACCGCTTCTACCACGGCGAGCTGGGTATCGCGCTGCAGTTCCCGGAAGCCTGGCAGGTGCATAACCTGCCGGACGCGCTGGTTGCCGTCAGCCCGGGGGGCGAGGCCATGCTGCAAATGAAGATGGATCAGAAACCGCGCGGTACCCCGGTCGAATATGCGCGCCGCATGGCCGGCTCCGGCGCGAATGTCCAGCGCATCGACCTCGACGGGCTGTCCGCCGCGACTTTCGAACTGCCGAACACGATGGGCGGCGTGATCTACCACAATAAATACGCCTATATTCTGCAAGCGCAGTCCAAGGCAAGCGGCGGCCTGAAGGCGCACCGCAACGACATTTTTAACGCGGTGCGCAGCTTTCATGCACTCACTGCCGAGGAGCGCAAACTGGTCAGGCCGCTCGGCATCCGCGTTATCACCGCGCGCCAGGGCGACACCTACGCCGGACTCGCGCATAACTCGCCGCTCGGCAAGTCGGCGGAGAGTTATTTGCGCCTGATCAACGCGCAATACCCCGACGGCGAGCCGCAAGCGGGGCAGCGCATCAAGATTGTGGAGTAGTGAGTGGGGAGTAGTGAGTGGGGAGTGGGTTTTCCTACTGAGGCGTGCAGCGCCGTTCCACTTCCCACTGAGGTGTGCAGCGCCGTTTCATTCACCACGAATAGTAGAGAATGACTTTTTTCTGAAAGCATAATGTATTTCATAAAACCCACCGACCCGCACCCGATCACCCCCGGCAAGGCGGTGCTGCTCGGCCTGCTGTGCCTGATCTGGCTGGGCACGGGGCTGGTCGGGCATGACCCGTGGAAGCCGGACGAGGCGACCAGCTTCGGGCTGATTTACTCGATGCTGCAAAGCGGCGACTGGCTGGTTCCCGTCCTCGCGGGCGAACCGTACATGGACAAGCCGCCGCTGTATTACTGGACCGCCGCGCTGTTCGCCAAACTGTTTTCCCCGCTGCTGCCGCTGCATGACGGCGCGCGTCTCGCCAGCGGTTTCTACATCGCGCTGACCCTGCTGTTCACCGGCCTCGCCGGGCGCAAGCTGTACGGTGAAAACCGCGGCTGGGCGGCGGCGGTTATTCTGTTCGGCTGCGTCGGCATGCTGGTGCGTTCGCACCAGATGATCACCGATCTGGCACTGCTCGCCGGTTGCGCGATGCTGCTGTACGGCTTCACCCTGAGCCAGGAGCGGTCGATTCGCGCCGGCATACTGATCGGCACCGGCATCGGCATCGGTTTCATGGCCAAGGGTTTTATCGCGCCGGTACTGTTCGTTTTCATCGCCGCGCTGCTGCCCGCGCTGTTCCAGAATTGGCGCATGCGCAATTATTTTTCCAGCCTGGGCATCGCCGCGTTGTGCGCGCTGCCGTGGCTCACCATCTGGCCGCTACTGCTGTATCAACATTCCCCGCGCCTGTTCGCCGACTGGGCATGGACGCACAACATCGGCCATTGGCTGGATTACGCAAAAAGCGGGCCAAACAAGGAATCGTTCTACTACCTGAAAAACCTGCCGTGGATCGCGTGGCCCGCCCTGCCGCTCGCGGCGTGGACAGTCTGGCAGTCGCGCAAGCGCCTCGCGCAACGCGACGATTTGCAATTGCCGCTGGTCGCGTTCGGCGTGATGTTTGTCACGCTCAGCCTCGTGCCGCACATCAAGGAAGTGTTCGCGCTGCCGATGCTGCTGCCAATCGCCCTGCTCGCCACCGCCTCGCTGTCATCGCTGAAACGCGGCGCGGCCAACGCGCTGGACTGGTTCGGCCTGACGACCTTCGCGCTGTTTGCCATCGCAATGTGGTGGGGCTGGGCGGGCCTGCTGCTCGACAACCACGCCAAGATCACGCTGTGGCTGAAGGACTACCAGCCGGGCTTCGAGCCGGAGTTTCAGACCACGCCGTTCGTCATCGCCATCCTCGCCACCGTGCTGTGGCTGGTGCTGGTGTGGCGCGTCGGCCGCTCGATGCGCCGCGCGGTGACCAACTGGGCGACCGGCATCACGCTGGTGTGGGTGCTCGCGATGACGCTGTGGCTGCCGTGGCTGGACAGCGGCAAGAGCTACCGCGGCATGGTCGCCTCGCTGAAACAGGCCATGCCGCAGCATTACCAGTGCATCGGGCGCGATTACCTCGGCGACGGGCAGCGCGCGATGCTGCATTACTTCGGCGACTTCATCACGCAGCCCGACCGCAACGGACACTGCGACCTGCGCCTGATCCAGGGCGACCGGCTATCCAGGCCGCTGCTCGACGAGACACGCTGGGAAAAAATCTGGGAAGGCAGCCGCAAGGGCGACAAGAGCGAGCATTACCGGTTGTATCGGAAAGTGGAAAAATAACAGATGTAGGGCGTCAATAAGCGCAGCGCATTGCGCCGTATGTCAATCCTTGTATCCAAGCGCATCTTCATCGCCACCGGCCCAATCCGCCGGATAAACACCCCGTTCAACCAACCGATGAAAAGTCGAATACGGCCAATCTGCCAGCCGTTTGACCAAGCCATGTTTGAGTGGATTGATATGAACGTAATCCATGTGCGCACAAAAATCCGCCTCATCGCGGATCAAGTGTTCCCAATAGCGGCGTTGCCAAATACCCCGTTCGTTGCGCGCCATGCGAACCCGGGAGCGCCGTTCGGTTTTTGGCAATGCCTTGGAAAACGCCATCTTGATTAACCGCCATCGGGTTGCGAAGTCGGCATCATCGGCCGGAAGTTCGATAACGCAATGCAGGTGTTCCGGCAACACCACCCAGCCATGAATGATGAAGGGATGCCGTTGCCGCACCGATGCAACCGCCTCGCGCAATAAATCCACATGCCGGATCAGCAGGTCATTACCCTGCCGTTGCAGCAGATTGACGGTGAAGAAATAAGTGCCCCCCGGATGCCAGGCGCGACGGTAATCAGGCATGGCGGCAGTATGAAGGAATTTCCACGCGGAGCACAACGGAAGGTGCGACACCCAAAGTCTCATGTAGGGTGCAATAAGCGTAGCGCATTGCACCGGATGGTTGGGCACGAAACGAATTCATACGGCGCAATGCGCTACGCTTATTGACGCCCTACGGTGTGTGCCTTACGCGGGTTGCGCTCTTTTGCGCAGTCCCGCTTGACTGACGGGTTAGGCAAACAATAGTCCATTATAAGTATAGATCCTGTACTGCGGCAACGAGCTGAGTGACTATGCCAGCAACAAGAAAAAATGCTCCCAAGTAATTGACTCGTTCTTCGGAATCTTTGATTAAAAGATCATCGCCAGATAGGACAAACCGCCCAAAAAACATTGTTGATGCCACCATGACGAACATGACAGGGGTGCTGTAAATAATGTTTTGGACGAGGTCATGCGATGGCCCGCCAGGGCCAAAATGAACAGAAACCATTACACCGACAGGAATAGCAACAAAAAATGCCGATGTGTATTCTGCAACAGGTCCAATGGCAAATTTCAGCAGTCGAGGGTTGCGAAGAACGAAATGCGAGAGAAACAGAATACCTGCTGCATCGAATGAGAGTCCTACGATATTGAGAACCTTGAACGTCTGGAGGCTGTTAATCGCAGTCAATTTTTGCGCAAGCCAATAACCGATGGCCGCTATTCCAAGAAACGGCAGTCCAATGCGAATCCAGAAATCACGAGCGAACTTGCTCATCAATGCCTAACCTAATTTAGGTGTCCCGCACTGCACATCCCCATTCTGCCCCCGATTCCTCAACGCATGGTCGATCAGCACCAGCGCCAGCATCGCTTCGGCGATCGGGGTGGCGCGGATGCCGACGCAGGGGTCGTGGCGACCTTCGGTGGAGACATCCACCGCCTCACCTGCCTTATTGATGGAGTGGCGCGGGATGCGGATACTGGAGGTGGGTTTCACCGCGTAATGCGCGACGATGTCCTGGCCGGTGGAGATGCCGCCGAGGATGCCGCCCGCGTTGTTCGACAGGAATCCGTTCGGGGTGAGTTCGTCGCCGTGTTCGCTGCCCTTCTGCGTCACGCAAGCGAAGCCCGCGCCGATCTCGACGCCCTTGACCGCGTTGATGCCCATCAGCGCGTGGGCGATCTCGGCATCGAGGCGGTCGAACACCGGCTCGCCCCAACCGACCGGGACGTTGTGCGCCACCACGGCGAGCTTCGCGCCGATGGAGTCGCCGGACTTGCGCAGCGCGTCCATGTAGTCTTCCAGCGGTTGCACCACATCGGCGTTGGGTGCGAAGAACGGGTTGTTCGGCACGTCGTCCCAGCTCTTGAACGGGATCGCGATCTCGCCGAGTTGCGCGAGGTAGCCGCGCACCGTCACGCCGTAGCGTTCGTGCAGCCACTTCTTCGCGATCGCACCGGCCGCGACGCGTCCCGCCGTTTCGCGCGCCGATGCGCGCCCGCCGCCGCGATGGTCGCGGATGCCGTATTTCTGCCAGTAGGTGTAGTCGGCGTGGCCGGGACGGAAGGT
>Ga0209317_1000298_pt1 | contig 62573 bp, 52 predicted proteins | sample RifGroB2_FD_183994 | JGI IMG/M metagenome (GOLD analysis project Ga0209317, IMG submission 183994) | Soil microbial communities from Rifle, Colorado, USA - Groundwater B2 (SPAdes) (version 2) | ecosystem: Environmental > Terrestrial > Soil > Unclassified | place: Rifle, Colorado | collected...
GGCAAAATCATCAATTTTTTACGTCGAAGAAAAAAAGTTATTTTCTGAAAATGATTCTATTCCTTAACTTAATGGCAGTGCCCTCCGGGGGAGGGGACTGATGGATCTGTTCTTTTGTTCTTGCTTTGCCGCTTAAGCTCCCTCCCCCGGAGGGGGAGGGCTGGGGAGGGGGAACGAAGTCGCTATCTTCGCAACAAGGGCCATTCACGCATATTCGAGCATCCGCGCCGTCACGCGATGACAGCAAACACACCTAATCCCCACCCAGACGTAATCCACAGGAATCACCAGACATAATCCTTGGCAATATCCCTCTTGTCCCGCCCGTACAGAATGTGAAAAACCCGCAGCTTCTTGAGCGCCACCGGCGAAAGGCTGCCAAGCGGTAGGTAGATGATCCTCTTGCCGAGCCTCGCGGCGAGCTGCTTCAGATAGCTCCTCGGCGGACGCGCTGCGGCGTACACTACATCCTTTTCCAATGAGTAATCCAGCGCCGCCATCAGGAGCACTTCCCCTTTCCCCAGCGCACCGCTGTAATCGCTGTCCTGCCAGACGTCGCTCATCCGGCGCGACGGATAGCAAAGCATAAATCCGCCATACTCGCAGCGCGAGATTCCCGGTCCAACAATGTTGCCGGCGGGCGGGGTGGCATAGAAGGCCATGTCCGATTCCTGCTCGTGCTCGCCTAACCAGGTCATGCAGTAGGGAAACCGGGAAATGCCCCGGTCTTCATCGAAGATCACCACAACGCAACCGATCCCGCTCTTCAACCGCCTGTTTTCCCTGACGTATATCTTCCCCTCGTGCAGGTTCCGGATGGTCTCCCGCATGTCGATCCCGTCCAGAAGCGAAGCGGAGAACGGCTCGGTCCGGCTCTGTTCCTCGCTGAGCTGCCGGGCGCCGATCCGCTTCAGGTTCCTGCCGTACTCCTCGATGCTGAGATCTTCGGGCGGATAGGAGCAGATGGAGGGATCGTCGAAGCCGTCCAGCCAATCGCCGGGAGTCCGCTCCTTTTTTCTCTTCATCATCTTGATGCCGGAGCGACCCTTGCCGCGCTGCTGCTCTTTGGGCCGAAAGCGGATCCTGCGGGTGGCTGACCAGAGGTCGGCGGCGCTGAGCCGTATGGTCGGCAGCTCGCTGGTCTCGCGCTGCCAGGGATAGCACGAGGCGAGCCGGAAAAATGCGTAGGCGAAGTTGTCGTCCAGGCAGCCCCTTGCCGCGGCTAACATCTGGAACAGGTCCGGAAGCAGAGCCCGCGACAGGAGCGCGTAGTTGCGCGCAAAGCGGAAGAAGGAGCGCTTCTGCCAGTAATGTACCTTGTCCCCGGTCTCCTGGCTGTAGTGCCGTGCCGACTCGAGGAAAAGCCGCAGCATGATCTTCTGGCGGTCCGGCAGCTCCGTCTCGGGTCCGATGCGACGCGCGCTGCGGCGGATAGATTCGGCGAGCACTTCCTCTTCGGGAATCGACTTCTTGCCTCCCAGAATGAGCTCGAAGGCGTTGAAGCTCTTGCGCAGCGTCGGACCATCGGCTTCCGGCTCCGGCGGGAGCGCTGACCTTCTGGTTTCGTACAGAGCCGAGAGGAACGGGTACTCCGCCAGGACCTCCTGGCAGCACTCCGGATGCAGATTGGAGAGTGTGATGCCTTCGCGTTTGGTGCGGCTTAGCGGCTGGGCCAGGGGTTGCGGGAAGATGTCGCGGATCCGCTCCAGGTGAAACATGCCGCAGATGAAAAGGACCCTTTGGTGAGCCGCGGAGAACTGCCGCAGCCTGAAGGCCATGGCGCGCTCCCGGCGCAGGTCCTCATCGCCGGGCGGAACGCCGCGGTACATCTGCGCCACTTCACGGTAGAAAGGCTCCAGCCCGATGCGTTGCACCGCGTAAGAGTCGGGGTGCTGCTCGGTGTGGGAAGGGTAGCCGTCCAGATCGATATCGACCAGGTGGAGCGGGATTCCCTGCTCCAGAGCCAGGCGCGCACCCTCTATCAGCGGATCGGCAGGTTCGATGATCAGGAACATCGACTGTTCGCCGGCCTGGTAGGCCAGCACCGAGAGCTCCGGCAGGCGCCGGACGCCGCGCAGAAACTGCGACTCGAAGGTATTGGGGAGCTCGATGGCGATGCAGTCCGGCTTGAGAGTGGAAACCGCCTCGCGCACCAGGTGCGCGAACTCCATACGATAATGGAGTATCGGCAGGGCGTGGATGTTAGCGAATTTTTCCAGGTGGAGTCTGTCGGGCATGGAGAGGTCTCGAGGTCTGTACTGACGCTGTTCTTTGCTGTCATCTCGTTCCCAAGCTCCAGCTTGGGAACGTAAATGCTACAGGAAGTTCCGCTTCAAGGCCTCAAAGCTGGAGCTTTCCCAGCCATTGCATTCCCAAGCTGGAGCTTGGGAACGAGATGAGTTCCAGCTTGGGAACGAGAAACTCTTACCTGCGCGTCGGCGGCGGCTCCTATTTCAAATACCTGAGCGCCTCTTCCCCGAGAATCCGTTCTACCGCCAGCGGGAGCAGTTCCTGCGGCTCCTTGTGCGTCGCGGCCATCATCTTCAGCGCATAACGCGCGATGTTGATCCCGTCACGCACCGAGTACGGCTCGTCGGCCGCGTGCCCGCGCTGCAGGAATTCGACTACATAGGTGAGAATGGAGGTGCTGGCAAAAGGGAGATTCTCTTTGAGGATGGTCAGTTCCTCTCCGGCTTCCGGAAAATCGATGAAGAGTTGTGGCTGAAGCCTGGAATGGATGTATTCAGGGACCTCGAAGGTGGAGGAATCCTCGTTCATGGTGACCACGATGCGGAAATCCGGGTGCGCCGGAATCCTCAGCCCGGTGATGATGGACTCAACGTACCTGCGGTCATCAAGCAGCGGTGCCAGCGAGGCCCACGCCTTTTCGCTCATCCGGTTTCCCTCGTCCAGAATCAGCACGCCCCCCTTGATCATGGCGGAGACCAGCGAAGAGGCCGCATACTGGATTGATCCCCCGGGTCCAATCACCGGGGTAACGATCAGGTCCTCTGGACGCGTGTCCATGGTGGCCTGGAACAGGTAGACACTTCTGCCGAGCCTTTTAGCCGCGGCGTAGCCGAGCGTGGTCTTGCCCACACCGGGCTTTCCGATCAGGCGCGGGTTGAACGGGATATCGCGCTCGTCGATCACCATCCATGCCGCCAGAAGCTGCTTGAGGAGCTCATCGTCACCCACCCAGCGAAGCGGCAGGTCGATAGGGCTGGCCAGGGTGAGGTTGATGCCGTCTAAATTGATCTTTTCCATTTTGAAAAACTCCAAAACAAGCAGTTGGCCACGGAGACACGGAGGAAATCTGAGAAAACTCTTTAGTGGTGGACCTAATTCAGGGACCATGGAGACGAAACCGGCAGTAGAGATTGGTTTTCCAATGAAGAGTATTTTGCCTTATTATTGCTTTCTCAGATTTTCTCCGTGTCTCCGTGGCTAATGCCTTTCGTTTTAAGTATTCATCTCGTGGCAGTACATCATGGAGAGCCTTGCCCGGTTCTCCAGGCAGCTCTGGCAGAGTTCCCCTGCGTCCTTCCACATCTCTTGAGCCAGCCATTCGCCCGCCTCTCCGTAAAGGGATTGCGGCTCGTTCTCGTCATATTCGTTCTTGCAGATGCTGCACGTTTTCATTATTTGTCCGCCTGCCGAACCAGATCTGCCAGGCATTCCAGAAACAGCGGTGAAGAGTTGAGTGATTCCGAGCGCACGAACCGCTCGATGCCTAGCGCTTTGGCTTCTTCGGCATACTGTATGTCGATCTCGTACAGCGTCTCGATATGGTCGGATACGAAGGAGAGCGGCACCATCAGCAGGTTCTTGCGCCCCTCCCCGGCCAGCTTTTGGATGGTCGCTTCGGTGGAAGGCTCCAGCCACTTGACCGGACTTGCCTTGGACTGGAAGCAGAGCTGGTGGCTCGCCTCTCCGATCTGCTCCATAACCAGACGAACCGTCTCCTGAATGTGCGACAGGTAGGGATCCCCCTCGTCGATGAAGGACTGCGGCAGCGAGTGCGCCGAAAAGACGATCTCGACATCCTTTCGATCCGGAAACGAGGCCAGGCCCTTGATGACCTTCTCAGCCAGAGCCTTGATGTAGAGCGGATGGTCGTAGAAGCGGTCGATGCAGGTAACCTCGAATTTCACCCCGGCTTCTTTCAGCACGCGCTGCAGTTCGTTCATGCTGGAGCCTGTTGTGGCCTTGGAGAAGTGCGGGTAGAGCGAAAGCGCCACGATCCGGCTGATCCCTTCTCGTTTGATGGCAGCCAGCGCATCGATAGTGGAGGGGCGGGAATAGCGCATGGCGACGAAGGAACTGTAAGAGTCGCCCAAAAGCTGCTGCAGCCCCTTTCCCTGCGCGTCGGTAAGCTCCCGGATGGGTGACTTGCCGCCGATCTGCTGGTAGTAGGCCTCCACCTTGGGCGCGCGCTTTTTGACGATGCGGCGGGCAATGAACGGCTGCAGGAAGGCCGGCCCGATCTTGATGATGTCGCGGTCCGTGAACAGGTTCAAAAGGAACGGTTCCACGGCAGCGATCGAATCGGGGCCTCCCATCTGGAGCAAAAGAAGTGCAGTCTTTTCCGGCATGTCAACCTCTCGGCAAAAAGTATTAGCCGAAATGTAGCAGAAAAACCGTGTGAGGAGAACAGCTTATTGTTTGGCGGGGGAAATGGGGAGCGTTTGGACGGGGAAAACGCCATCCCCCATCCCCACCCTCTCCCCGCTGCCGTTAAACTAGCGGATATCTGTAGGGGCGAACCTTGTGTTCGCCCAGATTTTGCTCGCCATTCCCATCGGAATCTCGCTGGACACGGGCGAACACGAGGTTCGCCCCTACGTTAGAAGGAAGAATTCATCTCCTTCCAAGCTAAATCATCTCGTTCCCAAGCTCCAGATTGGGAACGTAAATGCTGCAGGAAGCTCCGCTTCCGCTTCTACGACTCAAAGCTGGAGCTTTTCCTGCGATTGCATTCCCAAGCTGGAGCTTGGGAACGAGAAATGGAGCTTCTGGAACGACAAAACCCCCTCCCGCAACGGGAGGGGGTTTTGTATGAAGGATGGAGCTCTCTCAAAACTGTTAATTAATATTATGCTTGCGCAGGTGGACGCCGTAGCGGCTGTCGGTCCCTTTGATATGCTTCACCAGCCACTCCTGCAGGAACTCGATCACCTCATGAGTAAGAAGCGTCTCTCCCGAATTGAACTTATCCTGCAGGGCCACCGCCTGTTGCACCAGATCCTTATGCTGTTTGCAATGTGCCGCTTCCTCGGGGTATCCGGTCTTGCGGAAAGCTTCCTCTTCTTCGGCAAAGTGGCTTCCGGTGTACGCGATCAGACGCTGCAGGACCGATCCGATCGCCTCCTTGCTCCGCTTGTGCTGCATTGCCTCGTTCAGCTCGTTAACCATGCCGAACAGCTTTTTGTGCTGCTCGTCGAAGGTGGTGATGGAGGTGCTGAAGCTCTGATCCCAGACCATGGCGTCGGTGAGCCGGAAATGCCCGACCAGTTCGTGCAGCTCATCCACCTGCTGGGCGAGCCTCCCGGTGGCGGTCCTGGTGCTCCGTGCATTTTCCACGTTGCCGTTCACTACGCAGGTGATCATCTGGATATTCTGAGTAATCTCGTGGGTGGTTGCGGTCTGCTCTTCGGCGGCTGTGGCAATCTGGCTAAGCTGCATGGTCAGGTCATTGATCATGGTGAGGATGCCGGCGAGCGCCGCTCCGGAGCGGCAGGTCTCTGCGGTACCCTGGTTCACCTGCTCGACTCCCTCGCCCATGGATCCGACCGCGGCCCTGGTCTCGGTCTGGATCGACTTGATCATGGCATCGATTTCCTTGGTGGCCCGGGTGGTACGCTCGGCCAGCGCCCTGACCTCGTCCGCAACCACGGCGAAGCCGCGTCCCGTCTCACCGGCGCGTGCCGCTTCTATGGCGGCGTTTAGCGCCAGCAGATTGGTCTGGTCCGCGATGTCCTCGATGGTTCCGGCGATGGCCCCGATCTGGTCGGAGCGCTCGCCCAGGCCGGCAACGGTGGTTGAGGTGCTGGTTACCCTCTGTGCGATGTTCTCCATCAGGCGGGCGCTGTTTCGGACGATCTCTGCACCGGAGGTGGTTTCCGCCGTCACCTTGTGCGCGTTCTCCGCGGCGTAGAGGCAGTTGCGGGCGATGTCACCGGAGGTGGCGGACATCTCCTCGCTGGCGGTGGCGATGGTGGTGGCCTGCATGGCAACGTCTTCGGCCGCGGCCGTCATGGCATCGTTGGTGGCGCTCACCAGCGCAACCGAATCGCGCACCAAATCGGTTACTGTGAAGAATTGGTGCATCGTCTTGTTCCAATTGCCCAGCATAAGATTGAAGGCTCGCCCGACGCGACCCATGTCGCCGGCGCCGCTTTGGTCCACCCGATCGGAGAGGTCACCCGCGGCGGCTTTCTCCATCGCAGCGGCCAGGTTTTGCAAGGCCCGCTCGGTAGGTCGGAAAAGGACCCAGCAGGCAAACGATACGAGTATAAGTATGGCGCACCCCGCTAGAGACATCAGCAGGGTATTTGCGCTTCGACTGCACAGAATCAGAGTGAGGACCGTGAAGATGACAGTTGCTGCATTGATTGAAATGACACGAGATGTGAATGACATGGGTTTCTCCTGTGTTGTCTTCGCAAATTGAAGAGCCATAGAGAAATATCGACCCATGCAGGAAAAAACTTAAGGATTATCTATTTAGGTATACGAAATTACTGAGAACTAAGTCCTCGGCAGAAGCGAAGCTAGACAAAGGAATTCCTTTGCAATTGCATCGTTAGCAATAGTTGCGGCTGAAACTTGATGTAAGGACGAGATTAGTAAAAGATCCAGCGAGGGGTACTGTCATTCCGTTTCGCAATAGTTTTGGCTGGTTTGACAGGATGCACCGGCGCGTCAGACGATTCCAGCATCCGCCTAGGGCGTGCGTCGGCGATGCCTTTCGGCTTGGTGGGTTCGGGGGTTGGTTCGGTCTGCATGACAAAACCACAGGAGAGGATAATAGCGGCCATCATCATCTTTTCGGGCAATCTCTTCATAATCAACCTCCTTGTTCTGATGAAAAAGGTGGGGAAATCCCCATGAGTAGATCGATGAGAAAAGCTATTGAGGCATTCTAATGTGTTTTATTTGTAAGTCAAGCTTAACCTTGCGATAAAGGGGTTAGGCCGCGGCTTCTAGCGAAAAACCGGCCGGGTTCCCCCTAACCACATTTTTTGCCTCGAAATCCATAGACACTGAGAAAGATTGTCTTATAATGAGGAAGTTCAATTTATATTCTAATGGGAATTCTATGGCCAACATGCTCACCACCCCGGGAAGGTTATTAGCCGGCATTGTGGCGCTCTTACTCTTGCCGGTACTCTGCTTTGCCCACGTTGAAGAAGGACCCGATAAAAAGGGTAACCTGCTGGCGCCGAGCAGCGAATCGGATATCCAGGTGGGCTTGGATGAAAAGCTCGGGGCCGCAATTCCCCTCGACCTGGTGTTTCGGGACGAGACCGGTCGCAGTCGGAAGTTACGGGACCTGATCACCGGACCGACCATCATTGTTCCGGTCTACTACGGCTGCACCAATGTCTGTAACTTCCTGCAGGGAGACCTGGCCCGGGTATTGCCGATGGTCAAGCGGACCCCCGGCGTGGACTACCGGATACTCTCTGTAAGTATCGACGAGACCGAGACCCCGCAAATCGCCGCAGGTTCCCAAAGGATGTACCTCACCGCGATGAAGGAACCTTTCCCGGCGGAGGCGTGGCACTTTTTGACCGGCGACGCGGCAAATATCCGTAGCTTGACCGAGGCAGCCGGTTACCGTTTTCAGCGCCGGGGGCGCGATTTCATGCATCCGGTGGCAAGCTTCGTGGTGGCGGGCGACGGCAAGATCGTTCGTTACCTGTACGGCACCAGCTTCCTGTCCAAAGATCTGACCCTGGCTTTAGTCGAGGCGGGCCAGGGCAAGACCGGCGCGACCATCAGGAAGGTGGTGAGCTACTGCTTCACCTTCGATCCGGCCCAAAAGAGCTACCAGTTCAACCTGTTGCGCGTCAGCGCCACGGTCGTCATCCTTTGCTGTGGCAGCTTTTTCATCTTTCTGGTTCTGACCGGCGGCAAAAGAAGTAAAAGAAAAGGTTCGGAGGAAAAATGAGTTCGGCAGAAAAGGTAGCACCCGTTACAGGAGGATTCTGGCAGGACACCGGGAGAACCGGGATCAAATCCTGGATCTTCTCCACCGACCATAAGAGGATTGGCCTGCTCTACCTCTATTCAGTTCTCGGCTTCTTCCTGGTCGGCGCCGTGCTGGGCCTTTTGCTGCGTATCGAATTGATGGCGCCGGGACGCACCATAGTCGGGCCCGAGACCTACAACGCGCTCTTCACGGTTCACGGGGTAGTGATGATCTTTCTCTTCATCATCCCCGGCATACCGGCTTCTTTCGGGAACCTGATCATGCCGATCCAGATTGGTGCCCGCGACGTCTCCTTTCCGAGATTGAACCTGCTCTCCTGGTGGCTCTACGCCATCGGCGCGTTGATCGTGCTGACCTCGCTTTTCACCGGCGGCGGAGCGCCCGACACCGGCTGGACCTTCTACGTCCCCTTCAGCGCGCGGACCGGCACCAACGTCTCCCTCGCCGTTTTCGGTGTCTTCGTGCTTGGCTTCTCCTCCATCCTGACCGGGATCAACTTCGTCACAACCATTCACCGCCTGAGGGCGGAAGGGATGAATTGGGGGCGTTTGCCGCTCTTCGTCTGGTCGCTCTATGCCACCGCCTGGGTGCAGATCCTTGCCACGCCGATCATTGCCATCACCCTGGTCATGGTGATCGCTGAACGGACCCTGGGTGTCGGCCTCTTCGATCCGGGGCGCGGCGGCGATCCCATCATGTTCCAGCACCTTTTCTGGATCTATTCCCATCCCGCGGTCTACATCATGATCCTGCCGGCCATGGGAGTGATCTCCGACATCATCCCGGTATTCTCCAGGAAGCCGATCTTCGGGTACAAGATGATCGCCGTCTCCAGCGTCGCCATCGCCGCAGCCGGCTCGCTGGTCTGGGGGCATCACATGTACACGAGCGGCATGAGCGACACCGCCGTGATGATCTTTTCCTTTCTCACCTTCATTGTTGCCATACCCTCGGCAATCAAGGTGTTCAACTGGGTTTCCACCCTTTACAAAGGATCGATCTCGCTGGAGGCGCCCATGCTCTTCGCGCTCTCCTTCATCCTGCTCTTTTCCATCGGCGGGCTCTCCGGGCTCATTCTGGGGGCCGCCGCCACCGACATCCATGTGCACGATACCCATTTCGTGGTGGGGCATTTCCACTACGTCATGTTCGGCGGCACCGCGTTCGCCTTCTTCGCGGCGGCTCACTACTGGCTCCCCAAGTTTTACGGGCGCAGGTACCAGGAAAGGCCGGCGCTTGTCGCCTGGTTTCTCATGTTCGTCGGTTTCAACGTCCTCTACTTCACCATGCAGGTGCTTGGCATGCAGGGGATGCCGCGGCGCTATTACGATTACCTTCCGGAATTTGAGCGCTTGAACCTGGTGGCGACCATTGGCAGCTGGATTCTCGCAGCAGGTCTGATCCTGATGGTGGTGAACCTGTGGCGCGGGCTCTTACGCGGCGAGCCGTTCGTTGGAAATCCCTGGGGCGGGGCAACGCTTGAGTGGAGCATCCCGACGCCTCCTCCCACCGAGAATTTCGAGGAGGAGCCGATCGTGACGCATGGACCCTACGACTTCAAGGGGACGGGGATACCATGAGCCATCCGGAACACAAAGATAATCTCGGCGCCAAGCTCGGCATGTGGCTGTTCCTATTCACCGAACTGCTGCTCTTTGGCGGGCTGTTCATCCTCTATGCCGTCTACCTGGCGCGCTACCCGAAGGAATTTGGCGCAGCCGGCAGCGAGCTGAACGTGACCCACGGCGCCGTCAACACAGTGGTGCTATTGACCAGCAGCCTCTTTGCGGCCATGGCGGTCACCGCCGTGAAGCGCGGGCAGAAGCGCGCAACTATTGCACTATTGTCCGGAACACTGGGGTGCGCGGCCATCTTTCTGGTAATCAAGTATGTCGAGTGGAGCGCCAAGATCGCGCACGGCATTTTTCCCGGTTCCCCGAAGCTGATCGCCGGGCCTCCCGGAGAGTCGGTGTTTTTTGGCCTTTACTATCTGACCACCGGTCTGCACGGCATCCATGTGGTGATCGGAGCCGCGCTGCTCACCTGGATCGCCGCCAAGGTGAAAACCGGTTCTTTGCATGCAGGCGACAACGTAACCTTGGAAAACGGAACCCTGTACTGGCACCTGGTGGATCTGGTCTGGATCTTCATTTTCCCGCTTTATTATCTGATACTGTGAGGCCCACTTTTGCCTCCCCTTTGGGGAGCTGGATCAGAAAGTTCAATGGGTACTCTGCCACTAGTCCCCTCCCCCGGAGGGGGAGGGTTAGGGAGGGGGAACCCTGCCAGTTCTTTGCCCAGAAGCCGCAGTCTTCCCCCCTCCCAACCTCCCCCCGCTGGGGGGAGGAGAGACGATAAATGACGATAGAGATGGTACTTTGATGATTCGCCCCTACGGTCCATGCAGGGGAGTTGGAGCCGCTCGCCCCGTGAGGGAGTTCGTAAGCGGTGGCCGAAAGAATGTGATTGTTTGACCTTTATTCGGAGCTAATGCAATGACCACTGACACTTCTGAACATATCCTCAGTTACGGAAAACTGGCCGCGGTTTATCTCGCGCTGCTGGCCCTGACCGCCGCCACGGTGCTGATCACCCGGGTCGATCTCGGCGCCGGCAAGGTCTGGGCGGCGCTTGCCATAGCATGTATCAAATCCGGATTGGTGATCGCTTTCTTCATGCACATGAAATACGAGGCGCACATCTTCCGCATCATCCTGTTCGTGGCTCTGGTTACCCTGGCAACATTTATCGGGGTCACCTTTTTCGACGTACTCTACCGCTAGAGGGGTAAGCGTGAATACACAGTTAGTAACGACAACGCAAGCGGTCGACCCCGTCTTCATCTTCCTGTTCCTGGCCTGCCTGGTGTTGCTGCTGATCATCACCGGGGCCATGATCTGGTTCGTGATCCGTTACCACCGCTCGCGCGCACCTGAACCGACCTCGCAGCAGGAGGGGAGCGTCTGGCTTGAGATCATCTGGACCGCGCTGCCGACCTTGCTGGTGCTGGCGATGTTCTACTATGGCTGGTCCGGTTACCTGTCGCTGCGAAACGTTCCGCCGGGTGCGCTGCAGGTGACGGCGGTGGCGCGGATGTGGTCCTGGAACTTTCAATACGCAAACGGCAAGACCAGCAGCAAGTTGTATGTCCCGGTCGGCACGCCGGTTCAGGTGAATATCGAATCGCGCGACGTGCTGCACGGCTTCTATATGCCGGCCTTCCGCATCAAGCGCGACGCAGTGCCCGGCATGAAGAACCATGTCTGGTTCGTCGCCACCAGACCCGGCTCATACGACATCTTCTGCTCCCAGTACTGCGGCACCAGCCATTCCGCCATGATCAGCACGGCGGAAGCGATCCCCCCCGCGGAATTCGAGGCCTGGCTGAACGGGAGTGAAAAGGCCCACGGTAAGGAAGAGGAAGAGACGGAGGAGGGGCTGGCGCTTCTGGAAAAATATGCCTGCCTCGGCTGCCATTCCCTGGACGGCTCCAAGAAGATCGGGCCGAGTTTCAAGGGTATCTTCGGCCGCAAGGTGAAGGTAACCAAGGGTGGCATACAAACGGAACTGCTGGCGGATGAGGCCTATCTGCGCGAATCGATTCTGGTCCCCGCCGCTGCGGTAGTCGAGGGTTTCCCTCCCATCATGCCGGTGACCTCCGACCTGAAGGAGGAGGAAGTGGAGGAGATAATCGAGTACCTCAAGGAACTCAAGTGATCTCCATACTATCCAGACTTTTCAGGATGCGCCTGGTGCTGGTGAACGGCAGCGCCGCGCTGGGAGGCTATCTGCTTTTCCCCGGCGAGCTCGAGATCTCCGTCCTCTTTGCGCTCTTCATCGGCGTCTCTTTTCTGGCCGCGGCCGGCTCGGCGCTGAACCAGGTACTGGAGCGACAATCCGACTCGCTAATGCAACGCACCAAAGACCGGCCGCTCCCAAACGGCGACCTGTCCGTGCTAACGGCCACCTGCATTGGAGCAGGCTGCATGGCCGCCGGTATCTCAATACTGGTAGCCATCGGAGGTGCCCTCCCCGCGCTCTTCGGCGCAGCCGCGCTCCTTTGGTACTTGATCGTCTACACACCGCTGAAGCGGCGCACTCCGTTCGCGCTGGCGCTGGGCGCCTTGTGCGGCGCAGCGCCGCCGGTAATCGGTTGGTGCGTTGCCGGCGGAAGCCCCGGCGATTTCCGTATCATACTGCTCGCCGGTATCTTGTACCTTTGGCAAGTTCCCCATTTTTGGCTGCTGCAGCGCCGTTATGCCGAAGATTACCGGCGCGCCGGCTTCCCGCTCTTCACCCCGCGGGGAAACGGCGCCGGACCGGCTCCCATCTGCCTGCTCTGGATGGTCGCCATGATTGCCGGAGCCATGATGCTGCCTGCCTTCGGCATAATAGAGGGTGGTAAAGCCGCCCTTTGGTCTGTTGCCTTCTGCGCTCCGCTGCTCGTTATCGTCTTCCAGCGCTGCGAGCCCGCCCTCTTTGCCTGCCTGAACCTCTTTCCGGTCCTGATCACCCTCGCCCTTTGTGTCAGTCGCTAAAAAACTACCCCTTCCTATTTTTCGCTGCTTTAGATTAAGATGATAGGGATCGAGCACTCATTATAGAAGCGGTGCATCAGACGTGAAAAAGGGAGTAATGAATGGCAGAGAAGGGAAAGAGTGGGAAGCCGGCCGGAGCTAAGGAGCGTATATGCAAATTGAAAAAAGACGGGAAGCTTGATGAGGTAGAACTTCACGAGCAAAGACCCGTGGTTTTCTGCAGCAAGTGCAAGGCGAAGTCAGACGATCCCTCGTATCTCTGCAACCCCCGGGCGCTGAAGGAGCCGAAAGTTGAGAAGGTGTAGATAATAGAGCGTTACCCCTCTCCCTGACCCTCTCCCACAAGGAGAGGGGGGACTTAAACGAGAGGGGACTTAAAAGAGGAAAGTTGGGCTTTCAAGCCGGCGCTAATCTTTAACGCGTTTTTGCAATAACTTTTCCTTCTGACGTAGGGGCGAAACTTGTGTTCGCCCGGTTTCGGTGGGATTCCGATGGAAATGGCGAGGAATCTGGGCGAACACAAGGTTCGCCCCTACAGATATCCGCTAACTAAACGGCAGTGGGGGCTGGGGGATGGAGCAGCTGCCTTCTCCGCACATAATTCCCCTTCCCCAACTCTCCTTACCTCACCACACCCAACTCCCTGCCGACTCTTGAGAAGATTTCCAGCCCCATATCCAAATCCTCCCGCGAATGTGCCGCGCTGATCATGACCCTGATGCGCGCCTTTCCCTGCGCCACGGTGGGAAAGCCTATCGGCATGGCAAAGACACCCGGCTCCGATTCGAACAGCTGGCGCGAGAACTGCTGGGCGAGCGATGCGTCCCCCAGCATGACCGGTGTGATCGGCGTGACGCTTTGGCCGATGTCGAAACCTGCCCGCGTCATTCCCTCCTTGAAATAGCGGGTGTTATCCCAGAGCTTTTCCACCAGCTCGGTGCTTCTCTCCAGCAGATCCACCGCGGCAAGGCAGGCGGCGGTATCGGCCGGAGTCACGGCGCTAGAGAAAAGGAAGGGGCGTGCCTTCTGGCGGATCCAGTCGATGACGATTTTCCGTCCCGCGATCACCCCGCCCATGACTCCGAAAGCCTTGGATAGCGTACCGATCTCGAGATCGAACTTCCCGTTCAGGCCGAAGTGATCCACGATGCCGCGCCCGCCGCGTCCCACCACCCCTTCGCCGTGGGCGTCGTCCACCATGGTGATGATGTCGTAGCGCTCGCAGAGTTCGTAGAGCCGGTCCAGCGGCGCCATGTCGCCGTCCATCGAGAAGACGCCGTCGGTGATCAGCAGGGCGCGCCGGAACTGGGCCCGGTGTTCCTTGATGGCCCGCTCGCAGTCAGCCACGTCGCAATGCTCGTAGACCACGACCTTCGCCGAAGAGAGCCTGCAGCCATCGATGATGCTCGCGTGATTCAGGCGGTCGGTGAAGATGACGTCACCCTTGCCGACCATAGGAGGGATGGCCGCCTGATTGGCGCAGAAGCCGGACTGAACGTAGAGGGCATCCTCCACACCCTTGAACGCGGCGAGGCGCTGCTCAAGCTGGCGATGCAGTTCCAGCGTCCCCGCGATGCTGCGTACCGCGGCCGGCCCGACTCCCCAATCTTCGATAGCACGCTGGGCCGAGCTTTTCAGCTCGGGGTGGTTGGCGAGCCCCAGGTAGTTGTTGGTGCAGAAATTCAGCACCCGTTTGCCGTCCACCACCATCCAGGGGCCGCAGGCAGAACCGATAGTGCGGATCGACGTCCTCAGTCCCTGCTCCTGAAGGGCGTTCATTTCATCAGCGATCCAAGCGAATTTATCCGACATGGCTAAGCTCCTATAACTGCTGTGATCTACTACGCATGCTTTATGATCATCACTGACTACCGGCATTTGGCGCTTGTGCACTCTGGCTTGATCTGCCTATTCCCGCTCTCCACCACCTTCATGCACTTCCAACTAATCCACCAGATGCACTTCAACTTATCACCATCCTGGCCCTACTCTCCCTCGCCCTCCGGGGAGAGTAGGGGTGAGGGAGCCCCCAGCTTTTAAAGCTCCGAACGTCGCTCTGAGTTGCTAAGATTCCTGCTCCTTAGCCAATCATCGCCAAGGCGCCTCCCTCACCCCTGCCCCTCTCCCGGAGGGCGAGGGGAGGTTCTTATAAGATGCACTCTGTGTTCTCCGTGCCTCCGTGGCAATTCTTAGGCTTCTTCTACCCAGTTCAGTATCACCTTCCCGGAATTCCCCGTACTCATCACCTGAAACGCCTCTTCGAATTCGGTGTAGTGCATCCGGTGCGTGATGACGGGGGACAGGTCCAGGCCGATCTTGATGAGCGATTGCATCAGGTACCAGGTCTCGTACATCTCGCGCCCGTAGATCCCTTTGATGGTCAGCATGTTGAAAATCACCTGGTTCCAGTCGATGGCGAGTTCTTTGGAAGGGATCCCCAGCATGGCGATCTTCCCGCCGTGGCACATGTTGTTGAGCATCTCCTTGAAGGCAGCGCCGTTTCCCGACATTTCCAGGCCGACGTCGAATCCCTCCTTCATTCCCAACTCCTGCCGCACCTGCGCCAGGCTTTTCTCCTTTACGTTCAGCGCGACCGTCGCCCCCATCCGTTTTGCCAGGTCGAGACGGTAAGGGTTCATGTCGGTGGTGACGATGAAGCGCGCCCCGGCGTGACGGGCAATAGCGGTCGCCATGATCCCGATGGGCCCCGCGCCGGTAATCAGCACGTCCTCGCCTAGTATGGGAAATGCCAGCGTGGTATGGGTGGCATTGCCAAACGGGTCAAATATGCCGAGTATGTCCATGGGAATATTTGGATCGGCATGCCAGACGTTGGTCACCGGAATGCAGATGTATTCTGCGAAGGCTCCGGCACGGTTGACGCCGACACCTTGGGTGTCCTTGCAGAGATGGCGCCTGCCGGCCAGGCAGTTTCGGCATCTGCCGCAGACAATGTGCCCCTCGCCTGACACAAGGTCGCCAACGTTCAAGTCGAACACGTTGCTCCCCATCGCCGCGACCCGCCCCACAAACTCGTGCCCCACCACCATAGGTACCGGTATGGTTTTTTGCGCCCACTCGTCCCAGTTCCAGATGTGCAGATCAGTGCCGCAGATGGCGGTCTTGTAGATCTTGATCAGCACGTCGTTGATGCCGATCTCCGGGATGGGTACCTCATCAAGCCATAAGCCCGGTTTCGAGTATTTCTTTACCAAAGCTTGCATCGTTTTCTGCATAACCGGGGCTCCTTTGCCGTTATACCTTTGTGGTCGATTTACTCATGAATGGTATCAAGTTCGAGCTTCATGTAAATAGAGGCTGTCGGAGAGAAGGCGCCTTTTTGACGGGTTTCGGCAGGTTACCTGGCCCATCGTGCAAAATACCGAAATTTGTTATCATATATGTGAGCAGTATCATTAGAGGGAGAGCGCCATGAACGAAAATGAAAGCTGTCCGAACCCAAGTGAGCACAAGGCGCATATGTGTCAGTTAAAGCAGGAAGGTAATATTGAGGAGATGGACCGTCACTCGGCAAAACCCAGCTTCGCCTGCAACAAATGCGGAGCCAAGGCCGAGGCGGAAGCATATCTCTGCAACCCGCGCCCACTGTAAGCGTCCCAATAAAATAGTCCGACAGTAACATGAGAAAGAAGGCGGCCCCGGCCGCCTTTGATGTTTCCGGTAGAACACCCTACTCTGACAAAAGGGGACGGGGCAGCGTTCTCCATTTGGTTCCTGCACTCCGTGGCAACTCCCTCATCCGCCCCTTCGGGGCACCTTCTCCCGGAGGGAGAAGGACTAAATGCCTACCCTCGCCCTCCGGGAGAGGGTGGCCGAAGGCCGGGTGAGGGGCTTTGGCGCTGCGGCAACCGGCACTAAAATTACTAACCGGGGATTTGCCTTCTCTCTTCTTTCTCAAGATAAACTGTCACAATTTTTTGTGCAAAGGCATAGCAAACACACCAGTTCAGCTAAACATCTGCTATCATTGAGTCTATACTGCACTTCCAAACGTAAGAGAGCAAGTGTCGTTTCCGCTTTGACAGACACAGTACCGGCAGAATTTCCTGCACTTACTAAAAAACTTGGCTGATAGCAATAAACCCGCACTCTATGACAGTCGGAGGATATTCGATGGATTTGCGCAAAACCCACACCATCAACCTGAACGATGGCGAACCGGAAGCTAAGAGAGCGGAGATACTCGCCTATTTCCATGCCAGCTACGATCTTGCCGAAAAGCTCTATGAAACGCTGAAGGAGGAGGGCACTTTTCGGCTCCGGGCCGATCCGCTCCGGCATCCGCTCATCTTCTATTTCGGACACACCGCCGCCTTTTATATCAATAAGCTGACCATCGCACGCGTGCTGGAGCACCGCGTCAACCCGCGCTTCGAGTCGCTCTTCGCGGTAGGTGTCGATGAGATGTCCTGGGACGATCTGGAGCCTGCCCACTACGATTGGCCCAGCCGGGAGGCGGTGAAGCAGTTTCGCGATCAGGTGCGCCAGGTGATTGACCAGCTGATCCGCACCCTGCCGCTCACCCTCCCCATTGGCTGGGAGGATCCTTTCTACGGCATCATGATGGGGATAGAGCACGAGCGGATTCACCTGGAGACCTCGTCCGTGCTGATCCGCCAGCTTCCGATCGACCAGGTTCGGCCCCTGGACTTCTGGGAGATCTGCCGCGAATCCGGCGAGCCTCCGGCAAACGAACTGCTTCCGGTCCCGCGAGGAGAGGTCGTGCTTGGCAAAAGCGTGGATCATCCGCTTTACGGCTGGGACAACGAGTACGGGCGGCGCGAGGCGATGGTCGAAGAGTTTGCCGCAGCGAAGTTCCTGGTATCGAACCGGGAATTTCTCGGTTTCGTTGAAGCCGGCGGTTATCAGGAACCAAAGTGGTGGACCGAGGAAGGGTGGAACTGGCGCAACTTCAAGGATGCGCAGCATCCGCATTTCTGGGTGAAAAGGGAACAGGGATGGGGCTTGCGCACCATGCTGGAGGTGATCGAGCTCCCCTGGAATTGGCCTGTAGAGGTGAACTACCTGGAGGCCAAGGCGTTTTGCAACTGGCTGGCGGCAAAGAGCGGTAAACCGATCCGGCTGCCGACCGAGGATGAAGCCATCCGTCTGCGCGACCTCTCGGCCGTCCCGAACCAGCCGGAGTGGGAGCGCGCCCCCGGTAACATCAACCTGGAGTACTGGGCCTCTTCCTGCCCGGTCGACCGTTTCCCCTCGGGTGAATTCTTCGACGTAATCGGCAATGTCTGGCAGTGGACCGAGACGCCGATCTATCCCTTGCACGGATTCCGTATCCACCCCTGGTACGACGATTTCTCGACACCGACCTTCGACACCCGGCACACGCTGATGACCGGCGGTTCCTGGATCTCGACCGGCAACGAGGCGACCCGCGAGTGCCGTTTTGCCTTCAGGCGCCATTTCTTCCAGCACGCGGGCTTTCGTTACATCGAAAGCGCCAAGGCCGTGGAAGTCCACGAGGACCCGTACGAGACAGATGCGCTGACCGCGCAGTACTGCGACGCCCATTACGGTCCCGAGCACTTCGGCGTGCCGAACTTCGCCAAGAGCTGCGCCGAAATCTGCCTGGAAATGACAGAAGGGCGGGCCAGAGGGCATGCGCTTGATCTCGGCTGTGCCGTCGGGCGCGCCAGCTTCGAACTCGCGCGCGGCTTCGACCAGGTCACCGGGCTCGACTTTTCCAGCCGCTTCTTCCGGCTGGCGGTCCGGATGCAGGAGGAGGGCTACCTCCGTTATGCGCTGCCGGAAGAGGGGGAGGTGCTGTCCTATCATGAACTGACCCTGGACGAGCTCGGACTCGATCAGGTGCGGAGCAAGGTGCAGTTCTTCCAGGCCGATGCCTGCAACCTCCCCGAGAAGTTTGCCGGATACGACCTGGTGCTGGCGGCCAACCTGATCGACCGTCTCTACTCGCCGCGCACCTTTTTAGCCGGCATCCGCGAGCGGCTGAACCCGGGCGGGCTGCTGGTCATCGCCTCGCCCTACACCTGGCTGGAGGAATTCACCAAGAAGGAAGAATGGCTGGGCGGATACCGGGAAGCTGGGGAGCCGGTCTCGACTCTGGAGGGGCTGACGGCTGCCCTGTCGCCGCACTTCCGGATGCTCGGGGAGCCGCGCGACGTTCCTTTCGTGATCCGGGAGACGTGCCGCAAATTTCAGCACAGCGTGGCAGAACTGACAGTATGGGAGCTTAAATGACTAAGGGAATCTTCGACTTTGACGAGATAATCGACAGGCGCGGCACCGCGAGCGAGAAGTGGGATAAGTACCGGGATACCGACATCATCCCGCTCTGGGTGGCCGACATGGACTTTCGCTCGCCACCGGCCATCATCGAGGCGTTGCACGAGCGGGTGAGCCACGGCGTGTTCGGCTATACCGCGCCCCCCGACGGGCTTGCCCAGGCGGTAATCGATGCGCTCCTTGCAGAATTCGGCTGGCAGGTGAAAAAAGAGTGGATCACCTGGCTTCCGGGTCTGGTCACCGGTCTGAACATCACCTGCCGGGCCGTCGGAGCGGCGGAAGACGAGGTGATCACCTTCACCCCGGTTTATCCCCCCTTCATGTCCGCGCCCCCGCTCTCCGGCCGGACACTGGTAAAAGTGCCGCTAAAGGAAACGAACGGTCAGTGGGGACTCGACCTGGAGGCGTTGGAGCGGTCGGTCACCCCGAAGAGCCGGCTCCTATTGCTCTGCAGCCCGCATAATCCGGTGGGCCGGGTCTGGACCGAGCAGGAGCTGACCAGCCTGGCCGATTTTGCCCAAAGGCACGATCTGGTTATCTGCAGTGACGAGATCCATGCCGGACTGGTGATCGAAGAGAGCGTGCGCCACATCCCGATTGCCACGCTGTCGGAGGAGGCGGACCGGCGCACCATCACCCTTTTAGCGCCCAGCAAAACCTTCAACGTCCCGGGACTGGGCTGTTCCTTCGCCGTCATCTCCGACGACACCCTGCGACGCGCCTTCCGCAAAGCGATGGGAAGGATCGTGCCCCACGTCAACCTGCTGGGATACACCGCAGCCGAAGCCGCCTATCGCCACGGCGAGAGCTGGCGTCAGGAGCTCCTCGTCTATCTGCGCGGCAACAGGGATCTGGTAGCGCAAGAAGTTGCCACCATGCCCGGATTGAGCGTAGCCCAGGTAGAGGCAACCTATCTCTCCTGGATCGATGTCCGTGACACCGGAATAGAAGATCCCGTGGCATTTTTCGAAGCTGCAGGCGTAGGACTTTCCGGCGGCTCGGATTTCGGCCTCCCCGGCTACCTAAGGCTCAACTTCGGCTGTCGGCGCGCACTCCTGGCTGAGGCGCTCAGGCGCATGCGGGTGGCGCTGGAAGGGTAAGTGACATTTTTTGTCCTGATCAGCAACCAACTCCGCCTGCGGCGGAGTTTTTTCCCAGAGAAAGTCCATCTCGTTCAACCTCTGAGAACTCTCCTCCCCCCAGCGGGGGGAGGTTGGGAGGGGGGAACTTCTGGCGAAGAACTGGCAGGGTTCCCCCTCCCTAACCCTCCCCCTCCGGGGGAGGGGACTAGAGGCGTTAACCGTTGCTATAACCTCTTGCAAGCAATCAGGAAATGAACCTGCTAATTACTTTGCCGGAGTCGGCAAATAAAAGGCAGATCAGTCGAGGCGGCTTGTGGGTTTTCCCCAAATACCGCTACCGACTAATCTGCCTTTTTTGGGTCATGGTTAGGAGACGCCTTGGCAGGTGGTCCTGTATCGCACCCAGAGAGGTTGAAGCTGCTTCGTCAGCCTCGGGGGCTCTCTGCTGGCCTTGCGACGGTCAAATCTACCTACTTGAAACGCACCTTCTCGAAGATGCTCGCGGAAGCTTTCCAGCTCCAGTGGGTCTCGTCGGAATAGTAAATGTCGCGGACCCCTTGAGCCACCTTTTCCGACAGGATCTCCTTGGTGTCGATGAAGGTGTACTGTTTGGGCAGTTGCCGGAAAATGTCGAAGAAGCTGTTCTTCGGCTGCTTGTTGTTTGCAATGTAAGGGCTGTAGAGATCGTATTTGTCCACGCACGGCATGAAATACAACTTCACTCCTCTCTTTGCCAGCAGTTCGGCTACCTGATTCAGGTTGTCGTTGATCTGCTCGAGGGCTTCTTTGTTGATCCTGGGGATATGCTTCACATCGTTGCGATAGTAGAGCAGGGTGTCGTCCTGAACCGTGAACAGTTTCCGGTTCAGGGGAGCCAGCGCAACGGATTTGTTGGTCTTGCCGGCCAGGTAACGCAGCCCGGTCCAATAAAGGTATTGCAGGTTGCCGGTCGAGATGAAGCTGAACGGGTTGCCATCCGCAGCGGGGGAGCCTTCATAGTACTCGTAGCTTCCGATATCCCGGACCTTCTCAACAGGAGCCGTCCGGCTGAGGTCCATCGGGTGGGCCAGTAAGTCAGACTGCTTGACGCTGACGCTGAGCAGGACGGCTTTGGGAGCTATTCTGTCGAATTCGCCTGAATTGATCAAGATCAGCAGGGTTTGCACCGGGTCCAGAAAGGGGCGCGTCCCTTCCTGCTTGAACATCCCGACGTTCAGCACGGTCATCTGGTTCAGAGTGGCGATGTAATCCTGGTAGTACCTGTTTTTGCCGCCTCCGCCGCCGTTGGAGAAGGAGTCTCCCACGGTGAGCAGGTCGACAGGTTGGCCGGAATACTCGCGCAGGGATATGTGCCGGCGAGGGAGGTCGAAGTGGTTTTTCCGCTGCAGCTTGAAGGATGGGAGATAGCCCAGCCGGGACAGGTCGCCGCCGTCGCCGTAAGCGGGAGAAAAAATCTTTTCCGTCCAGCAGTGCCAAACCACCGCATTCATAACCACGAATGCTATCAGAACCGAGACAAAACTATAAATGAAGCGCCGGAATTTCATGCAAATCTCCTAAAGCGGGGGCGGGGGGAAGGCTCACCCCGCCTGGTGGTCTTTCCGGCACCGGGTGCGACCCCGGTGCCTCACTGCCGCACCACCTAAAATTGGAAGTACAGGAACTCGCTCACCCTGTTCAGGTTGGAGAGCGTGTAAACGGAAATCAGCGCCAGGAAGACCAGGCTTTTCCAGGACGGCTTGAATTGCTGCTTAAGCTGGATCGAGTTCTTCACGGTCAGGGTAAAGAGCAAAATGGCCAGCATGGTCCCGAGTGTCACGTTAGTGGCCTGCAGGTTGGCCAGCAACAGCTTCCAGAACTTGCTGTGCACCAGCTCGGCCATGGTGACCTCGGCAATGGTCCCCGGGAGCACGCCGTTCATGCCGACCATCCCCTTCAGCACTTTCAGGGCGTCCTCCACCGACTTGGCCCGGAAGAAGACGAACCCGGCATTGACGAAGTTGAAGGTGATCAGCCAGCCGAGGAGCGGCGGCAGCTTCAGCTTGCGCCTTTTCCAGACGTGATTTACCACCAGCGCTGCGCCATGCAGTGCTCCCCAGATGACGAAGGTCCAACCGGCGCCGTGCCACATCCCGGCAACAAACATGGCCAGGAAGGTCGCCAGCATCGATTTTCCGAAGGTGATCTTGGAAAAGGAGCGCATGATCGGCGCATAGAGATAGGTGGTGATGAAGTTGGTCAGCGAAATGTGCCAGCGCTTCCAGAAATCGATGATGTTGGTCGCCTTGTAGGGGCTGTTGAAGTTGATCGGCAGCGCGATGTTGAACAAGAGGCCTACTCCGACGGCCATGTCGCTGTAGCCGCTGAAATCGAAATAGAGCTGCAACGAATAGGAGAGGCTGGTAAGCCAGGCCTCCACCAGGTTGAGTTCCACGGCTGTGTCGAAACCTGTCTTCACCGTGAGGGCCAACTGGTCCGCGATGACCACCTTCTTGAACAGGCCGATAAAGAACAGGAACAGTCCGAGGCTCAGGTTCCTGTAGTTGAGCACCTTGTTCCGCACCGCTTCGAACTGGGGCATCATCTCTTTGTGGTGCAGGATCGGGCCGGCCAGCAGATGGGGGAAAAAGGTGACGAACAGCGAGTAGCTCAGCAGTTTGCGGTCTTCCACCAGCCCTTCGTAACAGTCGACCAGGAAGGCGATCTGGGTGATGGTGAAGAAGCTGATGCCAAGCGGCAGGATGATCTGCATCAGTGGCAGGTCGGCGTTGAACACGCTGTTCAGGTTCCCGATGAAGAAGTCCATGTACTTGAAGTAGCCGAGGAAGGCGAGGTTCCCGGTCAGCCCGAAGAGGAAGATGTTCTTTTTCGAGACCACCTGTTTTTTGACCGAGTCGTGCTCCACCAGCAGATAGCCGACGGTGTAATTGAACAGGATGGAGACCAGGATCAGCGGGAGATACTTGATGTTCCACCAGCTGTAAAAAACCAGCGAAGTCAGGAGCAGCCAGGCGTTGGAGGCCACGGTAAGGCGGTATTTGTTCAAAAGGAAGTAGACCGCTAGCGTTACCGGCAGAAACAGGAAAATGAACTGGTAGGAATTGAACAACATGGATCGACTGCTCCTTTGACCACTAAGTATTGCAACTGTTCCGTCGTCTCAAGGTGGAACAGCCTTACCCCGACTGGGAGTTAGAGAAAAACCTGATTAGTGCTGATCTGCAGATAACACCTCCCCCCTTTGTAAAAGGGGGGTCGGGGGGATTTTACCCAGGTTGCTACGGAGTGCCGAGGGCGCCTTAAGGCAAATCCCCCTAAATCCCCCTTTTTCAAAGGGGGACTTATCACTGTACTGATGCGAGCTGGAGATCGGCACTAATCAGGTAGAAAAAAAAGGCCCGGTGCGCGGTCGAGCCCGCCGCAGTAGGGACGGAATCGGGATTGCACCGGGCGCTTCTGTAGTTATTTAAGCTTTTTAGCCAGTTTTTTCTCGGTGAGGTCTGCCAGGTCGCCGACGTTTCTCAGGGTCGGCAGCTCTCCCAGGGCGAAGCGTATCTTGAACTTCATCTCGACGGCCATGACCATGTTCATGTGGGAGAGGGAGTCCCAGCCGTCAATGTCGTTGGCAGTGGTCTGCCGGGTGATGACGATGCTGTCGTCATCGAAAACTTCGCGAAATACCGGGGTAAGCTCTGCAATCAGGTCCATCTATCAATCCTCCATGGTGGAAATATCACCGGCATCGGTTCCCAGGTAGCGGGCCTTCAGGACCCGCCTCATGATCTTGCCGCTCTTGTTCTTCGGTATCGAGTCGATGCAAACGATCTCGTGCGGCGTAGCGACCGACGACAGTTTGTTGCTCACGTGCAGTCGAATCTTAAGCTCCAGCTCCCGGCTGTAGACCGCTTCCCGGTGCAGCGAGACGAAGGCGATCACCTTCTCGAAGATGAGCTCGTCGGGCGCCCCGATCACCCCCGCCTCAGCGACCTCCGCAACCTCGATCAGGGTGCTTTCGATCTCAAAGGGGCTGATCAGGTGGCCGGCGGTATTGATGACGTCATCGCTGCGTCCCCTGAACCAGTAGTAGCCGTCGCTGTCACGGTAGGCGGTGTCGCCGGTGTAGTAGTAGCCGGCCTTGATCCGGCTGCTGTAGGCCGACGCGTTGTTCAGGTAGCTGCTGAACATGGAGGGCCACCCCTGTCTGAGGCAGAGGTTGCCCGGCATCCCGTCCGGCAGCACGGTGCCGTCGTCGTCTATGATGGCGGCCTCGATCCCCGCTACAGGGATCCCCATGGAACCGGGACGCACCTCCTGGCCCTGGCGGTTAGCGATCATGATGGCACCCGTCTCAGTCTGGAACCAGGTGTCGTAGACCTCCTTGCCGAGGGTCCGGCGCGCCCAGTGGTTCACCTCCGGGTTGAGCGGTTCCCCCACCGAGCTGATGTGGCGCAGCAATGAGAGATCGAAACCGGCCAAGAGGGCTGCGTCTTCACGCATCAGCATGCGCAGGGCCGTGGGAGCCGAATACCAGACCGTAACCTTTTGATCCTGCAGGATGCCGAACCACTGCTCCGGGTTGTATCCCCCGCCGAAATGGACCTGGGTAACGCCGAGGCTCCAGGGGCCGATGATGCCGTAGGAGGTGCCGGTGACCCACCCCTGGTCCGCGGTGCACCAGAAGATGTCGTCCGCACCGAGTCCGAGTACCGCGCTGGCGGTGCCGCGCTGCGAGATTATGGAGCGGTGCACGTGCAGCACGCCCTTCGGTTTGCCGGTCGATCCCGAGGTGTAATGCAGAACCGACGGCGTGTCGGGCGGAGTGGGCGCGACAGTGAAGCGGTCGGAGGCGTCTTCCATGAGCTGGCTGTAGCTCAGGATCTCTTCCGAGATGTGCTGGTCCAGGTCCACCACGATGATGAAACGCAGGGAGGGCAGCCGGTCCCTCACCCTGGCGATCTTCTTCAGGAAGCTTTTTTTGGTAATGATCCCGACCGCGCCGGCATCCCCGACCCGATCCAGAATCGCTTCCTCTCCGAAATTGGAGAACAAGGTGCCAACGATGGCCTGCAGCTTGAGTGCGCCCAGAAAGGCGAAGAACTGTTCGGGCATCTTGGGAAGAAAAGTGAACACGGTAGCGCCGGGAGCTACCCCCAATCCCTGAAGCACATTCGCAAAGCGCGCTGAGAGCCGGTCCAACTCATCGAAGCTGAAATCGCGCTGCTCCAGATTAGCTGAAATCCAGCGCATGGCGATCTTGCTGCCAAGCCCAGCCTCGCACTGCTGGCCGGTGCAGATGTGGCCGATATTGTATTGACCGTCGATTATTCCCGGTTCCATGCTCACCTCGCTGTTGGGTCGCTTACCTGCAGTTTAGGGCGGCTGGATTCAAGCTGCCGGCCCCGTGACTTCGCCTACCTCATTCGCTATAACTGCGAAGCGGATTTTGAAGTTTGGTCTGATTGTTTTTGCAATGTTGGTACAGCCGACATAGTCGCTGGCACTGTTAGCAGTGAAGCTCGACAAGATGACATACTTCTCTTTCAGATAGTTGCTGATCAGGAAGGAAATCGTTTGTTGATCGGGTTTTTGCAGGTCTGTCGTTTGTTGATGGGTGAAACTGGAAGGAATAGCTGCCTGCGGCAGCTAGCCGATCATTTTTGATAAGCGCGGAATATATCACATTAATTCCTGCTATTACACCATTTTTTTAGCGCCTGCAGTTGGTCAAGGCCAACGTCGACCTGCAACGAGCAACCCTTGTGCAAGTAAAGCCTGCAGCTTATCATTTCAAACAAATCGCTCGCACCGAGTCGACATCGAGCTTTCTAGCCCCTGAATAGTACATTTTCGTTGTTAAGCCTTAATCGGCCGTGATATGTTGCCAGCGCGCGACGGTGCGGAAATGGTAGCAGCCGAAAATCCTCACACAGAACAGAGATGCAGAAGAGGCAACTACTCCAGCTTCTTATCTTCAGAGTGCCGGAGGATCTTCGACTCGACCACAAAGTGTCAAAAATAAACCCGATTCGTGCTAATCTGCAGCCACAAACTCTGCCGGCCTTTGGAAAAGGGGCGGCGGGGGATGCAATGTGACGCTGATCCACCTTTCACCACATAGGAAGAGATTAGAAGCCATGAAAAAACCAGAACCGATTAAACCTTTTTCGATGATCCGGGAATTCCATCTTGCTGATTGGGTTACCCTGGCAAACGCCGCCTGTGGCACGTCGGCTATGTTTGCCATGATGACCTACCTGCAAACGGCTGATATCATGCATGTCTACTTTGCCTGCGGGTTGGTCCTTGCCGCTTTTATCTTCGACGTACTGGATGGACGGATTGCCAGGTGGCGGCAAAAGAGTTCGGCTCTGGGCCAGGATCTCGACTCTCTTGCGGATATTGTTTCCTTCGGAGTAGCCCCGGCGGTGATCGCCTACGGTTGCGGCATGCAGGGTTTATACGACCGAATCGTCCTGACCTTTTTTGTCGCCTGCGGAGTATCCCGTCTGGCCCGCTTCAACGTTACGGCCGAGGCGCTCTCTGAAGGCGGAAACAAGGTGAAGTACTTCGAAGGAACTCCCATTCCCATGTCGCTTCTGTTGGTCATCATGTTGTGGGTTGCCGCCTCGAAGGGCGCTTTGCGCGACTCGCTCTGGTTTGGCCAGGTCGTGCTGGGCGGCTTCACGCTGCACCCGCTCGTGCTGTTGTTCGCTCTTTCCGGATCCTTAATGGTGAGCCGCATCCGGTTCCCGAAGTTCTGATTCCCGGGGGTCGGCATGATCTCCAGCAAGCGGGACGGCATCTAAACTCATCCATGCCATACCGCAACTGTGCCCCCGATTTCCGCGCCTTTAAAATATTTACGATCGTATATGAGTGGGAGGTTGACTAACAGATTGTGATGGTATATCTACGAACGTATATAATTTAACTGCAAGAGCAACTTGCTTCACTAATAATATACGAACGTAGATATTCCTGAGGGGCAGATGAAGATTGTTAATCCAGAAGACATCGGGCTGATCATCAGACAAAAGCGCAAAGAGAACGGTCTCACTCTGGAGGATGCAGCTGCGGTATGCGGGGTAAGCTATGCTTTTCTGTCTGCGCTGGAAAACGGCAAAGAGACGGTTCGCCTGAACAAGGTACTTCAAGTCATGAAGTGCCTCGGTCTGGAATTGGATGCCAGAGATCGAGGTTGGGCAAAACGGGAAGATGAGTCATGACTGCTGCTCTTCTTGTGAGGATAGATGATGATGTCGTGGGCCGGCTCTGGCTGGATGCGAAGAAGCATTTCTGCTTTCAATACAGTAATAGTTGGCTGGAACGATCCAAAATTCCCCTGTCTCTCTCATTGCCGTTACGCATCACTCCCTTTCTTGAAGATGAGTCCCATCCGTTTTTTGCCAATCTCTTACCTGAAGAAAAGATCCGTGCCGTCATCGCTCGCAATCTCGGGGTATCCCTCAATAACGATTTCGGACTCCTGGAGAAAATCGGCGGGGACTGCGCTGGTGCCGTTTCACTTTTTCCAGACACCGGAGAGCCCGGCGTCGAACCTGGCAGCTATCGCAAGCTCTCGCTGGACGAGTTGGATGCCATCATAGCAGAGCTTCCGAAACGGCCGCTTCTTGCTGGTGAGAAGGGAATTCGACTTTCTCTGGCCGGCGCTCAGAAGAAACTCCCGATCTTTTACGGCGAAGAGCAGTTTTCTCTGGCATACGGCACGGCACCCAGCAATTACATAATCAAGCCGGCTATCGAGAATCTTGATGGCACGGTGGAGAACGAAGCGTTCTGCATGGCCCTGGCCCACGCCATGGGGCTTGATGTCCCTGAATCCTTCATCCATCAGCATGGAGAGACCAAGGTGTTCGTTATCAAGCGGTATGATCGTGCCACTACACCAGAAGGAACCAAACGGCTTCATCAGGAAGACTTCTGCCAGGCACTCCAGATCCCGCCCGAGTACAAGTACGAATCCGAAGGGGGACCTTCCCTGGCGGCCTGTTTCAATCTGGTGCGCGAAAACAGCATAAAGTCCGGCAAGGATGTGATGTCGCTTTTGAACTGGGTCATCTTCAATTACCTGACCGGCAACTCGGATGCCCACGGGAAAAATGTCTCCTTCTTGTTGCTTGAGCAAGGGCCGATGTTAGCGCCCTTCTACGATCTGCTCTCAACGAGGATCTATACCCACTATGGAGTTGCAGAAGGTCTGGCTATGGGAATCGGTGGTGAGAGCGATCCAGGCGCAATTCAGAGGAAGCATTGGGAGAATTTCGCCGAGGAGATCGCTATCAAGCCGCGACTGGTGTTGGCCCGTGTTGTTGAAATGGGGCAGAGAATTCAGACATTGCGGTTGCAACTTTTTAAAGGACCCTTTGCAATGCATAAATGCGACGCCCTCTACCGCTTGATGGAGTTGATGGACCAACAAGCGGAAAGAGCCTTACGAAGGGTAAGATAGCCTGAAGTAGTCTATTGCGGCATCTGCAGATCCCCCTGCTTGATAAACTCCGCGCAACATAAATAAAAAGAGCCACCCCTCGCAAAGGGTGGCTCTTTTTTACTTCATTGTGAATCCTGCTGCTCTATTGCTGTTAATCATCATCGTGATCGCGATTGTCATCGTCATCGTGATCGTCATCTCTTTCTCTTTCCCTTTCCTTATCACGGTATATCACGTTGCGGTTAACTACACTGCTGTTGCCTGCTGCATCCGTTGCGGTAACGGTGATGGCATACAGACCGGGCTCTCTGAAACTGATGTTCTGCCTGAAGATGCCTTTGATTACGGCAGGGGTGTAAGTGCGGCCGTTCACCTTTACGGTGACTGAGACTTTACCTGCTGCATTGAGAATCCTTCCGGTGAGTTGAACTTTGTCTCTTCTTGTGGTGATGTCCTGGTTCGGATAGGTAACTGCCATGGTCAAGGTGCCGCTGTCATAGGTAATGGTCCGCTTGGCGCTGGCAGTGTTGCCGGCCAGGTCGGTTGCGGTGATGGTGATGGTGTTGACGCCGGCGGCCAGGTTGATGGTCGCGCTGAAGTTGCTGCCCGTTATGGCCGCTGAGTGCTGGCTGCCATTGTTGTCGGTGATGGTAACCGTGGAGGTTTCGCTAATGGTACCGGTCAAGGTGATGAACGACTGGGCGGAACTGCTGTTGTCGCCGGGTGCGGTTACAACAAGAACCGGTGCGGCCGGGTCAAAGTTTATGGTGCGAAGATCGGTCTGCTGATTGCCGGCCTGATCGGCTGCAATCACGGTTATGGTGTTGGCTCCGGTCACAAGGGGGAGGGCTGCGCTGAAAGAGCCATCTGCGTTGACTACAACAACCTCACCATTCACCGTCAGGGACTTCAAGCCGCCTGCATCGCTGGCGTTACCGCTGATGTTGAGGGTGGTTTTGTTGGTGTAGGAACCGGTTGCCAGGGCAGAGATAGTGAGTGTCGGCTTGGTGGTGTCTGCCGATGCAATGGTCACGGTTACTGCTGCGCTCTTGGCGAGCGATACGTTGCCCGCTGCGTCTTTTACCCAGGCGTAGAAGGTGTTGCTGCCTGCGACTGCGGTAACGCTGGCCGGAGCAGTAGCGGCCCAGCCTGCGGCTGCTGCGGTCGGTGCGGTGGCGACCTTGTTGATCAGGTAGCCGGTGACTGCGACGTTGTCGGTGGCGGTGAAGGCGGATACCGGGACGGTCAGAGTAGTCGCGGCTGCCGGCAGTGTGAAGGTACCGACCACGGGAAGGGTGGTGTCTGCCGTCACAATGGTGACCGTCACGATGGCGCTCTTGGCAAGCGATACGTTGCCCGCTGCGTCTTTGACCCAGGCGTAGAAGGTGTTGCTGCCTGCGGCTGCGATAACACTGGCCGGAGCAGTAGTGGTCCAGCCTGCGGCTGCTGCCGTCGGTGCGGTGGCGACTTTGTTGATCAGGTATCCGGTGACTGCCACGTTGTCAGTGGCGGTGAAGGCCGATACCAGTACGGTCAGGTTGGTGGCGGTTGCCGGCAGGGTGAAGGTGCTGACCACGGGAAGGGTGGTGTCGGGGAGCGTTACGGTGACGATGGCGCTCTTGGCGAGCGATACGTTACCCGCTGCGTCTTTTACCCAGGCGTAGAAGGTGTTGCTGCCTGCAACAGCGGTAACGCTGGCCGGAGCAGCAGCGGTCCAGCCTGCGGCTGCTGCCGTCGGTGCGGTGGCGACTTTGTTGATCAGGTATCCTGCGACTGCCACGTTATCGGTCGCGGTGAAGGCGGACACCGGGACGGTCAGAGTAGTCGCGGTTGCCGGCAGGGTGAAGGTACCGACCACGGGGAGGGTGGTGTCTGCCGTCACAATGGTCACCGTCACAATGGCGCTCTTGGCAAGCGATACGTTGCCCGCTGCGTCTTTTACCCAGGCGTAGAAGGTGTTGCTGCCAGCAACTGCGGTAACGCTGGCCGGAGCAGAAGCGGTCCAGCCTGCGGCTGCTGCCGTCGGCGCGGTTGCTACCGTGTTGATCAGGTATCCGGTGACTGCGACGTTGTCGGTCGCGCTGAAGGCCGATACCGGCACGGTCAGGCTGGTTGCGTTTGCCGGCAGAGTGAAGGTGCCGACCACGGGAAGGGTGGTGTCGGGGAGCGTTACGGTGACGATGGCGCTCTTGGCAAGCGAAACATTGCCCGCTGCGTCTTTTACCCAGGCGTAGAAGGTGTTGCTCCCTGCGGCTGCGGTAACGCTGGCCGGAGCAGTAGCGGTCCAGCCTGCAGCTGCTGCCGTCGGGGCGGTAGCGATGTTGTTAATCAGGTATCCGGTGACTGCGACATTGTCGGTCGCGCTGAAGGCCGATACCGGCACGGTCAGGCTGGTTGCGGTTGCCGGGAGAGTGAAGGTGCCGACCACGGGAAGGGTGGTGTCGGGGAGCGTTACGGTGACGATGGCGCTCTTGGCAAGCGAAACATTGCCCGCTGCGTCTTTTACCCAGGCGTAGAAGGTGTTGCTCCCTGCAACAGCGGTAACGCTGGCCGGAGCAGTAGCGGTCCAGCCTGCGGCTGCTGACGTCGGCGCGGTGGCTACCGTGTTGATCAGGTATCCGGTGACTGCGACGTTGTCGGTCGCGCTGAAGGCCGATACCGGCACGGTCAGGCTGGTTGCGGTTGCCGGCAGGGTGAAGGTGCCGACCACGGGAAGGGTGGTGTCGGGGAGCGTTACGGTGACGATGGCGCTCTTGGCAAGCGAGACATTACCCGCTGCGTCTTTTACCCAGGCGTAGAAGGTGTTGCTGCCTGCAACAGCGGTAACGCTGGCCGGAGCAGTAGCGGTCCAGCCTGCGGCTGCTGCCGTCGGCGCGGTGGCTACCTTGTTGATCAGGTATCCGGTTACTGCCACGTTGTCGGTCGCGCTGAAGGCCGATACCGGCACGGTCAGGCTGGTTGCGGTTGCCGGGAGGGTGAAGGTGGCGACTACGGGAGCGGTGGTGTCAGCGGGAGGGGCTGCAGCAGCGACTACAACGGAGACGTTGGCAGACTTCTCGCTGTGGACGTCGCCGGAGCCGTTGCCGTCCTCGTTGCCGAGATAAGCGATCCTCCAGGTGTAGGTGCCGGCAGCGGCCGGGGCCGGAGCAGAAAGAACTGCCGGGTAGGTTGTTGAGCCGCCCATGCCGCTCTGGGCTCCTGTGGAACGTGCGATCTCTGCACCGGTCTGGCTGTAGAGACGTGCGCCGACCCAGCCTGTTCTTGCACCCGAAGCGGTCAGGGTGATGGTTACCGTTTCGCCGGGGGCGTAAGAGGTGGTTTTGTTCTTGGTTGCGGTAAGGGTGCCGCTGTGATGGTGGCAGCCGGCGCAGGTGGCGGCCGTCGGGGCGCCGTGGCAATCTACGCAGCCTCTGCTGGTGAAAAATGAAGATTGCGCCTGTGCCTCGGTACGCCACAACTGAAACGACATTATCGTCATTGCGAAGACAAAAAGCATTAACACTCTACTGCCATTTTTTTGAGTCATGAAGCCTCCTTTTGAAAACCTGGGGTTTTCGGGTTGTAGGATGAATTTCTTCTACATCGGACGAAAAACAGTGTGAAGCAAGGTTTAAGTAGTGAGTTCCCGGAGGTTTTAGACACAAAAAAGCCGGGGCCCAAACATCGTGAGATATTTCGGCAACCCGGCTGTCTCGGTGAGACCCTGTAGGCTTTCCGCCCCATCCTCGCGGATGGTTTAGTATTATCGTGTATCAGATTTTTAGTCCTGCCGAGGCAGGGGTTCTTGCTGGGTGGCCAGGGCAGTCGCCGCTGCAAAGGTTGTCTTTCCTCTCTCTCCTTTCGATTTCGAGCAAAAAAAAGCCGGGCGCGAATATCGTGTGATATTTCGGCGACCCGGCTGTCTCAGAGAGACCCTGTAGGCTTTCCGTCCCACCCTCGCGGGTGGTTTAGTATTGTCGTGTACCAGTAGTGTTTGTAACTATGTGTTTATGTGTATATCTCAAACGCAAAAATTTAGTCAATACCAAATCTGCGACATAAAAGCGCTGTATACCCTTGAATTTTGAGAAAGATTGTCAAAACCTCTGACAGTCACCGGGGTGACGCAAGAGACTTAGACCCGCTGATTTTAAAATTTAGAAGGCAAAAGGTATTCTACTGAGTAAGGCTGTAGTGCACTAAAGTAGTAGGAAATATTGCGCAGTGGGTCAATGAGTGTAAAAGCGTAACCATTGAAAGACGTGATCATTTTCACGGTCAAAACAAGCGGCTTTATGCCAGTCGCTCATCCGGCTAGTACTTTCCCCTCTTTATGGTTTGTTATAGAAAAATAATCAGCAGCTTTCCAAAACAGCAGTTCCGAACTGCGCCAGACCCGATATTTGGATGGCACACGGAAAGGAAGGGGGCTTTCAGGCAGGCTGCTGCAACCTGAAAAGATCCTTGCCGACTATCTCCTTATACGATCCCGCCTGAACCAATCGTTTCGCTTTTTCGATGTCGGGGGCGAAATATCGGTCGTGGTCGTAAAAGCTGACTTCCTGCCGCAGGACTCTTTTGGCTTCTTCAAGTAGAGGCGAGCTTTTGAAAGGGGCGCGGAAATCGACTCCCTGGCAGGCGGCCAGAAGCTCGATTGCGACGATACCGCTGCTGTTGTCGGCCATCTCCAGCAGACGACGGGCGGCAAAGGTGGCCATGGAGACGTGATCCTCCTGGTTGGCGGAGGTCGGCAGGCTGTCGACGCTGGCGGGATGAGCCAGCGATTTGTTCTCGCTGGCCAGGGCCGCCGCCGTAACCTGGGCTATCATGAAGCCCGAGTTAAGGCCGCCTTTTTCAACGAGAAAGGGAGGCAATTTGCTCAGGTTGGCGTCGATCAAAAGAGCGATGCGCCGCTCGGATAGCGCACCGATTTCGGCGATTGCCAGGGCCAGATTGTCGGCAGCTAGCGCCACCGGCTCGGCATGGAAATTACCGCCGGAAATAATGTCAGCCTGATCGGAGAATACCAAGGGGTTATCGGAAACAGCGTTGGTCTCGATAAGAAGGACGTTGGCGACCTGCCGGATCTGATCGAGGCAGGCTCCCATCACCTGAGGCTGGCAGCGCAGCGAATAAGGGTCCTGGACGGCAAGACACCCTTCGTGGGACGCTTCTATTTCGCTGTGAGCAAGCAAGTGGCGATAAGCCGCCGCGACATCGATCTGCCCGCGCTGTCCGCGCACCTCATGGATGCAGGCATCAAAGGGGCGCCTGCTGGCAAGTGCCGCGTCAACGCTGAGGCTGCCGCTAACCAGCGCTGCGGAAAAGAGGTCCTCGGTCGCGAAGAGTCCTTCCAGCGCAAACGCCGTAGATGCCTGGGTGCCGTTGAGAAGCGCCAGACCCTCCTTGGGCCCGAGTGTGATCGGCTCAAGCCCCGCGATCTCAAGTCCCCGTAGCCCTGAAAGCCGCTCCCCCTTGTGCAGCACTTCACCCTCTCCCAGGAGCACCGTGCTCATATGGGCCAACGGCGCCAGATCCCCGGAGGCGCCGCACGATCCCTTTTGCGGTATGCAGGGATAGACCTCAGCGTCGAGGAGGCGAATCAGCGCTTCGACCACCAGAAGCCTGATGCCTGAATATCCCCGGGCGAGACTGTTTATCTTGAGCACCATCAGCAGGCGTACCGTGGACTCTGCCATCATAGCGCCGGTTCCCGCGGCATGGGAGAGCACGATGGCCCGCTGGAGCTGTTCAAGTTCGGCGGTGGGTATGCGGGTTCTCGCCATAAGGCCGAAGCCGGTATTTACGCCATAGATGGAGCGTCCTGCAGCGATCAGCGTCGCCACCGTCTGCACCGAGCGCTCTATCGCCTCGATGCAGGCCGGGTCAAGAAAGACGCGCACGGCAGAGCGCCGGACCAGCCGCAGATCCGATAGCGTAAGTTTGCCGGGGTTGAGATTCAGGCTGAGCATCTGGCACCTCAGTGGTTGTGCTTCCAATGCTCCCCTCCCTTTATGGGAGGGGCTGGGGGAGGGTAAGCATCGGCAGATCCAGTTTATTCTCCCCGGCGCAGTCAATGGCGAGCCGATAACCGGCATCCGCATGACGCATCACCCCGCTGGCCGGATCATTCCAAAGCACTCTCTGCAGCCGCCTGGCCGCCGCCTCGCTCCCGTCCGCAACAATCACCACCCCTGCATGCTGGCTAAATCCCATCCCTACCCCGCCGCCATGATGCAGGCTCACCCAGGTGGCGCCGCCTGCGGTGTTGAGCAGGGCGTTTAGTAGCGGCCAGTCCGATACCGCGTCGGAGCCGTCCGCCATTGCCTCAGTTTCCCTGTTGGGGCTTGCCACAGAGCCGGCGTCCAAATGGTCTCGTCCGATGACGATAGGAGCCTGCAGTTCACCCCTGGCGACCATTTCATTGAAAGCCAATCCCAGCCGCGCCCGATCCTTGAGCCCCACCCAGCAGATCCGGGCCGGCAGACCCTGAAACCGGATGCGCTCGCGGGCCAGATCGAGCCAGTTGTGCAGCAGATGATTATCCGGCAGCAGCTCTTTGACCCGCGCGTCGGTCCGGTAGATGTCCGCGGGATCGCCCGAGAGTGCCACCCAGCGGAAGGGACCTATGCCCTCACAGAAAAGCGGCCGGATATAGGCGGGTACGAAGCCGGGGAAGTCGAAGGCACGTTGCACCCCTTCCTCCAACGCTACCTGGCGAATGTTGTTACCGTAATCGAAGGTCGCTGCCCCGCGTTTTTGCAACTCCAGCATGGCCCGCACGTGCAGAGAAATGGATGTCCTTGCCGCCTTCTCGACTGCCGCGGGAGCTTCCAGGCGCAAGGTTGCCGCTTGCTCCACTGTCCACCCTGCCGGAAGATAGCCGTTGAGGGGATCGTGGGCGCTAGTCTGATCGGTGCAAAGGTCGGGCGTCACGCCGCGCTGCACCATCTCGGGCAGGATTTCGGCGCAGTTCCCCAGGAGTCCAACCGATACCGGGCGCCTGTCCCGACAGGCCTGCTGAATTATTTCCAGAGCGTCATTTAGATCGGTCACCTTGCGGTCCAGATACCCGGTAGCTAGCCGCTTGTCGATGCGGGTCTCGTCGCACTCCACAGCCAGCAGGGAAAATCCGGCCATGGTCGCCGCAAGCGGTTGTGCTCCACCCATGCCCCCCAGTCCACCAGTGAGAATCCAGCGCCCTGCAGATTCCCCGTTGAAATGGCTTTTAGCCGCGGCGCAGAAGGTCTCGTAGGTTCCCTGCACGATCCCTTGCGATCCGATATAAATCCAGGAGCCGGCAGTCATCTGCCCGTACATCATGAGACCCTTGCGGTCCAGTTGGTTGAAATGCTCCCAGGTGGCCCAGTGCGGCACCAGGTTGGAATTAGCCAGCAGTACACGGGGTGCGTCCGGGTGAGTTTTGAAGACGCCGACCGGCTTTCCCGACTGCACCAGCAGGGTCTCATCGTCCTCCAGGCGGCGCAGTACCTCCACTATCCTGTCGAAACAGTCCCAGTTCCGGGCCGCGCGGCCGATCCCGCCGTAGACCACCAGTTCCTCGGGTCGCTCGGCCACCTCCGGATCCAGGTTGTTCATCAGCATGCGCAGGCAGGCTTCCGTGAGCCAGCTCTTGGCGCTCTTTTCCGGGCCGCGGGGGGCGCTGATGTGGCGATTGGGGTCGAATCGGTTGTTCATGGGAAAGCTCCTTCATCGCAAAGGGATTTGTCCACCGTGCACCCTCCCCCAGCCTCCACCGCCGTTAACTTAATCGGTAGCGCTAGTCTCGAGTGTTGATACTCTCCTCCCAACGTAGGGGCGAACCTTGTGTTCGCCCAGGTTCAGCGGAATCCCAATGGAGATGTGACAACAAAGTCAGGGCGAACACAAGGTTCGCCCCTACGGTTGAACCCCTAACATGTTCGGAGGATGTCCCCCGCTCCCAAACTCCAGCTTGCTACCGCATTGCACCCTTCCTACCGACTAAATGACACAGGCGCGCTGCCACCTTGGCCGTGCGCCCCTCGATGTCGTACTCCGGATTGCATTCGGCGATTTCCATCAGCTTCAGCTTGCTTCCCCCCTCGGATTTCACCAGATTAAGCAGATGCTCGACCACTTCCAGGCTGACACCACGCGGCGAGGGGGCGCTAACTCCTGGCGCCACGCTGGCAGGAAGCATGTCGAGATCGATGCTCAAATGGATATAATCGCACGACTCCAGGAAAGCCCGCAGTAGCTCTTCAGCCCGGGCGAGATTCCAAGGCGTCAGCTGCTCGTCCAATAGCCATTGCGCCCCAAGCGACTCTGCCCTCTGAAATAATGAAGAGGTATTGCCTACCTCGCTAATCCCCAGGCAGAGATAAAGAAAGGGGACGCCGAGCTTGCTGCAGTGGTCGGAAATCTGGAGAAAAGGGGTCCCTGAAGTCGGGATATCGGACCTGCGCAGGTCGAAATGGGCGTCGAAGTTAATGATACCGATGACGCCCCGCTCTTTACGGCGCCTGATGTGCGCCTCGAGACCGATGTAGCTCCCATAGGCCATCTCGTGCCCGCCTCCCAGCAGCAGTGGAAAATGACCCAGATCCAGAAGTTTCCCCACCCAACTACCCTGCTCCTTTTGCAGTTCCTCGAGATCGTCTCCCAAGCAAAGGAGATTTCCTGCGTCATAGCAGGGACCCGTCAGGTGCCAGGCCTGGTTCGCCAGGGCGGCGCGGATGGTGTCAGGTCCCCTTCGGGCGCCCGGATTTCCTAGGTTGCGTTTCACCCCGGTATCGCTGCAGATGCCAAGCAGCGCAAGCCCCGGCTCTCCGTTATCCATCGCCACCGGGGTTAGCGGCATCACTTTCTGATGCCAACGCTCTGCCCCACTTCCGGCATCGATTCGTCCATGCCAAAGCGACATATCGACCGGTTCATGCATGGCAAACCTCCCCTTTGAAAACGCGCTGGCGAGGCGCGCTTAAGCCGACCTCGCATACCAGTTGTGTCGGCTCTTCCAGATCCCACAAAAGGAAGTCCGCTTCCCGGCCCAGCGTCAGCGTGCCTAATCGACTTCCCCAGCCCAGAGCCCGAGCGGCGTTGCGGGTGACGGCGGCCAGGGCCTCCTCTGGAGACAGTCCAAAGAGAATACAGCCCATGTTCATCATCAGGCGTATCGAGGCCAGCGGAGAGCTGCCGGGGTTGAGATCGGTGGCAAGCGCCATCGGCACGCGGTAGCGGCGCAGCAACTCGACCGGCGGCTTAACGGACTCCTGCAGGAAATAGAAAGCTCCGGGAAGCAGTGTGGCGACGGTTCCTGCCTGCTGCAGGGCACGGACCCCGGGCTCATCGAGATATTCCAGGTGATCGGCTGACCAGGCGGAGAATCCGGCAGCCAAAGCTGCGGCCCCAGAACCGGAGAGTTGTTCGGCATGCACCTTAAGTCCCAAGCCGTATTGCCTGGCCGCGGAGAATAAACGCTCAGTCTGCTGGAGGCTGAAGGCTATGGTCTCGCAAAAAACATCCAGAGCATCGGCCAGCGTTTCCGCCGCGACTCTTGGAATTAATTCCGAGCAGACCATGTCGACATAGGCATCGGCGTTGCCCAGATATTCGGGCGGCACGGCATGAGCGGCAAGTAAGGTTGTGCTGATTCTCACCGGGAGCTCCTGCCCGAGACGCCTGGCGACTCGCAACATTTTAAGCTCATCCTCGATGCGCAGCCCATAACCGGACTTGATCTCGATGCTGGTACACCCTTCGCTCATGAGCGTCATAAGTCGCGGGCGCGATTGCAGAAAAAGTTGCTCCTCAGAGAGCGCCCGGGTCGCCCGGACCGTGGACAGGATGCCGCCGCCGGAGCGGGCTATCTCCTGATAGCTCATCCCCTGCAGGCGTATGGTGAAGTCGGAGGCACGATGACCGCCATAAACCAGATGGGTGTGGCAATCGACCAAGCCCGGGGTGATCAGGGCGCCCTGGCAGTCTGTCACTTCTCCGGGAAAGGTTCGGAGATCAACCTCCTGCATCGGCACCAGCGCGGCGATCAGGCCCGCACGAACACCGAGCGCGTAATGCTCCAGCAGGCCGTACCCGGTTCCGATCACGGGATCCAGGGTAGCCAGGCGTGCATTGGTCCAGATACGGTCGCATCGGGAAAGTGGGTTGGGCACTGGATTTTGCATGAGAAAGCTCTAGAAATGGGCCACGAACGAAGGCTCCCGAATGCCAAAAACGGAAGCCGGTGGAAGTTGCATGTTTGCACAAACTTGTATTTCTAATGATGGGATTCGGGGAGATGGCGAGGGCGCTCTAGAGCTGACGGCTACCACCCCGAAAGTAGTTGATATCCCAGCAACTCACGCTCCGTTTGAAATGCTTCACCCGGCTGACAAACAAATGTGCACTTGTATTATTCTTGTTTATTAGAGTTTGTAAACTATTTGGTCCAAAAAGGGCAACTCAAGAGACCATAATGCGACCCGTCCCATCCCCTTGAAGGGAGGGAGTTTCTTTAGCGGAAGTCAGCACTTGTCAGGAAGTGCAGCCCAGACAGAGGGTGAGCAAGAGTCAAAAGGTTCCCTGGAAGAGCGTCCCCTGGTCGTTTTGGTTGACAGCAGGTGCCGTTGTGACGTATACAATATAAAATTTTCTGCAGGCGTTTTAATGGGTTAGCCCCGTTTCATGGGGCTATTCTTGGGCATTTAACGTCGCCGCGTCGCGGTCCAATGCCCCAACACAACTACTCACACAGGACGGGATGGGAATATGCTCAATCTGAAACCCGAGGTCGTTGCCCAGCTTGAGCGCGTGCTCAGCTCGGTCGAAATGCTGCTCCCCAAGGCCGTAAAATCGGTCGACTGGACCACATGCCCCGCCGCAAACTGGCGTCGCCACTCATTTTCCGGTTACCTGGAAGCGGTGAAGGTGACGGATCATACTACCCTTGATGAGCTCCTTGGGGTGGAGAAACAGAAAGATATCATGGTCAGCAACACCCTCCAGTTTCTGAAGGGGCTGCCGGCCAATAACGCCCTGCTCTGGGGATCGCGCGGTACCGGCAAATCGTCCATGGTAAAGGCGCTTCTGAATAAGTACGCCCCCGATGGGCTGCGCGTCATTCAGGTGGAAAAGGAAGACTTGATCTACCTTTCCGAGATCTTCAACGCCGTGGAGAACGAACCGTACCGCTTCATTCTGCTCTGCGATGACCTGACCTTCGAGATCGGCGAGCTGAGCTACAAGATGCTCAAAAGCGCTTTGGATGGATCGGTCTACTCGGCCCCCGAAAATGTCCTGATCTACGTCACTTCGAACCGTCGCCATCTCCTGCCGGAGTACGAAAGCGACCTGATCGGCGGCAAGTTCGTAAATGGCGAGCTGCAGCAGAGCGAGGCGATGGAGGAGAAAGTTTCCCTCTCCGACCGTTTCGGACTCTGGGTTGCTTTCCATGTCTTCAACCAAGACCGCTACGTTGATGCCGTCCGCCTCTGCGTGGAAAGAGAGGCGCGCCACAGAAACGTAGAGATCCCGTGGACCAAGGAACTGGAACTCGACGCCATCCAGTGGTCCCATGACAAGACCAAGCGTTGCGGCCGTACCGCGTTTCAATTCTCCAAGAACTGGGTCGGGCGCTATCTGCTGAATCAATCCGCCGCCTGAGGTGTAGGCATCTGCAGCTCGCATCAGTACTGTGAAAAGTCCCCCTTTGAAAAAGGGGGATTTAGATTTGCCTTAAGGCGCCGTCGGCACTAACGTGGCAACCTGGCTAAAATCCCCCCCGACCCCCCTTTTACAAAGGGGGGAGGTCTTAAGCTGCAGATCAGCACTAATCAGGTTGAATTCTAAGAGCCGTCTGCACACTACATGCAGCCGGCTTTTTTATTGTAGGAGCGGCATTATTGCCGCGATTCTCCGCAAAACTCCTAAGATTCCGCAGCGCCAACTCCGAAAGAACAAATCTTTATGGTAAAGTTGCCAATTAAATTAATGATTGTGCTGATCCAGTTCGCGTCAGTACTGTGAAAGTCCCCCTTTGACAAAGGGGGGGAGGTATTGTGCTGCAGGTCAGCACTAACAAGATTGAATTTTCATCCTCAGTTGCAAGGACCCTCATCTGCCTCTCGATAAATACCTCTCCGACACATGGCAGGACGGAGATTGTCCTGACAGATTAGATCGTTGCATCGCTTGTCGCCGGCACTATAAGCCTTGACAGCGCGCCGTTTAACCTATATAGAAGTATTCATATATATCAAAGCTGTCTATGCTAACTGTTGCACCGTAAAGGAGGTCGCCGGGTGAACGATAAGATCGTACTGCTGGCCGCTGCACTGCTGTTTCTCTATTCAGCCCCGGCATTTGGGGATACTGTAACCTTGCGTGAAGCTATCAGTCGTGCCTTGGAGCAGAATCATTTGCTGCAGGCCGCCGCTTTGCAGCAAAGTGCTGCAGAAGAGGAGGTTGGCGTCAGCCGGAGTCGTTATCTGCCTCGCGTCTACCTGGAGAGCGGCGCCGTGCTCTCGAACCGGCCCAGCACGGTTTTCATGATGAAACTGGACGAGGCCCGCATCGATCCGGCCCGCGACTTCACCGCGAATTCCCTGAACCACCCCTCCGCTCGCGGCGACTTCAGAACTGCCGTGATGCTGGAGCAGCCGTTGCTGGACCTCGGCATCTCGACCGGCGTCGAACTGGCGGCAAAGGACGCCGAGTCGGCAGCGGTGGTTCTGGAATCGCGGCGGGAGCAGGTGGCTTTCCGGGTCTACCTCGCTTATCTGGAGGTGCGCAAGGCCCACGCCTATAGGGACATAGCGGATCAGGCGGTGGCAAACGCCAGGGAGCACCGGCGTTTGGCGGAGGTGCGGGAGAAAGACGGGATCGGGCTTAAGTCGGATCAGCTGCGGGCCGCGACAGCGCTCGCCGAAGCAGAGCAGCGGCTACTGTCATCCCGAAACGACCTGCTGCTCGCGCGCATGAGGCTGAACCTGGCGGTGGGGGGCGGGCCGGGCGGCGCTCTCGATATCAGCACTGTTCCGGATCTGGATCAAGCGACCCTGGCACAGGGGGAACTGGCAGCGCTGGCACAAAAAAGCCGGCCGGATCTGAGGATTGCCGAGAAAACGCTGGAAAAAGGTGCGCTTGCGGTAAGGCAGGCGCGAAACGCCTATTTCCCGACCATCTATGCCGCCGCGGATTACCAGGTGAACGACCGCGACCTTCCGCTCGGCTGGGACAAGGATTCCTGGAACGTCGGGGTGAACCTGCGCTGGGAACTCTTCGACGGCAGCAGGCGTGCCCACGCAAAGCAGAAGGCGGAACTTTCCAGGCAGGCCGCGGCCGCACTTCTGGAAAACGAGCGCAGGGAAGTGGCGCTTCAGGTAACGGAAAGCGTGCTGCGCCGGGAGGAAGCCGGATTGAGGCTGGAGTCGGCACGCGCTGCGCTGCTGGCTGCGGAGGAAGGGAGGCGCCTCATCACCCTGCGCTTCGAGAACGGGCTCTCGTCCATGGTCGAACTGATGGACGCCGATGCCGCGCTCAACAGATCGCGGGCGAACCTGGTGCAGGTGGAGAACAGCTTCCTCGGTTCCACCGGGGAGATCTATTATCAGGCAGGTGTATTTCTGAAGGAGGTCATGCGATGAGAGCATATCGGGCCGCGCTGAGCGCCCTGTTGATAGCGACGGTTTTTGGGTGCGGGAAAAAAGAAGAGCCCGTGGCGCAGAGCGCGCCCGTGGTGGTGCAAGGTGCCACGGTAACGGCGGTGGCGGCAGAGGCGATTCCCGAGATCCAGGAAGCGGTCGGTACGGTGAGGGCGCGCAATTCGGCAGTTATTTCGGCCCGGATCGCCGGGAGCGTGAGCCGAGTTTATCTAAGGGAAGGCGACCGGGTAGCCAGGGGACAGCTGCTTTTGGCGATAGATGCCGCCGAAAGCGGGGCTGCGGCGGCAGGTGCCCTATCCGGCGTGGAGGAGGCGAGCCGCGCCTTGCAGGAGGCGCGTTCGCGCAAAAGACTGGCCGAGGCGACTTTCCAGCGTTACCGCAGACTCTTCGAGCAGCAGGCTGTGACCCGCCAGGAATTCGAGGAGCGCCAGATGGAGCAGGAGGTCGCCGACGAGGGGGTCGCGAGGAGCGCTGCGCGGCTCAGCCAGGCACGCCAGGGCGCCAATGCGGCAGGAACCGTGGCCGGCTACGCCAAAGTCTCATCTCCCATCTCCGGCGTGGTGCTGGCAAAGCAGGTGGAGGCTGGACAGACCGTGTTTCCCGGTACGCCGCTGATGACGGTCGAGGGGGATGAAGGCTTTCGGTTGGAAGTTGCCGCTCCCGAGGGGCTTCTGGGCAAGGTGAAGCCGGGCGACCAGGTCGGTATCTCGGTGGAGGGAGCGTCGGTGTCGGGCAGGGTTTCCGAGGTGGTCCCGACGGTCGATCCGGTTAGCCGCACCTTCACCGTAAAGATCGAGGTTCAGGCCAAAGGTTTGCGTTCCGGGAGCTACGGCAAGGCGCTCTTTAAAACCGGTGCGCGTCAGGGGATAGCCGTCCCCGCCCAGGCGGTGATCGAGCGGGGAGCCTTGACCTCCGTCTGGGTGGTCTCGGGTCAGGGGATTGCCAGGCTTCGCCTGGTTAAGCTCGGCCGCGCCGAAGGCGGGCGCGTGGAGATCCTGTCCGGGTTAAGCGCAGGGGAGAGGATTGTGACCGCCGGTGCGGATAAAGTGACAGACGGCGCCAAGGTCGAGTGACCCCACTGGAGAGAAGCATGAATGACCTAGGATTTGCAGGGAAAATAGCCCGCGCTTTCATAGATTCCAAGTTGACCCCGCTTATCGTCGCGGCTTCGCTGCTGCTGGGGGTTTTTTCCATACTGGCCACGCCGCGCGAGGAGGAGCCGCAGATCGTGGTTCCCATGGTGGATATCTATCTCCCCATGCCCGGTTCATCCCCAAAGGAGATCGAGGAGCGCCTGGTGGCACCCTTCGAGCAGAAGATCTGGGAAATCGACGGCGTCGAGTACATCTACTCGGCGAGCCGCCCCGGTATGGGGATCGTGACGGTGCGCTTTGTGGTGGGCGAGAATATGGAGCAGTCGCTCGTCAAGCTCTACAACAAGGTGATGAGTAACCGCGGCCTGCTTCCTCCTGGCGCTGCCGACCCGCTGGTGGTTCCCAAGTCGATCGATGACGTGCCGATCTTGAGCATCACGCTCTGGTCCGAGCGCTACGACCATCATGCCCTGAGAAGGGTGGCGCGCGAGCTTACCGACGAGTTGCAAAAGACCGACAACGTCGCGGAAACGGAGATTAAGGGAGGGCTCTCCCGTGAGCTTACCGTGAGCCTCGACGCCGCCAGGCTTGCCTCCTACGGACTTTCGCCGCTTGCGGTCATGGGGGCGCTGGAAAAGGCGAATGTGGCGCAGCGCGCGGGCGCGCTATCCTCGGGAAATCGCAACTATACCCTGGACGCCGGGACCTTTTTACCTGACGCCGCAGCTGTCGGCCGGCTTGTGGTGAGCGCGCAAGAGGGGCGCCCGGTATATCTTAATGAGGTGGCAACCGTTAGCGACGGCGTCCAGCAAGCCACGGATTATGTCTTCTTCGGCCTCGGGCCGGCAGCGGGGCATAAAGATATAAAAGGCGGGGCAGGCGATTACCCCGCGGTCACCATTTCGGTTGCCAAGAGAAAGGGGGCCAACGCCACCTGGGTGGCGGAGGATCTCCTGAAGCGGGTTGAGTTCCAGAAGGGGAAGATCATCCCTGCCGATATGCAGGTGACGGTAACCAGGAACTACGGCGAGAGCGCCAAAGAGAAGAACAACGAGCTCCTCTTCCACATGTTTCTGGCGGCCATTTCGGTGACTATCCTGATAGCGCTCTTCATGGGGTGGCGCGCCGGTGCGGTTGCGGCCATCGCGATTCCCGTGACGCTCGCGCTTACCATGTTCATCTTCAACAGGATCGGCTATACCCTGAACCGGATCACCCTGTTCGCCCTGATTTTCTCCATCGGCATTCTGGTGGATGACGCCATCGTTGTGGTGGAGAACATCCACCGCTACTTCACCACCACGAGACTCAAGCCGCTAGAGGCTGCGATACGGGCGGTTGACGAGATCGGCAACCCTACCATGCTCGCCACTCTGGCGGTAATCTGCTCGATCCTCCCGATGGGATTCGTCGGCGGGTTGATGGGTCCCTATATGCGGCCCATCCCGGTAGGCGCTTCCATGGCGATGCTCTTCTCGCTTCTGATCGCGCTCACGGTGACTCCCTACTATGCCTATCGGTTCATGAAAGGCGAGTCCCATTTCGGCGGCGATGCGGCCCCCGAAGAAAGCCGGATGACCGATTTCTACCGGCGCATGATGGGAACCCTGCTGCATAACAAGCCGGTGCGCTACGGATTCCTGACGCTGGTCGTTGTCCTGCTGCTCATCTCCTGCTCGCTGGTCTATTTCAAGGCGGTGACGGTCAAGATGCTCCCCTTCGACAACAAGAGCGAGCTGCAGCTGATCATCGACTCGCCGGAGGGAACCACCCTGGAGGAGAACGCGCGCCTGGTGGCGGAGCTGGGGGATGCCCTGCGCAAAGTCCCCGAGGTGACCGATTTCCAAAGTTACGTCGGCACCAGTTCGCCTTTCAATTTCAACGGTCTGGTGCGCCACTACTACCTGAGGAAAGGGGCGAGCGTCGCGGAGATCCAGGTTAACCTGGTGGGGAAGGAGTTGCGCGAGGAGCAGTCGCATGACATAGCAACGAGGATCCGACCTCCGCTCAAAGCGATCACCGACCGTTATGGTGCGAGGCTAAAAGTGGCCGAGATCCCGCCCGGTCCGCCGGTGCTGTCAACGCTGGTCGCGGAGGTGTACGGGCCGGACCAGGCAAGCCGGGTCGCTATCGCCAGGAAGGTGAAGGAGATCTTCGCCGCGACGCCAGGGGTGGTCGACGCCGATTGGTACCAAGAGGAAGATCAGCCGTCCCTGCGTTTCGAGGTGGACCGCGAGAAGGCGGCGCTCTCCGGGGTGGATGCGGCGCAGGTGGTCCGGACGCTGAAGATCGCCGTAGGCGGGGAGAATGCGGGGCTCCTGCACCAGGAAAAAGAGAAGGAACCGGTCTTCATCAATCTGCGGCTTCCCGTAGGGTCGCGCAGCGATATCTCCTCGCTCTCTTCCATCTACCTCTCGGGCACCAGGGGCAACGTGCCGCTCTCCGAGTTGGTGCGGGTGGTGAAGGGGGTAGAGGAAAAGTCGCTGTACCGAAAGAATTTGAAAAGCGTGGTCTACGTCACCGGCGACGTGGCTGGGGTGATCGAGGCGCCGGTCTACGCGATACTGCAGATGCAGAAGGAGATCGATAAGATCGCGCTCCCCGGAGGCTATAAGATCGAGCAGCGGGCAGCGAGCCAGCCCTGGAACGAGGAACGCCCCGGCATCAAGTGGGACGGCGAATGGCACATCACCTACGAGGTGTTCCGCGATCTGGGTGCCGCCTTCGCGGCCGTCATGATTCTCATCTACGTACTGGTAGTCGCCTGGTTCAAGGATTTCACCACGCCGCTGGTGATCATGGCGCCGATACCGCTCACCCTGATCGGTATCCTGCCGGGACACGCGCTCATGGGAGCCTTCTTCACCGCCACCAGCATGATCGGCTTCATAGCCCTGGCCGGCATCATCGTGCGAAACTCCATCATTCTGATCGACTTCGCCGAGTTGAGGCGGCGCGAGGGGATGGCGCTGGACGAGGCCATTATCGACGCGGGTGCGGTACGTTTCCGCCCTATGCTGCTCACTGCGGCGGCCGTCGTGGTCGGAAGTTTCGTGATCCTGTTCGACCCGATCTTTCAGGGATTGGCGCTTGCCATGATGTGCGGCGAGATAGCCTCCACCACCCTGTCCCGGGTCACTATCCCGATTCTCTATTTCATGGTGGAGTCCTGGAAGGAGAAGCGGAAAAAAGCGTCAGATTGAGATTGAGATTGAGGCTACTGGGAGTTTAAGATCAAGATTAACTCGGAGTGAGTTAGAGATTAATTAGCATCAACGGCAATGACAGGACAAAGAGAAGATCGATCGAGTTGTGACCATTCGACCTGTAAGGAGTTGAAGACATGTTTTGGGCAAGAAATACTGCAGATAAGAATAATGAAGAGAGTGTATCGCAGCAGGTCGCTGCGGAGGCCGAGAAGTTTTACCGCTCGGGTAAGATGCATTGCGCGGAGGCGGTGCTTGCGGCCGTGAAAAACGAGTTTGCCTCCTCGCTCCCCGATGATGTGGTGCGGCTTGCTGCAGGCTTTGGGGGCGGTTCCGGGGCCGGATGCATCTGCGGAGCGGTATCCGGGGGCACCATGGCTCTTGGCCTGGTGGTGCAGGGGGACAAGAAGGCAGTTGCAGCCCTGACGCGTGAGCTGCACGAATGGTTCAAAAAGGAGTACGGCGCCACCTGCTGCAAGATCCTCACGGCACACGGCAAGAAAGGGTGTGTCAATCTCACCTCTAGTGTTGCCGGCAAGGTAGCCGAACTGCTCCAGGAGCAGGGGTAGCGCTGTCTCCGTTTCTCGCCCTCCCTCAGCCCCCGTTGCCGTTAAGATAAGGCTTGCCGGCTATTCGCTCCCCCTCCCTTTATGGGAGAGGGATGGGGAGAGGGGGAGACCGTAGGTCGGGTTAGCGCAGCGTAACCCGACATTGCTACCATGCAGCATCGTTACGTGTCGGGTTACGCCCTCTGGCTAACACGACCTACCAGTTGCACAAGCCCCCTCTCCCTCCGGTAGGGGGGCTCTTGTAACCAAGGAGGTGGCATAAATGCACATCGACAGACTTTTAAGACTCATCGCCGGTATCATGATCCTGCTCTCGCTGGCGCTGGCGCATTATCACGATGCGCGCTGGCTCTGGTTCACCGCCTTCATCGGATTAAACCTTTTACAGTCCGGCTTCACCAACTGGTGCCCGATGATGACCATTCTGGCAAAGCTCGGAGTGCCGAAGCTGCCGCCGGAGAGTTGCTGCAAATGACCTCCCGGATCAGGATACTCTGCGATAACAGCGCGGGTCCCTTTTCCGGCACCCTCGGGGAACACGGCTTTGCCGCTCTCATCGAGCGCGACGGCGACTCCATCCTCTTTGACACCGGTGGGGGACATACCCTTTTGCACAACGCCCAGCGCATGAACCTGGACTTGAGGCGGGTGGGGCAGGTGGTCCTGTCGCACGGGCATTATGATCACACCGGTGGGCTCTGGCCGCTGTTGCAAAGCTGCGGACCTAAAGAACTGCTGGCGCATCCCGGCATCTTTGCCCGGCGCTACGCTATCAGGGAAGGGATACACCGATCCATTGGAATACCGTATGGCGAGGATTTCTTGAGAGGGATCGGTGCTAGTTTCTCCTATAGCGACGCCTTTCGGGAGATAGCTCCCGGTATCTTCCTGACCGGAGAGGTGCCGCGCCAAACCGATTTCGAGGATGGGGACGCCAATCTTTTCTGCGACGACAACGGTTGCCAAAGGGACCATGTGCCGGACGATCAGTCCCTGGTGCTGGTCACCAAGAAGGGGCTGCTGCTCCTGCTTGGATGCTGCCATGCCGGTGTGGTTAACACAGTGGAACTCGCCCGGCGCAGGACCGGGGTGGATCAATTGTACGCCGTGGTCGGCGGCTGCCACTTGGCCTTTTCATCAAAGCTGCAGATTGACTCGACCATCCAGGCTCTCAAGCGCTATGGGGTCAAGAAGATCTGCGCCGGTCACTGTACGGGCTTCGACGCCTCGGTCCGGCTGGCAAAAGAATTTCCCGGCGTATTACGACCGGCACATGTGGGTTATACGCTCGAATTTGAATAGGTGAGGACTCTATGAGGACGTTTCTGGCGCTTTTGGCGCTTATTGCTGTTTCCGTCTCCCTTTGCTTTGCAGCGGGATCGACCAACATCACTTCCACCGAGGCAAGGGCGCTTCTTGCCAAAAACAGGCAGGTCCTGCTCCTTGACGTCCGCACCCCTGAGGAGTTCCGGCAGGCGCGCCTGCGCGGCGCGCTGCTGATTCCGCTGGGGGAGCTGCAGAAAAGGGTTTCAGAGATTCCCCGCGGCAGGCCGCTTCTGGTCTACTGCGCGGTTGGCGCCCGCTCCAGTACCGCTGCCGCTATCCTCGCGTCAAAGGGTTACCGGGAGATCTATCACATGTCGGACGGCCTGGTCGGCTGGTATAGGCAGGGCTTTCCGATAGAGAGATAGTACTAGTATGGCGTTTCCCCTTCCTTAATCCTCTCCCCCGCAAAACCGGGCCTCGCTCCCGCAGGGGTACCCCTCGCGTGTACCCGGCTTTGACGCCAATCCGGCTCAAGAATCCCTCTCTTTTTGCACCGTCCCCGTCAAATCGGCATCTCTCTGCGGGTGCCGCTTTGCTGGCGCATAATTCCTGCTAAACTTGTGGCGGTAATAAATAGACTCAAGCTATGCTACTGCCTTCCGATAAGCCAAGGGCAAGGCACTGGTAACAGGGGCGGAGGTCTCATGCGCGAAAAAAATCAAGACATCGCGGAAACGCTGCTGGAACAGATCGAGTCGGGTCTGGTGCATCTGGACGGCACCGGGACGGTGGTACTCATGAACCGCAAGGCGGAAGAGATCCTCAAGGTGAGCCGCGCCGAGGTTTTGGGGCGCAGGATCGACATGCTGCCGCTACGCACCCCGATTTATCGGGTGCTGAGCGAGGATTCCCACGACACCCCGTTGGAGGTGAGCATCGACGGGGCCGTGATCTCGGTCCGTTCCACTCAACTCCTGGATGTCGACGACGGCTACGGGGAACTCTTCGAATTGCGCGACATCAGCTCTGAAAAGCGGGAAAAGCGACAGAGGGACGAGTTCGTGGCCATGATGACCCACGACCTCAAGTCGCCGCTCACCGTGATCATGGGCTACCTGCAGGCGCTTTTGTCCGAAATGCCGGAAATGATCGATCCCTCTTTGCACCAGTGCGTCAGGGAGATGGATAAGAGTTCGGCCAAGATGCTTACCTTGATCGATGATGTGCTGGATGCCTACCGGCTGGAGGCGGGGCTTTTGCAGATCGACCGGCAGCCATGCAACGTCCGGGTGCTCCTGGAGGGGTGCTGCAGTGACGGCCAGCAGGAGGCGGTGGTGCATGGCTCAGCTTTTTTGAGCGACCTCTGCGCTGAGGCTCCGATGCTCAGCCTGGACGGCAAGCAGATGGCCCGGGTCTTCGCGAATCTGATCGGCAACGCAGTGAAGTTCACCCCCAGGCGCGGCACCATCGGGGTGAGCAGCTCACTGCAGAATGGCTTCTTCACGGTCGAGGTGAGCGATACCGGGATCGGGATCGCCGCCGACGAGGTACCGCGCATCTTTAACAAGTACTTCCGCGCCAGCGCCGCCCGTGGCTTCAAAGGGACCGGGCTTGGGCTCACCATCAGCAAGGCGATTGTGGAGGCCCACGGCGGGAGGATCACGGTGGAGAGCCAAGCGGGTCAGGGGAGCCGTTTCTCGGTGCTCCTGCCGCTGGAAGGCTGCAAGTCACAGTAAATTAATCATTAAAGTTTCGAATCTCTTTAACCGATTAGGCTTTCCATAGAGACTGGTGCAACAGCAGGCTCGGCTCAGTAGGACGGTCGCAAGTCGCGCAGATAAATCGGAAACCTAAAACACCCCCCCCTGACGGCGCGGGTGTAACAGCCAAGGAGGAGAATAGCATGGGCAACGTACTGATAGTGGACGATTCATCTACCATGAGGAAGATCATCTCTCGCAGCCTTCGGCAGGCGGGGCTTCAGGTTGATGACATCTATGAGGCAGGCGATGGCATCGAGGCGCTGAGCGCCATGGAAGGAAAAACCATCCACCTGATCCTTTCGGACATCAACATGCCGAACATGGACGGCCTGGAGTTCATTAAATCGGTCCGCGCCAAGGGAGTCACCACTCCCATCGTCATGATCACTACCGAGGGGGGCGAGGACATCATTAAAGAGGCCATCACCAACGGCGCGAGCGACAGCATCAAGAAGCCGTTCACCCCCGATCAGCTCAACGAGAAGCTGGGAGGCTTGTTATGATGTCACTGAACCAGGATATCGCCCACGCGACCCATCTCAATGAGGCTGACCTGGCGGGGTATGTCATCAACGCCACCAAGGAGGTCTTCAGCACCATGGTGATGCTGACCCTGGAGGACAGTTACCCGCTCAAGGAGCCGGTAACCTCCTTCCACTGCTCGGTCACCGGGATGGTCGGCCTGGCCGGCACCTACACCGGTATTCTCTCCATCCACTGTCCGCGGAGCTTCGCCCTGCGCATCACCTCCAACATGCTCGGCATGGATGTGGATGAAGTCGGTGAGGACGTAAACGATGCCCTGGGTGAGATCGCCAACATGCTGGGCGGTTACGTGAAGCAGATACTCTCCAAGGGGGGGCTCGACATCAACCTCTCCATCCCGACTGTCATCGCGGGCGAAGATTACACGGTCAACTCCATGTCCGACAGCGACTGCGTCATCATACCGTTCACCAATGAAAGTGAGCGGTTTCTGGTCGGACTCAAGCTGCGCAAGGAAACCTAGGCGGGATCATCATGGCTGGATACGAAAAATTACAAGGGATGCTGGACGCCGCCATGCACCAGGCGGGGGAGGAGAGCAGCATGCTCCTCGGGCAAAGCCTCACGGTTGCCGCTTCGGACGTCCTGAACACGGACCGCAAAAGCTATCTGGCCGGGGAGGACAGCGCGGTCTACGTGGTCGGGGTGGAGTCACGGGAGGCCTATCCCGGGCGCTTTTACCTGCTCTTCTCACTCGCCGACGCCATCGTGATGAGCAGCATCCTGTTAGGCATTCCCGCCCCCCGCATCCAGGAAAAGCGCCGGCTCAGCATCCAGGAGCCGGACGACATCGACGCCTTCGGCGAGATCGCCAACCAGATCATCGGCTCTTTCAACTCGGTATTCCAGCCGAAACTCCCGGATAAGGTGCATCTGAAGCTGCTCGCACCGCAGAAGTACATCCCGGAAGTGGATGCACTTACCGATGAGATCCCTTTCCCGGAAGGGTCCTACTTGATGTACCGTGCTCCCCTGGAGATCTCGGGGCACGAGATGAACCGGCTGGACATCATGATCCCGCACTCGCTTGCCAACCTGTTCGATCCCCAGCCCGAGGCCGCTCTCTCCGCCGAGGTTGCCGCGACACCGCAGGTCGAGGAGTCCGAAGAGGTGGTGAGCGCGCTCTTGCGTTCCATTTTGGTGCTGGGTGATGACGACGGCCGCCACGAGATCGTGGAAGGGCTCTCCGGCAACGGCTTCAACCTGATTGACGCGCCGCTCGGCGCCGACCTTCCCGGCCTCTTCTCCCAGGGGGATGTCAGGGTAGCGGTCATCTCGCTCAGGAACACGGCTGACCGTGACCTCGCCATCTGCAAAAGGGTGGTGCCGATGGTCGACAAAAGCGGAGGCTCCGTAGTTTTATGCGCCCCGGAGTGGACCCGCAGCTCGGTGCTCAAGGCTCTCAAGGCTGGGGCCAAAGGAATCCTGGCGCACCCGTTTGATCCCCAGGAATTAAACAGCAAAGTCGGCAAGATCATGAACCCCTGGTAGCACGAGTCAAAAAAACATCTCCCCCTGCAGTTTTTTTGACTGAGGGGCCGCAGCTCGCTTGTTGCGGGCACCCTTATTACACCCTGTCGCCGGCAAACTCCCCGCAATAAAAGGGGATTGTGCCGGCTATTCCCCCTCCTTGCCGCTACGGCACACCTTTTGCCTTCCCTCACGCATGACCTTCCTCCGCCGTACAGCTTGGCCGGGCCTTAGCCTCTGGCTTTTTTTGGTGTTTCTCGCCTGCGGACTCCCGGTGACTGCTGAGGCGCAGCAGCAGGAAAACCGGCTCCGGCGCATCCAAATAACCCCCCACGCAGGGTTCACCAGGATCAATTTCTTCTTTCAGGACCCCCCGGACTATACGCTCAGTCGTCTCCCCGGCCAGATCCGGCTCAGGGTCAGGGGGGCCGACGCTCCCTCCTTCAAAAAGTTGCGCGCCTATGCCGACGCCCATCTAACCGGAGTCTTCTGCTCCGGGCGCGACGGCGGAGTTCGGGTGCTGATCCCGCTGCGCCAGGGCGAGACGGGGGTGCAGGCGCTCTCCTTTGCCAACCCGAGCGTGCTGTCGCTCGACATCGGGCCGGCTGTGAGGCGGCTGCAGCAGGCCGATATAGCGCCGGGCCGGGAACCGATCCTGATGGGGACCGAGAAGTTCGTGCGCGAGTTCACCGTGCCGTCCCGGGCCGGGCTTCCCTTCACGCCGACCGATGTGAAACTGCTCAGGGGGCTCCTGGCCGAGGAAGAGGTGATGCTGTTCCAGCAGGGAGAAGGCTTTCTTTACCGGGAGCAGGGGACCGAGGCTATGGAGGTTTTCTCCTCCTTCCTGGCAGCAGCAAGGCCTCCGGCGCTCAGGGCGCTGGCCTGGTATCGGCTGGCTCAGGCGCTTTGCCTCCTGGAGCGAAACGAAGAGGCGCTCACCGCCTTCCGGCAGGGGGAAGCGCTCTGGCCGGGTTACCTGGAACAGGCCCCGGGGCTTATGCAGTCCTATGCCGAGGTGCGTGCCAAAAACGGAGACTTTGCCGGGGGGCGGGCGCTGCTGGTGCGGGTTATGGACCGGCTGAGCGGCACCGTCTATCCGGCGCAGCTCTTGAACCGGTTGGCGGATCTGACGGAGCGTCACGGCAATGCGGCGCTCGCTGCCGGGATGTACCGGACTGTTGCGGTCCATGCGCCGGGGACCCCGGCCGCAGCCCGGGCACTCATGAAGCTTGCCGACCGCGAGATGTTCTCGCTGCCGCGGGACCGCTACCGTGCCCTGCTGCGCCGCTATCAGCTCATCTACGAAGCACCCGGCGACTTTTCGGTACGGGACGAGGCGCTCTTCAAGATGGCGCTCCTGCAGGCGCTCTACGGGCCGGCGCGCGAGGCGCTGGAGGCTTCAACCACCTACGACAGGCGCTATCCGCGGGGCATCTTCTCCACCGTGGTGAAAAAGATGCGCGAGGAGCTTTTGCTGCCGGTCTACCGCGAGATCTACGCGACCGGGGATCACGCCGCGCTGGCGCAGCTTGCCCTGGACCAGAAGGAGTACCTGGCCAGGTGCTTCGAGGACCCGGAGTTTGCGCCCCGTATGGCCCAGGCCTTCCGCGGTGCCGCGATGCTGACCCAGGAGATAGCGCTTTTTGCCTACCTAGACGACCGCAACTGGGCTGCCGGGGCCGCACCGTTTCTCTCCGCGCGCCTGGTCGAGGATGCTCTCGCCCTGGGCAATGCCTCCTATGCCGAGTCGGCAGGGCGCGAATTCCTGACACGCTTTCCGGGTCATGCCTATGCCACCAGGGTCCGGGAACAGATGGGGAGGATCGCCTTCGAACGAGGCGATTTCCAGGCGGTGCTCGACGAGCTCGGCTTTTTGGGCGGCAGCGCGGTTAAGCCGCAGTTCCCGGAAAGCGATTATTACCTGGGCAAGTCGCTCTGGGAGACCGGCGACTACCGGGGCGCCGAGCGCAGTCTGGCCAGGTTTACGGCGGGGGTACCCCAGGGGTCACCGCTTTTTCTGGACGGCTTGTTCGCAGTAGCCGGGGCCCGGGTGGCCCTAAAGCAGTACCCGGCGGCGCTCTCGGCCTACCAGCAGGGCGCCCGGGCTGCCACGGGGGAGAGCGCGGACCAGTTTCTCTACAAGATGGGCGAGCTCTACCTGAAGCTGAGCCAGGTGCGGCAGGCGACCGAGGCTTGGGAAAAAGTGGCCGGTCGCGGCGGCGACGGCACCTGGACCAAGCTCGCCGCGGAAGCGCTGAGTGATCTCAAGTGGCGCCTGAAGATCTCGGGTGAGCTTCCCTGATGCTGTCAAAATGATGACAAGCCGGTCGTGGCAGGAGCGTAAATGCCCGCCCCGGCGGGCAGGAAGGAAATGGTACAGCTTTTGCTGTGGCAAGCTGTGCGACAAGGAGGGATGTATGCCGGTACAAGGACTTTTTTCAACGACTGTAGAGCTGCTCGGCAAGAGCCTGGACTTGAGGGCCAAGCGGCACACGCTGATCGCCTCAAACCTCGCCAACGTGGAGACACCCGGGTATACCCCGAGCGACCTCTCCTTCGAGGGGCAGCTGAAGGGCGCCCTGAACAAGGGAGGTTCGGTGCAGATCACCAATCCGCGCCACATCCCTCTCAAAGGTGGAGCCGCAACTCTCGACCGGGTGCAGGGGGATCTGGTCCAGCTTCAGGGCAAGAACGCCGGCCCGGACGGTAACGGGGTGGAGATGGAGAGCGAGATGGGGCGCATGGCCGAGAACCAGATCATGTATAACGCCTCGGTGCAACTCCTGGCCAAGAAATTCGAGGGGTTGAAGCAGGCGATAAGGGGCACGCTCTAATGGACTTTTTTTCTTCGATGGATATCAGCGCCTCGGCGCTCGCCGCAGAACGGACCAGGATGAACCTCATCTCCAGCAACCTGGCCAACGTCAACTCGACCAGGACCGCAGAGGGTGGACCCTATAGGCGCCAGGACGCGGTATTCAGCGCCACACCGGCCCCCGGTTCCTTCGGCTCTGCGCTCGGCAAGGCGGCGGAGGCCAGACGGGTCGAGGTATCGCAGATCGTCCAGGACCAGAATCCGCCCAGGCTGCAGTACGAGCCGACCCATCCCGACGCCGACCCCCAGGGGTATGTTGCCTACCCGAACATCAACGTGGTGGAGGAGATGGCCGACATGATATCGGCCAGCCGCAGCTACGAGGCGAACATAACGGCCGCTCAGGCCGCGAAGAGCATGGCTCTCAAGACGCTTGAGCTGAGTCGCTAACCAACAGAGGAGTTATTCATGGAAATTTCGGCATTGACCAAGATAAGCGGCGTGACAGAGGCCTTTCCGGCGCAGCCCGCAGCAGCGGCCGCGGGACAAAACCCGACGCTCGGCTTCGGCAAGCTGATGGAAGATATGGTCGGCAAGGTGAGCGAACTGCAGAATAACGCGGACCAGTCGATCCAAAGCCTCGCCACCGGCCAGGGCAAGGGACTGCACGAGGTAATGCTCGCGGTCGAGAAGGCGAGCATCTCGTTCCAGATGATGACCCAGGTAAGAAACAAGGCGGTTGAGGCTTACCAGGAGATCATGAGGATGCCCGTCTAGGGTAGCCGCTGCCCTTGGCCGCGCGGGGCATCTGCGCGCGGCAGCACCAGTTTTAACCAGTAAGTCAGCTGTCTGCAACATGGGGATGCTATGCCCGAAGGTCTTAAAAAACTGCTGGAACCTTTTCTCGCGCTGAGCTCCGGTAAGCGGATGGTCGTGGTCGGAGTCGCGCTTGCCTCAGTGGCCGCCTTCGCCGCGCTGATCAGCGTTGCCAACAAGACGGATTACCGCCCCCTGTTCGCCAACCTGACCCAGGAAGACGCCGGCGAGATCGTCAAGAAGCTCAAGGAGCAGAAGATTCCCCACCAGTTCTCCGACGACGGTAAGGCGGTGCTGGTCCCTTCGGACCAGGTCTACGACCTGAGGCTCTCGCTGGCCAGCGAAGGGCTCCCCCAGGGTGGCGGCGTCGGCTTCGAGATTTTCGACCGCAAGAACTTCGGCATGACCGAGTTCGTGCAGAAGCTTAACTATCAGCGGGCGCTGCAGGGGGAACTGTCGCGTACCATCTCCCAGATGGGTGGCGTCGAGTCGGCCCGGGTGCACCTGGCCCTTCCCGAACAGACCCTGTTCAAGGAATCTGAAAAGCAGGCCACCGCCTCGGTGGTGCTCAAGATGCGCTCCAACCGTAACTTAAGAGATTCCGAGGTGCAGGGGGTGGTGCATCTGGTCGCCGCCTCGATCGAGGGGATGGATCCGGAAAACGTCACCGTGCTCGACAGCCGCGGCAAGATGCTCAGCAAAAATTCGCCTGCCGATGCCGCCAGCAAACTGACCGGCTCCAGGCAGGAGAGTCAGCGCGTTTTCGAGAAGACCGAAGAGGAAAAGCTGCAAAGCCTGCTGGACAAGGTGGTCGGCTCCGGCCGATCCGTGGCGCGCGTCTCGGCCAATTTCGATTTCAAGCAGGTGGAGAAATACGAGGAACGCTACGATCCGGACTCGGCCGCGGTCAGGAGCGAGCAGCGCAGCGAGGAGAAGGGCGGCGTCACCACTACCGCCTCAGGCGTCCCCGGTGTGCAGGCCAACCTGGGCCGGGCCGTGCCGGCAGCCGGAAGCCAGGGAGGGGGCTCGAAAACCGACGAGACCCTGAACTACGAGGTGAGCCGCTCCACGGCCCGCACCATAGAGCCGGTGGGAAGTCTCGCCAAGGTATCGGTCGCCATTCTGGTGGACGGCCGCTATGAGCTCTCCCCCGGCGCCAAGCCGGACGCGTCACCCAAATACCTCCCGAGGACCCCGGACGAAATGGCCAAGATCGAGGCGCTGGTGAAGAGCGCGGTAGGATTCAACGCCGAGCGCGGCGATCAGGTGACGGTGGCCAACATCCCGTTCCAGGAGACCGCCGAGGGTGCCCCGGAGCCGGAGCCCTGGTGGGACAAGCCGATTGTGCAGAACCTGCTGAAAAACGCCCTGATCGGGCTCGGCTTCCTGGCATTGCTGCTCTTCGTGATCCGCCCCCTGCTGAAGATCCTGAAGCAGGAGAAGCCGGCCAGTTTTCTCCCGGTGCATAACGAGATCGAAGCCATGCAGCTGATCGAGGCGCAAAAAAGGGAGCACGAGAAGCTGAAGATGACACAACTTGAGCTGGTGGAGAAGGTGAAGCAGGACCCCTACCAGGTCGCCCAGATCCTACAGAACTGGCTGGCACACAAGGATTAAGGGGATAACGATGCATAGAGGTGCTGCATGACCGGAGCTGAGAAGGCCGCGATCCTTCTTTTATACCTGGGACCGGATGCCACGTCCAAGGTGTTCGGCCATATGGACGACGGCGACATCAAGAAGATCAGCCAGAGCATGTCCAGGCTGGGACATGTGCCGCGCGAGGAAATCTCCGCCGTGGTCGCCGAGTTCACCGACATCACCAATCCCGAGAGCGGCTTCTTCTCGCAGGGGGAGGAGTTCGTCAAGAAGATCCTGGAGAAGGCGCTCGGTCCGGTGCGGGCCGAAACGCTGCTCCAGGAGATCCGCACCTCAGGCATCGGGGACATGTCCGACATCCTCTCCAGCATGGACCCGCGCACCATCGCAAACTTCTTTTCGCAGGAACATCCCCAGACCATAGCGGTGGTGCTTGCCAAGCTGAAACCGAAGCAGACCAGCGAGATCGTCTCGCTCCTGCCGCAGGAACTGCAGGCCGAGGTGGTGATCAGGATCGCTGAGGTGGACCAGGTCTCGCCCGATATCCTGGCCGAGATTGACGAGGTGATCCGGGCCGAGCTGACCGCCCTGGGCGGGGTACAGAGGTTCAAGGTGGGTGGCGTGGAAAAGGTGGTGGACATGTTCGCGCATCTCGATCGCAGCCGCGAGAAGAAGATTCTCGACAAGCTCGACACCATGAACCCGCCGCTGGCCGAGGTGATCAGGAAGCACCTGTTCACCTTCGAGGATATCTTCAAGCTGGACGATCGTGCCATCCAGTCCATCATGAGAGAGGTATCGAACGACACCCTGACGCTGGCCATGAAGACCTCTACCGACGAGGTCAAGGACAAGATCTTCCGCAACATCTCCAGCCGCGCGGCCGAGATGATCCGGGAGGACCTGGAGGTGATGGGTCCGGTACGCCTTTCCGACGTGGAGAAGGCCCAGTCCGAAATCATCAAGATCGTCCGGAAGATGGAGGAGGAAGGGAAGGTGGTCATCGCGGGACGGGGAGCGGAAGATGTCCTCGTCTAGGATCATCAGGAAAGGGGGCGAACCCCAGCGCGCCTACACCCTGGAGCCGCTGGGAGGCCAGGTTCCGGTCCAGGAGCCCGGCGTTTTCCGCGCCGTCAGCCTGGGCTCCGGGAAGCCACAGGCGGAGCAGCAGGAGGCGGTTGAGGAGCCGGTGCATCCCCCCTGCATTCCGGAGGAGGAGGCGCTGAGCCGGATCCGGCAGGCTTATGCCGAAGGGCTCGACCTTGGGAGAGAGCAGGCGCAGGCCGAACTTGCACCGGCGAGCGAGGCCCTGACCCAGGCTCTGAACGCGGTCGGCGCGCTGCGCGCCCAGCTGATGCACGAGGCGGAGGAGGACCTCCTGAAGCTCTCGGTGCTGATAGCGCGCAAGATAATGCTGCGCGAGTTCAGCTGCGAACCGGGGATCCTGGCGGGGCTGGTGCACGGGGCTCTGGAGCTGGTAACGGATGCGGGAGAGATCGTGGTTCGGCTGAATGCGGACGAGTATCAGGTGCTGGCCGAGTGCCGCGAATTCAAGGAGCTTTTGAGCGAGAGACCCACGGTCAGCCTCAAGCCGGACCCCTCGGTCGGGCGCGCCGGCTGCCTGGTGGAGACGGTCCGCGGCACAATCGATGCGGGAATGGATGCACAGCTGGACGATATCTTCCGAAGACTTGCCGAGGAGAAGAGCGCGCGGCGCGAGGAGCCTTCGAATGATTGATCTTTCCAGGTACCTGCCGGTAGTAGAGTCGGCTAAACCGGTCCGTTTCCATGGCAAGGTCACCCAGGTGGTCGGTCTGGTGATCGAGGGGTACTGCCCGGATACCGCGGTGGGGAGCGTCTGTGAGGTGCACTCGGACGGCTTTCCTCCCATTCCGGCCGAGGTGGTCGGCTTCAGAGACAATAAGACCCTGCTGATGCCGCTTGGCGAGCTGCGCGGGGTGGGGCTGGGGAGCCGGATTTCGGTCCGGCGCGAGAAGGCATCGCTTGGCGTTGGCCCTGGCATGCTGGGGCGGGTGATCGACGGTCTGGGTGACCCGATCGACGACAAGGGACCCATTGCGGTGGTGGACGAATACCCGATCTACGCGCTGCCGATCAACCCCATGAAGAGGCGCCCGATCAGAAAGCCGCTCAATCTGGGTATCCGTGCCATCAACGGGCTCCTTACCTGCGGCGAAGGCCAGAGGGTCGGCATCATGGCGGGCTCCGGGGTCGGCAAATCGACACTTCTCGGGATGATCGCGCGCTACACCGAGGCCGACGTCAACGTAATCGCCCTGATCGGCGAGCGCGGCCGCGAGCTGCGCGAATTCATCGAGAAGGACCTGCAAGAGGAAGGACTCCGAAAGTCGGTCGTGGTGGTGGCAACTTCGGACCAGCCGCCGCTGGTAAGGATGCGCGGTGCCTACATAGCGACCACCATTGCCGAGTATTTTCAGGCCCAGGGAAAGAAAGTGCTCCTGATGATGGACTCGGCCACCCGCTTTGCCATGGCGATGCGCGAGGTGGGGCTGGCCATCGGCGAGCCCCCCACCACCAAGGGGTACACCCCTTCCGTGTTCGCGGCACTCCCCAGGCTTTTGGAGCGTACCGGCAATTTCCAGGGAGGGAGCATCACCGGGCTCTACACGGTGCTGGTCGAGGGGGATGACTTCAATGAGCCGATCTCCGACGCCATGCGCAGCATCCTGGATGGCCATATCATCCTGACCCGGGAGCTGGCAGCGCGCAACATCTACCCTCCGATCGATCTAATGAACAGCGCAAGCCGCGTCATGTCGGACGTTACCAGCAAGGAACACCGGCAGCTAGCGGGGCAGTTCAAGGAGATCCTGGCCGCCTACCGGCAGGCAGAGGACATGATCAACATAGGCGCTTACAAGGTCGGCAGCAATCCGAAGATCGACTACGCCATCGTGAAGATGGATCAGATGATCTCTTATTTGAAGCAGGACGTGGCAGACGGAGTGAGTGTCGAGGAATCAATAGCGGCGCTGGCGCAGATTTTTGAAGACTCCGGCATGTAGTGAGGCGGGAAAGGAGGCGGGCGGTATGGCAGGACCTGAATTCAGGCTTGAGCAGGTGCTCAAGTTTCGCAAGGAAGTCGAGAAGATGCACCAGCTGGAGCTGGCAGCGGCCAAGCAGATGCACGAAAGCGCCCACCACACGCTGAACAGCGAGAAGGCGGCCCTGGAAGCGCTGGAGCGTGAGTTTGCGCAGCGCCAAATGAAAGGGATCGAGGCCAAGGATCTGCAGCTCTTCGGCGACTTCAGCAGGAGAAAAAGCCAGCAGATCGTTGAGATGCGTCACACGCTGGCCGATCTGGAAAAGGCGGTGCACGAGAAGCGGGACGCCCTGCTGGCAGCGGCCAAGGAGAAGAAGGCGCTGGAGGTCTTCAAGGAAAAGAAGATGCGCGACCTGAGGATGGAGCAGCTCAACAAGGAGCGCGCCTTCATGGACGAGGTAGCGATACAGAGCAGGGGAGGCCAGAGGTGACCAGGATGATGCGCACGCTGAGACCGATCGCCTTGGCGCTTTGCCTGTTCACCCTGACAGCTTCAGCCCGCCCGTCCGGTGCGGCAGAGCCGCGGCAGGGGACTCCCAGGCAGCTTGCCAATGATGCAGCCTCCCTGGAGCTGAAGCGGCAGCAGTTAGCCGAGAGGGAGGCAGCGCTAAAGGCGAAGGAGGAGGCGCTGGCCAGGCTCTCCGCCACCTTGGACGCCAGGGTCAACGAGCTCAACGCAGCCAAGCAGGCCATCGAAGCCTCGCTCATCGTCAAGAAGAAGCAAGACGACGCGCGTTACCAGAAAATGATCAAGATCTTCAAGGGATTGAAGCCGGAACAGGCGGGGGATCTTTTGAACAAGCTGGAGGGGAAGATGGTGATAGATCTGCTGAACCAGATGGATCAGAAGACCGCGATCAAGCTGATCCCGTTCATTAACCAGCCCAGGGTGCTGGAATGGACCCGCTTGAGCCTGGCCGACAAATAGGAGCTGGAATTCCGCCGATCTGCGGCTTGCACCGCTGCGGCGGAGATTTGTTAGCAGCACAATCTGAAAAAAAGGGAGGTGAAAACGATTGAGTATGATTCAAAACGCAGCAATTTTTCAAGATGTAGTACCCGTTGCAACGATACCCTCAGCGAGGGGAACGGCTGCGGCGCCGCTAGAACAAGGCGGTGGCTTCGCCGAACTCCTGCAGGGGAAGTGGCCGTCTCGAACCGACGGCAGCGCGGCCGATGAGACGGCAGCGAAGGGCGATCGATCTGGGCAGGCGGCAAAAGTGGCATCATTAGGGAACACGCCTGCTCCGGTTCAGCAAAACGGGCAAGTGACGGATCCCGCAAGGGCGCAACAGCTACCGGGGTTAGCCTCCGGGGGCGCAGAACCGGGTTTCGCACCGGGGCAGGTAAATGCGGACGCGGAAGCAGGTTTAAGGAGTCTGATGCGCAAAAGCTTGGCGGCTGGTGCACAGAACACCCCCCCTGCGGAGGTGGCACAGCAAATCAGTGCACTATTATCAGAAAGCGCAGTAAAAAGCAGCGCATCGACGCCGACTCCCAAGAGTTTTACGAAGGGAGATGGGGAAGCAGTTCGGGGTGATATTAAGCGCACACGCTTGGCGGCTGAAGCGCAGCAGATTACACCGGATGCCGACACGGCGCGACAAGGAAGTGAATTAATCGCAGCAAACGCATTACAGAGCACCTTGTCGGTTCTGGCCCCGGTAATTTTGACGGGGGTAGCAGGGGAAGCAGTCCCGAGTGATTCCACGCGCAACAGCTTGGCGGCTGAAGCGTGGCAGAGCAAACCGGCTGCCGACGCGGCTCGGCAAGGAAATGAAACATTCGCAGCAAACCCGGTACAGGGGAAAACGTCCATGCCGGCCCCGGTAATTTTGGCGGGGTCAGAAGGGGAAGCAGCCCGGAGTGATTTCAGGCGCAACAGCTTGGCGGCCGAAGCACTGAAAATCAAACCGGTTGACGATCCGGCCCAGCAAGGCGGTGAAGTATTCTCAGCAGGCTCAGCAGGGGGGAAACCCTTTATGGCTGCGGCGGGAAGTGTGAAAGGCGCAGATGTGCAAACAGCCTCGGCTGATGTTGCGCGCAACAGCTTGGCGGCTGAAGCACTGCAAGTCAAACCGGTTGACGATCCGGCCCAGCAAGGTGGTGAAGTATTCTCAGCAAGCTCAGCAGGGGGGAAACCCTTT
>Ga0209317_1000300_pt1 | contig 62229 bp, 64 predicted proteins | sample RifGroB2_FD_183994 | JGI IMG/M metagenome (GOLD analysis project Ga0209317, IMG submission 183994) | Soil microbial communities from Rifle, Colorado, USA - Groundwater B2 (SPAdes) (version 2) | ecosystem: Environmental > Terrestrial > Soil > Unclassified | place: Rifle, Colorado | collected...
CGATATCGATACCAATATAAAACAGAGGTTTCTCCATGAGGTTTTCTCCTGACTATTGAGGATGGCAACCGAACATGGTGGATACGACTTTCTCCATGTAGTAGTCTCAAATGGACGCTATTGCTATTTAGCCTAATCCACACAGAGATTGGGTCTTAATCGCAATATAAGCTAATGCTTGTGAGGAGCGGTAGACTTATTCAATCTCTGTTCGGTTACCATCATCGTACCCTAAGTCTAATGGATGGAGCGAAGCGACGGAAGCAATAAGCGCTGGCTCGTGATGACAGCTCGGGTCTGTTATCCTTGCGAGACCTCGGAGAGGTCGAAGCAATCTGCGCTGAAGGTTCAGGGTCCCTTTCCCTGGAAAGCCGTCCTGGATTATTGACGTAGGTCGTTTCATCCGCCACGAGAAGCATATCCCCCCTTTTTTACACTGGTATCCAGCAATTTGCATGGACCCAGTGCAATTTATCACAATTCCTGCGTCCATTAGGGTGATGTACCCCTCCGGGCGGGTGACGTCTGGCATCCCCTACCCGGACGAATAAGTTATGAATTTGCCAAGCTCGCATTGACTCGCGATTCTTATAGGGGTAATATTATCTTAATAATCAATATTAATGACCCCGTTTGGCGACCAACCGGGAATGAATAGCAAAGAAATGGAAAGGACCGGAACATGGCAAAAGTATTTGAACTTCCACCCCTTAATTATGCTTTCAGCGCGCTTGAACCAGCGATTGATGCCCGCACGATGGAAATCCATCATGATAAGCACCATGCGGCTTATGTAACCAACCTCAACAAAGCCCTTGAAAGTGCCCCCGAATGGTACGACCGCCCGATTTGGGAGGTTGTGGGCCGCATCAACGAAATTCCAGAGGCCATCCGTACCGCAGTACGCAATAACGGCGGCGGTCACCTCAACCATACGCAATTCTGGAACTGGCTGACCCCCGGCGGGTCAAAAATGCCCGTTGGCGGCGTTTCAACTGCCATCGATGCGACCTTTGGCTCCTTCGACACATTTGTGGAAAAATTCAGCGCTGCAGCCGTTGGACGGTTTGGATCGGGTTGGGCCTGGCTTGTTGTGGACCGCAGCAAGAAATTATCGGTGATCTCTACTGCCAATCAAGACAGCCCTTACATGGAGGGGAATATCCCGCTCCTGGGCCTGGATGTGTGGGAACACGCCTATTATCTGAATTACCAGAACCGCCGCGCCGATTATGTTAAAGCTTTCTGGTCGGTGGTCAATTGGGATGTAGTAGAAAGTATCTTTCAGCAAAGCAAATAGCTCTCCTGGGATTGGGATTGGGTGAGATCGGGGCTGTCCGTGTTGAACGGGCAGCCCCAGATCGTTTTATTATAAAATTGATCAAAAGTCCTTTGATTCCTTAGAGAAATCAAAGGTTTTTTTTAATAAACCTATGCCATAATAGAACAGTTTCATTTTCAAAGTCCCCGATTTTCTATGAGAGCAAACCCAATCGCCTTTATCGTACTCATGTGCGGATTGATGTCCGTTGCAATGGGTATTTATGCACATCGGCGCCGGAATACGACGGGAGCACTGTCATTTGCTTTGCTCATGTTTTCATTTTCAGTCTACAGCGTTGGCTACAGCCTGGAGCTAATCAGTCCAAACCAGGTGATTATGGAGTTCTGGAATAAAATCCAATACCTTGGTATTGTGATTTACCCAACTGCCTACCTGATCTTTACAATCCAATACACCGGTCATGACTACTGGCTGAACCGCCGGCGGGTAATCCTGCTGTTTCTGATACCGTTTGCAGTCTTTCTCGCGAAAGTATTTGATAATCAATGGCGACTCATCTATTCATCCGTCGCAGTTGATTACTCAGGCTATATCCCGCTGCTGAATTTCGAAAGGGGTCCCCTTTACCCGATCATCATTGCCTATCAAATGTTTGTCGTAACCAGCGGTAATGTCCTCTTGATCGAGAAGCGACGATTCGGTTCCGCTTTATTTCGTAAACAAACGCGCGCCATCCTGATCTCTGTTGCCATTGTTTACCTTACTTTCGGCATATATATAAGCGACTTTGTTCTCATTCCAGGATTGAAATATCTTGACTGGAATCCCCTGGCTTACACATTGTGGGGAAGCGCGATGGCTCTGGCCATTTTCAGGTACCACCTTTTCGATCTTGCCCCGATTGCCCGTGAAACACTCATCGAGATGCTGCATGATGGGGTGATTGTGTTAGATACAAACCTCCGGGTAGTGGATGCCAACCCGGAAGCGCTGAGAATATTTGGCTGGGGCCAGCCACCCTTCGGAAAATACGCCTCAGATGTGATGGGGAACGTGCTCGATTACTCGAAGCTCAATACCACGAATGGATCAATGGTCAGCGAAACAACCATGAAGGTTGGTTCCAGAGAAAGGCATTTCGAGGTGATTGGTTCCTGCTTGAAAGAGAAAACTGGCCTCTATATCGGTAATCTCATTGTGCTTCACGACATTTCAGAACGAAAAGACATTGAAAGAAAGCTGGTGGAACTAACCCTGGTCGATGAGCTAACCGGTCTGACTAATCGGCGCGGTTTTAAACTGCTGGCAGCTCAATTGATCAACATGGCAGACCGGATGCAAGTCAATGCTACCCTTTTATTTATCGACGTGGATAATTTGAAACAAATCAATGATCATTTCGGTCATGCTGAAGGCGACCAGGCCTTGATCTACACTGCCAATATCTTGAAATCCGCCTACCGTTCCGCAGATATTATCGCGAGAATAGGCGGCGACGAGTTCGTCATTCTGGCGCTTAATATGGCTGAAGATACCAAAGAAGCGATGTTGAGCCGGCTGGATGAGAGAATGATCATCCACCACCAGGAAAACCAAAAATATAAACTGTCCTTCAGCGTTGGTTTTTCCCGTTATGAATGGAATAATCCAAGATCGTTCGAAGCCTTATTGCACGAGGCCGATCAATCGATGTATGAGCGCAAGAAAGTTGAAAAAAACACTCATCCATTAACTGTCGATCTTGAGAAAATCCATATAAATAGCTGAAATCCTGGTAACTCGCCGGCTCGATATCGGCATTCCCGAATACTAAACGCATCACTTCAATTTTATTTGGTGCGGATTCTCCGAACCATCCGACGAGTCGCTGCCGACATAATCATACCTGCCGAACGGGTCATCTGTAATCGTCAACAGGGAGGAGATGATTTACGCGGGCGAAGAACCGGATTCGGCCATTCTTCGCTGGTAGCGTTGGTCCATACTGGCAGTCAGATGCGCCCCAAGCAAAATAATGACGCAACTGACATAAATCCAGAACATCAGGGCCAGGACAGTGCCTAATGAGCCGTATAAAATTTCATAGTTGGCCAGGCCGGAGCTGAGGTACAGGGCGAACAGACGTTTGGCGATTTCCCAGGCGATGGAAGTCCATAACGCACCCGCCAGAGACGCCCGCCAGCGAACGCTGGTATTTGGAATCCAACGATAGGCCGCCATGAACATCAGAAAGGTGAAGATCGAGGGAAGCATCAACTGCAATATTGGCCAGGCAGGTGAGTTTTCCGGTTGGAAACCGTTGAAGATGGGAGAGTCGATTAATTTGATGATGTTGACCAGCGCCGACGATGCCAGCGAGAGAATTAACAAAAGGACCAACATGCCGATCATGGCCAGCCCCAGCAGGCGGGTGCCGATTATATCGCGCGGTTTAATCCCCAACCAGGCGCGGTTGATGTTGCGCACCAGCGTGGCAAAGAACCCGGAGGCTGCCCATACCGCACCGACCAGGCCGATCACCCCAATTGCTCCCCGGCGGTTGAGAATTTCCTGGATATTGAGTTCGATCAAGACCCGCGAGTTAGGCAGAATCTGGGTAATGAAGTCAACGGTAACGGTGTAGGCGTCGTCGCTTTTCAAGACGTAGCCAACCACCGAGATGAGCACCAACAGCAGCGGGAATAAAGAAAACAGCGCGTAATATGCCAGGCTGGCTGCGGCTTCAGCGCCGCGCGCCAGGCCGAAGTTTTTGATAGCCACCCGCACGACATCCAATGAGCCGCGGCTTAACCGGTTGGCGACCTGGTAATGCGGCAGCAGCCGTTGTTTTAGGGTGGGCATTTCATTGCTATCCAAAGCGATTTAACCTGGAATGGGAGGTTGACGGCCGGAAGGGTTTAGGGGTCAGCGCTGCGGGCTGTTCCAACCAAAGCGTTCAAAATCGATGCGACCGTCCGGGCTGAATTGGATGCCTTCCTCTCGCAGTAAATCTTCCTGCACCGCCCGCCCAAACCCCGGTAAGCTTATTTTACCCTGTACGTTGATTACCCGCTGCCAGGGAACATCCGAGCCTTGCGGCAGGGCTGCCAGGGCATACCCGACCATGCGCGCGCTGACACCGCCCCCGGCGATACGCGCTACCTGCCCGTAGCTGGCAACCAGGCCGCTGGGAATCTGGCGCACGATGGCATACACAATTTGCTGGTAGGTTGGATCTTTTTCGGCCGGCTGACTCATCATTTGAAAGCCTATTTCCGCTTATATCCGCCGGGTGCGGATGACCAGGAACCACGGATTGTGCATCAGGCGGTCGTACAATTCTGGGTGACTGGCCTGCATGGACTGTACCGGTTGAGGTTCCAACAGGCGCTCGATGGTGAACCCGGCCTCAGCCAGGGCAGCGCAGATGGCGCTGAGCGAATGATGATAATACGTAACTTTGCCGGTGGACCACTCATCTTCAATCAGGGCAGTCGCAAAATAATCCGGCAGATTGAAGAGTTTGAAATCCATTGTCGGGTGGTGGGTGGAAAAGATCAACAGCCCATCGGTTTTGAGCACCCGGTGGAACTCGCGCAGGGTGGGCAGCCAGTCTGCCAGATAATGAAGCACCAGCGGCGCGACAACCAGGTCAAACTCGCCGCTGGTTGCAAAGCTCAACGGCTTACTCAGGTCCGCAACAAGCACCTGGGCGCGTTCTCCCAACCTCGTGTGAGCTGCCGCGGCCATTTTTTGGCTGGCGTCCACGCAGACCACGCGTTTGGCTCCGGTGTCCAGATATTGCTGCGCATACCAGCCTGAGCCGCAGCCTGCATCTAGGACGGTCAGCCCTGCCAGCGGCGGCAGCAGGGACAGTACCGCCGGACGTTCGTAGAGGGCGTTGTGCGGCTGGGTATCCACGCGCGCATTATAGGCGTCAGCCATGGCGTCGTACTCGGCGCCCGGGTTATGCGTTGAAGGGACGGGAGAAGGGTGTTGTGGCATGATTTTTCGGCTGTCCTGGAACGATTATATCATCCGGGGCAGGCTGCCCAACGGCGCTTCACGCTGGGTATAATTAACCGCACGATTTGCATAAATGGAGGTATGGTTGGCGCGGATTATTGGTTTACTGGTTTTTGTGATCCTGGTGACAGGTTGTTCGTCTCCGCGGGAAACCGCAACGCCAACTACCAGCGTGCTGCTCGCGATTCCAGCAACCGAAACGGTCACGCCAACAACCGCGCCTTCAGCCACACCACAGAACACCCCGACTACAGCGGGGAGCGCTGAGCTTCCCCTCGAAGTGTGCTCCCCGCTGGCAGGCTACGCCCTGCCGGAGTTAGCTGGGATTGTGGTCAACCCTTACCATCCGCCGCGCCTGGGTAGCGACGATCCGCACCAGGGGGTGGATCTAGCCGAGGTCGATCCGGTAAACGGCATTGCGTTGATCGGCATGCCGGTGCAGGCTTTGCTGGCGGGCAAAGTGGTTGGACAGGCCGCCGACCGCTTTCCTTACGGTAATATGGTCATGATCGAGACTCCACTGGACGGCGCCATTGCGGCTTCCAACCTGGCTCTGATCGTGCCAACCCCGCTGCCCGAAAGGCTGCCGCCCGGCGCGCTCACTTGCCCGGATTTAAACGTATCGCCACCGGCCGCCGGTGCCCCGCGTTCCCTCTATGTTTTATACGGGCACATGCAAAACCTGCCAACCGTCAGTCTGGGTGACCCGGTGAGTTGCGGGCAGGAACTGGGGACGATTGGGGACAGCGGCAATGCGCTCAACCCGCACCTGCACGTCGAAGTCCGGGTTGGCCCGCCCGGTTAGACTTTCCCGTCCATGGCGCATTATGACCCATCAGCAGATTATGAAGAAATGGCAGCCTATTGTCTATGGCGGGTGAGCGGGGTTTACCAGACCATCGATCCGGGTTGTTTATGGGGGAGCTGCACTAATCCGTAACCATGATCTCGTCCGGTCCAAGCATTGGCTCGGGCGGCCCTTCAACCAACTCGCGGGCTGCGTCAATTTGATCCTGCTCGCCGATGATGCCGATCCGGTCATCGGCTTCAAAGACCGTCATCGACTTGGGGTTGGCAGTAAGTTGCCCGCCGCGGATAAAGGCCACCACCGATGCCCCGGTGCGCGAGCGGATGTTGGCTTCTGCCAGGGTCTTTCCGGCGATCGGGCTTTCCGGCCTTAGGGTGGCCCAGGTGATTTCGATGCCTTCGAACGCGGTGAGCAGGTTGTGCAGCGAACGGTGTTCCTCGCCGGTTATGCTGTCAATATCGTAGTTGTCGCGCCGGACGGCATCGGCGTAGCTGTGCACCTCACGCAGCGGGAATCCCAGGCTTAGCAGGGTGTGATGCACCAGTTCAAGCCCACCTTCCAGTTCAGGATGCACAATGTGGGTTGCACCCAGTTTGTTTAAATTCTGCACGCCTTCCAGACTGGCTGCGCGGGCAATAATCGACAAATCCGGGTTGATGTCGCGGGCAGCGGTCACAACCGTCGCGGCGCTCGAGTCTTCCGGGACAGTGCTGATGATGGCGCGCGCTTTTCCCAGGTGGGCATGAGTGATTACCTCAGAATTGGCCGCATCGCCGTACAGGGTGGGAATTTTGCGCTGATTGAGCAGGTCGATCCGTTCCATGTCCGATTCAATCACCAGCAGCGGGATGTGCAGCGATTCCAGCACATCCACCAGGTGCTTGCCGATTCGGCCGTAGCCAACGATCACCACATGATCCTGTAAATCTTCCTCTTTCAATTCAACCAGCGGAATGCTGGCATCCATACGTTTCCAGAACCCGGGAAGGTGCTGTAAAGTTTTTTCAAGCCAGGGGAGAAGTTTGTACATGAGTGGGTTAATGGTGATCGAAACCAGTGATGCAGCCAAGATCAAGGAATATTGATCGGCCGTTAGCAAATTGAGTGAGAGTCCGGCTTGTCCAAGGATGAAGGAGAATTCACCTACCTGAGCCAGGCCTACTGCGATCACCAAGAAAGTGCGCGCTGGTCGAGGAAAGAACAAGCCCATCAAAATTACGATGGTCGATTTTCCCAGCACGACCAAAGCCGTGATGATTGCGACATGTCCGATGTTCTGCCAAAGGAAAGTGGGATTGACCAGCATGCCAACCGAAACAAAAAATAATACCGAGAAGGCTTCGCGAAAAGCAAATATATCCGCACCGACCTGGTGGCTCAGGTGCGATTGACTGATGATGGCGCCCGCGACAAAGGCGCCCAGTGCCAGGGAGACGCCAAACAGCTCCGAGGCGCCCATGGCGGTGCCAAGCGTGATCGCCAGAATGGCCAGAATGAACAGTTCGCGAGAACGGGTATGCGCGATTTTATTGAGCAGCCACGGAAACAGCCTGACACCGACAAAAAACATGATGGCCACGAAAGCAGCTGCCTTTAAGAGTGTGACGACCAAGTCTTGCCAATTGAAGCCTTCACCGTTCATTGCTAAGGTCGGCATGAGTACCAGAATTAACACCGACAGGATATCTTCCATCACCAGCCAACCGACTGCTGCCTGTCCATGGGATGTATTTAGCAGTGATTGGTCCATTAAGCCCCGTAACAGCACTACAGTGCTGGCTACTGAGATCGAGAGGCCTAGCACAATTCCAGAGGCGATGCTCCAACCCCAGAGCTGGCTGAGGCCAAAGGCCAACAGTGTGGCTAAGGCGGTCTGGATCAATGCGCCGGGTATGGCAATGTCACGCACCCGCCACAGATCGCTAAATGAGAAATGCAGCCCGACCCCGAACATCAGGAAAATGACGCCCAACTCAGCCAGCTGCCGAATTGTTTCAACATCGCCTTTAAAACCCGGTGTAAACGGTCCGATAATAATACCGGCCAGCAGGTACCCGACAATGGTCGGCAGCCCTATTTTGCGCGCGATTGTCCCGCCCAGAAAAGCAACAATCAGGGCAATGGATATATTAATTAAAAGGGGCAGTTCGTGCATAGAAACATCCTTTATATTTTAATTTTCCAATGAATGAGATAAAAAGAATGTATGAGTTAATTATCCCAAAGTTTTGTTTACAAACCAATAAAAATGACTTTGCGAATTTTGTGTTTTGAAACTCCCTGTGAATACAGTTATTGTGTATTGCGCGACTCGATCAAAACTTCGGGATATTCGGCTGATATCCCGTTCAGCAGGGACGCCGGCAACCCTTTAAGGTGCCTATCAAAAAACGCCAGCGGGTACGCATTCAGAATGCGCACCATCTGCTGCCCGTTGATGGGTCCTGAAAAATCAAGCGCCGCCAGCATTGGGGAGATCAACGTCAGGTCGGTAAAGTTGTAGTGCTCCGTGCCTTTCACTGTGACCAGGTAGGCTGCGCCCGTGGCACGCTCATATACCCCTCGCTTCAAATATTGGCCGTTGTCGCTGACCATGAAAAGAAACGGCTGTGCCATTTCGCCCGCTTCAACCGCCGAGTATTGCGGGCTGTCCAGGGTCAGGCCAGCCTTGCAGCGCGAGTCTTCCAGGCACACCAGCGCGGCGGTCGAACCGCCGAAAGACATGCCTGCCAGGCCGAGATGCTCCAAGTCGAGCCGCCCGGCCAGGAGCGCGAGCGGACTGTCGGGTTGAATGCTTTCCAGCATGTCCATCACAAACCGGGTGTCAGCCGCCCAGACCTGGAGGCTTTTTTCCTGTTCCACCGCTGATTCCATAAAACGATCCTTGACGGCGGACAGCAAACGGGCAGTACCGCCATCCGCCAAAGGAGCAGCAATGGCTTCGTAAGGGTGCGCCAGGCTGATCACGACATACCCATTGCTGGCCAGCGTCTCCATGAGGGATGTGTTTTGCTCCAGGTAACCCAGGCGGTAACCATGAGAGAACAACACCACTGGAAAGACTGTCCCGTCAGCAGCGAGGGGAATGCCCGGCAACGAATGCGTTTCGACCAGGCGCAGGTGACTTAAGATCATAGGCGGCAAACCCAGTTCCGCTGCAAGGAATCCGGCGTATTCCGGGTGATCGAACCAGTAGCGGGCAGGGCGAGCTTTGGCAGCCGGGTCAGCCGGATACCAGATGCGAATAGAAACCTCGCGCTGATCATCGGGGCTTGCAGTGAAGGTTTCTGCCCGGGCGGAGTCAACCAGGGTCAGGCTGGTTGTACCCACCGCATACACGCCGCCAGGGTCGGGCAGGGTAAAGACCGGTAAGATTTGCGGCAACTGATAAATGACTAAAAAGAGCACTAAAAATATCACCACGAGTAGCAAGCGCAGGAGCGGATGCAGCGGTTGGGCGGGCTGCTTACGCCGTAGCAGCCGGAGGTTGTTGAGTGTTAGTCCAAGGGCAAACAGGTAGGCAGGAACCATTTGCCAGCGCGCCCCTTCGACGATAATATGAACCGCGAGCAGCGCCCAGATCAGCAGTGGCAGATAGAGAATCGTTCGCGGGCGGCGTTTTTCGGGGGCAAAACTCCAGGCCAGCCCGAGCAGCATGGTGAACAAGGCTAAGTTTTCGAACAGGCGCATGGGGCGCGCTCCTCAGTAGGGATGGCTTGAATTATGCCATACCCGTTCAGGATATGCCACCTTGCCATCTGGGATGCGGTATTTAAATCGAGTGGTTTTGCGCTGTTCGACGCAAAACCACTCGAAATTCATTTTTCAACACTGTTGGGTAAAAATCCAGGCGTGTTACTCGATGTTAAAGCTGCCGGAACCCAGATCATCGCAAATGATGGTCAACTTGTGGGTTGCCTGATCAAACCCGGCGGTCTTCCAGGTGCCTTCTTTGCCGGCGCGGTACACCTTGTCTGCCAGCAGCCAATCCGGCAGGTTCACGCTGCCCGACCCGGCGCTGCGCACTTCGAGCGAAACCGCAGTCCCGGTTGGAATATCCAGGTGAATACTGCCGCTGCCGCCGTCCAGCCGAACGGTTATATCCCCGTCTGACGGAAAAGCAATATTCATGCTGCCGGAGCCACCGGTGATCGCTGCGCGATACGGTTGGGTGGAGGCCGGCAATTGCATCTCCAGGCTGCCGGAACCCTGATCAAGCTTGAACTCGATTAACCGCAACTGGCTCAAATCCAGGTCAGACGAGCCGGAACCGCCGTCGATGGTCAAATCGATGGGCAAATTAGGCGTCAACCCGATGTCCCAGCGGGCGTTCGGGTCCCAGTCGAAAGCGATACCCGTGTTTCCAGAGCGTTCCAACCGGATGCGGCGGTTGGTATCGCCCGTTTCGCTGTAATCCAACCGGCCGTAGTAATCGATCTCCCCTTTAAGCAGGCTGGTTTTGTCGGTTAGTGCATTCATCGTCACTGGCTGCGAAGAAAAATTCAAGGTGATGTCGGCGACCGTGGCGGTACCAATTTCAGAAGAGAGCATTTCTGTTTTGAGCGTGCCGCTGGTTGCCAGCCCAAGCGACGGTCCGGCAACCAGAAAAAACACGACCAGCGCTACGGCGATCAAACCGACCAGCACACCCCCGACTGCTGAGCGCCGGCCGATCAAGATATCCAGACCAATGACCACTAAAATCAACGGCCAAAGCGAAGCCAGGGATGCAAAATTGGCATTGGGAATAACCCCCAGAGTACCGAGCAGCCAGACCACGCCGATGCCGATCAACACCACTGGCCAAAAAAACGAACGATAAGGCCGATGCTCCATTGTGACTTCCTTTCCCGATGATTAACTGTTAATCCAATTGGAATAGCGCGACCAGGTCAGGTATCAGGCCGCCAGTTCGGGCGGCACAACCAGCCACATGATCAAATAGATCAGCAAACCGTGTCCGGCCAGAAGGAATAAAAGCACAAAGACCAGGCGGACGACTGTGGGGTCAAGGTCGAAGTATTTGGCTAACCCGGCGCACACACCGCCGAGCATGGTGTCGGTTCGACTGCGATATAAACGTTTTGGTTCCATGGTTCATTCTCCTTGCGAATATATACGCCCCCGGTCGGATTTAGTTGCAAGGGAACTACCGTCGAACGGCTCTTTGCACAGGATGACTTTGCGCGTGCCTTGAGCTTGCAAGGCGGATCCACCCTGCATAATGGTCAAAAGAACTTCCTGCTCGTCGGTCACCGTTGTCCCGGATATGAAGTCAACCCCGCAGTCAAATAACACCGGTGACAGCGGCGTACTGGGTCCCAGGACCATTATTTTTGCCTGCGGTTGGCACAAAGTCAGCAAATCATCGATGGTATGGTTCAAAATCGTCATGGCAGTAATGGCTACCACATCGGCCTGCGGAACCAGGTCAGGTGCGGCTTCCGCCGGGACATCACCGGGGCGCGGACGTTTTTCCAACACCCACAGGCTGTCCACCTGTTCTCGTAACCATTCCACCTGGGGGAAGTGACCAACCATAGCGACCTTTTTTCCCTTGCCCAGGTGTGCCAGTAGATCAAAGGCATTCAGGTTTTGGAGACAGCCGCTATCCGTGGAAAGGGTCGAGTTGTAGGCTGCCAGTCCGATACTGGTCTCCAGCAGATTGGTCTCGTGCATCCACAGGGCCAGTTCCTGCACGGATTTACGGTGTAAATGCCCGGCGTCCGGCAGTGTGCGGGGTATGCCGTCGCTGCCGAATGCCAGACTGGCGGCCAACCCGCAGCCGCGGCTGGTGACCGCAGTCCAGCGCACCCCCGCGACCACATCCCGCACAACAATCGGCTCTCGGGGTAAATCAGCAATGAGTTTCTCTATAACACTCACAGGCGCGTACCTCCTGTCGAACTAAAAAACCGGTTAATTTCTCGCGAGTTTCATTATAAACCAGCCAGCGCAGCCGGAAATTCAGCCTGGCGGGCGCGGCAACCAGTTAAGGAGAAAGTGGAGTGTGTTTATCCTCGATTAAAAAATTTTCTACTATAATTTCCATATTAGACCAGAAAGACCTGGCAGAGGAGTTCCATGGCAAAAAAGCAATTGGGGTATGTCGAGATGGAGTGGGTTTGCCCACGCTGCGGCAGTAAAAACCCCGGTCCCCAAAAAACTTGTTCAACCTGCGGCGGTCCCCAGCCGCAGGACGTCAAATTTCAGCAGCGCGAGGGGCAGGAGCTCATCCAGGGCGAAGACGCCAAGACGATTGCCCAGGGTGCGCCAGATGTGCATTGCGCATTTTGCGGCACGCGCAACAAGGCGGATGCATTGGTATGCATCCAGTGCGGCGCTGATTTAAAAGAAGCCAAAAAACGAGAGTCAGGCGAAGTGGTGGGTGCTTTCAGTTCGGTCCCTGTGCCCGACCGCCCTTGCCCGTCCTGCGGTCAGATGAACCCGGCTGGCGCGCAGCGCTGTTCCAACTGCGGCGCATCGCTGGCGGTACCGCCCGTTCCTACCTTGCAGGCACCCATCCAACAAGCGGATACGCTGCGCAAGCCAGTGAAAATGAGCCCGCTGGTCAAGATTATCGGCATTATCGGTTTGATCGGATTGCTCATATTATGTGTTGTTCTCGCCATTTCGGCAGGCCGTACCGAAACGGTGTCGGGCTCGGTGCAGAACACCTCCTGGACGACACAGTTGATGATCGAGGAATTCCAACCGGTCACGGCGCAGGGTTGGGCCAATGACATTCCATCCGATGCGGAGGTTGGCGCCTGCGAGTACCGTTATTCCTATACCGCCGACGAGCCGCAGCCGGTTTCCACTGAAGTATGCGGCACACCTTACTCGGTTGACCAGGGTACCGGCTTTGGCGAGGTGGTGCAGGATTGCGTTTACGAAACATATGCCGACTACTGCGAGTACACCGTCTCTCAGTGGGTGGCTGTCGATCAACTTTCGCTTCAAGGCAGTGACCTGTTCCCGCAGTTGCCCCAGGCTGCGCTCGTCAGCAACCAACGCGCGGGTGAGAGCAGTGCGATTTACACCATCCAGTTCAATACCGACCAGGGCGTGCTGGAACTGCGCACCAGTGATCTTAACCTTTATCAGCAGGCGCAAATCGGCAGTCGCTGGTCATTGGAAATCGATGGATCCGGAAATATTGTTAACGCGCAACCTGAGCAATAGGAGAGTGAAAAATGGATTCTACCGCTGGACCGATCATTGCAATCGCATGTTTTGGCGTGTTTGCCCTGGTTTTCACCGTCGTGGGCATCATCATGATCGTCCGCAGCCGCCAGGATAAGAACAAGTTACAACAATCCCTGTCCTGGCCGTCGGTGGACGGCACGGTGCTTGAGTCGCGGGTAATTACCAGCCCAAGCACGGATGACGATGGCGGCGTTGATACCTACCGGCCATACGTCAAGTACGAATATGAGGTGGGCGGCGCTAAATATACCCATGACAAAATGCGCCTTGGGATGGTATTTTCCACCAGCAAGCTAAAAACCTCTCAGGAGGCGGTTACGCGCTATCCGGCTGGCCGATCCGTGAAGGTTTTCATCAACCCGGCCAACCCGGCTGATTCAGTCCTGGAACAGAAAGGCTCATCCACTGCCACTCTGATCATCGGCATCGTTTTGCTGATCATTGGTCTTTGTGTGGGGATTCCCGGGACGATTGGCCTTTTGATCAGCGTTTTCAGGGTCAGTGGGACGGGCGGATAGCGGACAGCAGGCGGGTCAGGGTTCTCCAGCGAAGCGGTCCAGCCGGCAGGCCGCTCTGAAATCTGCTTCATGGAGAAGCAATGATGGCTTCAATCCTGGTTTCCGGTCTGATCAATATCGAGACCACGCTGCGCATAGCCGAATTCCCGCTGGCCTACAACCCTGTCCATTATCCATTTAACGGTATCGAATCCAGCGTCTCGGGGGTTGGCTACAACCTGGCGAAAGCGCTCACACGGTTGGGCAATCCGGTGGAATTTCTCTCGCTGATCGGGCGTAATGATTACGCCGCCGATCTGGTGCGCGCAGCGCTGGTGCAGGACGGCATACCTGACTCTTTTGTGCTTTCGCAGGTGGATCAGACGGCCCAGTCGGTGATCCTTTTTGACCCGAGCGGCAAGCGACAGATTCATGTGGATCTCAAGGATATCCAGGAACAGTTTTTCCCGCCAAAATTGTTCGAAGCGGCAGCGCAGAAATGCGACATTCTAGCCTTATGCAACATCAACTTCTCGCGCGCCATGCTGAAGCCTGCCCGGGCATCCGGTAAACTGGTGGCAACGGACGTGCATGCGATTGGTTCACTCGACGATGCTTACAACCAGGATTTCATGGCCGCGGCGCACATCCTGTTCATGTCACATGAAAACCTGCCGCTTCCGCCGGAAGAATGGGCGCGGGCAGTGCAGGCGCGCTTCAGCAGTGACATCGTGGTCATCGGGTTGGGTGCCGAAGGCTGTCTGTTGGCCGTCCGGCGAGACGGTTTTATCGGGCGCATCCCGGCGGTGTATACCGGGCCGGTGGTCAATACCATTGGGGCCGGTGACGCGTTGTTTTCGGCTTTTTTACATGCCTATCGGAACCATCATGACCCCTACCGGGCGCTGCGGTCTGCAGTGGTGTTTGCCTCATATAAAATCGGCGCCGTTTCAGCAGCGGACGGGTTCCTCTCGGCTGCTGAATTGGAAAATTGGAGTCGCAAGATTTATGGGGATAAATTAATTTAGAAAGTAAACACAAAGGTGATTGATTCAAGATTAAAACGCGAAGGGCGCAAGAAAGGATACGAAGAAGCAATTATAAAGATAGATAATTCAATCCTAAAAGATCAAAGAAATACTATTCTCTGTTGGCCAAGGTAGCGGAGACTACCAAAATAGCAATAACTTTAAATGATTTTGTTTTCTCCGTGAACTCCGTGCCTCCGTGGTGCATATATTCTTCGTAATTATTTTCTTGACCTGAATAGCGCAACTGGCTACAATTGGCGGGTGAATGACACTCAAAAGACCAATCTGGCTGCCCTGGAGCACGCCACCGAGCGCGAAGCGTCCATGGGGGTGGGTAAATTCTTCCGCTTGCTGGGGTTAAGGCTGCTAACCCAGGGGCTTAAGGCCACCGTTCTGTGGATGGCCAATGTCTTCAACCGCAAGTTGATCGACCGGCCGATCCGCAGCCAGTGCCAGGTGACGGAGCAACTGTTCGTCGGGCCGCAGTTCAAACAGCGCGGCTGGCGGCAACTGCAAGCCTGGGGCATAAGCGGGGTGGTCAATCTGCGCCGCGAGTTTGACGATCGATCGCTTGGCGTGGATATTCCTCATTACCTGCATCTGCCGATCACCGATGATGATCCCCCGACGATGGAGGATTTGCAGCAAGGCGTGGCGTTCATTAAACATGAAATCGAAAGCGGCGGCAAGGTGTACATCCATTGCGGGGCGGGGGTCGGCCGGGCGCCAACTATGGCAGCAGCCTATCTGATTTCACAGGGGGATACCCCGGCGCAGGCCATCGACCGCATCCGTGCCGTGCGCAGCTTTATCCGCCTCACTCGCGTACAGCGGGAGCAACTGCAGCGCTATCATGCGCTGGTCAACCGGCATGAAGCTGTAGCAACGCCTGATTAGGGGCAAGACCTAGGATTTTCCAGCTATGAATACTCGATGGTACAGCACAATGCTGCCTGCCACCGCCAGGTTATAGGATGGATAGCGGATTGATTCCAGCCCGATGACCGCCTGGCATTGCTGCAGGACGTGTTCGGGCAGTCCCATAGCCTCGGAACCGAGCAGGTAAACCGCCCGCTCCGGGTGGTCAAAACCTGCTAAAGGTTGCCCGCCCATTTCGACGCCGATCAACTGTGCGCCGTTGGGGCGGTTGGCCAGGAAATCTTCGAGGGTTGAATAGGTGCGCAGCGGAATCTCGTAGACGGCATGCTGGGTATCGCTGGCTTGCTGGCGATAGGCACGTCCGATGGTAAAAATACCGGCAGCCCCAAGCTGGTAGGCTGTGCGCCACAGGGTGCCGATATTGTCGCTGCTGCGCGGGTGAAACACACCGATCTCGAAATAGGTCATGTTTATTTTGAATTGTCTGGAATTGGATATGCATCGAATTATAGTCTGGACTTAGCAAGAAAAACGCTCGACCGTCAGTAGGGGCACGGGGATCAATCGCGATATTCATTGTTCTACAAACCCCGTGCCCGTGCGGGCGGATGTGCTGCAATTGAATCCCTTGACATAATCTAGTATGATATTGGTAAATAATATAGCAATGTGTTTCCAGCACCGCTATAACGCTGGATTATCGGTAGGTAATAGTTACACACGGAAAGGAGTAGGTCATGCTGCAAAAAGAAGCCATCGATGTCAGCCTGGAAGCCAAAAAACTATCGCTTCAATTTCTGGATGAAGTCTTGAAACCCACCCAGGTCCAAACGGTCGGGGTGCGGTTGTGGGACGGAACGAACTGGCCCGATGACAGCCCGCGCCAGGCAATGTTGGTGTTGCAGCATGCAGGTGCTTTGCGCTCCATGTTTGCAGCAAGCACCGAACTGGCTCTGGCCGAAGCCTACCTGTACAATGACTTTGATATCGAAGGTGATATCACCGCGGTATTTGACCTGGCGGACGCGTTGGTTAAAGCCACCAACGGCTGGAGCGCCAAATTGAGTGCCGCCGGCAAACTGCTGCGGCTGCCCAAACGCGAATATGATCGGTCCGGCGGGCGGCAGGCAGCCAGCCTGCAAGGGAAAGTTCATTCTATCGCCCGCGACCGCAAGGCTGTCACCTACCATTACGACGTCTCGAACGATTTTTACCAGTTGTTCCTCGGTGACCGCATGGTGTACTCATGCGCTTACTTTGCCGCCCCTGACCTGAGCCTGGATGATGCCCAGACCGCCAAGCTGGAAATGATTTGCCGCAAACTGCGCCTGCAGCCCGGTCAACGGCTGTTGGATGTCGGCTGCGGCTGGGGCGGCCTGGCCATGTATGCCGCCAGTCATTATGGGGTGGAGGTGTTGGGAATCACCTTAAGTCAACCGCAGGCCGACCTGGCCAACCAGCGCATCAAAGCCGCCAGTCTGGAGCGACGCTGCCGGGTGGAGGTGCGGGATTACCGCGAACTGGATGACTCCCGCCCGTTTGACGCACTGGTCAGTATAGGCATGTTCGAACATGTTGGGGCGGCGCTGCTGCCCATTTATTTCAAAAAAGCAGTTTCGCTGCTCAAGCCGGGCGGGGTATTCCTCAATCACGGCATCGCCCGCCGGCTAACCGATGAACCCGATCCCCGCGGTTCTTTTAGTGACAGGTATGTCTTTCCCGACGGCGAGCTCGAGCCAATCTCAGAGTCACTGCGGGCTGCCGAGGAAGCCAGGCTGGAAGTCCGCGACGTCGAGTCGTGGCGCGGACATTATGCGCTGACGCTGCGCCACTGGGTCGACCGGTTGGAGGCGCATCATCAGGATGCCCTCCAATTTGTCGACGAAGTCACCTACCGCGTCTGGCGTCTGTATATGGCTGGCTCATCGCACGGTTTCCATTCCGGCAGGCTGAATGTGTACCAGTCACTGCTGGTAAAGCCGACGGCTGAGGGTCCCAGCGGTTTGCCGCCTACCCGCGCGGATTGGTATCGGGGGTAGGGTAAAAAAGGTTCTCTTTACTATTCTCTTTCGACCTTCTCAACGACAATGGTGAGACGGGCGGCCAGCGCTGCGATGGCGCCGACCGCTGCCCAGACCGGGATCAGCAATGCACCCACCACGCCAATCGTCAGCGGAAGCTCGACCAGCACTTCGCCCTTCTCATTTTTGATGATGATGCGGCGGACATTGCCTTCATGGATGATTTCTTTGACTTTGGCAAGCAACTGCTCGCCGTCCACTCGAAATTCTTCGAACTTTACTTTTTCATCGACCATTTCAATTCCTCCTAAAGGATCTGGCGGTTGGCAGAGTCGAACGCCTGAATTTGAACCTGTTGAGCCGGACTGCCCGGGTAATCGCCGGCGAAAATCGACCAGATCATAATGTCCGTCCATTCGACTTCAGTCGCGGGGAAGCGTTCGCGCAGGGTGGCTTCATGGATGAACCCCAATTTACGCGGCACTGCGGCGCTGCGGTGATTGAGCGGATCGCAGTGTATCTCCACCCGGCGCGCATCCATAATTTCAAATGCCGCCCTCACCAACGCCGCGCTGACCTCGGTGGCAAAGCCCTGGTTGATCATCTCATGGTCGATCCAATAACCAATCTCGAAAGCCCGGTCGCCGACCCGCTTGTGCAGGCCGGTGCCGCCTACCACTCGTGTTTCTCTGGGGTCAAAAATTCCGTACACATAATCCACGTCCGTGTCGAAGCGCGAACGCCAGTGGCGGAAGCGTTCGATCTTCACCTGCAATTCCTCTGGCTCGTTGCGAGCGAAAGGCAGCCAGGGGAGTAGATGGTCAACGTTGGCCTCGATGGCGGTTTTCATTAGCGGGGCGTCTGTTGGATTCCAGCAGCGGATGACCAGACGGGGCGTTATGATTCGGTAGGCAGGTCCTGGGATGGCGGTCGTCACGAAAAAAACTCCTTGGGTAAGGAAAAAAATTGTGAAAATTTATACCCATTAGCATACAACGGTCACGGACTGATTTCAACCGGCTTGATATTTAATACGGCTAAAATGCGTCCCAGGTTGCGCAGGCTTACACCGGCTGGCCTTATAATTAACTGAATTTTCCTCCGAGGAGAACCTCTGTGACGGTTGTCGCGCAACATACGATCCATACCATTCAAGCTGCAGTACAGGCGCGCAGCGCGCTTTTCGACGCGCGCCATTCCGCCGGCATTCGGCTGTTTAATGGCTACACTGAAGGTTGTCCCGGGCTCATCGTTGACCTGTACGCCCGCACCCTGCTCATTTTCAATCAGGCTGATCCTCCCAGCGAGCTCGAATCGATGCTCCTGCTGCTGCACCACTGGCTGCTGGAGCAGTTACCGTGGCTGCAGGCGGTGGTAGTCAAGACCCGCCACGCGGAGGATGCCGACAGCCGCCGCGGGGTGCTGGTCCACGGCGACCAGCCCGCCCGTGAAATCACTGAACACGGCGTGCGCTATGCCGTTAATTTGACCCTCAACCAGGATGCTAGCCTGTACCTTGACACGCGCAACCTGCGCGACTGGCTAAAGCGGACGCTTAAGGGTAAGCAGGTACTGAACGCTTTTGCTTATACCGGCAGCCTGGGGGCGGCTGCCCTGGCCGGCGGCGCTGCCCGCGTGATTCAATTGGATTTAAGCGCCAAGTTTTTATCCCTGGCGCGCCAAACCTACAGCCTGAACGGATTTGAGGTGCGCGGCCAGGATTTTTTGGCAGGCGATTTCTTTCGTCAGGTTGCCCGGTTGAAAGAATCTGGTGCACTGTTTGACTGCGTCATACTCGATCCGCCCTTCTTTTCGGTTACGCCCGCCGGGCGGGTTGACCTGACAGCCGAGGCGGCGCGATTAATCAATAAGGTTCGGCCATTGGTGGCGCATAACGGCTGGCTGGTGGCGGTGAACAACGCATTGTTTGTCAGCGGAAGCGCGTATTTGGATTCGCTGCGTGAATTAGGCAACAACGGCTACCTGCAGCTGGAAGAGATGATTGCCGTTCCGCTGGATGTCACTGGCTATCCCGAAACCGTCCATGAACCGCTTTACCCGGCTGATCCCGCGCCGTTCAACCACCCGACGAAGATTGCGGTGCTGCGGGTGCAGCGTAAAGATCAGGCCGTGGCTGTAATCAGCGTTGATTAATAATAGGAGCGAAGCATCCTGAATACCTGGTGTTTTTCAATAACAGAGATGTTCACCGGATGCTTCGCCCTTACACTCAGATTGGCGCCAGGTTGGCGGTTTCCTGCTGCCTGCGGCTTTCCATCAGCCGGATGATGACGACACCGCCAATGATCAACAAGCTCCCGATCACCTGTGCGGTGGTAAAGCGCTCATCGAGCAGGAGATAAGATTGGACCGCTGTCATGGCTGGTTCCAAGGTCGCCAGCAGGTTGACGACAGAGGCCGGCAGATAGGTCAGGCTGTAGTTGTATAGTCCATACCCGCCAATGGTTGGACCCAGCCCGAGCATGACCAGAGCAATCCAGCCGCGGCCGTCCAGAACCGGCAGTAGAGACGGGCTTCCCAGCGTGATGCCGCCCAGTTCGGGCAGGATAAAGTTATAGACAGCCAGCAGCCCGGCTGCCAGCATGAATGTGTAAGTCAGCGCGGTCCAGGAAGAAATGCCGCGCTGCGCCGAGATTTTTCCCATCAGCGAATAAGCGGTAAATACCAGGCCGGAAACCAGTCCGGTGATCACCCCAACCGCATTACTTTGCCAGGCCGCCGGGTCGTAGGCTCCCGCCACCAGTACGCAACCGCCAATGCCTAAAATCACCGCCACAATTTTTTGCAGGCTCATATCCTCGCCGAATAATCGCCAGGCAATCAGTGCGGTGAAGGCGGCAGAACTGTAAACCATCACCGTAGAGACGGCTGCACCGTTCAAGACTACGGACACTGTCCACAGGGCGTTAAGCCCGGACAGCAGAATGCCGTAACCGATTACAAAATACCACTGACTGCGCGGCAGGCGCAGCAATGCGGGCCGGACGGCGCGCAGCACCAACCAGACAGTCAGACCGGCGATGCCATCCCGCCAGGCAGCCAGCAAAAATGGCGGCAGGTGATAGCGCGTGGTTAAGTAGGCTATAAAAGTTGCTGTAGCAGACCAGACTGCAACCCCAAAGATGGCAATGACATATCCCCGGCCGACGGCCGGTTTTGGATTGTTTGGTATGGGCTGGCTCAAAATCGTTGGCTCCAGATTAGGAATAGCCCAATCTTACCACGCGACTGCGGCCAGTTAGAAAGATGTTTGCAGCCGCCGGTTACTCACTGACCTGATGCCCGGCGGCGGCGAGCGCTGCCAGCGCGGTTGGCAAATCGGGTTCGGCTACCAGCACGTAATCGGTGTCGTAAGTTGCAATTGAGAGGATGGAAACCTGCGCTTCTGCCAGCGGGTTTAGCACGGATGCCAGCACGCCGATCTGGGTGAACTCGAATGGCCCCTCCATTTTGAGCGCACGCCAACCACCCTCCGAGCGAAAACCAGCGGGCACCAGGTTGGCATCGCACAACAGCGAGAATTCGTCCGGGGTGCGGGTAATGGTGAGGAATTTAGAATTCCAGGCCCACTCCGGCATGGGGGTGTCGGGTTCGAGCTGGCAAATAGCCAGCGGCTGGGGTAAAAGCGTCAGGCGGTAGGCAGTTGTTTCCATTGGGCATCCAATCTTTTGAGTTATTCCATGGACCATCTGTTTATATTGCGAAGTTTGCACCACTCGAATGGTTAGCTACCGCAAAGTGCTGTTCGGCGAGCGTTTTACGTCACTGGCCGGTCTGAAACGCAGTGCTGCCCAGGCCTCATCGATGGCGGCAATTGCGATCCCAACCCAACCGGCGTCCCAGAGCACGTCCCAACCGATATCGCGGTTGATATCGGTCTGTACGTTCTTTGACTTTTTGGGATAGATCATCCACACTACCCCACCGCCGCGGGCTGCCTGCGTGCTTTCCAGCGCCTGGGCATCCACCTCCGCCTTGTTGTGCACGAACTGCAGCACCACATCAAACGTCCCCTCCACGGCGGTCAGCAATTGGACGCCGTCTGGCAGCGGTTCCAATTTTTCCAGATACCTTGGCGGCGCATTGCGTACCAGGAGGCGGCTGCCGGAGCGGATTAATAGTTTTTTTGCCAGTGGATTGTCCATTCAACACTTTCCTGAGTTTAATCCTGGTAGCGGTAGCGATTTTTCCAGATGACTTTGACTGTGTCACCTTCCGCGATTTGACCCGGTAAATCCACCACGGCCACCAAACCACGCCGGTGCATGGCGTGTTTGACAAAGGCTGCGGTCAGCCCATCCCGGTCAGGGAAGCGGGATTGAATAATTTTCCCGGGGCCAGAACACGGGTTATTCGAATGGGTCACATACAGCACCGCGCCGCTGGAAAAGAACAACCGGGCGCCGGGTTCCAGCCTGGTAAGGTCGGGAATGCCGCTGAGCAGCAGGTTTGCCCCCAGCCATTCCGGCAATAACTCTGGCAGGTCCAGGCTGGCGGCCACAATCGCCAATTCTTCCAGCGAGACAATGCTGACCTGACGGTCGTTGAAGATTTGTGTTCCGCGCGGACAGAACGGCGTGCGGCTGTCTGCGGGGTGAGTCAAGCCGGCGTGCTTGTCACCCGCAAATCCTTCTACAGTCACTTGAACATTCTTAACGCGGGTGGTGATCAGCGTATCGGTTTGCTGTCCGACCAAAACGGCGGACGTTAATCCGGCCAGATTATTCTCCAAAGTGTCCCTTCCTTCGTCTCTCTTTTTTGCGGCGCGCCTTCCAGACTTCGCCGGCGATCACCGCGCCGGGTAGGGCAGCTCCAAACGGGCAGATCTGTTCGATTCCGCGGCGCACCTGGGCTTGAATCCAATCCATGATCATCTGCTCCATATCATCCACCTGCTGGCGCGCCCACTCGCGGATTTTGGCTTCGAGCTCCGCTTTCTTATCCTCGAGTTCAGGCGGAATGACGATGACGTTGATCAAGATGGGCTTATCGCTAAAAACCTGCGTACCGCGCGCCAGTTGCCATTGCGAGACGAACACGCCCGTTTTCTCGAACGGGAGCGAGACCCATTTCAGGGTTATTTTTTCTCCGGGGGCGACATCCTGCGGCAGGTCCATCCGCTCACCGGCGCCCCAGTCGTTACGCTGGTTGAGCAAGGCCACTTCGCCCATGCGCCAGGGTTCGCTGCCGGTATTGGCGAGGGTGAGTTCGATCTCGAGGGTCTGCCCTTCGACCGCCACTGCCCAGTCGGTCTGGTCAGCGATTTTCACCGCGTAGGCAGCCTGCTCACCGGCGGTAATGCCAACCGCCTGTGGGATGGGTCGGTCTGAATAAACTTGCGGCTGGTTGTCGCACATCATTTGGGCCGAGTCGCCGCCGTCCAGCATGATGACGTCGTCGGCGCCGAAGGCGCGCAACACCCCGGCAGCGTCAGCAGCCTTGCTGGTTTTCGATGAAATGAACGCCACCGTTTCCAGGCTGCCGTTTTCGTCTGCATCGTCAACACCGGCAAAGGTGCGGCCAATCAGTGCGGACGAATCTTTGTTGGCGTCTTCTGCCAAACCTGCCAATATATTTGGCGCATCCGAAGCAGGCAACACCTCGCTGCTCAGGGTGGTGATGCGGGCGTGATCCGACCACAGCTCGAGCATGCGCTTCTGGTCGGGGAACTCCTCCCGGCCGTAGCCTTCGGACAGGATTTGGCCGTCAACTTTGAGCGGGAAGGCCAGGGCAGCCGGGTCGGCATCGGTGGCGAAGAAGCTGCCATTGACCACACAGAAGGCGTCCGGCTCGGTAACGGTGAAGGAATCCCAGAATTGTTGCAAGGATTGGCGGGTAAAGGTTGGGTTGTTTCCGCCGTAAGCTCCGCCGCCCGAACCTGCATCCGCCACCGCGCCTGATAGCAGGTGCACTCCTGCGCCTTTGGAAAGATCGAATACCAGGACGTAGTCGGGAGTGCCGCCAGCGTAATCTTTGCGATAGAGGTCAACCCCGGGTGCGCTGTCGATCAATTCAAAGTCCGGCGGCGGGGGCGTAGCCGGTGCGGCGCCAGCCTGCGCAGAGAGGGTTGGCAGGGATAAAGTAAGCAACGTCGTCAGCACAGCCAACTGTGCTAAAAAGGAAACTCTTTTCATGTCTGTATTATATAAGAATGTTGCGGATATTTGCGTACAGGTAGGAGGTTGCCCGGCATTTGTCATTACGAGCGGCGCGAAGCAATCTGCGTCCATCGGATAGCATGGAAGATCCGTAGGTCGGGTTGCCCGCACCCTGTGAGTGAGCGGATGATAAAAAACTGGATAATCATAAAGCACGACTGCGAAACCCGACAAGATTGGGAGCTTAATCGGACCGATGAAAATTGCCTGCGAGAAAAATTACTTACGTACGATCTGTAGGTCGGGTTGCCCGCACCCACAGGGTGCCCTGCGGGCAGGGCACTCTGCGAGTGAGCGGACGATAAAAATCCGGATAATCATAAAACACGCCAGTGAAACCCGACAAAATTGGGTGCTGAAATCGTTAGCTGCGATTATTCATCTTTCGTTGTTCCCTACCACAAACGATGAAAATTGCCTGCGATACAGAATGACGTCGGGTATCGGGACTGCAAGCGAAATCTACGATAAACGTTTTTTGTCGTCCCTTGACCCGACCTACGAATTTTGTCTGCTATTGCAGATTGCTTCGGCACTACTTGCCTTGCAATGACATCCCTTACCCCGGCACGATCTGATTCAACAACAACAGCACAATCATGCCGGTTGCGATGACCAGCAATGAATTCTTGCTGCGCACGCCAACCAGGATGGCTGCCATTCCGGCCAACAGGCGGGCATTGCCAAGTGATAGAAAAACTGCGCCATCGCGAATGAGCAGTTCCTGAAAGACAATGGCCGAAAGCACCGCTGGCGGCACAAACCGCAAGGCGCGCTTCACTACCTCGGGCGGATCGATAATTCCGAACAGGAATATGAACGACAGACGCGTGAGATAGGTTAGCGCCCCGCCGGCAATTAAAGCTGCCCAGATGTTCACCGGCGTTTTCCTTCCACCAGCATGCCGGTTACGATACCGGCAATTGCGGCTGCAACCAGGCCTAGCTTATACGGCAGCGGATAAGCCAGCAGCGCCATCACACCGGCCGCCAGGGCGGCTGCCACGGACGCTCGGTCGCGCAAAAGCGGCAGGGTCATGGCGATGAAGGTCAGCGCCGCAGCAAAATCCAAAGACCATGCCGCCGGAATCACCGTCCCCAGGAAAATCCCCGCCGCGGTGCTGATCTGCCAGAATGTCCACAATGCCAAACCGGCCCCCAGGAAAAACCAGTGGCGATACGTGTTGATCCCTTCGCGCTCATAATTCAAAATGGTGACGGCGTACGCTTCGTCGGTCAGCAGGTAGCTGAGTCCGGCTTTCCAGGCCGTTGAGAGATGTTTGGTGTAGGGCGCGATCGAGGCGCTGTAGAGGGCATGCCGCAGGTTCAGGATGAAAATGGTCATGACCAGCACCAGGGTTGGCACACCGCCCGCCACCAGTTGGGCAGTGGCAAATTGGGCTGAGCCGGCAAAGACAATCGACGACATCGCCTGGGCGGCGCTGGCTGGCATGCCGCTGCTGACGGCCACCACACCGTAAATCATGCCAAAGGGAAAAACCCCTACGATGAGGGGTAGCTCAGCCCGCACTCCAGCCCAGAATTCCCGGGCCATATGCTGGCGAGGGTTTACGCCATTCACGGCTGCGTTCACGGTTGGCAGCTACTTGAGTTCGTAGCGGTACAGGTTGGTCTGGCGCAATTCAAATCCGACGCGCCGGTACAGGCGGTTAGCGGCTTCGCGCGAGGGACGCGAAGTCAGATCCACGGTTTTTGCGCCTAATTCGGCCGCGCGCTCCAAAGCAGCGCGAGTTAACAGCTCGCCAATTCCCTTGCCGCGCATGGCAGTATCCACAACCACATCCTCAATCCAGGCACGTACACCGGTTGGGATGCGGAAGGTCACCAGGGTCAAGGAGCCGACGATTTGGCCGCCGAGGTCAAGGTCGCGGGCAATAAAAAAAGAATCGTTATCGGCGATTTCTTGCAGTTCGGCCCGCGAGGGAATAACCGCGCTGGAACTCAACTGGGGCAGCAGACGGGTAAATGCCTGAACGACTTCATCGGTGACTTCAGTGAGCAGGGATATTTCCATGATCAGCGCTTTCTTTAAAGGGAATACTGAAGCGGTTCCCCCGATTTTACTCGATTCCCGGTTGTTTGAGCGGTTTCCTCCCGCGCGCCAGGAATTCGACCCCCTGCGCCAGCAGCCCGATCTGGGTAATAGCCAGCCAGATCAACAAGAGCGCGGCTGCCAGGGTTGCCAACCGCAACTGTCCCGGCAGTTCCTGGCGGAAATCCTTCGCCCGCTTTTGCATATCCGCTACCAATGTCTGGTATTCATCAATCACCAGCAAGGCATCCGCAATGCTGAGCCCAATTTGATCAGTGCTCTGTGCGATGTCGCCAAGGTCCGAAGTGATCATGGTGAGATTCTTGTCAGCTATATCCAACCCGCTTTTGGCGTCCCGTAAAGAGCGCGGGATGGCATTCAGGCTGTCAGAAATTTCGCCCAGGGTTTCGTTCAGTGGTACGTCCGGGTTATAGACCAGCGTCCCAAAAAACGGGATTCTGCTGAGCGAAGTCAACACATTATCGATATTCTTAGCGCTGGTCTGAGCAGAATCCAATGAATCCTGGGTGGCTTCGATGGTTCCCGGCAAATCCTTGCCAAGCAGCGTGCTCAAGGCGGTGAGGGTGGGGTCCATGCCCTGCAGCGACTCATTTACCCCGTCTAGCGTGCTGACCAGCGAAACCAGCGCCGAGTCCGCTGCCTGCAGCGAACTTTCCGCGGTTTCCAAACCATCGCTGCTGATCGCCAGCGCCCGATCCAGGTATTCCAGCGCACCCAACAGATTGGCGGAAATGCGGCTTGAAAAGCCTCCCAGCAGGATCAGACCGGCCAGGCTCAGTCCCAGTCCCATGACCGCCGCAATAATCAAAACCAGACCGGTGATGCGCGAGAAGATTGGTTTCATCAGGAACCTGAGACTGTCAGTAAATATTGTGAATACGCGTTTATTGGGGTAAAAATCCCCCTACCAGGCATAGATTTTATCCGAGAAGTAAACCAGCCGGATGTGGGAAACGGTATTCGGTGGGGTTTATGAAAGCTGTTGTCCACCTTTAAGCGAATCCTGCAGCCGTTTTAATTCATCCCATTGGCCAGCGGCGGCAAGTCTGGCCTGTTCCGGCCAGGAGGAAGGGTCGGTCATGAAAATCCCTGCGGTGGCCAGGGCGACGAGCAATCCTTCCGGATCTTCATTGGACAGTTGTTTGAAGGTGTGGATATCTGCCTGATTTAATATTTTGGCAATTTTGGGGCCGATTCCCTCAATGAGCGTAAAATCATCCGCATTGAGGAAATCCATGTCGAATCCTTGCTGGACTGGAATATCCTCATCGCCAAAGTCCAGAAAGGGGGAAGGAGCAGCCTGAAGTTCGGGAGGAGCTTCTGAAGGTTCTGCAGGTTCGGGTTCGTTGGCGTACGGCCCATAGTCGATCTTGTCATCTTCCAATTCTAATGCGGTCCCCTGGCGGTTGGTTTTCGCTGGCGCGGAGGTAGCTAGCCGACCTTCTTCAAGTTCGTCGCCTTCTTTTTCCTTGGGGCGGTTGAACAGCATCCAGAACAGGATAATTAATGTGACCCCCATCAATCCCCAGAACCACATGGGGATACCAGACTTTTCTTGTTGGGTAAGGGCTGAAGGCAACTGGTAGGCCAGGGCCTGGACCAAATTGGGTGACAGGATCATGCTCATTAACTTCCTCCCTGGAGAAAACCGACGCTTATTTCCGCAAGAACCATGGTTTACTTTACATCAATTTAAAGAAGGTGTCAAACTTACTGGCCGCCAGATTGTCGTGGTACGGATCAAAAACGCCAGCGGGTGGCTGACTGCGGGAAATCCCGTTCGCGGAAGGCGAATACCGTGCGCGCTCGCACTGCATAGGTAATATTTTCAGGGTCAGGCTCCGCTTCTTCAGGCATATTGGGGTATTTTTTGGAAATTGCGGCGGTTATCCGGTTAAACAACTCCCGATCCGCGACCTCCTCCACCACGCCTTCGATGATAACAGCTTCATCACCGCTTTCAGTATGGCAACTGACCGCGGGGTTGGCCGCCAGGTTCAAGGCTTTACGCGATTTTCGTGATGTGCCAAAGAACAATTGGTCGTCCAGCCAGACGCCCCACACCGGCATGGCGTGCGGTAGTCCGTTGGGACGTGTGCTGCTGATCCAGTAGTTACGTGACTGGGTCATCTGCTGCCGGACCCACTCCCAGCTCAGCAGGCCTTCGGCGCTGCCGGAAATCCCATAAGCATCCGGCATTTCGGGACGCGTCCCAGGGTTGGCAGGTGGTTTTTGCATCATTTCCTCCAATATCCGGTTCAATCCAGGTAATTTTACCTTAGGCTGCGATACAATTTTCAAACGGAGGACTCATGCGTGATTCTTTTCCTGACATGAACCAGTTGGTGTGGCGCTCCATTGAGCCCAAGGATGAAGCGGCATTGGTTGAGTTGGACGCCGCCTGTAAAAGCATTGACGGCGAAGAACCGGTCAGTAACCTGCCAGAAGATGCGCTGAAAGCGGCTGCCATTCACAGCGATAATTCGCTGTGCGTGGCGGTGCGCGATCAACTTGCTGCTGTTGGCTGGTTGCTGGTCAGCGAGCCCGCAGAAGGGGTGCAACGCATCAGGTTGGGGGGGCAGGTGCATCCGGAATTTCGCCGCCGGGGGATTGGCGAGGCATTATTGTCCTGGGCGGAATTACGCGCGCTTCAAGTAGCGCAGCCGGGCCTGACCCTGCAACTGGTAATCACGAATGAAGCGTTGACCGAGGGTGCCAATGTGCTTTACCTGGAGTACGGGTATGAAAATGTCCTTACCGAGCAGATGCTGGTGCGTCCGCTGGATGAAGTGGCGCTGCCCGATCCCCTGCCTGAGGACCTGACGGCGCGCGCATGGGACGCCGCCAGTGCGCCGCTTTTCTTTCAGGCTTATGCCGAAGGGTTCAGCGACCGGTTGGGAGATATCGTACCCGTGCAGGCGGAGTGGATTGCGAGCTACGCAGAGGAGGATGAGCAATTTCGCCCGGATTTGTCTCGGGTGGTGCTTGAAGACGAGAAACCGGTGGGATTCGTCACCTGCGAAGTGGATGGGAAAACCGGCTGGATCTCGCAGATTGCCGTGGTTCAGGAGCACCGCCGGAAAGGTCTGGCGCATGCCTTGTTGTTAGATGCATTGCAACGCTTTCAGCAAGAAGGCTGTGAAGAAGCAGCTTTACACGTCAATGCCAATAATGCCCGGGCTGCTGCTGTGTTTGTTGATGCCGGCTTTGTCCCACGGTTGATCCGGGCAAGGTTTATGAAAGAAATTGCGCTGGGTATGTAGCGCTTCGGCAGGCTCACTCACAGACTGCCCGCCAGGTTTAAGCACGTGCATCGCACGAGAGAACCTGCCCGCCAGAGTTTGGCTCACAGCCAAGAGTACGTGCATCGCACGAAAAACAATAAAAGAGGCGCCCAACGGCGCCCCTTTTTATCTTAATTCCAACCCCAGCTTAGTGACTGGCTTCGAACTCTTTCATCGCATCTACCAGTACCTGGACGCTTTCCAGCGGCAGAGCATTGTAGAGCGAAGCGCGGAAACCGCCGACCGAGCGGTGTCCCTTCAATCCGACCATTCCTTTGGTCTTGGTCAGGGCTAGGAACTCCTCTTCGAGTCCTTCGTATCCCGGGGCCATCACAAAAGTGACGTTCATGCGCGAACGGTCTTCCTTGGCGACCGTGCCAACGAACAATTTACTGTCATCGATGGCTTTATAAAGCAAATCGGCTTTGGCCTTGTTGATGCGTTCCATTCCGGGCACGCCGCCCAGTTTTTTCAGCCAGCGCAGCGTCAGCATGCCGGAGTAGATCGGCAGCACAGGCGGGGTATTGAACAATGAATTCTCTTTGATGTGCGTGCGGTAATCCACCATGGTGGGGATGGCACGGCTGACTTTGCCGAGCAAATCTTCGCGCACGATGACGAAGGTCACGCCAGCCGGGGCAAAGTTCTTCTGGGCTCCACCGTAGATCAACCCATACTTCGATACATCCACCGGGCGGGAGAAGATATCCGATGACATGTCTGCCACCAGCGGTACCGGGGAATCGATGTCTTTCAAAAGCTCGGTTCCGTAAATGGTGTTGTTGGTGGTAATGTGGAAGTAATCAGCGTCCGCTGGAATCACATAATCTTTGGGGATGTAGGTGAAGTTCTTATCCTCTGAGGAGGCGACTGCCTCGACCGCGCCGATCATTTTGGCTTCCTTGTAGGCCTTTTTAGCCCAGGTGCCGGTGATCAGGTAAGCTGCTTTTTTCTCGAGCAGGTTGTAAGGAACATGGAAAAATTGCGTGCTGGCTCCGCCGCCGACAAACAAGACTGCGTATCCCTCTGGAATTCCGAGCAGTTCTTTGAAGAGTGCGACGGTCTCATTCATCACGGCTTCAAATTCTTTGCTGCGGTGCGATACCTCCAAAAGGGATAGGCCCGTCCCGGCGAAATTTTTTACCGCTTCGATGGTTCCATCGATGGTTTCTTGTGGAAGAATGGAGGGACCGGGATTGAAATTGTGTTTTTTCATGCATTCCTTCCTTGTCGGAAATATGGGATTGGCAACAAAAAAGCAGGCCGATATATGCCCAATCTCTATTATAGAGAGTGTTGAGGGAATAGGCATAGTGAGAGAGTTCACAGTTTCGCTATTCGTTTGTCAGATGCTTGACGTCGAGGCAGGGCAGCGGGTGAGTGTCATAATACAAAATGATGAATTTTCAACTAATATGGTAATTTTGTTTGACTTTGTCTAATTCGATTGGTATCATTTTGGTAAACACAAGGGATAATCCGGCTTTAAACATCGACACTTCATTCAAGCCGGCTTCTCAATCGCCACTTAGTTTCCTCCACGAGGTGTAATGGAAGCTCAACAATCACCCGGAGGGCGTTTCCGGGCATCCCTGGTCGAAGAAAAGCCACTTCAGGTGGTGGGGGTCATTAATGCCTATGCGGCCCGGTTGGCTGAAAAGAGCGGATTTCGGGCTGTGTACCTTTCCGGAGGCGGCGTGGCAGCCGCCAGCCTGGGGGTGCCAGATCTTGGCATAACCACCCTGGAAGACGTGCTGGTGGATGTACGCCGCATAACCGCCGCAACCGAACTGCCATTGCTGGTCGATGTGGATACCGGCTTTGGCAGTGCGTTTAATATTGCCCGCACGGTCAAATCACTCATCCGTGAGGGCGTCGGGGCATTGCACATCGAAGATCAAGTGCAGGCCAAACGCTGTGGTCACCGCCCCGGCAAAGAACTGGTTGCATCCGACGAGATGTGCGACCGGCTTAAAGCCACAGTCGATGCCCGCAGCGATCCGGATTTTGTCATTATTGCCCGGACTGATTCTCTGGCCGTCGAGGGATTACAGCCCGCCCTGGAGCGGGCCAAGGCCTACGTCGAGGCTGGCGCCGACATCATTTTTGCCGAGGCGGTCACGGATCTGGCGATGTACCGCCAGTTTTCACAGGCCGCCGGTGTTCCCATTCTGGCGAACATCACTGAGTTTGGCCAAACGCCGCTTTTTACGCTGGAAGAACTGGCTGGCGCGGATGTCAGTCTTGTTCTTTACCCGCTTTCAGCCTTCCGCGCCATGAGCGCTGCTGCGCTGAAGGTATATCAAACCATCCGGACTACCGGAACCCAGCAGGGGGTAATCGATCTCATGCAAACCCGCACAGACCTGTACGAAGTTCTCGATTATTTTGCGTTCGAACAAAAGCTGGATGAATTATTTTCAAGGGAGAAATCAAAATGAGCGAACAGGTTATGGAAGAGAAGAAAAATGTAAAGAAGTCCGTTCAGCTTTCGGGGGTTGTGGCCGGGAACACCGCGATATGTTCTGTGGGAACGCTGGGGCATGACTTGCGCTATCGCGGCTATGATATCAACGACCTGGCCGAATTTGCCACCTTTGAGGAGGTTGCCTACCTGCTGGTGCATGGAGAATTGCCGGTCAAAAGCGAGTTGGATCGCTACCGCCGCAAGTTGAAAAACCTGCGCGGACTGCCGGCGCCGGTTAAAGCAGTGCTCGAATCCATTCCGGCGGCTGCCCATCCGATGGATGTGCTGCGCACCGGTTGCTCAATCCTTGGGTCAGTGCTGCCAGAGCGCGAGGACCGCCATGAAGAGGGGGCGCGGCATATCGCCGACCGCCTGCTGGCGGTTTTCCCCTCGATGCTGTTGTACTGGTATCACTTCGCGCATCACGGCCGGCGCATCGACGTCGAAACCGACGATGAATCGATAGCCGGACATTTCCTGCACCTGCTGCATGGGCGCAAGCCGACAGAACTGCATGAAAGGGCGCTGGACATCACCTTCATCCTATATGCAGAACATGAATTCAACGCATCTACCTTCACCAGTCGGGTGATCACCGGCACCGGGACGGACATCTACTCGGCGATTACGGGGGCCATTGGCGCGCTGAAGGGCTTCAAGCACGGCGGAGCCAATGAAGGCGCCATGGAAGTGATCGAGCGATACGGCACAGCCGCTGAAGCGGCCGCCGATGTTCATAAAATCCTGGCCGAACACGGCATCATCCTTGGGTTTGGCCACCCGGTATATACCATCTCTGACCCGCGCGCTAAAATCCTCAAGGGGCTGTCCTGCTCGCTGTGCAAGGATTTTGGTGACGAGACACTGTGCGACATCGCCGAACAGATCGAAGATGTTATGTGGGACGAGAAGCGCATGTTCCCCAACCTGGATTGGTACAGCGCGGTCGCGTACCACATGCTGGGCATCCCGACCTTTATGTTCACCCCGCTATTCGTCATGGCGCGTACCTCCGGCTGGTCGGCGCATATTATCGAACAGCGGCAGGACGGCAAGATCATCCGCCCGGCAGCCAACTACATTGGACCTGACCCGCTTGAATTCACCCCACTTGGAAAACGCGGTTAAACATTCATATGTCAGGGCGCATCTCGAACATCCGACCGCAGCCCGACCAGGTGCTGGTCGATATTGCGGATTATGCCAGCACCAGCGTAATTGACAGCCGCGAGGCTTACAGCACCGCCCGATTGTGCTTGATGGACACGCTGGGTTGCGGATTGGAAGCGCTGTCCTATCCGGCATGCACCAGGCTGCTGGGCCCAGTTGTGCCGGGGACGATCGTCCCCAATGGAGCGCGGGTGCCCGGCACTTCCTATGTGCTCGACCCGGTGACGGCTGCCTTCAACATTGGGGCGATGATCCGCTGGCTGGATTTCAATGACACCTGGCTGGCGGCAGAATGGGGACATCCCTCCGATAATCTTGGCGGTATCCTGGCGGCTGCCGACTGGCATTCCCGCACGCGGATCGCCGTAGGCAAGCCGCCGCTCACCATGCGCGACGTGCTGACCGCCATGATCAAAGCCCACGAGATTCAGGGTGTGCTGGCTTTGAAAAACAGCTTCAACCGCGTCGGCCTGGATCATGTCTTGCTGGTAAAGGTTGCCAGCACTGCGGTGATTACTGCCTTGCTGGGCGGAACGCGAGAACAGTTGATCAACGCGCTTACCAACGCCTGGATCGACGGCCAATCACTGCGTACCTACCGCCACGCGCCTAATACCGGATCACGCAAATCGTGGGCGGCTGGCGATGCCACTTCGCGGGCGGTCCGCCTTGCGCTGCTGGCGCTGAGTGATGAAATGGGTTACCCCTCGGCATTGACTGCCCCCACCTGGGGTTTTTATGATGTGCTTTTCAAGGGAAAACCATTCCAACTGGAGCAGCCCTACGGCTCGTATGTAATGGAAAATGTGCTCTTCAAGATTTCCTTCCCGGCTGAGTTCCACGCGCAAACTGCCGTGGAGGCAGCGCTCCAACTTTACACTGGAGTGCATTCCCGCCTGGATGAAATCGAAAAAATTGTCATCACCAGCCACGAATCAGCCATCCGCATCATCGACAAAGTCGGGCCGCTTTACAACCCGGCCGACCGCGACCATTGCATCCAATATATGACGGCCGTCGGGCTGATCTTTGGCGAACTGACGGCAGAATATTATGAGGATGCAGCCGCCAGCGACCCGCGTATCGATGCGCTGCGCGAGAAGATGGTGCTGGTTGAAAACCCGCAGTACAGCCGGGATTATCTGGACCCGGACAAACGCTCGATCGCCAATGCCGTGCAGGTGTTTTACCGCGACGGTACCCACTCCGAAAATGTGGTTGTCGAATATCCACTTGGGCACCGCCGCCGCCGGGAAGAGGGCATTCCGTTGCTTATCCAAAAGTTCAAGACTAACCTGGCCCGGCGTTTTTCTGTCACGCAGGCAGAAAAGATCATGGAAGCTTGCGGCGATCAGGTACAATTGGAAGCTATGTATGTCCCTGAATTTGTCGACCTTTTCGTCGTTTAGCACCAAAACAGCCCGAAGGAGAGAGATAGTGACGGAAATTGATGGACGAGTCGATCTGGAAAGGATGGCCAAGGCCTACGAGGATGGCAAGGAACGCTACCTGGCAAACCCCGGCAGTTCGACGGTTACGCTGCGCGCCACCGCCAAACTGGTTAAAAACGCTTATCTGGAAGGACGCATCGGAAAGTATCACTTTGCCTGCGACGAACCGGTTGCCAGGGGCGGCGAGGATGCGGCGGCCAGCCCGCTCGAGTACTTCCTGGCGGGAGCTGCCTTTTGACTGCTCTCCCAAATGGTGCAGTTTGCACACCTTTACCAGGTAGTTCTGCGGGACGTTGACGTGGATTTGCGGGCTACTTTTGACTCCGGCGACAAATTCGATATTGGCGGACCCGGCGCGGCCTTCCAGAAGGTTATTTACCGGGTGACCGTCGACAGCCCGTCACCCGAGGAGCAAGTGCAACGCCTGCTGGAACACGCCGAACGCGGCTGCCACACCGCTCAGTCGTTGCGTCAGCCGGTAGCTGTGGAAATCGAAGCCGTGATTAAGAACAAATCAGCCGGTTAAGGAATAAACTATTATTCATAAAAATCTAAAGGCGAGGGTATGATGGATAAACAACGAATCACAGTAGCTGCCGGTGACGGCATTGGACCTGAATTACTGCGGGCGGTATTGCATGTTTTCGAGGGCGCGAATGTCCCGCTGGACTACGATGTCGTCGAGGTGGGGGAACAGGTTTACCTCAAAGGCATTACCACCGGCATTCCGACAGACGCCTGGGACGTCATCCGGCGTAACAAGGTGATGCTCAAGGCACCAATCACCACCCCCCTGGGCGGTGGCTATAAGAGCATCAATGTCACCCTGCGAAAAGCGCTCGGGTTATTCGCCAATGTACGCCCGGTCAAGGCGTACACCCCTTACGTACCCTCCAATTTCCCCAAACTGGATATGGTGATCGTACGCGAGAACGAGGAAGACTTGTACGGCGGGATCGAGTATCAGCAGACTCGCGAGATGACCGTGGCACTCAAACTGATCAGCCAGCCGGGCTCCGAAAGCATTATCCGCTATGCTTTCGAATACGCCCGGGCTTACGGCCGCAAAGCTGTTACCTGCATGAGCAAAAACAACATCATGAAGATCACCGACGGGCTGTTCGAACGAACTTTTCAGGCAGTAGCCAAAGAATACCCCGATATTACCGCCGATCACATGATCATCGATATCGGTGCGGCGCGCGTGGCGGCCAAGCCGGACACCCTGGACGTGATAGTGACGCCTAACCTGTACGGCGATATCATTTCGGATGTTGCTGCCCAGGTTTCGGGGTCGGTTGGGCTGGGCGGCTCGGCCAACGTCGGCCGCACCAGTGCCATGTTCGAGGCGATTCACGGATCAGCGCCCAAATGGACCGGGAAGGATGCTTCCAATCCCTCCGGGTTCTTGCAGGCAGCGGTCATGATGCTGGTACACCTCGGACTGGCTGATTACGGCGAGAAAATTCACAACGCCTGGCTGCGCACCCTGGAAGACGGTTACCACACCCGCGACATTTATCGCGAAGGAGTCAGCGTGCAAAAGGTTGGCACGTTGGGTTTTGCCGACGCCATCATCGCGCGCCTGGGGCAGCTTCCGCAGCAACTCGAACCGGTATCTTTCAAAGCCGGCAGCATGAAGATTACCCTGTCTCCCGCAGCGCCAGTGAAAAAAACCTTCAGTGGAGTGGATGTTTACCTGGATTGGGACGTCGACGGGCGCGACCCGCGCAAAATTGGACAGGCCATGCAGGCGGTGGGGGGCGGCGGCTTGAAGCTGCACATGGTCACCAACCGCGGCGTGCAGGTTTATCCAGGCGGCTTCCCGGAGACATTCCTCACGGATTTCTGGTGCGCGCGCTATTTTGCAACCGGAGAGGGCGTTGGCAATCCGCAGGTTATCGAACTGCTTAGCCGCATCCAGGCAGCGGGGTTCGAGGTGGTAAAAACGGAGAATTTGTACGCCTTCGACGGCGAGCGCGGCTATTCGGTGGATGCTGGCGAGTGATGCCGTGAATTAATTCTAGAAAAAACTCCAGCTTCAGGTAACGGGCTGGAGTTTTATTGTGGCTTTCGAAGCTGCGTGGGCGCACTTTTTAAGTGTAAGACACCCGGCAGTGATTAATGTCACCGCTCCCCGCTGATGAAATTCGGATTGACCCGCGCAGGTCAATCGCATATACTGATCATACCTTTGGTGGGGAGTAGCCGCCCGATTGTATCGGGGTGAACAGTCGACACACCGGACGAAGTCCCGGCTGTTCAAGGTTTTTTCGCGCGAGACCATCATGCAAAATTGCATGGTGGTTTTATTTGTACGAAGGAAGGCGATGTGGAATTTCTGACCATCACACTCATATCGGTCGGGCTGGCAATGGATGCATTCGCCGTCTCACTCTGCATTGGAACTGCCGGCCAGATCTCCAATCTGCGCGGAAAAATTCGGCTGGCGGGACATTTTGGGATTTTCCAATCCGGCATGACTGCCCTGGGTTGGTTAATGGGTTCCACGATTGTTCAATATGTCGAGGGGTTTGACCACTGGATTGCATTCGTCCTGCTAGGCTATGTAGCCATTAATCTCATCCGGTCGGGCTTCGACGAAAACGGCAAAGCCTTCGAACAAGACCCTTCCACCGGGAAAATACTGGTTATCCTATCTGTCGCAACCAGTATCGACGCGTTTGCTGTTGGTTTGAGCATCGCGTTCATCAAGGTGCCGGTGTTGCTTTCGATTGGTATGATTGGCATAGTCGCATTATTGTTGTCGGGAGCTGGCTTGTTTACGGGCGCCCGTTTGACTGCAACTTTCGGCAAGCGCATGGAAATTTTAGGCGGGTTGATCTTATTCGCCATTGGCATCAAAGTATTACTCACGCATCTGCTGGCTTAGGTGGGGTTTAAGGGCTAACCCACCGGGCAAAGTTTTCCCTGCGTCTGAAAAAATATGGCAAAACGTTAGGCGGTTTACCCCGGGCCTTTGAGCAAATCGCCATAGCCAGCATCCCCCAGGAAATAACGTAGTTCAGGCCCGAAAATTTCCAGCAACGGGGTAATTTCTTCGGCCGGACGCAAACAGGAGCCGGGTTCGTCCAGCAGCAATTCAGTCTCGTCCAGCGTGATTCGCCCCTGCTCATCCAGGTCGAGCGGGTGCAGCACGCAATAAAACGGTTTGAACCGCCAGGGATGAAAGCTGTTAGCATCCCCGGCGACCTGCAGGGCGCACTTATGGTCCTCGCGCAGGAAAACACAGGCCGACTTGCCATAATGGGTGACGTCGGGCAGCACGCGCGAATGCACCACCTGCCCGCTGCGCGCGAACGGGTCGGTGTCCGTGCGATCATCCAGCCACAGCTCAGGGTCGTTCCAACCTGACGGCATGTGCGGTATGATTAATGCGGCGTGGTTGCGAATGTCCTGCCACTCGGCCGAATCGATCCAGACCCCATGGAGGCAGCAGGCTGCGCGGCATTCTTCCAGCCGGCAGCGGCGCATGGACTCTTTTTGCAGCAGGCGTGGATTGATTTGGTGCGGCATCGAGCGGGATTGTACCACGGCTGAACCGGTGGTTTGCGGAGGTTAACACGCTGGAGGTGAAGGATGAAATTGTCCCCTGGTACTACCTACCAACCCAACCCATCCGATGATGCCAGCTTGCGGTTGCTGAATGATCTGGAGGACGACCGCTGACGTCTGACGGTTATCCTTTTACGTACGAAAGCTTTTCAGCTATGAGTCCGTTGGTGATGCGATAAATATCCGCGCCGCGGATATGCCCGGCCGACTCATCCAGGCCGGCCCAGTGGTACACCCAGCGCATGACACACTGTTCACCGAGTGCAGTGATTTCCTCGATCTCAAAACGGGATGCGAGTGATGCTCGGAAAAAATCTTCCCAGAAGCCGCGGACTGCGGCTTTTCCCTCGTACCGGCTGCCGTCCGGCGGGGGAAAGGTGTTTTCGAACACTGTATCTTCGGTCAGCAGCGCCATCATCGCATCCAATTGGCGGGCATTCAAAGCGTCATTGAAACGAATGACGGTTCCAAGAACAGGGTCATGGGCATCGTTGTCCGTTGTGCTGATCGCGCCTGCAACCGTCCCAGCCGGATGGCCTGGCGCGGTTGTGATTTCAAAATCACTGGTCAGGTCAACCGCAGCGCGAAGGGTGGCAAAGGTGGAGCAGTATTTGTTCTCACTCAGGGTCACTGCCCGCCGTATCTGGTCCGAATCGAGATTAGACCCTGAAAAGGTGTAATGGATATGCATCTTGCGAAACTGCCAGGGAGGTTCATCGTCACGCAAGCTCTCGGCAGTCGCCTGCACAGCGCTCACCTGCTGGCGCTGCTTTTGCAGGATAGCAACGATATCCCACAACGCGCAGCCGATTACGCTTAGCGGCAATAAATCAGCGCCCAGGACGCCGCCCGGCTGAGTCATGAGGATCGGGTAGCCCGCCCGGTCATGGAGCAGAAACACCTGATCGTGCAGCCAGCGTGCTTGAACGGTTTCGGTCATGACGCCTCCTGGCGTTAATTGCGTTGGTTATCAGAATTATTATACAAAGGCGGCCAGACTTAATTTATGATCATTATAGTTTACAATTCAATCAAATGGATGCAGCCCATCGCGAAGTTGAAATTCACGTAAACGCGTGCTATACTGATTTACGTGAAAACAACGTGTAATAGAGGTTGAAATGGAAAAGACACAAAACGTAACCTTGGCAATTCCAAAGGAAATATTGCGGAAGGCAAAAATACTCGCGATTCAGAAGAACACGTCACTCTCGGCCCTGCTCACCCAGACTCTTGAGGCATTGGTTTCCGATGAGGAGAAATACCAGCAAGCACGCCTGCGAAATATCAAATTGCTGCGTAAAGGATTAAATTTGGGCACGCAAGGTTCAACATTGTGGACACGTGAGGACTTGCATGACCGAAATTCCCGCTGACTTCACCTTTGTGGATACCAATGTTCTGGTGTATGCGTACGACCGATCGGCCGGCCCAAAACACGCCATTGCCGCCAGCTTAGTGGAAAATTGGTGGAACAATGAAAATGGACGCCTCAGTCTCCAGATATTACAAGAGTTTTACGTCAGCGTGACCCGCAAAATCGCTCATCCGATGGATAGCCAGGATGCCCGCCAAATTGTGGCTGACCTGGCCCAGTGGAAAATCCACACCCCTGTAATTGATGATCTTTTACAGGCGATTGATATTCAACAGACCCATCAGCTCTCTTTTTGGGATGCCATGGTGATTCAAAGCGCGGTGCGCCTGGGCTGCCGGGCCCTCGCCTCGGAAGATTTGACCCACGGACAAATCATTGCAGGGGTCGAAATATTCAACCCATTTATCGAGACGGAATCCTGATGGACCTCTTCACGCACTCCATGAATGAAGGCATGCAGCTCGAATCGCCGCTGGCTGCACGGATGCGCCCGCGCACGATGGACGAATTCGTCGGGCAGGAACATATCATCGGTCCGGGGAAGCTGCTGCGGCGAGCCATCGAAGCTGACCGCCTGTTCTCCTCGATCATCTTCTTCGGCCCGCCCGGCACCGGAAAAACCACCCTGGCGCGCATTATCGCCAACACCACTCAGGCGCATTTCGAGAGCATTTCTGCGGTGCTGGCTGGCGTATCCGAACTGCGCAAGATCATTGCAGAGGCCACAGACCGGCGCCGACTGTACCGCAAACGGACTATTTTGTTCGTGGACGAGGTGCACCGCTGGAATAAAGCCCAGCAGGATGCGCTCCTGCCGCATGTCGAGAATGGCATGGTCACCCTGATTGGGGCAACCACCGAAAATCCCTACTTTGACGTGATCTCCGCGCTGGTTTCGCGCTCGCGCTTGTTTCAGTTGGAACCGCTGACCGAAGTTGACCTTTCGACCGTTCTTGACCAGGCGCTGGCCGACAACGTGCGCGGGTACGGCAGCCGCTCAGTTGACCTGACCCCCGATGCCCGGGCACACCTGCTGCGCGTCGCGGGCGGAGACGCCCGTAACATCCTGAACGCACTGGAGTTAGCGGTCGAGACCACCAATCCGGCCGCGGACGGCGTCATTCATATCGACCTGGAAGTTGCCCAGGAGTCGATCCAAAAACGCGCCGTGATCTACGACCGCATGGGCGACCAGCACTACGATACGATCTCGGCTTTCATCAAATCGGTGCGCGGCTCGGACCCGGATGCCGCCCTCTACTGGTTGGCGAAAATGCTGGCAGCCGGAGAGGATCCGCGCTTTATCCTGCGGCGCTTGCTGGTGCTGGCAGGGGAAGATATCGGGCTGGGCGACCCGAATGGGTTGGTTGTGGCGGCCGCCGCAGCTTACACCTATGAATATATCGGGTTGCCGGAAGGCATTTACCCGCTGGTTGAAGCCACGCTGTATCTTGCCACCGCGCCAAAATCCAATTCGGCTGGTGCGTTTTTCAAAGTACGCGAACTACAGGAACAGGAAGGGATAGGTGCGGTACCAACGCATCTGATGGACGCCAGCCGGGACGCCCGTGGCCTGGGCCACGGCCAGGGGTACGAGTACCCGCACTCTTTCCCCGGGCATCACCTCGGGCAGCAGTATTTACCCACCGCGCTGCTCGGCCGCGTCTTTTACAAACCTTCCAGTCAGGGTTATGAGGCTGAAGTGGCAGAGCGCGTGGAGCGCTGGCGCAAAGCCCAGGCAGCCGCGTTAGGCTATGATTATCCACCCAAGGACAAAGGGAATGACACTCCTGCTGCTGATCCGCCACGGGGAAAATGATGTCATGCAGCGCCATCTGACAGGGCGCGCGCCGGGCGTTTCCCTCAATGGACAAGGGCGCCAGCAAGCCGAGTTACTGGCTGACGCTTTGACCCATGCTCCGATAAAGGCGGTCTATTCCAGCCCGCTGGAACGCGCCATTGAAACCGCAGAACCGTTGGCGCTGAGGCGTCATTTGAGCGTTCAGGTGCGTCCGAATCTCATCGAAGTGGATTATGGAAATTGGCAGGGGCGCACGTACAAACAGCTCGGGCGGTTAAAGTTATGGAAGGCGCTGCTTGAAAAACCATCCCAAATCCGCTTCCCGGGCGGCGAGACTATGGCTGAAGTTCAGCAGCGGGTTTTGGCGGATCTGGATACGCTGGCGCGCGAATGGCTGACCACTGATGGGGATGGCAAGGCTGAGGAGCAATTGATCGCCGTCGTCGCCCATGCCGACGTCATCCGACTGGCGTTGGCGCATTACTTGAACATGGCTTTGGACGATTTCCTGCGTCTGACCGTCAACCCGGCCTCGCTATCCATCGTCCAAAGCGATGGGTCTGGCTGGCCAAAAGTTGTTTGTATCAATCAACGGCCCAATTTTGCCTGGCCGGCACCGCAGCCGCCGCTCAAACGCAAAAAGAGGGCCAATGATTAGCCCAAACAGGTTATTTAATCAATAAATTCTGGCCATTAACAAAAATCCAACATCCGCATGCTATAATTTTGAAATACGATAATCAATTAGCCAATTCAAATTGGGTTAATCAGAGGGAAAAGGAGAAAACACTATGATGATCGGCAAGGAACTCAATGATGCCATTAATGCCCAGGTCGGCGCTGAATTTGGCGCCTCATTGCAGTACGTGACAATTGCCACCCACTTCGATGGTGAAGGGCTGAAGAAACTGGCCGCTCTATTCTACAAGCAAGCCGAAGAAGAGCGGGAGCACGCCATGAAGTTCATAAAATACGTCGTCGATACCGGCGGTGAGGTTCGCATCCCGGCAGTTGCTGCTCCCAAAGCCACTTTTACGTCTGCTGAAGAAGCGGTCAAATTGTCGTTGGATTGGGAGCTGGAAGTAACTGCCCAGATCAACAAGCTTTATGATATTGCCCGCGCGAAGAACGACTATGCCGGGCAGAATTTCCTCAACTGGTTCGTCGAAGAACAGGTTGAAGAAGTCAATTCGATGGATAACCTGCTCAAGGTCGTGCGTCGGGTCGGCGAAAAGAACATCGTCATGATGGAAGCCTACCTCGCCCACGGGAATTGAACCTGCCAGAGATTGAAAACACAGCGGGCGCTGAAAAGCGCCCGCTTATTATTAGCTGAATAACAGTGCCCAGATCAACCAGACAATCATCACCAGCACGCCAAAGCCAAAGCGGGCAATGACCCCCCAGCCGCAGCCGAGCGCCATTCCTTTGGTCGATTCCAGGGCCTTGCGCCAGTCTTTGATGCGCAGGTATTCGACCAGGAATATCCCGGCTAGAGCGAGCACTAGACCGCCCACCGGCGGCAGTAGGACACTGCCAACCACGGCTCCAACCAGTGCCACGCCAATTGACAGCCAGCTTGCGCCGCTGACGCGCGCATTGGCGCCCATTAAAATATTGTCCATCAGGCCGCCAACCACCGTCAAAATTGTGATCAGCACCATAAAGATGATGGCTGTGGTGCCAAACCCGGTCGAAATGGCGTACACCAATGCGGCAATCCACATGACCCATAACCCAGGCAGGATCGGCAGCGCCAGCATGGCCAGCCCGGTCAGCATGACCCCGCCGATGATCCATAGAAATGCTGCATCGAGAAAATTTTCCATGCGGTTCAGGCTGCTTCCGGGGTGATGATTTCGATACCGCCCATCCACGGACGTAAGACTTCGGGCACCACCACACTGCCGTCCGCTTGCTGGTAATTTTCCAGCACCCCGATCAGCGTGCGCGGCATGCCAAGGCCGGAACCGTTGAGCGTGTGTACCAGCCGGGTTTTACCGCCTTCCTTGGGGCGGTATTTGATGTTGGCGCGGCGCGCCTGGAAGTCGGTGACGTTCGACACCGAAGATACCTCCAACCATTCATTGCAGCCGGGCGCCCACACTTCCACGTCGTACGTGATGGCTGAGCCAAAGCCGATGTCGCCGGTGCAAAGCTGCACCACCCGGTAGGTCAGCCCCAGGCCGGCGCAGGTCGCTTCAGCGGCTTCCAGCATTTTGGCCAGTTCAACTTCGGATTCTTCGGGTTTGCAATAAGTGTACATTTCCACTTTGTCGAACTGGTGTCCGCGCTTGATGCCGCGCACGTCACGTCCGGCGCTCATTTTTTCGCGGCGGAAACAGGGTGTGTACGCGGTGTAGCGCCGCGGCAGGCTGGCTTCTTCTAAAATTTCATCCATGTGCATGCCGGTTAACGGAACTTCGGCGGTCGGCACGTTCCAGAAATCCTCTTCGACATCGTGATACAGGTTGTCGATGAACTTGGGTAGCTGACCGGAGGCGTACAGCGTGGCAGCTTTGACCATGAACGGCAGGTAGCGTTCGCGGTAGCCCTGGCGAATGTGCAGGTCGAGCATCCAGGCGATCAGGGCGCGCTGCAGGCGAGCGCCTGCGCCGTTGAGAATGTAGAAACGCGAGCCGGTGATCTTGACCCCGCGATCGAAATCGATGATGCCAAGCTGCGGACCGAGTTCCCAGTGCGGTTTGGGGGTGAAATCATAGGTGGGCAGTTCGCCCATCTGACGCAGTACAACATTGTCGTGTTCGCCGGCGCCGTAGGGAGTGCGCGGGTCAGGCAGGTTGGGGATGGTGGCGACTGTATCCTGCAATTGGGTATCGACGTCGCGTACGCGCTCGTCCAGTGCGGCAATCTGGTCGCCGAGCACGCGCATGGCATCGATTTTCCCTTGGCGTTCGGCCGGGTCTTTCATCCGTCCGATTTCTTTCGAGACGTTATTGCGTTCGGCTTTCATCACTTCGACCTGGCCGAGCAGGCTGCGGCGATCCTGGTCAAGTTGCAGAACTTGATCCACGACGGACGTTTCCATTTGGCGGGCGCGCAGCGCCTCGCGGACGATATCGGGTTTCTCGCGGAGCAAATTTATATCTAACATGGTGACGCACCTCCTGGTCGCTTAACAGCAAACCCCCACGTCCGCGCAGGACGAGGGGGGAACAACTCGTGGTGCCACCTGCTTTCGCTGCGCTTATCACGCAGCCTCTTGGGACGATAACGGTTCCAGCCGGCTCCCTTACGGCTGCTGCAAGCGCAGCCCCTGCGAAAGCGATACCAGGGGGGATTTCGCCGGAACACCCTGCCAGCTTGCACCAGTCGCTGGCTCTCTGAAAAGGTCTGCCGATTACTTATCCCTGGGTTACTCTTTGAATTAGGATTATACCTGCTCGGTAAGGCCTGTCAAGATAATATAATTGCCTGCTCCAAAGTTTGCAATACAACTGTAAAATTGGGGTTAGTCACCTGATATTTAGTCATACAGTCCGCAGAGCATTCTACCAATGAAGACAACGTTGTCACCCTGAGCAAAGCGAAGGGTCTCCCGACCGGCTCCGAGATGCTTCACTTTGCTCAGCATGACATACAATTGTCACCCTTTTCGAGTTTATCACCTCAGCTGAACAAAACTGTCAGGTAGCTAGAAATTAGGGTAGAACACAAAAAAGAGGTTGGGATTCTATGGACATCAAAATTGCACGCTGGATTGGACGGGGATTGTGCATCCTTCTCTTTATCCTATGGGGGGCGTTCTTCATCGAGCACCTCGGCTTTTTCTTGATGGACACGGGCGCACCGCCGCCCTTAACCGTCTGGCTGTTACAGATTTTGCATGGTTTCTTCCTGCTCAGCTACCTTTTATGCTTAAAATACGAAAGGATTGGCAGCCTAAGCCTGTTCATCCTCGCGCTGGTATTTTTTATCGCCACGGCCGGTGACCAGGCGCTGTTGTTTATCGTCATTTCAGTCAGCCCGATCTTCTTTTTTGCCTATGGATGGATACGCAACCTGTGGAAGGGCTCCCAAGCCACCCGCTAGGGTAAGCGATACAATCAGCCTTTTATTATTCAAGATTGGCTGGTAGTCTTTTCCTGCGTGAAGCGTTTATTCCAATCTGAATAGTACATCGGGGAATTAATTACCCTACACCCTGTTTTCGTATGGAATATAAGTATCCATTCTTTGTTAAAAGCTTATACGCGGCATATGTGTAGTATATTTACGCATGACAGGGTGGTAATACGGCATAATCACAGCATATCCAGAGTCAGTATAATTAATAGTTAGGCGGCAAATCGAGAACTTTGTCCCATTCATCCTTCTGTTATACTGTACCAACGCGATCGCTTCACAAACTCACATGGAAGTACATTATTCGCACATTGTAGGAACAAGGTATGCTCTACATCTTTGGTGGCCTTCCCGGCACTGGCAAATCAACACTCTCCCGTCATCTCGCACGCAAATTGAAAGCGGTTCACATACGCGCCGACACAATTGAGCAGGCAATCCGTGAAGGAGGTGGTCATGTCAGTGGACCGGAAGGCTATATCGTTGCCTACCATATTGCGGAAGACAATCTCAGATTAGGCTTGTCGGTGGTGGCGGATACTGTTAATCCATTCCAGATCACCCGGCATGCTTGGCGCGAGGTTGCCACTCAGATCGGCATGCCGTTTGTTGAAATTGAAGTCATTTGCTCAAACCAGCTAGAGCACCGTGCCCGGGTGGAAACGCGCAAGGCAGATATTGTGGGTTTTGAGCTTCCCAGTTGGAACGAGGTTGTCAATCGCAAGTATGAGCCGTGGGATACAGACCACGTTTTAATCGATACAGCTGGGCAGACACCCGCACAAAGCATTGCGGCACTGGAACAAGCGCTTGCTTTTCGATAATCAGCCGCCTAACACAGCGTGCACCCGACTGGTGGGATTCGTCGCCATTTTCGAGCATTTCGCGCAGCGTGGCTTGGAGTTTTTTCTGCTCCCAAACCTTGTCCACGCCCGCTCTTGCCAGTAACGCAAACCGTTAGCCATTTTACGAGGGAAAAAACAGCATGGATATCATACGAATTGCGGCATTTTCTTACAACAACCAAGGCGGTAACCCTGCTGGTGTAGCCATTTGCAGTGAAATGCCGACCGAAAAAGAAATGCTTGCAACCGCAAAACAGGTTGGCTATTCTGAATCTGCATTTTTAACACAGGTAAATGATGGTTGGAGAATACGATATTTTGCCCCAGAAATGGAAGTCCCTTTCTGTGGTCACGCCACGATTGCCAGTGGCGCGGTATTGGGAGAACATTATGGCGAAGGAATTTATAAACTATTCATCAACGAAGGTGAAATAACCGTCAGTGTTTCAAAGTCTGACAAAGGTACTTTTGTCGCAACATTGGAATCGCCCAAAACATGGTCTGAAAATGCTCCTAAAGAATATGTAGAAACCTTATTAAAAGAATTCAATTTGACGATTGCGGATGTTGATATAAATTACCCGGTACGTTTTGCTTTTGCAGGCGCAAAGCATCTTATTGTAGTTTTGAAAGACCGTAAGAAACTTGCAGAAATGTCTTATCACTTCGAGCGGGTAAAAGCCCTCATGCAGCAGGAAGGTTTAGTCACAATCGATTTGTTATGGGTAGAATCAAACCAACTTTTCCACTCAAGAAACCCTTTTTCCACAGGTGGTGTATATGAAGACCCTGCAACTGGTGCCGCTGCCGCCGCTTTAGCGGGTTATCTGCGTGACATTCAATGGCAGGGTGGAAATAGTTTTGATATTTTGCAAGGAGAAGACATGGGGTGTCCATCTCGCTTATCTGTGCAATTTACAATGAATAAAGGCGAAAGTATTAAGGTGAGCGGCGAGACACGTCATATCACAGAAACAAATGGTTAACACCGCATGTCATGGACAAGCGCGGGTAATTCCCTTACACTTTTGGAGAGAAAGCCCCAACGGCTCTCCATATGCCACTAACGCAAACCTTTGGTCAATAATCCATTTATTTTGGTATCTTCCGGCCATAAAAACCGGACGCTTACAATACGACAATCCGTCTCATAGACCTCATTTCTGAGACGGGCAATGTTCCACCTTCACACCTGGATGGCACCAATTTGCTCAATACCCTGAGGAAAATGCTTTTCTGCGCGACGCTCTTAGTCCAATATTTTTTGGACAGCTACCTGTTGCACTTCAAATTAGAGCGCATTGGCATTCTGAGTTTATTGGTCCTTGCGCTGATATTCTTTATCAGCCCGGCAGGTGACCAGGCGCTGCTGTTTATCGTCATTTCAGCCAGCCCAATCTTCTTTTTTGCTTACGGATGGATGCGGAACCTGTGGAAGGGCAGTTCGGCGACAACCTGATGGACCGACTTTCTCCGCAGACGGCCGGCGGTGGGGTGGTGGAGTCTTTCCCAGGCGGCGGCCGGCGTTTGTCCATTCCAGCCGGTCCAGCCGGGCAATACCGCCTGGCGCAATTGGATGACACCCGCAACCTTCGCCGCCGTGATTTCAACTGGCAGCCGCCCTGCACGTTGACTTTACGCGCCCGCGTCTCTGACCCTGATTTGCCCGGAACCTGGGGCTTCGGCTTGTGGAACGACCCATTTTCGGCGTCGCTGGGGTTGGGGGGTGGCACGCGTAAACTGCCGGCGCTGCCAAACGCTGCCTGGTTTTTCCATGCCTCACCGGCCAACGCGCTTTCTCTGCGGAACGACCTGCCCGCCAACGGTTTCCTGGCGGCGGTTTTTGACAGCCGTAGCCTTTCTCCGTTTTTATACCCCCCTGCGGTTGTGGCTACCCCGCTGTTGGCCTGGCGGGCGACGGCGCGCTGGTTGCGGCGCACAGCTCGTCGCTGGATTCGAGAGGATGCCACCCGCCTGAATCACGATCCAACCGCCTGGCATGACTACCGCCTGGATTGGCGCCTGGATGGCATTTGCTTCCAGGTGGATGGACAATCCGTATTTATGTCTCACCTATCCCCACACGGTCGGCTGGGGCTGGTGATCTGGATCGACAACCAGTTTGCTGCCTTTAGGCCAGACGGGACACTGAAATACGGCGTCCAGGAAAACCAAACCTCTGCCTGGCTGGAAATTGCGGATCTGAACATCGAATCGGGCGGTTAAACGGCAGACAGCGTATGGAGCCATACGCTGTCTACACACCCAATCTCCCAAACCCCTTCTGCTCGGAGAAGAAGAGGCTTGCGTCTGCCCCGTCCCCACGGGACATACGCAGACCGTTGTTAGGGAAGGAATAATTGCAAAATTAAGCCGACCAGCAATAAGAGGCCATAACTGCGGTTCTGATAAAATGCCGCAGAGACGAAGTACAGCGGCCAGCCCTCGGCTGCCGGGCCGGAGGTGGGTTTTTCAGTCGGCCGCGGCTTGCTGAAAACTTTGATCACCGGCGGCAGGTAGTACCAGGCCAGCACCACGATCAGTAATACCGGCGAGAAATAGCCCGTAATCACCAGCGCAATTACTGCAATGTATTGCAGTGCGATCATCGTCAGAACGGCGTAACGCGAGGCAGTCTCGCCGATGATGACCGGCAATGTGTGAATCCCCTTAACTTTATCTTCCTTCAGTTTGTCGATGTGTTTGCCAAAGATGACCGTGGTTGGCCCGATGGCGTATGCCAGTGAAGCGATGGCCACGTTCCAATCCCACTGCCCGGTGATGACGTAGTAGCCGCCGCCAATCATCAGCGGCCCCCAGGTGATCAGCACCGCAAGTTCGCCCAGCCCAATGTATTTCAGTGGCCAGGTGTAGAACAGCACAAAAAATGCGCCGGCCAGCAGGAAACCAAGCGCCAGCCATCCGTTGACCGCCACCAGGTAGGCCCCGGCGGCCAAAGCAATCAGGCCGGTGACGGCGATGTAAATCAAGTGTGTCTTGCGCGACCACAACCCCTGTTCCAGTGGCTGCGGGCCATACTGGGTGCGGTAATAATTGTTTTGATCCACCCCGCGCGAGAAATCGGTCAGGTCATTGAGCAGGTTATTGGTGGCGTGGGCAAAGATCAATCCGATTGCCAACAGCCCCCAGCGCAATCCGTCGAACGATCCTGCCCGTACTGCCAGCAGACCGGCGATGCCGGCGGAGATAAAGGTCATGATCAATACTGCGGCGCGCGTGGAAATCAGCCAGCGCGAAATGACATCCAACCCGTCCCACTCTTCTTTATTAATGCGCGGGATCACTTGCAAAGCTTTTACCCACATGCGGACATTCATATTGGCTGGGCTCCAGGTCCCCACAGGGGAAGTATGATTTTAGAGATGTACCCAATGCACTTTGCTGCGATTAGGTGTATAAGTAGCCTAATATTATCAAAATTAGATTAATATTTCTTAAGTTTTCTTTGAGAAGGAATTAAGCCTTCGATCATGCGCCAATTTCCAACTTGCACCATCCTTGACGGACGCCGAAACTATTCTTTATAATCAGACCTATTATGTCCAATATTAATCGGTTGAAACAAACAAAAACCGCTGGTAACAAAATAGCACGCTTCTTCGCCTGGGTTGGTTTGACAACGGCGTTAACCCTGGCTGGCTGTTCCATCGGTGGTGGACCGGTAGAGTCGCGTGCGACAGATGGGGCTCTCGTAATTTCGACCCTGGCTCCCAGCGCTACACCGTTGCCTACAGCAACCGCAACGGTGACGGCAACGCCCACCGAAACCCCCACGCCAACCCCGCATCCGTTGACCATGCAGGCCATGCGCGCGCGGGATTATCCCGGCAGCGACCTGATCATCGAGCAGACGCTCGACCCGGGATCCAATTATTACCGCTATGTTGCCTCGTATTTGTCGGACGGGCTAAAAATTTATGGGCTGCTTACCGTGCCGTATGCTGATCCACCCGAAGGCGGTTGGCCGGCCATCATCTTCAATCACGGCTTTATCCCGCCCACCGAATACCGCACTACTGAACGCTATGTGGCCTACGTCAATGCGCTGGCGACCAACGGATATGTGGTCTTCAAGCCGGATTACCGCGGGCACGGTGATTCAGAGGGCGCAGCTAGCGGCGGTTATTCCAGTCCGGCGTATACGGTGGACGTGCTCAACGCGCTGGCTTCCGTGCAGCGCTACCCGGGGGTCAACCCGGAGAAAATGGGGATGTGGGGGCATTCGATGGGCGGGCATTTGACTCTGCGCGCCATGGTGACCGTCAAAAGCATCAAGGCAGGGGTTATTTGGGCCGGCGTGGTCGGTTCCTATCAGGATATGATGACCAACTGGCGGAGAAACCGGCCGTTCCCTACGACCTCCGGGCGGCTTTCACGGATGGGCCAGGAATTGACGGATACGTACGGCACGTGGGACGAGAATCCCGAGTTTTGGGCGTCGATTTCGCCGATTGACAATGTGGCCGACATCAGCGGACCTTTGCAGTTGCATCACGGCACCGCCGATGGGGACGTACCGTTGGAATTTTCCGAAAGCCTGTACCAGGCGATGGTCGCTGCCGGCAAAGAAGTGGAGTATTTCACCTACCCCGACAACGACCATAACATTTCGCAGGCATTTAGCAGCGCCATGCAGCGGACGGTGGAGTTTTACGACCGGTTTTTGAAGTAGAAATTTGAAATAGGGTGTGCTTTCCGCAGGACTCTGTCCACGGGACTTTGTCCGCAGGATTATATGAGGAGCGTACCAGCCCACGCCCAGGGCGCTATGTTAACCCGGGCGAGGGCCGTCCCAAAACCGTGCGGGCATGGAAACCCCTCCTGCGGGTAGGGGACGGGTTCCACCCCGTCCCGTATAGTTGGAATGAAAATAACCAATGATTACTTTTGGACAGCCCCTCACCTCTGTCCGGCTGAAAGCATCTTGGCGGTGACCCCTGGCGGCAGTGCTGTGCCTACCCCGTAAATTCGATGAGATCGGCGTAGAATGGGTAAGCATTGATTTATTATATCGGTGCGTTCAAAGGCGAACGCATCCTACAAGCTCTGTAAGGGACCCGGCAAGTGTGGGGTTTGTCGGCAAGAGGTGTCATAGATTAGAATCATCCGTTGGTAATGAAACGCCTCAGTGGGCAAAATCCTTACATCCGATGAACGTGGCGTAGGCATTTTTTGCAAGTAAATTTTTTGGCTATTTCTTTAATTGAACATTAAGTTTTAGAGTTGAAAAGAATATCATCCATTTCATTTGAATGTTCCCATTTATAATCGAAGCCAACAACCAACTTTATTTGAGAATCGGGTGGGTTGATACATAAACCAAACCAACTTTTCGCTTTTTCAATGTATTTTCTATACATGCAATGTTTTTCTAACTCGGGCAGCGCTCTAGACATGTCGTCATTGTTGCAATGGATAGTAATTCCAGTAGAACCATCTTTTATTACTAAGCTGAAGTCATGGTGTTTATTATCCCTTTTATAAAGTTCAAGCAATATCGAAATTCCATTGTTTAGTTCTTCTATGGTGTCTCCACTAAGTTCTAATAGCAAAAACCCGAAATCAATAATTCCCGAATCATCAATTTTGTCAATCTGGTTAATAAGTCGTCCGAAAAATGTATCTTGATATTTAGTCAAAATACCTTCGGGAGTGGTTTTCCCCGGAACATTATCTCTGCGAGCCAACATCGCCAAATCAATAGCTGCACTGAAATCATCATCCAGAACCATCAATGTGTCATCAACGTCCACCCATAGATTATTCTTGATGTGGTATGAAAGAATTGCTAATTCATTATTGGACAATATTTTATCCCCATAATGTACTCGACGGTTAACGTAACTCAAGAAGTGTAATGGAGATCGTAGTATTTCACAAAGCACATCTAGAGAAAAGACATCCATGACGAATGGAAGCATAATGGAATTTGTTGCTTGACACTTTAGGAACTGTCGCGCTTGAAAACTAAGAGATGGGTAATGATCTGAAGTTACGCAAAATGGATATATCGCTTTAAATTCCCTTTTTATATCTAGTTCAATTCCATTTGAATCAATTAAACTATAGTCTTTGTTATTTAGAAAAGTTGCACAATGAAAAGCCTGGTCGTAAGCGTCTTGCACTGCTTTTTTAAAGTCATCTCTAAGGTAATTATCATTGCCTTTTCGTGCTTCAATTGTAAGTTTTTTTGATTTGGCCTGTACTATGATTGCGCGATGTGCAAAAATTGCTAAAACATCAATTTCGCCAACCCTGTTTTTTTTGTTATAAATATTAACATTTGTAAAAACATGGTTTTCACCAAACACGCGTTGAAGAATTTCTTTCGAAAAATCCTCGGTAAACACGCCGCGATTTTTTTGGGCTATGTCTTTGTATGATTTATCTTCAATAAACCAATAGAATGGCGTTTCGTAAAATGCCTCCATCAGACTGTAGTTTTGAAATAATAGATATTCGTTCTCGCTTAATTGAATTAGAGGATAAGCAATTAATGGATTGAAATCATTTATGGATGTAAACTCACTTGTGCAAACGTTTTTGTTTGCTACAAATGATGTAATAAATGACTTAACAGTTAATTTATCTTCTCTTGATTCAGCGGTAATTTCGTTAACTGTGAATTTGTATGCAGGTAAGAAAGTCCATTGGTCTGGATGATTGTAGATCATATTATTTAATGTGTCGTTTATTTTTTGATTTTGGATACGAGAAATTGCAGAAATAATTGAGTGTGCTTGTTGTATGGAATAGCCTTTATTTGTCTTAAACCAAGTATTGTCGTTTTTGTATTTCTGTAAAGATAAATCTCTGTATTGAAAATGGTATGCCGCATCACCGCTATAAAAAATTGGCTCACGTAAAGCAGCCCCATTTGAAAAAGGGTTGGAAGCATTTTTGCTTGAGTTGAGAATTTTATCTATTGTTGGCTGCATCATTGACTGATGCAGTTCATTCAATAAAGACTCTGTTTCATCAATATACTTCTGAGTAATTTTTGGATTAGGTAACTGGATGTCGAATTTGTCTTTACACGCCAGCCCTATCAGAGTAGATATCTCGGTTCTTATAAGGTGCTCTGGGGAATACTGCTTTAGTATATCTTTATCAACCATCTCATTAGCAAAGCCGATGGTGTTGTCCCTAAAACAAAAAAAAGCTATGGCATGAATGTAACCTGGTGAAGCACAAAGCTTTGCCAATTGAGAAAACACTTCGGATTCGGTTCGAGGATTTATTTTCATTTATTCTCTTTATTTTTAGACGCTATAAAATTCCTTAAGGCAGGCGTAAGTTGCAAGGTCGGGATTTAGAAAAAAAAGATGGCAATTATATTGTTGGGGCTTGAATCCGCGGAAGTGCAGACAAACCCCCGCAATTGACCGGTATACGCAGTTTAGGCATGGTTTTGGAAGCACAAAAAATTTGCTTAAATTAGAGATTAACAAAATTTACTACTGTTCATCCGCTTTCTTGATCTCCTGTCGAAAGGGTTGAGGAATTGTTTTTTCAGGCTCTTTTTTTGCGTTTTTCAAATAATCTGTAATGCTTTTCTTAAGATCTATCCCCCATGTTGGGTTCTTTTGCTCGTAAATAATCACTCGTAAATGTCGCAAATCGAAAGGTACGTCATCTAAATTCCCTGAGATGAATATCACGGGTTTAGATTTTGCATGTGATAACCCTAACTCATAAAACACATTAGGATTTTTGCCAGTTAAATCTGCCAACAAGACTTTGGCCTTATTTATCTGCTCCCAAATTTGTTCCATAACGCTACCGGTAGAAAACAAACTGTCAGCCCGCATAGGTTCATAGCCCGCCTCTTTTATTGCTGGTACATAAATCTCCAGGTAATATTTGTCGAACCAATCACCAAATGGCATTAATACAAAACACGAATCTAAAAATTCTCTTGTACTGACAATGTCCTTACTAGCTATGGATTCATATTTACTGAGTGATTCTCTTTGTGGTATTTTTGAATCTATTGACTCGTCTAATTTCTCAATCGGCGTAAAAGCGATCAGAAACTCCAAATTTTTTTTGTAGTTCTTAATAAATATATCAACTCGTTCTCTCGGAACAGAGAATTCTTTGACTATTGTGTTAATGAAAAATTCATCTTCGGGTGGTTTATTACCTTTATAAAACGCATACACATTTTTGAATAAATCTACATTTAAGAATGCATCCATTAACGCTTTTTGTCTTATTGAAGAAGAAATTGGAGAAACAATATTAGATCCAAGTTCAGTAATTTTTACTTTTACTTTTGCGCCAGATCCTTCTACGAGACCATACATATTTGCAGAACGAAGTTGCTCTCTGAATCTCCAGTCTTCAGATTTATTAAAACCAACTGCTTTTGCAAGGTCTTCTGCATCAACAGGGTTACTTGCGTATTTTTCTTCTATTGCTTTTGGTATTTCAAGCGCTTCTTCGAGTGTTTGCTTTGGAAAATTCCAAGCGGCATTGGTATCATTTTTTTTCTTTGTTCGCTTATCAACAACTTGGCTTTCGCCCTCTTTTTTAGGTTGCTCTTGCTCTTGTGGTTTTGTCATTGCACCCTCCTTATGGCTTACTCTTATTCCTGCTTTTTGTGTAACAATTGGTTTATCCGCCATAATATTTTTCTACGCATGAATCCAACTTTTGCGGACTAATGTGTCCAATTGTTTTATCCAGATTCCCAATACTCCAAATTATTGCTGTAAATCAAACTCCATATTATCTTCTTAATGTTACCCCAGTTTATTTATTATACATATCCTCTTTTTGTGCGCAATCAAAACCACCCGTAAAACGGGTGGTTTGTTCTGAGGTTATAAACCTCTATTACCGGCCAGCGTCTCACGATGCTGGCTTTCACTTCGTTCAAGCTTTTAGGATGTGATCGATTTTCGCGGTTTTTGCGCCCTGTGGGTGACCGCACCGTTCTAATCCGGGAGTTTACATATTCCCCCATGCATTTATTATATACTTTAATGAAAAACGCCCTCCATTTTCAGAAGAGCGATTCATAACTTCAACCTCGGCGCCCTGCCTGAACTTACGACCGCAGTAAGGGAGTGCTGTGCATGACCGAAGGGAATCCTGTGGACGCGCATGGCGAGCGCCGTGCAAGCCTGTATACACCACCCGGTCCACCTTTCGATACTTGTGATGCCGCTTGGCTCTTTTCGCATCGGGCCTATGCGAGTATGCCGTCGGGGAATAACTCTGCTGGGGTTTCAGCTCAAGACGTGACTTGTCGCGCTGACTGCTAATCCGGAATGCGATCCAAATTTCGCCAACTGATGAGGGTCCCGCTGCTGGTTTGCATCGATTGGTCGCCGCCATAGACCACATAACCTCGATCATCCGGCAGATCTGCCAGGCTTCGCCAGTATTTGAGATTGTCAAAGTAGCTGGTGGACATCGTTTTCCCGGATTTAACCTCAACTGGAGTGACACGATCGCCATTTACCAACAGGCAGTCAATTTCTTTGCCGTGGTTGTCCTGCCAAAAATACGGCTGGCGATTCTCGCCGCGGTTGAAATTGCGCTTAATAAACTCATTGAGGATCAGATTTTCAAAAAGTGAGCCTTTCATGTAATGCAACTGGACCTGATCTTCCTCGCGTAGGCCAAGGAGCGAACAAGCAACCCCCGTATCGTAAAAATAGAGCTTGGATGATTTCACCAACCGCTTGTTGAAATTACGATGGTAAGGTTGAAGACGGTACAAGATATAGGAACTTTCCAGAATAGACAGCCATGCCTTGGCTGTGTTCGGGCTGATGCCGGCATCGCTTGCCAGGCCGGCATAATTGAGGAGCTGTCCGATCCGGCCGGCGCATAGCCGGGTGAATTGGATAAAGGCGTTAATGTCCCCGATATTTTTCATCAAGCGCACATCCCTTTCCACGTAGGTTTGGATATAGGCTGGATAAAAATCGGTGGGAGCGATGTCTCGATCATAAATGCGCGGGTATTGACCTTTGAAAATCAGGCTTTCGTATTGCTCTGGCAGCGGTTCCAGTTCGTTAAAAGAAAAGGGCAGCAAATGCAGTACGGCGGTACGACCCGCCAGGGTCTGGCTGATTTTCTCCATCAACAGAAAATTCGATGAGCCCGTCAGGATGAATTGAACCTGGCGATTCTCGTCCACAATCCTTTGGATGTAGGAAAACAATTCGGGGGTGTTTTGGATTTCATCCAGGATCGCACCAGCGGGATAATTCGAAAGGAAACCGCGGGGGTCGGTCAGCGCAATCTGGCGAATATCAGGTTCCTCAAGAGAGACGTAGGGTAAGGATGAAAATGCGGCTCTGACGAGGGTAGTCTTGCCGGACTGGCGCGGCCCGGTGAGGGTGATTACCTGGAATTTCTGTGCCAGGGAGATCATTTTGGTTGTCAACGTTCTTTCTATCATGAAAAAACACTCCGTTTACCGGTTGCTGGCCTGATGAATATTATGATCAATGTACCACGTTTTGTACAAATAAGCAATCACAATGCATATATGTACAGATAACACAAAATGAAACGCTCCCCGCTATTCGAATACGGGGAGCGTGGCATCCATATGGTTGGAAACGGATTTTTCAATATCACTCCAATATATCGGAGATTACCGGGAATTTCATCCTTTAATCCTTCATTTTGCCTTTCTCCCTCTCCATTTCGAAAAAATGGGGAGGGCTGGGGAGGGGTTGACGCCCATGTTATAATAGAACATATATACTATTTATTGGTTCACCTATTCGTTTTTAATTTTTTTTACGAAACGAATACGAATAGGCAAACCCCCAGCAGTACGGGTTCTTGACCCAACCACCGCCGCATGTAGGCTTAAAAACCTTAAAATCACCTATTCGTTTCTTGAAACGAATACCCTTTTCACCCTTCCGCACCTTAACAACCTGTCCAGGCAACAAAAAGTGCCTTCCACATGGAGAGCGCTTCTTCATCTCAAAACCGGTGCGCTGCTCGCAGCGTCCTGCGGGAAAGCACGCTGTGGAAAATAAATCTAATGCCCCGCCATCTGACAAGCCTTGTCACCTTTGCTTGACGCTTTTTCGCCGTTAAGGTACGATACCTTTGTGAGTCGCCCTCTTTCCCGCAATCAACTCATCTTCCTTATCGCCGTCGACCTGCTCGTGCTGCTGGTGGTCACCTGGCTGGGTTTTGCCACCCATGACCGCAGCCTGGCGGACGGACGCTGGCTGACGACCTTCATCCCGCTGGTATTTTCATGGTTCCTGGCTGCGCCCGGATTGGGGCTATATCGGGCGGGGACGGCGGACCGGGTGCAGGATTTTTGGCGGCCGGGTCTTGCCGCCATACTGGCAGCGCCGCTGGCGGTGCTTTTGCGAGCGTTGTGGCTGCAGCAAACCGTCATACCCATATTTGGGCTGGTGATGATCGCCACGACTGCCGCGGGCATGCTGCTCTGGCGGATCGCCTGGGCTGCATGGACGACCAGAAAGATGCTGGGGGATGGACGAAGCTGAACTAATCCACGAAGCCATTCAAGGCGATCTGGACGCTTTCAACCGGTTGGTATTGACCTACCAGGAAATGGCGTTCAACTTGGCATTTCGTATGCTGAACGACGACGCAGCGGCTGAAGACGCTACCCAAACCGCCTTTATCTCGGCGTACAGAAATTTACGCTCTTACCGCGGAGGGTCCTTCCGCGCCTGGGTCATGCGTATGGTGACGAACACCTGTTATGACGAATTGCGCCGCCGTCACCGCCGCCCGACCGTGCCGCTCGAGCCGGTTAATGTGGAGGAAGAGGAAGAAATCGAAAATCCCTCCTGGCTGGCGGATGACAGCCCTTCGCCGGAAGATCAGATGGAAAGCAAGGAACTGGAAAAGGCCATCAGCCATTGCATCCAGGGCTTGCCCGAGGAATTCCGCGCGGTGGTTGTAATGGTGGATGTCCAGGGGCTGGATTACGCCGAAGTTTCGGATGCAATGGGCAAACCGCTTGGCACCATCAAGAGCCGTCTGGCGCGCGCCCGTGGGCGCTTACGCGACTGCCTGGCAGGCTTCAGGGAACTAATCCCCTCGTTTTTCCGTCTTGGGGAAGAGGTAATTGGTTCATGATCAAAGGGCAACTCTCTTCCAAAGACTGGGAGCTTCTTTCGTCCTATATGGACGGCGAGCTCAACCCGCGGGACAAAGCGCGGGTCGAAGCTCGTTTAAGCACCCAGCCGGAATTTCAGGAAGCCCTGGACGGCCTGCGCCGGACGAAAGCCATCTTGCGCAAAACTCCTATCCGTAAAGTGCCGCGTAACTTCACCCTCAGAGCTGCCGATGTTCAACCGGTCAAGACTCCGCGCTGGATTCCAACCATGCAGTGGTCGTCCGCGGCGGTGGCGCTGGTGGCCGTATTCCTGTTTGCATCCCAATTAGTTCCCGGCTTCCGGGGATTAGCAACGACTGCTTCCGAGAAGGCAGTCGATTCCGAAATGGGCGCCCCAGAAGTGGCTCAACCGGCTCAATCCCTGGCTGCTGTTCCGGCAACGGATCAGGCAACCCCTGAGGTGATTTACTGGGGTGGGCCGCCAGCGCAGGCGAATGGACTTGGCGGCATGGGCGGCGGAGACGGATCGGTCGATTGCGGTTCGCCCGGAGCAATGTGCGGCGGTGCAGACCCAAAATTAGAGGTTGGCGGTGGAGCAGATAACGGTGAAACCACGCAGATGCCTTTCCCGCAGCCGCCCATCCCCAACATGTTGCCAGACCTCCAAACCCAGCCCACTGAAACCGCTCGCAGTGCGATTGCTGCTGAACCGGTGACCGGCACCGGTCCGATCCTGGGCGTCCGTCCTGACGCTGATCAAGGCGCAGTCCTGCCAGAAGCGATCACGCCTGCCGAATCGTTGGCGGTAAGCGACGAGTCTGAACCGCGTTCGACCGGGCAACTGTTGCTGATTGCAGCCAGCGTTTTATTGGCGCTGGCCGTCGGATTAATGATTGCTGCCATCCTCCTGAAGCGGAAATTGCTGCGGTGAGTGCAGCTCTTTATCGCTATTGTCCGCAGTGCGGCACGCCCATGGAAACCCGCGTGGTCTTCGACCGTACCCGCGCAGTCTGCCCGGCGTGCGGCTTCATTCATTTTACTGACCCTAAAGTCGCGGCGGGCGTGATCGTCGAACTGGACGGCAAGGTTCTGCTGGTGCGGCGCAACAACGAACCTTTCCGCGGCTATTGGTCTTTCCCGGCAGGTTTTGTGGATGCTTTCGAGGATCCGTTGGAAGCTGCCCGGCGGGAATGCCTGGAGGAGACGGGTCTCGAAGTGGATATTACAAGCCTGTTGCAGGTCATTGGCGGCCGGGAGCACCCGAACGGTGCGGACATCGTCATTGTTTACCGCGCAACCGTGACCGGCGGTCAACTGCATGCCGGCGATGATGCCGACTTGGCTGAATATTTTTCCTATGCCAGTTTGCCGCCGCTTGCCTTCCGCGCCACCCGCAAGGCCCTCGGGCTGGAATAGCCTTTAAAACCCCTGTGCTATAATTAGAACAGCTTTTCCGCACTGGGGAGCCCCCGCGTGGCAAAAACCGTAACCAGTAAAACTAAATCCAGCTCCAAAAGTCATTCGACGCGTACTGCGCCGACCCGCTCTGGCGCGAAAAAGAGCGCGCCCACCGCCCGGACCGTGCGCGGACCGCGCAAGCGAAAAGCGTCTCAGCCATCCTTCTCCTGGGATAGCATTTCCAACGACCGCAAGCTGGATATTCTGGGGGTTTTTCTGGCGCTGGTCGGTTTTCTGACCCTGCTCAGCCTCATCTCCAGCGAAAACGGCACGTTGACCGGCATGTGGATCAGCATGCTCAACAAGATCTCCGGCTGGGGTACCTTTGTCCTGCCGGTTGGATTAATCATCATCGGACTATGGTTGGTCATGCGTAATGTGGAACAGTTACCGCTGCTTTCCACAGAACGCATTTTTGGCATCGTTCTCCTTTATCTCAACTTATTGGCCTGGCTGCACTTTATTGCCGGCGGAACCTGGGAACTGGCAGCTCAGGGAGTCGGCGGCGGCTATGTCGGTGCATTTTTTAACATCACCCTGGTGAATGCGCTCGGCAAAGCCGGCGGCGTGATTGTCATGGCGTCCTGGCTGGTGATCGCGCTGGTGTTCGCTTTCGATCTGTCCATTCCGGAAATTTATAGGGCGATAAAACCGGTGCTTGGCGGGATGCAGCGTCAGGTGGATAAGCGCCTTCACGATCCCGCACCTGCGCATGTCCGCGGAGCAGGCCACGAACCTGAGGGTCATGATTTAGCCCCCGGGGAGTTGCCCTCCGATTTCCGCCCGTTGCCGGGTCATGCCAGCCCGCATTCCCAGGAATCACAGCGCAGCCGGTCTCCGTTGGCGGAACGCGCCAGCGCTGTCAGCAAGGCAGGCACGGCGCCAGAATCGGAAGTAACAATACAGCACATTACCCGGTCTGGAGCGCTGGCATCCGCCTGGAAGCTGCCGCCCGTCGATCAGATTTTGGAACCGGCTACCCCGGCGGCGCAGCAATCCAACTTTGACCAGGACCGCGCCCGGTTGATCGAAGAGACGCTGGCGTCTTTTGGCGCGCCCTGCCATGTGGTCGATATTTCACGTGGGCCAACCATCACCCGCTTTGGCGTCGAGCCGGATTTTGTCGAATCGCGCAGCGGAAAGATGCGTGTACGGGTCAGTAAAATTGCCTCGCTGGCTGACGATTTGGCGTTGGCGCTGGCTGCGCCGCGCATCCGCATTCAGGCTCCGGTTCCCGGACGCTCTTATGTCGGCATCGAGGTGCCAAACACCGAAATCAGCCGGGTCGCCATGCGCGAAGTGCTGGATAGCGACGTCTTCCGGCGCATGAAATCAGCGCTGCGCTTTACCCTGGGCAAAGACGTGGCGGGCAAACCGGTGGCGGGTGATCTGTCTGCCATGCCGCACTTGTTGATCGCCGGTACGACCGGTTCCGGTAAATCGGTATGCGTCAACTCGATCCTGACCAGTCTGCTGCTCCATAACACTCCTGCTGATATTCGCTTGGTGCTGGTGGACCCTAAACGGGTTGAATTGACCGGCTACAACGGCATCCCGCACCTGCTTGCGCCGGTTGTGGTCGATACTGAACGGGTAGTGGGCGCCTTGCAGTGGCTTCAACGCGAAATGGATGCCCGCTATCACAAATTCTCCTCGTCCGGCACGCGCAATATTCAAGATTACAATGCCAAAAACGCCGAACGCCTGCCCTATCTGGTGGCGGTCATCGACGAACTGGCGGATTTGATGATGCTTTCGCCGGATGAGACCGAGCGCGCGATTACCCGGCTGGCGCAACTGGCTCGCGCGACCGGCATCCACTTGATCATTGCCACGCAGCGCCCGTCCGTAGATGTGGTCACCGGCCTGATCAAGGCCAATTTTCCGGCGCGGGTGGCGTTTGCAGTCGCCTCATCGGTGGACAGCCGCGTCATTCTGGACCAACCGGGCGCGGAGCGGTTGCTCGGGCGCGGCGATATGCTGTTCCAGGCGCCGGATGCGCCAGCGCCAGTACGCTTGCAGGGTGTCTATGTTTCGGACGTCGAGATTTCGCGCCTGGTAGATTACTGGCGGACTCAGGCAGCTTTGCTGCAGAGCCAGCAACCGCAGACCGATGGCGAGAGCGCGCCGGACATGCTGCCCGAAGGTTTGCCGTTGAAGCAGGCGCCGCTTTGGGATGCTGAAGAGGTCGGCGGGGATCCCTTGTATGCCGATTCCGTTGACCTGGTACGCCGCGAAGGCCGGGCATCAATTACCATGCTGCAGCGGCGGCTGCGCGTTGGGTATACTCGTGCGGCGCGGTTGATTGATGCAATGGAGGAAAAGGGGGTAATTTCACCGTCGCTGCCCAATTCGCAGGTCCGCGAGGTGTTGGATTACGGGGAGAATTTGCCAGCGCGGGAGGAATAATTCTGTCATTGCGAAAGAGCGTGGGGGGTTCTTCCCGGAGCGACTGAAGCAATCTGCCCCTGACATCCTAAGAGGCTCCCTCTGGAAAGTCGTATTGATTGACAAGAGCAGATTGCTTCGTGCCTCCATTAGACTTAGGGTACGATGATGGTAACCGAACAGAGATTGAATAAGTCTACCGCTCCTCACAAGCATTAGCTTATATTGCGATTAA